>Ga0256841_1000031_pt1 | contig 168806 bp, 180 predicted proteins | sample 356308metaG_FD_185971 | JGI IMG/M metagenome (GOLD analysis project Ga0256841, IMG submission 185971) | Hydrothermal vent microbial communities from Mid Atlantic Ridge, Atlantic Ocean - 356-308 | ecosystem: Environmental > Aquatic > Marine > Hydrothermal vents | place: Atlantic Ocean: Mid...
AGCTCGCAAGGCTGGCGATGATCAAGCAAACTGAACATGTTGAAAGGCAAGCATGAGGAAACCCGCAACCGTTACCGCACTGAATAATCTCGGGCGCGTGCGCCTGTCGCAATCCTTCTTCATGCGCAAATTTCTCTACAGCGAAGTCGCCGCCCTTCACGGTATCCCGAACATCCCCGACGACCCGGATCTTGCCATCGCCGCCGGCCGTGGCTTGTGCGAAAACCTGCTGGAGCCGTTGCAGGCCACCTTCGGCAAGATCGTCATCCGTTCGGCCTATCGCTCCTGCACGCTCAACCGGTTCTGCAACGAACAGCAAAAGGCCGGGAAGAAAGGTTACAGCTGCGCTTCGAACGAGGCCAACTATGCAGGACACATCTGGGACCGGCGCGATGCGCAGGGCTGCATGGGCGCCACCGCCTGCATCGTCATCCCGTGGTTTGCCGACCGCTATGCGCAGGGGCAGGACTGGCGCAGCCTCGCCTGGTGGATACATGACCACCTGCCCTATTCGGCGCTGTTCTTCTTTCCCAGGCTGGCGGCGTTCAACATCACCTGGCACGACAACCCCGAGCGGCGGATTTCCAGCTACATCAAGCCCAGGGGCATCCTGACAAGGCCGGGGATGGACAACCACGACGGGGATCACTCCGCCTTCTATGAAGGCTTCCCTGCGCTCCGGCAGAGCTGATACCCCCTTTTCCGGCTTATTCTGTGTCTTTTACTTCCGCCATAACCCCTGCCGCAGCGATTTCTTGCAACGGGTTGCAACGCGGGGGCGGCATTCTCGCTTCTCCCCGAACATCAGATCGCGCACTCCGGCTGCTTCCGGGCACAGGGTGAAGCCCCGGGCCGGTCATCAAACAGACTGACATGGAGCGTTTCCGGGCTGGTTGCGGCATCCTCCCGCCCGGGGAATGCGCGGTCGGACAGCTTCTGCACAGCCCGCCGCACGCCGGGCAACCAGAGCCATGGGGTGGGCAGAAAGGTGGACGGAAATTTCGCCCCTTCCATCAATATACTGATATTATATAATTTTCTGGAAAAGAATGGTGCCCGGGGGCGGATTTGAACCACCGACACGAGGATTTTCAGTCCACTGCTCTACCCCTGAGCTACCCGGGCACGGGTGAACGCATCAACGTTCGGGTCGCGGTGTTCTATTCGCGCGGGGGGCGGCTGTCCAGAGGGGAATCGCGAAAAAATCAGTTGGAGCGAAAAGGGGAAGAGGCTTCATCCTGCGTGGCATCGCGGCCAGGCTCCTGATCGGGCGGCGCTTCGCTGGCGGGAATCGCATAACCACCGCTCATCCAGCGCCCGAGATCGATATCGGCGCAGCGCTTCGAGCAGAAGGGGCGATATTTTCGATCACTGTCTTTTGTGCATATCGGGCAGGTCATGTGGTGATCGGTCCTCGGGTTGCATTGGCGCACCAGATGGCAATACGCCCGTGATGAGGGGGGGCGTCAACCGGGGCGAAGGCAGGACCGCAGAGCATTCAGCGGCCGCCGGTGAAAAACTGCCGCATGCTTTCGCCCACGATCGTTGCACCTTCCTTGAGGGCGCGCCCTGTCGCAACGGCCTGATCACCAACCCATGCAGCGCCTTTCACCGTGCCATCCACGATAGCCGCGCTGCCATCCTTCACTCCGTTCCACACCGCACCGGGCGCCGCCCTGACCCGGGCCAGGATCTCGGCCCGTGTCGGCACGCGCAACGAGCAGACGGTCATGACATCGGGATCGGGCGCCGCCGAAGGATCATGAAGCTGTTCGAGCAACGACATGTCCCGCATCGTATCGCAGGCATCCTTCACGTCGAGGGTCGTTCCGGCCACGATCACGGCGATCCCGAGATACGGCACGGCTTCCCCGAACATCTCGCCGACATTGCGCACGGCCTTGCGTGCCGTGCGCCGCGAGATCCGGCGGATAATGCGACGCGCCTGCTCGCGCAGGGCCTTTCGCGATGCGCGGGCAGCGCCGAACTCCCTTTTCAGCCCCGACATCTTCCTTTCCATCCCGGCGATACGGCGCTCCTGCTGAGATACCCGGCGCGAGAGCCTAATCGTCCTGCCCTGCAATTGCCGCCGCAGGCGGTGTTCTTCAGCCAGTTCGGCCTTGGTGCGGCTCACGATCGTTTGTCGGCCGATCAATCCCTCGGCCGCCAGGGTTGCCAGAGAAAAGAGCTTGCCCCCGGTAAACATGGCCCCGTTCAGCGTCAGGGAAAACAGCAGCAATGCAACGACCAGAAAGGACCGCAGCGCTCCCACCACACGCCAGATAGTCCTGAAGAAAATGCCGAACGCTCTGTAAAGCGGCCTTGCCATCCGCAGCGGATTCGCCCACCTCTTTCCCGTACCCATCACCCTATTCCTCCTCAGATGCCCTTATCATGCCGGGAGGGCATTCACGTCCCCAAACCATATCCGGTCGGGTTCACGTTTCGCGCTCGGTAGTGCGCAACTCTCCTATATCTGATGATAAATAAACTTCGGCCACAAAATTCTCAATTGCCGAACACTGTTGCAGTCAGCCAGCGATGGCATCCCGCACCGGCAGGCGCTCACGCTTGCGCTGCAGTTCGTAATGGCCGAGGGGCGTCCAGCCAACAAGGGCGGTTTCGATCACATCCGCACGGAAGGCAGAACGCAATGCATTCTCGACAGTGCGGCGTTCCTTTTTTGCCATTGGGGCAAAATCAATTGTCACCTGTCCGCCTAGTCCGCGCAGGCGCAACTGACGCGGCAGTTCCCTTGCACAGGCCAGATTGGCCTTCAGCCCCGCCGCGGGCGAGGTGTCGGCACCGGTATTAACATCCACCGCAACCAGTGCGCGTGTCGGTTCGACATAAAGTGACGCCCCACTACTCAAGGGCACATCCACATGCATCAATGCATCCATGGCATCCAGCACCCCATGATCTTCAAATGATCCTGACTGATTTGCAACCAGATCCGGCTGATCCCAGTCACGCCAGGCCAAAGCGTGTGGTGTAGGACCTTCCAGTAGTAATTTGGCTGTTTTCCCGTCACCGTCCTGCAAAATCTGTGCGGCCTGATCTCGCATAGCGGCAATATCCTCTGCGATATCCACCTCATCGGCATCTTCACATGCCGATCGCAGAATCAGGCCAAACGCGACATCCTGCATCTCGTCATGTGCAATGACCAACAATTCATCGCGCCGCACATCATCGCGAATACTGCGTGATATGTTCAGGCCCCTGGCAAATGGGGTCACGATCGCATAGCGGCTTTTGAACAGCACTTTCGCCGTTACCGGCACGGCCTTCCCCGGTTCGGCATATCCTGTCACCTGCACCAAGAGGGATTGACCGGGAGCAAGGCCCTTGCTCTGCCGCAAGAACCCTGACCCATTCGGCAGGCGCACAATCGCCCCCCCCTGCCCTTTCATTGGGCGATCAAAAACAGCCCGGAAAACCGACCCCGGAACCGGGGGCGCGTCACTTTCAGGCGCAATCAGAAGATCCTGCAGACGCCCGTCAACCATCAGGGCCGCTGCTTCGCGACCATCCAGATGGTCCAGTGCGACAAGTGTTCCTTTCATGGACACAGACCTGGCAGGGGATATCCTGCGGCACGCAACAGCCCGGCTGTTTCGGCCAGCGGCAGTCCGACAACGCCGGTATAAGAGCCTTCTATCCAGGGAATGAACTGCGCGGCATATCCTTGTATTGCATAGCCGCCGGCCTTGCCCTGCCATTCACCGCTGTTCAGATATGCTTCTATCTCGGCTTGCTCAAGGCGCTTCATCTTCAGAATGGTAACGCTTTCACGCTCCCAGATCCTGTCATGTTTTCGCACAGCAACTGCCGTAACAACGCGGTGCCGCCTTCCTGATAAACGGCGCAGAAACTCTGCTGCTTCCTCGCGGTTTTCCGGTTTTCCCAGCATCCGGCGACCCAGCGCCACGATCGTGTCTGCACACAGGACAATCTCATCCGCAGCCAATGTGATGGCCTGGGCTTTTTCGCGTGCCAGTCGTGCGCAATAGGGGCGCGGGAGCTCATCTTTCAAAGCAGTTTCGTCAACGTCGGCCGGGCGCACAGCATCAGCCACAACGCCGATCTGCGCCAACAGTTCGGCCCGTCTTGGGCTGGCAGAGCCCAGAATCAACCTCATGTTCGGTTACTTGAACCGATAGTTGATGCGGCCCTTGGTCAGGTCATAAGGGGTCATTTCAACCTGCACCTTGTCACCTGCCAGAACACGAATCCGGTTCTTGCGCATTTTTCCTGCCGTATGGGCGATAATTTCATGGCCGTTTTCCAGCTCGACCCGAAACGTCGCATTTGGCAGGAGTTCCTTTACGACACCGGGGAATTCGAGCAATTCTTCCTTGGCCATGGTCACTCCTATCTGTTACGTTCTGCCGATGCAAAAGCACCTGCGCGCCACAAATGGGCCGTTTGAAGTGGAAAATCAAGCCAAAAGCCCGCAGTTTCCTTCAATTGTGTCTTCCCGGCAGGAAAGAAACTGTCTGCACGACGGCAGAACAGGCGGTTGCTCCAGACTCCGACCGTTATGCTAATCTGCCGTTTCCGGTTCGCCGAACCTGGCCAGTATCCTGTGCAAAATCTGGTCGCGCGTCTGCCGGTATGAATCAAGCCTCTGTTCCCGGCTGTCACCCAGTCCAGTCGGATCAAGGACCGGCCAATACTCCACCTCAAGATGATGCAAACGTGTCAAATCCAATACCCTGCGTTGGCTGGCAGGCGAAAGGGCGACGATCAGATCAAACCCGGACAGGTCATCGCCCCACTGCTCCATTTCATCGAATGAACGCGCCCGGTGCCGCGAAAGCTCCACCCCTAATTCCTGACAGACGGCAATGCTGAAGCCATCAATCTCAAGGTCATTTTTCACGCCTGCTGATTGCACGTAAATCTTTTGACCGTAGAGTTTTTTCATAATCCCCTCGGCCATGGGCGAGCGCACGGCATTGTGGTCACAGCAAAACAGAACAGACGTAGGCTGCGACGCGTCCATGCCTATCCTCCGAAATGCAGAACACAGATCAGTGTAAACAGCCGGCGGGCTGTATCTCTGTCTACTTCAGCCTTTCCAAGCAAGCGTTCCTGCAATACACGCGATCCTTCATCGTGAATGCCCCGCCGGGCCATATCGATGGTCTCGATCTGGCTGGGTGGAAGCTTTTTCACCGCATCAAAATAGCTTTCGCAGATCTGAAAGTAATCCTTCACGACCTGACGAAAAGGACCCAGTGCCAAGTGGAATTCTGCCGCAGGCTCGTCTTTCTCGGTTTTAATATCAAACACCAGCCGACGATCCCGGATCGCCAATGTCAGATGGTACGGCCCGGAAGGGGCAGGCCTTTCGCCGCGGGCAGGCAAGGTGAAACTGTTGTCCTCCAGCAGATCAAAAACCGCAACTTTCCTTTCCTGCTCTATTTCCGGAGTAGGAGGGGCCAGACCGCTGTCATCAATATGAATTTGACTAATTCTGTTACTCATTCTTCGTTCAGCCCGTCCAATCGTGCGCGAACACTCAACCCATGCGCCTGCAAGCTCTCAGAGCGCGCCAGAACCTCTGCCGCCGGGCCGATTCTGGCCAGAGATTGCGGCGTCATTCTGCTCAACGTCGTTCGTTTCAGAAAATCCATCACTGACAACCCGGAACTGAACCGGGCTGAACGGGCCGTGGGCAAGACATGATTTGGCCCGCCAACGTAATCACCAATGGCCTCGGGGGTCCAATGCCCTAGAAAAATCGCGCCGGCATGATTTACCCGCGCGGCAAGCGCGTCTGGATCTGCCACACATAGTTCAAGATGTTCGGGGGCAATCCTGTCTGACAGCATCGCGGCTTCATCCATGTCCCGAACAATAATGACTGCGCCAAAATCACGCCAGCTGGCCGCCGCGATTTTCCCGCGCTCAAGCATTTGCAAACGCGCCTCCACGGCTTTTACCACGGTTTGGGCGAACCGGGGGTCATCGGTGATCAGAATGGATTGCGCACTTTCATCATGTTCCGCCTGAGACAGCAAATCCAGTGCAATCCAATCCGGGTCGTTTTCGCGGTCGGCAATAACCAGTATCTCGCTGGGTCCGGCAATCATATCAATCCCGACCTTGCCAAATACCCGCCGTTTGGCGGCGGCCACATAAGCGTTGCCGGGACCAGTAATTTTATCAACCGGCGCGATGGACCGGGTCCCATAGGCCATTGCGGCAATCGCCTGTGCACCGCCAATACGATAGACTTCGTCCACCCCGGCAATTCTTGCGGCCAACAGCACCAGAGGATTGATCACGCCGTCTGGCGTCGGAACACAGACAGCCAGTCGCTTTACGCCAGCGACCTTGGCCGGAATTGCATTCATCAAGACACTGGACGGGTAGGATGCAAGCCCGCCGGGCACATATAGCCCGGCTGCCGAAACCGGCCCCCACCGCCATCCAAGCATCGCGCCGCTGTCATCCGTCCAACTCTCATCCACGGGCAATTGCCGGGAGTGATAGGTGCGGATCCGGTCGGCGGCGAGTTCAAGTGCCGCGCGTTCCTGCGCCGGTACGCGGGCGCATTCTGCCTCGATCTCTTCTGCAGAAAACGCCATGCCTTCCGGGGTCAGCCTCAGCCGGTCGAATTTCTCTGTCAGTTCGATCAGCGCGGCATCACCGCGTTTTCGCACATCCTCGATAATCTTCGCCACGATGGCATCAACGTCCGGCGAATCCTCACGCTTGGTCGTCAGAAAGCCGGTAAAGCTGGCATTGAAATCAGCGTCAGCGGTGGACAGAAACAACGTCACGTTCTTACTCCGGGTGATGGGGGGCTTTGCGCGAGGGGGCAACGTAGGGTTTCGTGACATCCTTCAGGGTAACATTCAGCGACTCCACCTCCAGGGCAATAGCCCCGTCCCCCGCCAGTGTCAGGATCAATCTCCCACTGCCATCTTCGCCCGCCTCAAACGATATATCCAGCAGGGACAGAACCAGTTCCTTGTCATTTCGGGCAATTCCCTGGGATGAAACCTTTTGCACATCATCAAATATCATCAGGGCCTGTACCCGCTCATAGGGGCGGTTCTGACGCTCGGCGGCAGGTTGGTCTTCCCAGCGAAACCGGTTCAGCAAGATGGCAAAGCGGCGCTGTCCGGCCAGCCACTTCATCTCACCGGCCGGAAAAATGGCATCCTGCACCAACGCGGCAATCACGGCCAGATCCTCGGCATCCACTGCCATCAAATGCAGCGGAGCCTCGCCACCTTCTTCAAAGGTAGCATCGCGCAGTTCCTGATTTCTGTCGCTTGTCATTATGTTTTCACCCGTTCTATGCGGGCGCCACAGGCTCCCAGTTTTTCCTCGACACGCTCATAACCACGATCAAGATGGTATACGCGGCTGACCACTGTTTCTCCTTCCGCTGCCAGCGCAGCCAGGATCAGCGACACGGAAGCCCGCAGGTCGGTTGCCATGACGGGGGCGCCTTTTAGCCGCTCAACCCCGGTGACCGTTGCCGTCCCCCCCTGAACATCTATTTGTGCGCCCATGCGGATCAGTTCTGGTGCGTGCATGAACCGGTTTTCGAAAATGGTTTCTTCCAGTACACTCTCGCCATCTGCCGTGCACAACAGTGCCATCATCTGTGCCTGCAAATCTGTTGGGAACCCCGGAAAAACCCCGGTTTTTACATTCACCGCCCGCACACGTCCATTCTTGCACGAAACCCTTAGTCCGTTTTTCGTTTCGCTCACCGAAATCCCGGCCTCATCCAGCTTTTCACAGAATGATTCCAGCAGGCCGATGCGCCCACCCAGCAATTCCACTTCACCACCGGCGATCACCGGGGCCAGCATATAGGTTCCCAGTTCGATCCGATCGGCAATCACCGGATGGGTGGCACCATGCAGCCTGTCGACACCCTCGATCGTGATCGTCCCTGACCCTGCGCCTTCAATTTCAGCCCCCATCGCGCGCAAACAATTCGCCAGATCGACGATTTCCGGCTCGCGCGCAGCATTGACCAGTTCGGTTGTGCCTTTCGCCAGAGACGCCGCCATCATGATGTTTTCGGTTGCGCCGACCGACGCAAACCTCAGTGCAATTCTTGCACCTTTCAAACCTTTCGGAGCGTCGGCGTGCAAATATCCGTCCTTCAGTTCTATTTTCGCACCCAGGGCTTCCAGCCCATGGATATGCAAATCCATCGGACGAGCACCAATGGCACAGCCACCGGGAAGCGAGACAACCGCCCGACCGTGCCGTGCCAGCAATGGCCCCAGCACCAGGTTTGAGGCCCGCATCTTGCGCACGATCTCATAATCGGCCACCGGGTTATCAGCCCCGTGGCTGGACATGGCGACGACCTGCCCGTCAGCCAGACTGCTGACCTCGGCCCCCAGCGACTGCAACAGTTGTGACATGGTCGCAATATCAGACAGCCGCGGCACATTGGTCAGCGTCAACGGCTCCTCGCTTAACAGCGTTGCCGGCATCAGCGTGAGGCAGGCGTTCTTTGCCCCCGCTATCGGGATCTGGCCCTGCAACTCACCGCCGCCCTGAATGATGATCGAATCCATTACTTCTGTCCTGCTCTCACATTTACCCTAGTTGGGTTTTTCTGTTTTGCCGTCTGATTTGCGTGCCCGCGCCTGGGCCTTACGGCGCGCCATATTGGCCTTTAACGCCGCCTTCAATCGTTCCTCGCGGGTTTCCGGGGTTTTGCCAACCGGTATTTTTTGTGGTTCGGATTTGCTGTTCATGCACTCTCTGTAACGCAGGGGGCAAAGAGGGTCCAGATTGCGCTTGCGTCATATTGAATTTACGCGTAATCAGCCGCCCACACGCCATGTGTCCGGGCTGCTGTAGCTCAGAGGTAGAGCACTCCCTTGGTAAGGGAGAGGTCGAGAGTTCAATTCTCTCCAGCAGCACCATTTCCCCGCCGTTGGTTTTTGCTTGTCCGCATCACTGTGCGTTCTATTTCGAGGCCGGTTTGGCGCCGGCCAGTGCAGCATCGCAACCAATCAGTTCGGTCAGAGCGGATTTTGAACCCCGGAGAGACCACTCTTTCAATGCGGCCCCTTTCCTGTTCAGCAATACAAGGCGGTTTCCTGCCATGACCTGGCGCAGAAATCCCGAGCCGTTTTTATCTCGCGGCAACTCAAAAACCGCAGTTTGCCCTGCCAGTTGTGCATTGTCCAGTTTCCACTGTGGCCGCTTGTCGATGCGCACGCGCAAATCAGCCGCCGCACGCCCGAACTTCCAATCCTGGGCACTGAACACCAGCCGAACCGTGCCGCGCCCATTGGTCCAGATGGAAAACGCACTCTTTTTCTGCCGCACATCCGCCAGACAAAAGGTGCCCCCATCAGCAAAGCTGATAACCTGAACACGCCAGTCCCCGGATTTGAAAATCACCCGGCCGAGCGCTTTTGGCTCTGCAACGGCAGCGTTGGGCAGCCCGATCAGGACCGCACCGGACACCAGCAAGCAAAGGCACAGCCAACACAGGCGCGAAACCCCGCGCATACCGACAATCAGGATTTCCATTGCCACGGGCGGGTGAACTCTCCCAGGCAATGCTCGACCTCAACTTCGTTTACCTCGCTGGTTGGCGCCAAAACGGCAACGAGTCCGCGTTTCTTGCTGTCAATGACATCGCAAACCTCGGCTGCCAGGCCCTTCTCTGCCAATGCGGCATTATAGACGCGCTTGATGGCCCTTTTGCGAAGATCCGGCTTGAAGACCTTCCCCACGGCGGTCTTGGGCAACTCGTCGAGAATTTCGATGTGTTTCGGACAGGCGGCGCGCTCATGCACATGTTCTTTTGCATAGGCCATCAGTTCTTCCACGCTGACATCGGCCCCGTCCACCAGTTCAACATAGGCGCAGGGCAATTCTCCGGCAAAAGCGTCAGGTTGGCCAATGGCGCCGACCATGGCCACGGCCGGATGGCCTGCCAGGGCCTCTTCAATCTCGGCCGGGTCAATGTTGTGGCCACCGCGAATGATCAAATCCTTTGCCCGGCCGGTGATCCACAGATAGCCATCACTGTCCAACCGCCCCAGATCGCCGGTACGCAGGTATTTCCCATCGGCAAACAGTCCGACGTTCTTTTCCTCTTCGGTGTAGGTATGGCCGGGATAGACACCGGGATTATAGACGCAAATTTCGCCTACTTCATCGATATTGCATTCTTTTTTGATGCTGCCGTCCGGGGCGCAATCCAATATGCGCACCTCCGTATAGGGAAAAGGCAGGCCGACCGAGCCTATCTTCTTCTGCCCGTCCGGTGGATTGATCGACACCAGACATGTGGCCTCCGTCAAACCATAGCCTTCAACCAGTGTGACACCTGTGGCCTTTTCAAACCGGTTGTACAGTTCGACCGGCAGCGGTGCGGACCCGGAAAACGCCACCTTCAGGCTGGAGACATCAGCATCCACCGGGCGTTGCATCAGGGCGGAAATGGCTGTCGGGACAGTGATGACAAACGTCACCTTCCAGCGCTCGATCAATTTCCAGAAATTGTCAAATACCCCTTCACCACGATAGCCGGCCGGGGTCGGAAATACGACATGCGCGCCGGACGCGACAACCGCCATCAAAACCACCTGCACCGCAAATACGTGAAACAGCGGCAAGGGACAGATCAACACATCTTCGGGGGTAAACAACAGCTTGTTTCCCAGCCAGCCGTTATAGACCATGCCAGAGTATTTATGCTGCGCCACTTTGGGCATTCCGGTTGTGCCGCCGGTGTGGAAATAGGCGGCAACGCGGTCGCCTTTACTGTCGGCAAAGGCCAGTTTGTCAGATGGGTATTTTGCCACCTCGCGGTTGAAATCCAGAACGGGAACGTTGTGGCTGACAGGGGTTTTGGGGCGGATGAATGGCACGATCCAGGATTTTGGCGGGCTGAGATACCTGTTCAGATCCACCTCAAGCACTGTTTCGACATTGGGTGCCAGTGCAACGGCTTCGGCCGCTTTTTGCGCTACATCGGTTTTCGGGAATGATTTCAGCGTAACCAGTATCTTGGCCCCGGTTTCACGCAGGATCGAAGCTATCTGTTCCGCGTCAAGCAATGGGTTGATCGGATTGACAATGCCGGCGATCGAGCCGCCAAGCAACGTTAAAACCGTTTCGTTGGCGTTTGGCAGCAGATAGGCAACAACGTCCTTTTCTCCGACCCCCAGCGAACGGAACATATTTGCGGCTTGCGTGGATTTTGCCAGCATATCCGACCAGGTCAGGGTTTCGGCTTTATCACCCGGCCCCGAAGTAATCTGATAACTGACCGCCGGACGCGCCCCGTGCTTCTGGGCCACTTCGGCAAGAAACTGGTACATGGTTGTCGGTGTATTGCGTGCTTCCCATGGCTTTTCCGCCTCAATCGCATTGCGATCATCGACCGTGGCATAAGGCGCCATATCCAGTTCCTCCCCTAAGGCCCGTTATCTGGGCTGTTGGCAAAGAAAATGGTCGGTTTTTCACGTTTAAGCAACACTAACGCTGCGAAATCACAGAAACATGCAGCAAAATAACACTATTCGGCGGCGACGCCATCCGTGAATTGCAGCCGGGCGAGGCGTGCGTACAATCCGCCTTCACTCACCAGTTCGTTATGACGGCCCTGCGCAACAATCCGTCCGTGATCAAAAACCACAATCCGGTCGGCTTTCTTGACGGTTGCAAGTCTGTGGGCGACAATGATCGTCGTGCGCTCGCGTGACATGGCCTCGACGGCCTGCTGCACAGCGCGTTCGCTTTCCGCATCCAGCGCTGATGTCGCCTCATCCAGCAGAAGAATCGGTGCGTCACGCAATATGGCCCGGGCAATGGCTATGCGTTGTTTCTGGCCGCCTGACAGCATGACACCACGCTCTCCAACAAAGGTATCATATCCATTTGGCAGGGCGCGCAGAAATTCATCAGCCGCCGCCGCACGCGCCGCAGCTTCCACCTCTTCATCCGTTGCACCGGGGCGCCCGAAACGAATGTTTTCGCGTGCCGATGTGGCAAAAATTACCGGATCCTGAGGCACCAGCGAAATTTCCTGCCGAAAATCCTGCCGTGAAAGGCTGCTGAGTTCCTGCCCGTCGATACAGACACAGCCCTTGTCCGGGTCATAAAACCGCAACAGCAACTGGATGATCGTTGACTTGCCGGCTCCGGACGGGCCGACAAGCGCCACCGTCTCCCCCGGATTGACCGTCAGGGAAACATTGGCAATGGCAGCTTGTTCAGGACGCGAAGGATAATGAAACGTGACGTCTTCAAACGCAACAGCCCCCTTGACCGGTCGCGCCAAAGGCACCGGATTGGCCGGGTCTTTCACGCTATCATCCGTGTGCAGCAATTCAACCAGACGTTCAGTTGCGCCAGCGGCACGCTGCAACTCGCCCCATATTTCCGAAAGCGCCCCGACAGCACCGGCAACCAGCACCGCATAAATGACAAACTGCACAAGTTGCCCCGGTGTCATGTTTCCGGCATTGACGTCGTGGGCGCCGATCCAAAGCACGCCGACAACACCCGAGAAGATCAGAAAAATGACAATCACGGTCATGACCGCGCGCGTGCCGATCCGGCGCTTGGCGGATAGATAGCTTTTTTCCGTAATGTCGGTGAATTTCTGCGCGACGGCTTCCTCTTGGGTAAAGGCCTGCACCGTCTGGACGGCCGTCAACGCTTCGGAGGCACTTCCGGAACTGTTGGCAATCCAGTCCTGGTTTTCGCGGCCCAGTTTGCGCAGGCGGCGTCCCAACAGGATAATCGGGATAATGACTGCCGGCACCAGAAGCAAAACCAGACCCGTCAGCTTGGCGCTGGTAAACAACATCAACCCCATGCCACCGATAAACAAGAGGACGTTGCGCAGGGCGACAGAAACAGATGATCCGATGACTGAAAGTATCAGTGTCGTATCCGTGGTCAGCCGTGACAGTACCTCACCCGTCATGATGCGTTCATAAAACGCCGGGCTAAGCGAAATAACCCGGGCAAAAACCGCTTCGCGGATGTCCGCGACAACCCGTTCTCCCAGCCGTGTTACCAGATAATAACGCAGCCCGGTCCCCAGAGCGAGCAACCCGGCTATCGCCAGGGCCGCCCCAAAATACTGGTCAAGCAGTGATGTCTCACCCGCCCCAAAACCGTCAACGACCCGGCGCACGGCCATGGGCAGGATAAGCGAAAGTGCCGCCGTCAGGATAAGCGCCAAAAGAGACAGGACAAGCAACCCGCGATACGGTCGCAAAAATGGCACCAATCCCCGCAGCGCGCTGACTTTTTTTGATTTGGGCCGATCTTCGTCGACTATTGTTCCGCGTCTTGCCATTTGTCCTGTTTCCCTTTTCGTCTGCGCAGCTTCATAGTCCCTGCCCCGACCATCGACAAGCGCCGGATCGTCACAGGGAACAGATCGGCATTCGCAGATAAAGCCCTGCCAGCCGGAAGATTTCTGGAAAATGGAGCGGGTGATGGGAATCGAACCCACGTCATCAGCTTGGAAGGCTGCGGCTCTACCATTGAGCTACACCCGCATGGGGTCGATATATGTATGAAAACAGGGTCGATGCAACCCCTCGCGCGCCCTTGAACGGGTTTGGTTAGTAACACATTGAAAACAAACTGTATCTTATGTGGAAACAGACCATGATTCAGCCAAGTTTCGCCACAGTCTTGCCTTATTTACCTTTCATAAAGTAGTTTGAGAATCGTTCCGGGTGGGGCGTATTGGCATCCAGGAGGCTCTGATGCTCACAAAAACTATAGTTTCCGCCGCTCTTGTCGGCATCTTTGCTGCTGGCGCAGCTTTCGCGGAAGAGATCGAAGTATCGATTTACGATAACGACTTCATGCCGCCGTTGATTTATGCGCACCCCGGCGACACAATCATCTTCCTCAACGAAGATGAAGTTACCCGCCAGGCGACTGCCGATGATGATTCGTGGACGACCGGCCCGATCGCGCCAAGCGAAACGGCCGAGCTTCCGGTCACCTCGGCAATGGCGCTCAATTTCAAAAGTGTCGACACATCGCAAGACGAAGACGGAAATACCGTTACACCGACAGCAGAAGTAACATTTGCTTCGCCGCCAACGGAATAAACTGTCAGGCGGGCCTTTGGGCAACAACAAGAATTCAGGCCATCCGGTTCGGGTGGCCTTTTCTTGTGGGCTGTTTCCCGATTGGCGTTATCAACTGCGGTCTCTGGGCCCGATTTGAGTTTATGTCCGTGCTTACTCGATAGGCACAAAGCATATCCTCTGGCGGAGCATGCATGAGCAATGCGGCGCCCTTTCCCTTTTCGCCCAGCCACAAGCCCCAGTCTTCCGAATCCAGCACCACCGGAATCCTATCATGAATTTTCGACAGACTTTTGTTGGCGTTTGTCGTGACAATCGCACAGGTTGTCAGCACTTTCCCGTCGCCTTCCCATTTCTGCCAGATCCCGGCAAAAACCAGGGGCTCGCCATCGGGACGGCAAATATACCAGGGCAAGCGCTTTCCATCTTCCCCCACGGTCCATTCATAAAAACCCGAGGCGGGAATCAAACAGCGCCTTTCTCTTGCTGCAGAACGAAAGGCCGGTTTTTCTGCCAGAGTCTCGGCCCGGGCGTTTATCAGCAGCGGCCGATCGTCCGGTGATTTGTACCAATGCGGCATAAATCCCCAGCGCATGGCAATCAGTCGCCTTTGGTCCGTATGAATGACCGTACAAATATCATTTGTCGGGCAGATATTATAGCTTGGCAGTGGTGGCAGGTTGTTTGCCGGTACAGCCGAAAACAGCTGCGCCATCGCATCCACCGGCAGGGTCAGGGCAAAACGTCCGCACATCATTTCAACCTAATAGCCCTGGGCCGGAATGCAATACGGCTGACGCTTGACCATTCTTCTGACAAAAGGCATGTCACACCCATGTTGATCTACAAGATACTCCGAGCCCCGGAATGGGAAGACCTGCAAGCCAATGGCATAACAGTGGGGGCGCCTGTCGACATCAAAGACGGGTTTATCCACTTTTCCACCGCCGCACAGGCCGGCGAGACCGCGGCCAGACATTTTCAGGCGGCTGAGGGTTTGATGCTGGTTGCCGTCGATGCCGAAAAACTGGGGACTGAACTGAAATGGGAGCCTTCGCGCGGCGGCGCGCTGTTTCCCCACCTGTACCGGACCCTGGCCTTATCAGACGTTGTCTGGTACAAACCTTTGCCGCTGGGGCCAAACGGCCACGTATTTCCCAAGGACATGCCGTGAAACTGACCGAGCGCATAGGCCTTGGCATTCTGCACCGGTTCGATCCCGAGCGAGCCCACGAACTTTCATTGCTTGCCCTTAACCTTGGCCTTGCGCCCTTGCCGGGGCGCTTGACCAGCCCCCGCCTTCGGACACAGCTTGCCGGGTTGGAGATTTGCAATCCTGTCGGGCTGGCCGCGGGCTATGACAAGAATGCCCGAGCCCTGAAACCGCTTGCCCGCGCCGGTTTCGGCTTTATCGAAGTCGGCGCCGCCACGCCACGCCCGCAACCGGGCAATCCGCGCCCACGTCTGTTTCGTCTGCCGTCCGATCAGGCCATCATCAATCGGTTCGGCTTTAACAATGAGGGGATGGAGGCGATTGCCGCGCGCCTGGAAAGACGCCCGCAAAACGCCGTTATCGGCCTCAATCTTGGCGCCAACAAAGACAGCCCGGACCGCGCCGCCGATTTTGCCGCTGTTCTTGCACGATGTGGCGATTTCCTGGATTTTGCCACAGTGAACGTGTCATCTCCAAACACCGAGCACCTGCGTGATCTGCAAGGGTATGCCGCACTGACGGCGCTACTGACCGGTGTCATGCAGGCACGCCGCAGCCTTGCCCGGCCAGTTCCGATTTTCCTCAAGATCGCACCGGATCTGGAGAATGATGCGCTGCACGACATTGCCGCCGCCGCGCACGAAACCGGTATTGACGGGATCATCGCCACAAACACCACCCTTTCCCGCCATGGGCTCACCAGCGCCCAACGGGGGCAAAACGGCGGGCTTTCCGGGCAACCCCTGTTTGAAATGTCGACGCGTGTTCTGGCCCGGCTTCATCAGATGACCCGCGGCGAAATACCGCTGATTGGGGTCGGGGGTGTTGGCTCTGCCCAACAGGCCTACGAAAAAATTCGTGCCGGGGCGAGTGCGGTGCAGCTCTATAGCGCCATGGTCTATCAGGGTTTGTCTGTCGTTGGCGATATCGTTCGCGGTCTGGACAAATTGCTTGAACGCGACGGGTTTGGCAATGTATTGCAAGCTGTCGGAACAACCCGAGAGAAATGGCTATGAAACCCCTGATCCTGTGGCATAATCCAAGATGCTCGAAATCGCGTCAGACGCTTCACCTGTTGCAGGATCGCGGATACGATCCACAGATCAGGCTTTACCTTACCAATCCGCCAACGGTTGCGGAAATCCGGGCTGTTCAGATGGCCCTGGGTTGTCGGATGATTGAAATGATGCGCCCGAAAGAAGCATTGTTCAAGGAACTGGGACTTGCCAAAGACGACGATGAGGAAACCCTGGCAGAGGCAATGGCCGCACATCCGAAACTGATTGAGCGGCCCATTCTGATAGAAGGCGAACACGCCGCCATCGGCCGCCCGCCCGAAGCCGTGTTGAAACTGCTTTAATCGGCCAGCGCCTCCAGCGCCGGATAACGCATACCCAGCGTCACACCGCGCGCGATGAAAGAAATCAGCAACGCCATCCATAGCCCGTGGTTGCCGAAAAACGGAATAAGCGCCAGCAGCGCCAGCAAGTACACCACAAGCGACAGAAACATCATGTTGCGCATGTCCCGGCCACGGGTGGCGCCAACGAAAATCCCGTCAAGCATCCAGGCTCCCAGCCCTACCAGCGGTGACAGCACCATATAAGGCAGATAAAGCCGCGCCTCAGATCGCACTTCGGGCGAAGTGGTCATGATATCAATGATGTCACCGCCCCAAACGGCAAAGACAAACGCCATCAGAATTGCAACCACAGCCCCCCAGAAACTGGTCAGCAATGCGGCCTGGCGCAAACGCATGCGTGCCTTGCCTCCCAGGGCCTGCCCGACAAGCGTTTCGGCTGCCAGAGCAAACCCTCCCATGGAATAGGCAGTGATTTCGAGAAACTGCAACAGCACCTGATTGGCCGCCAGCTTTACATCTCCGAACCGCGCGCCGAGAAACAGGAATGAGACGAAAATACCCTGCAACATCAGGGATCGCAACAGAATGTCGCTATTCACCGATGCCATATGGCGCAGCGCATCCGCATCAAACACCCGCGCCCAATCGCGCCAGGCACCACCCAGCAAACCATTGCGGCACAGCCAAAGCCCCAGCAGGGTGCCGCTTGTTTCCGCCAGCAGAGTGGCAATTGCAACACCTTCAATGCCCCAGCCAAGCCCAAGAACAAACCACAGGTCCAACACAACGTTCAGCCCGTTCATCCAGAACTGAACGACAAAAACAGCGCGCGTGCGTTCCTGCGCCACCAGCCACCCGGTTATACCGTATATCGCAATGGCCGCTGGCGCCGACCAGATCCGGATATGCATATAGCTGCGCGCCATGGTCTCGACTTCGGCCGAGGCCGGCGAGAACTGAAACGCCATCCAGAAAAGCGGGATCTGCAAAAGGATGATTGCCAGACCGGCCGTGCCCCCAATCATGAGCACACGCATCAACAGCGCTGAAACCTCGGCCTTGTCACCGGCCCCGATTGCCTGGCTGGTCAGCCCGGCTGTCCCCATGCGCAGAAAACCAAACATCCAGTAGAGCGCGGACAGGATAATCGCACCAATGCCCACGGCCCCGATTGGCGCGGCCAGCCCCAGTTGCCCGACAACACCGGTATCCACCGCCCCCAATATCGGCACAGTTGCGCTTGACAATACAACGGGAAACGCAATTTTCAGCACCCGCGCGTGGCTCAGGGTATTACCCCGGTCCAGGGCTGCGCCCTCAGCCATCGTTCTGCGGCATCAGGAAATGACCTGTTGCCTGGGCAAACAGTCGTTGCCGGTTATCCTGCCAGGCCTCGACATGCACACTGGCATAACGCCGCCCCGAACGATTGATCCGCGCGCGCGCATAAGCATCACGCGGCAGGCCCGAACGCAGGTAATCAATGGTGAAATCAATGGTTTTGGGCATGCGCGGCAGGTTCTCGGCGTTCAGGTCATCTGCATCCAACTCACCACTTTCGATCTCCTGCCACAACCGGACCCATGCAAGTTCGATAATCGCAGTTACCTCCAGAAAAGAGGCGGTGGCCCCGCCGTGCAAGGCCGGTAGCACAGGGTTGCCGATCAGCTTTTCGCTATAGGGCATGACGGCCGTCAGCTCATCACCGCGCCGGTCAAACCCGATACCCAGAAAGCCGGCATAGGGGACAGCCGCAACAAGGGCCGTCAGGGCGGCATCCCGGCGTTGCTTGACAACCTGAACCGGTTCGGGGCGGGGGTGCTTTGGTGCCTTGCTCATGAACCAATCCCTTTGAAATCCGGCTTGGCGCCCTCAACCGTAAATGCCCCTGTTGCAATCGCAACCGGGCGGTTTTCGTCCTCGTCTATTGCCGTTGCACGCACAAAGGCCACCGTTCTGGTCATATGATAGCATTCCGCATGGGCCCTGATCCTCTGCGCCGGAGTCGCGGGGCGCATATAATCAATACGCAAATCCAGCGTGGCCGTTCCTTTCGGTGCCGTTGGATGGCTCATGACAGCGGCACCGCAACACGTATCCATAAGGGCCGAAACAGCCCCCCCGTGCACAACACCGGTTCCCGGATCTCCGATCAGACGGGCATCATAGGGCATCGATACTTCGGCGATCCCGTCTTCCAGCATGTCCATGCGCATATTGAGCGTGCGTGCAAATGGAAGGGCCTCGATAAACTGCTGCGCGACCTTTACCTTGTGATCCGTCATTTCCGAGATTCCCTTTTCCTGTTCGCAAGAGTTATTGGAGCAGTTGCATCCGGGTGCAAGGCAAATCTCTTGTTGGCGCAGGTGAGTCAAAGGCGCCGCAGGCCTGTTGCAAACCGGGCTGACAAACCATTTTCACCTGCGACATAATCACTCCTCTCCGTCCAGACAAATCATATCCATCTGTAATATAACAATTATTAATGCTGTTCAGAATGATTCGCAAATCCTTGACACGCGACTCCAATAATCTTAGCAAATAAGTCAGGTATTATCCGAATCCCGCTGCGAGGAACCATGTCATCCGATCTGCCGATATCCGTTCCACCCCGGGCGCGTTTGCTTCCGCCCTTTGATGCAAAACGCCTGCCGCGGTTTCTGCTCATCGCCTTGCTCGTCGTTCTGGCCCTGTGGCCGGGTGAGCTTGGGCGTGTCACCCGCGGATTGTTTCATGATGCCTATGTGGGCGTTTCGGTTTTTGTCGCGGCCACGCTATTGCTTGTCTATGGCGGAGAGCGCCTCTTCAACCTCAATCTGGGCGACATGCTGCGCACACACCAGCGTATACAGATCCCCGTTGCCGCCCTGTTGGGCATGTCGCCGGGTTGTGCTGGCGCGATCGTGGTAACGGCCGCCTATTCTGCCGGAAATGTTTCGCTGGGCGCTCTGGTTGCGGCGCTGACCGGCACCATGGGCGATGCCGCCTTTTTGCTGATTGCCACCCGCCCCGAAGCCGCAGCCGTCATTCTGCCTGTGTCGCTGGTGGCGGGCATTGCCACCGGTTATCTGGTCGATCGTTTTCACAAGAAACGCTATGCGGGGCGCGTCGATGCCAGTTGCAACATCAGCGTCCGGATCGGCACAATTCGCCCGCGCGACATTGCGTTTGCCATGATTGCAGTCCCCGGCCTTGGCCTGGGGGTTTTGGACGCCTTTCAGGTAACACTTGGCCCAGGCGCAGACCGCTATGCCCAGATCATTGCCTGGGTCGGAATCGCGGTTGTTTTCTGGATCTGGGCCAATTCGCCGGTAAAAGCCATCACCGACCCATCCGACCCACCTCTGCCCCGCGTCGCCGAGGAAACATCCTTTATCACAATGTGGGTTTTGGGCGCTTATCTGGCCTATGGATATGTCTCGGCCTTTTCCGGGCTGGATCTGGCCGCTGCATTTTCGACAGTCGGCATAGCCCTGCCACTGATCGGCGTGCTGATCGGTTTCATCCCCGGCTGCGGGCCGCAAATTCTGGTAGCCACACTATATATCAATGGGCTGATTCCCTTTTCCGCCCTGTTGGCGAACGCCATATCCAATGATGGCGACGCCTTGTTTCCGGCCATTGCACTCAATCCGCGCGCGGCCCTGATCGCGACGATATACACATCCTTCCCTGCCCTGATCCTTGGATATGCATTTTACTTTTTTGCACCCGGTTTTCTAAATTGATCAGACACAGGATTTACGGATGCGGTACATCCGACTAGGATGACAGCGGACAGTAATTGCAGGATAGGCTCGGATGTCTGATGACAAACTGACCTTCAAAGAGATGTGCGCAAAGTTTGACGTGACGCCGCGCACGCTTCGTTATTACGAATATATCGAATTGCTACAGCCGGAACGTGAAGGCCGCAGTCGCTTCTACGGCCCCCGCGAATCTGCCCGAATGGTACTCATTCTGCGCGGTCGCCGGTTTGGGTTTTCTCTGGAAGAGATCCGGCAATGGCTGGAAATCTATGAGGAAAAAGGAACTCAGGCCCAGATGGAGGCCTTGGTCGAGATGGCTGACCGACAACTGAAGGAACTGTCGAAACAGAAAAACCAACTCGAAGCCTCGATCCAGGAGTTGCAAAAATTGCGCGACGATGTCTCGGCTGACCTGAATTCCTGAGCCACAGCAAGACGCCATTCACCGGATTCCCCGATGATTTCAGCGGGTTCCGGCAATTGTCTTTCTGTTCAGCACCGCAGTTCTGCGCTTGCTGAGAACCATTCAAATCTTATGACGTTTGGTCAAATCGTGAATGACGTGACGTTTTATTTACGTAAACGTCAACCCATCTTGTAGGAAGAAAGAAGGCATCGCATGTCATGGCCAGAACAGGTGTCTTGCATATTAAAGAGGATGAAAAGCGCCATGAAGGACATTTTGATAACCATTCGTGAAATGTGCGCGGAATTTGGTGTGACGCCGCGTACCCTTCGGTTTTACGAATCCAAAGAACTGCTCGCGCCTTTGCGCGAAGGGCAAAAGCGGCTTTACAACAAACGCGACCGCGCCCGCATGAAGCTTATACTGCGCGGCAAAAAATTTGGCTTCAGTCTGGAAGAAATACGCCAGTTGCTCGATTTATACGATATAGGCGATCAACAGCTGACGCAGTATACCCGTACCTACGAACTGGCCCAGAAACGGCTTCAGGAAATGGAGCGCCAGCAGGCCGAATTGCAGGAAGCCATCAAAGAGCTGAAAGAGCAGCTGAACCAGGGCGCGGCAATGATTGAACAGATGCAAAAACGCGCCGCGTCCACAAACGCCGCCTGACAAACGATCCAGGGAGAAAACAAATGCCAAGCTACACAGCCCCAACCCAGGACATGCAATTCCTGCTGCACGAGGTGCTTGACGTCACCGCCAGCGGCATTCCTGGTTATGATGAATTGGAACCGGATTTTACCAAGGCCGTTCTGGAAGAAGCCGGCAAGATATCCAGCGAGGTGCTAGAGCCCCTCAACATGGTCGGAGATCGGGAAGGCTGCGTGCTGGAAAATGGCGTGGTGCGCACACCAAAGGGTTTCAAGGAAGCATTTGACCAGATGCGCGATGGTGGCTGGACGGCCCTCGACTGCGACCCCGAATATGGTGGCCAGGGCATGCCCTATATCCTGAACACGGCTGTGGGCGAGATGTTTGTTTCTTCCAACATGGCATTCAACATGTACCAGGGCCTGACCCACGGTGCCTATTCTGCCATTCACGCCCATGGCACTGACCAGCAGAAACAAACCTTTCTGCCAAAAATGGTCACCTGCGAATGGGGCGGCACCATGAATCTGACCGAGCCGCATTGCGGCACGGATCTGGGAATGCTGCGCACCAGGGCCGAGCCCCAGCCTGATGGCACCTACAAGATCACCGGCACCAAGATTTTCATCTCTGCCGGAGATCAGGACCTGACTGAAAATGTAATCCATCTGGTGCTTGCCCGCATTCCCGGCGCGCCTGACGGTACCAAAGGTATTTCACTCTTCATTGTCCCCAAGATAGCCGTCAACGAAGACGGCACACTTGGCGAACCCAATGGGGTGAGTGTGGGTAAGCTCGAGGAAAAAATGGGCATCCACGGCAACGCCACCTGCGTCATGAATTTCGAAAATGCGACCGGGACACTTCTCGGGCAGGAGAACAAGGGCATGCGGGCCATGTTCACGATGATGAACGAAGCCCGGCTTGGCGTCGGATTGCAAGGTTATGCACAGGCCGAGGCCGCCTATCAGAATGCGGTCGAATACGCCCGTGAGCGTCTGCAGGGACGCGCCGTCACGGGCGCTCAAAATCCGGATGGCCCGGCTGACCCGCTGATTGTCCATCCGGACATTCGCCGCAGCCTCATGGACCAGAAGAGCTTTGTCGAAGCGGCCAGAGCACTGGTGTTCTGGGGGGCCAATCTGATTGATCGGGGCCATCTTCTGGGTGACAAGGATGCCGAAGGCCTGATCAGTCTGATCACACCGGTGATCAAGGGATTCCTCTCTGACAGGGGCTTCGACATGACCGTTCAGGCCCAGCAGATCTATGGCGGACATGGCTATATCGAAGAAACCGGCATGTCCCAGTTCGTACGCGATGCACGGATCACCATGATTTACGAAGGGGCGAACGGTGTGCAGGCCCTTGATCTGGTCGGGCGCAAGCTGGCCCAGGATGGCGGCAGACATGTGATGGCATTCTTTGAGATGATCAAAGATTTTCTCAAGGAAAACGAGACCAACACCGAACTGAAAGAAGCCTTTCTCGACCCGCTGAAACAAGCCAGCAAAGATCTTCAGGCGGCGGGTATGTTCTTTATGCAGAACGGTATGAAAAACCCCGATGCCGCCTTGGCCGGAAGCTATGATTTCATGCACCTCTTCGGCCATACGATACTCGGCCTGATGTGGGCAAAAATGGCGCGTGCAGCTACGGCTGCGCTTGAAAGGGGAACGGGCAATGCAGATTTCTACAAGACAAAGCTGGCCACAGGGCGCTACTATATGGCACGCCAGTTGCCAATGACCCGCACGCATCTTGCGCGCATTGAAACAGGTGCTGACCCGGTCATGACTCTGTCAGCCGACCAGTTCTGAACACATACAGGAAAGGACAGCCAATGCCAAAACGCCTGCGCCTGACCCGCCGATTTCCTGTGGCAATGACCGAAGATGGCTATCGCCGCTTGCGCCGCTTTGCACGAGACTCTGGCCTTGACGAGGGCGAAGCGCTGTCCTTTCTGTTCGAAAATTTCGACAGCGTCACGGATCATGAAAACCTTACACACCGCCTGCGCCTGTTCAATTCCGAACTGGAGGCTCGTAAACGGTGATGGCAGCACGGGGGGAAAGGCCGGATCGCCTCCGGCGGAGGTATTTAGGGCAAGAAGAAGGGGCAAATGGATTGACCCCGCTTCAACCGGCACGAATGGCGGGGTGTCGCGGGGTCTTCTCCTTGCGCGGTCATCGGCTCCTCAGCCTGTACCGCACGCATCTATCTGAAGCATTAACCTTAATATATTCTTACCGCCCCCCTTCTTCTTGCTTCAAATACCTTGGGGGTGCGGGGGTGAAACCCCCGCTTGGGCCGGCAGGGCAAACAACGGGGGCAGCAATATGACGATCCGGCTTTACTGTTTTGGCGAAAGCGGCAATGCCTACAAGGCGGCGCTGGCACTGGAACTGTCCGGTCTGGACTGGAAACCGGTCTATGTCGACTTTTTCAACGGCGAAACCCGCAGCCCCGAATTCCGCGCCCTGAATGAAATGGGCGAAGCCCCCGTGATGGTCGATGGCAATCTGGTTTTGTCCCAATCCGGCGTCATTCAGGATTATGTGGTAGAGAAATCGGGCCAACTGGGCGGCACTACGCCCGAAGAACGCCGTGAAATCCTGCGCTGGATACTGTGGGACAATCACAAGCTGTCCTCGCCCGCCGGCATGACACGGTTCCTGATTCATTTCCTCCCCGAAGACAAACAGCCCCAAGGCGTGATCCCCTTCACCCAGGCTCGCCTGAAGGCCGCCTACAAAACCCTGAACCAACATCTGGAAAACCGCGATTGGGTCGCCGCCGATCATCTGACCATCGCCGATCTGTCCTGTTGCAGCTACCTTTATTACCCCGAGCCTTTCGGGTTCGTGCGCAAGGACTGGCCCCACATCGATGCCTGGCTAAGCCGCATCAGCGACATGCCCGGCTGGAAGCACCCTTATGACCTGATGCCCGGCAGCCCCGCTGACCGTGCAAGCCAAGAAGGAAAAACCACATGACCGAAGCCTATATCTATGATGCCGTCCGCTCGCCTCGTGGCAAGGGCCGCAAGGATGGCGCCCTGCATGAAGTCACCGCCGTACGCCTGTCGGCGCAAATCCTGAATGCCATCAAAAGCCGCAACAACCTGCAAGGCCATGCGGTCGAGGACGTAATCTGGGGCAATGTCACGCAGGTCAAGGAACAGGGCGGGTGCCTGGCCCGGTCTGCCGTTCTGGCCTCGGAACTGGATGAATCCATCCCCGGTCTGGCCATCAACCGGTTTTGTGCTTCGGGCATGGAAGCCGTCAACCTGGCGGCCAATCAGGTAAAAGCCGGCGCAGGCAGCGCCTATATTGCCGGCGGTGTTGAAATGATGGGTCGGGTTCCCATGGGCTCCGACGGCGCCGCAATCGCCGTTGACCCGACACTGGCCATGGGAACCTATTTCGTACCACAAGGCATTTCCGCTGATCTGATCGCCACCAAATTCGGCTTTTCACGTGACGATGTCGACAGTCTGGCGGTTGAAAGCCAGCGCCGGGCTGCCGAAGCCTGGGCCGATGGGCGTTTTGAAAAATCGATCATCGATATCCGCGATCAGAATGGCCTGCTTATTCTCGATCGTGATGAATACATGCGTCCTGGCACAGATATGCAGACCCTCGGCGCGCTCAAGGCCAGTTTCAAGGACATGGGCGAAGTCATGCCCGGCTTTGACAAGGTTGCGCTGATGAAATACCCGGAATTTGAGCGCATCAACCATGTACACCATGCCGGGAACAGTTCCGGAATCGTCGATGGATCCGCAGCCATTCTTGTCGGCAGCAAGGAATTTGGCGAATCCCACGGCCTAACCCCCCGTGCGCGCATCCGCGCCACCTCAAAAATCGGCACAGAACCGACAATCATGCTGACCGGCCCGGTGCCGGTGACGGAAAAGATCATGAAAGACAACGGCATGAAGATCAGCGATATTGATCTGTTTGAGGTGAACGAAGCCTTTGCCGCGGTTGTGCTGCGCTTCATGCAGGCCTTTGATGTGGATCCTTCCATTGTCAACGTTAATGGCGGCGCAATTGCCATGGGTCACCCGCTGGGCGCCACCGGCGCCATGATCATTGGCACATTGCTGGACGAGATGGAGCGGCAGGACAAAGAGCTTGGCCTCGCCACGCTTTGCATTGCCTCTGGCATGGGCGTTGCCACCATCATCGAGCGCGTCTGATGCCAAAGCTTGATCTGAACAAAATCCCGCTCAAAACCGGCTCGATCTATCCCGCACCATATGCCGCCGAGATGGGAGGGCGTTCCTCTCTGCGTCTGGGGGATGCCGGGGGCCTGACGCAATTTGGCGCCAATCTGGTAATCCTTCAGCCTGGTGCCAAATCATCGCTGCGGCACTGGCACGTGAATGAGGATGAATTCGTCATGGTCACACAGGGCACATGTACACTGGTGGATGATGACGGAGAACATGAAATGCAGGCCGGTGATTGCGCCGCCTTTCCGGCGAATGACGGCAATGGCCATCATTTCGTCAACAATTCCGGTGCCGAGGCCCGCTTTCTGGTCATTGGCAGCCGCGCACCAGAGGAAACCGCCTATTATTCCGACATCGACATGATGGTGAATATTGGGGGCGGCAAAGCCGTATTCAGCCACAAAGACGGCACACCTTATCAAGAGGATGAAACCAAATGAGCGATTTTTCCTATTCCGTAGACAGCGATGGCGTCGCCACGATCACCTGGGATGTGCCGGGCAAATCCATGAATGTCATGTCTCTCGAAGGCTTTCGCGAACTGAATGATCACATCGACAATGCCTTGGCTGACGACAAGGTAAAAGGCATTGTCATCACCTCTGGCAAAGACAGCTTTGCCGGGGGGATGGATCTGAACATCATTGCCGGCATGAAGGAATCGGGCGGCAAAAACCCGGCTCAGGGGATCTTTGATGGCGTCATGTCCATGCATATGATCCTGCGCAAGATCGAGCGCGCGGGCATGGACCCGAAAACCAACAAGGGCGGCAAGCCGGTTGCAGCGGCACTGCCGGGTACTGCTCTGGGCATCGGGCTCGAACTGCCGCTCGCCTGTCACCGCATTTTTGCCGCTGATAACCCCAAGGCCAAAATCGGCTTGCCCGAAATCATGGTGGGTATTTTTCCCGGTGGTGGCGGCACAACCCGACTTGTACGCAAACTGGGTGTGATGGCAGCCTCTCCCCTGTTGCTCGAAGGAAAACTCAACGATCCCCTGCGCGCCAAATCGGCCGGTGTGATTGACGAGGTCGTTCCCGCCGAAGACCTGCTTTCGGCAGCAAAAGACTGGGTATTGAAGGCAACGGATAGCGATATCGTCAAACCCTGGGATCAGAAGGGCTATAAATTTCCCGGCGGGGCGCCTTACCACCCGGCCGGATATATGACCTTTGTCGGGGCAAACGCCATGGTCAACGGCAAGACCATGGGGGTTTATCCGGCACCAAAGGCGCTGCTTTCCGCAGTGTATGAGGGGGCGTTGGTGCCCTTTGACACGGCCATCAGGATCGAGGCACGCTGGTTTACCAACCTGTTGATGAACCCGTCCTCCAGTGCCATGATCCGCAGCCTGTTCATCAACAAGGAAGCGCTGGAAAAAGGTGCCAACCGGCCCAGGGAAATTGCGCCGCAACAGGTGAAGAAACTCGGGGTCATGGGGGCCGGCATGATGGGGGCCGGTATTGCACTTGTCTCCGCCATGGCCGGAATAGATGTGGTGCTGATCGACCAGGCGCAGGAAGCTGCGGACCGCGGCAAGGCTTACTCGGAAAGCTATCTCGACAAGGGAATCGCCCGAAAGAAAACCACACCCGAAAAGAAAAAAGAGGTGCTGGAACGGATCAATGCCACGACAGATTATGCTGCCCTGAAAGGCTGCGACCTGATCGTCGAGGCTGTGTTTGAAGACCCGAAGATCAAGGCCGAAGTCACCAAAGCTGTTGAAGCCGTGGTTGGCGACGATTGCATCTTCGCCACCAACACCTCTACCCTGCCGATTTCCGATCTGGCCAAGGCCAGCAAGCGCCCAGAGCAGTTCATCGGCATTCATTTCTTTTCGCCGGTCGAAAAGATGCTGCTGGTGGAAATCATCAAGGGCAGGGAAACCGGTGACCGGGCCGTGGCCAAGGCGCTGGATTTCGTGCGCCAAATCCGCAAAACCCCGATCGTGGTCAACGATGCGCGCTTCTTTTACGCCAACCGCTGCATCATCCCCTATATCAACGAAGGCATTCGCATGGTGAAAGAAGGGGTGAAACCGCCGCTGGTGGAAAACGCCGCCAAGCTGGTGGGCATGCCCTTGGGGCCTTTGCAACTCGTTGATGAAACCTCGATTGATCTGGGGGTGAAAATCGCCAAGGCGACCCGTGCCGCCATGGGGGATGCCTATCCTGATGGTGCTGTGGACGAAGTTCTGTTCTGGATGGCTGACGAGGGCCGTTTGGGCCGCAAGACAAAGGCCGGGTTTTATGCCTATGACGAAAAAGGCAAGCGGATCGGCCTCTGGGACGGGCTGGCCAAGAAATATCCGCCTGCCGACGTGCAACCCGATGTCCACGAGGTTCAGCATCGTTTGCTGATGGCGCAGGTTCTGGAGGCCGTGCGCGCGCTGGAGGAAGGCGTGCTGGAAGACATCCGCGAGGGCGACGTCGGCGCAATCCTCGGTTGGGGCTTTGCACCCTGGTCGGGCGGGCCATTCAGCTGGCTTGACATGATCGGAGCTGGCAAGGCTGTGGAAATCTGCGATCATCTCAGCAAAACCTATGGGGAACGGTTCACCGCACCGGCCCTGCTGCGGGAAATGGCAGAAAAAGGGGAAACCTTCTATGGTCGGTTCGCCCCTCAGGCCAAAGCGGCCTGATTACCCGCGGGCCTGACGATCCGGCAACACCTTCGTCGGGCCCGCTGCATCCATGTCATTAAAGCCTGTTGACGTTCACCGGATACGGAAATTTCTGCGCGCATTCAGGCAGTAGAAACCACGCCAATTGTTCGCTAATTCGCAACAGTTTAGAGGCAAATTTAATAAAAATAAGGCACATTCCGGCCGAGTTGGAAGGTGTTCACAGGATAACTGGCCACTTTGCACCCTCGGCGGCCTTCGCCTTCGGAGGGGCAGTGAGGCCGCCCCTCCCGAAAGATCACAGCGTTTCAGGCCGCGATCTTCTGTTGCTTCAACCAATCAAATGCGCCTGGCATGGTTTCACGTTCTGCCATGATGCGTTGCAACAGGGTCTGCGCCGATTTCGGCCCGAGTTGGGTGAAGAAATCGCTGTTTACATCCGGTTTCACCGCGCAGTGAAACAACACCCCACTGTTGGCGTAAATCAGTTCCTCATCGGCAAAGCCAAGCGAAACAGCACAGGTGCGATGCCCTCCAAAGAAACGGCGGATGCCGCAATAGCCGTCCATTGCCTGTGCCGGTACCAGAACACTTGTTCCGCCAAAATATTTTTCAACAACCGGATCTTCAATCATAACCTGTTGATTATCCAGCAAGAAAAGCGCGTCGCAGTTTCCAAGCGCACCACCCGGAACATGCAGAACACCCCGGCGGGCCATCGCTTCGGCCGAAATTGCGATCCGTTGCAGGCGGGTTATTGACTGAAGACCACCGTCATAGGTCTGGACACGCTCACCCAGCCGCAAGGTTTCCACTGGCTGCCAGCCGCAATCGGTCTCAACGAGCGTTCCGGCAACCAGCCCCGTCAGCCCGTCGCTGTGGGGCATGCTGCGCACCGACACTTGCTGATCCTGATGAGCATGGGCTTCGGTTGCAGGGGCACAATTTTCAAAACTGTCTTGTTTGGCAACGAACATTTCATATCTCCTTGGTTTCATTTCCGCGTTGTCTGCCGAGGTCGTTAGGACCTGTGGCGATACACTCAAGCAAGCGACCAGAATTCGCCGTAATTTCGTCATACTTGCGGCGTTGCCAAGGCAGTGTTTCCAGATCATGAACAATTGGCGCGACCGAACCGGCATGAATGCGGGAATGCAAACGCCCGTTAAGCAGGCGCTAACCATAATAGGGTTGATGCAAGTGTATCGTTGCGGTGAATACACGTGATTCGGGCGGTTTACACGCCGGCCCAAGCCCCGAAACTATCCAAACCGGTAACCAAACCGGGCGATGTCAGCGCCACACAGTTCAGCAACAAGCCGCGCGTCTGCGTCGTTATAATATTCCCGATAGTCTTTCTTGCGCTCGGAGGCATTCACATGTTGCAGCGGGCCAATCTGAAACCCCAGATGTTCTTGCAACGGCTTTATATCCTCTTCCAGGTGCTCCAGCCGGACAAACAGATCACACCGTTCCTTGCCGGACCGGTCACGCACATAGTGGCCATATGGCGAAGCACGCGTGGTCAGGCCTATGTACTCATGGTTCAGAAAATCACTGAAATCATGCTTCCGGGCCAGCGAAACCGCCGGATGATCGAAATTTTGCCTGCGCAGCCAGTGGTAATAACTGACCATCCGGTCCCACGGGTTGCGCACCAGGGTAAAGATGAAAAAACTGTCAATTTCCTCGGGCTCCAGCAACCCATAGATGTCGGTCAGCCGCGCGTGTTTCCACAAACGGCCGGCGCTTGTGACCCCGTGCAAACGCTTGCGCCTCTTCTTTGCCTTTGGCGTATCCCCGATCAGAATATCGTCTTTCATCGCTCGCCCCTCCAGCGCCAGCGTCAGGGATGTGCCGCCGGTTTTCGGAATATGAACAAAAATATAGCGACGTCCGCGCGAAATGATCATGCTCCATCCCTACCCCAGCAATTCTGGCGTGACCAGCCGACGATAGCATTTGCATTTCGCCCCGCATGGTTATTAATCTTTGTGCCACAACACCTGCGATTAATGGGAGGGATGATATGGGCTGGCTTGCTGATGAAACCGGGCTTGAAAAGACGCAGGCAAATTTTGTGGCCCTGACCCCGCTGTCCCACCTCAGGCGGGCGGCCATCATTTACCCCGAACACGAGGCTGTCGTGTACCGCGACACCAGCCTGACCTACAGCGAATACCACACGCGGGTCAGCCGTCTGGCCTCTGCTCTGACGAACCTGGGCATTTGCCCGGGGGACGTGGTTGCCACCATCCTGCCGAATGTCCCGGCCCAGGCCGAGGCACATTTTGGCGTCCCGGCCGCAGGGGCCGTGCTCAATACGATCAACACCCGGCTCGATGCCGATACGGTGGCCTATATTCTGGATCATGGCGGGGCAAAACTGTTGCTGGTCGACACCCAGTTCCTGCCGATGGCACTTCAGGCCATTTCCAGGATGGACGGGCCGCCGCCGGCGGTTATCGAGGTTGCCGATGCTGCCGCCGGCCATCCTGCCGCCGGCAACCATACGGAATATGAGCAAATGCTGGCCGCCGCCGATCCGCAATTCGAATGGATCATGCCGCAGGACGAATGGGAAAGCCTCGCACTCAACTATACATCGGGCACCACGGGACGCCCCAAAGGCGTGGTCTACCATCACCGTGGCGCATATCTGATGACCATGGGCACCGCCGTTTGCTGGCCGGTTCCCAACGGGGCACGCTATCTGGCAATCGTGCCGCTGTTTCATTGCAACGGCTGGAACCATACCTGGATGATGCCGATGGTCGGCGGCACACTTGTTTGCCTGCGCGATATTACCGCCGCAGCAATTTACGATGCCATTGCCGATCATGGCGTTACCCATTTCGGGGCGGCGCCGATCGTTCTCAACACCATCATAAATGCCGATGACAGCGACCGCCGCCCGTTCAGCCATGTGGTCGAGGTGTTCACCGCCGGCGCCCCACCCCCCGCGGCAACGCTGAAGGCGATCGAGCCGCTGGGGTTTCACGTGACCCAGGTTTACGGGCTGACCGAAACCTATGGTGCGGTCACCGAATGCCTGTGGCAGGGCGACAAATGGGATGATCTGCCGGACGAGGAAAAATACGCGATCAAGGCACGCACCGGTGTTGCCATGCCGATGATGGAGCACATCACCGTGAAAGACCCCGAAACCATGCAGCAGGTGCCCATGGACGGCGAAACCACCGGCGAGGTGATGATCCGCGGCAATTGCGTCATGAAGGGCTATCTGAAAAATCCGCAGGCCACGGCCGAGGCGTTTGAAGGTGGCTATTTCCACTCTGGTGACATCGCCTATCAGTTTCCCGACAGCTACATAAAGATCACCGACCGTTCAAAAGACATCATCATTTCCGGCGGTGAAAACATCAGTTCGGTCGAGGTCGAGGGCGCCTTGATGCACCATCCGGCTGTCAGCATCTGCGCCGTCGTTGCCAAACCCGACGAAAAGTGGGGCGAGGTGCCTTGCGCCTTTGTCGAACTCAAGCCCGGCGAGACCGTGACAGAGGCGGATCTGATCGCCTTCGTGCGGGCCAGCCTGGCCGGGTTCAAGACACCAAAGCGGGTTGTGTTTCAGGAACTGCCAAAGACCTCGACCGGTAAAATCCAGAAATTCGAGCTGCGCAAGGCCGCAAAAAATCTGTGATTGTTGTGATGCGCGCCTTCTCGCGCTATTGTGCCGCATAACGAGGCAAACGAGCAGGGCCCGCACGGCAAAATGACCGCGCTTTCGCAATATGAACGGCTGGAAAGTACCGGCCTCTGGCGGCCGCCATCCAACCCGCAGGGAGAGGGTGACGGCAGCAGTGCTGCACCCGCGAGCGGCACGCACACCACCCCGCAAAGGCGTGAGGTTTTCGTGTCCTTCGGCAGTGCCACGCTTGTGCTGAGTGACAAGAACGGCACCGCCCTGACGCATTGGTCTTTGCCGGCGATCGACCGGCTCAACCCCGGCAAGCACCCCGCCCTGTTCACGCCCGACCCCAATTCGGGCGAAACACTGGAGCTTGAAGACAGCGATATGATCTCGGCCATTGAAAAAGTGCGCCGGGCCATTTCCCGGACGCAACCGCGATCCGGACGCCTGCGGTTTTTTCTGACAGCCGCATTTTTGCTGCTTGTTCTGGGGCTTGCCGTATTCTGGCTGCCCGGTGCCTTGATCCGGCAAACGGCCAGGGTCGTGCCGGACGCCAAGCGCACTGAAATCGGCAAGGCCCTGCTGGCCAACATTACCCGGGTTTCCGGCGCCCCATGCAGCGGGCGCTACAGCGACAAGGCCCTTGCGCAATTGTCGGCCCGTCTCACCATGACCGGAACCCGCCCGCAGCGGCTTCTTGTGTTACCGGCCGGCGTCACCGCAACCCAGCACCTTCCGGGCAATATCATGATCCTGAACCGGTCTCTGGTCGAAGACTATGACGATCCCGATGTCGTGGCCGGATACATACTGGCCGAGCAACTGCGCGCCCAAAAGCTGGACCCGTTGCAGCGGCTTTTGCATTCCGTCGGCCTGATCCCCACCGTGCAACTCCTGACGACGGGCGAATTGCCAAAGGACGCGCTGGAACGCTATGCGGAAACGCTGCTGACCGTGCCCGCTACCCCGATCAGCGATCAGGCGCTTCTGGCACGATTTGAGCAAACCGGGCTGCGCAGCGCGCCCTATGCGTATGCACTTGATATAACCGGGGAAACGACGCTTGGTCTGATCGAGGCGGACCCCTATCGCACAAAACCCGAGAAACCGGTGCTGTCAGATGATGACTGGGTCAGCCTGCAGGGCATTTGCGGTGAATAGGCCGACAGGGAACGCGTCACTCACACCCCGCAACCGGCTGCGACCAAAGCCGCTGGCCGGAGAACAATAACATCTTCCAGATACATAAGGCTCAGAACCTGTTGATCCATGGTTCGCATCATTGGACGGCAAGCCACCCTGGATTGCCCGCAATCCGGTTCGCGCCCGACTCCGCCCCCGCCCCCCGACTTCGCCCCAAGGCGTAGACCCATAAACCACACGCCACCGGTTTGCCGGTTTATGAGGCAAGGCGCTGGTTATTACCCAGGGTCAGGCCCCATTAATCCTGCGCCGTTGGTTTGACAGATTTTTCTTCTGACCAGGCACATCTGCGCAGTAATAGTGGTTCTATTCCAAGCAGATGTAACGCAGTCAGAGGGAAAATCCGTCAAATCCGCCAGGACGCTGTTTTCCCTTCATCTCAGCGGCGTGACGCGCTTGACAATGGAACCACCATTGGCGGCGTGTGTCAAACCCCTGATACTTCAGGAAAACAGCGCCAACTGTGCAGGATTAATGGGTCCTGACCCTGGGCCGGGCCATCAGACGGCGCGGAACGGTTCTGGCCCAGATCCTGTCCATCTGCACGTCACCTTGCGCCGTGCGCGGCCCGCGTTCAGGGTTGAGCCGCCCATCATTCCAGGCCCGGATATATCCCGGTGGCAGACGGTATTTCGCCCTGTAGGAGGAACCCGGTGCGCTTTGGCGGATCTGGTGCTGCGACGCGGGGCTTTTCATGGCCCGTGGCCGGCGGCATAGCTGTTTGTGATCCCGTCCCGCGCGGGCAACCCAGCCGGTTTTGCCATTCACCGAAACACGCACGTAAACGCAGCCGCGGCTGTCTACATATTCCTTGCCGGTATAACCCGCAGGAGGAAATTCAGCCGGAGGCGTCACACCGCCGCGTGATCCGGCATTGGCCAGGCCGCCTGCCAGAGAGGTCAGAAACAGTATTGTTGCGGCTACCTTCAACCGGTGCATCGGGGTCTCCATGGTTTTTGGGAAACATGCCGTTTCGGCTCCGGTTAGTAAAGTAAAGAGTTTTCAACTATTTCGTACCAAACATCCGGTCCCCGGCATCTCCCAGCCCCGGTACGATATAGCCGTGCTCGTTCAGCTTTTCATCGACAGCGGCGGTGACAATCGGCACATCCGGGTGCGCTTCCTTCATGCGGGCGATCCCCTCAGGGGCCGCCAGCAGACACAGAAAGCGGATGTTTTTTGCGCCGGCCTCTTTCAAAAGATCAATCGCCGCCACCGAACTGTTGCCGGTTGCCAGCATCGGGTCGACCGCAATCACCAGACGGTCCTCCAGTTCGGTCGGCACCTTGAAATAGTATTGCACCGGTTGCAGGGTTTTTTCATCGCGGTAAAGGCCGACAAAACCGACCCGGGCCAGTGGGATCAGCTCCAGCACCCCGTCCAGAAGCCCGTTTCCGGCGCGCAGAATGGAAATCAGCGCCAGTTTCTTGCCCGCCAGAACCGGCGCATCCATCGCCTGTATCGGGGTTTCGATATGTTTTGTCGTCATGTCCAGTTCGCGTGTCACCTCATAGGCCAGCAACTGGCTGATTTCGCGCAGAAGCTGGCGAAACACCGCCGTCGAGGTTTCCTTTTCACGCATCAGCGTCAGTTTGTGCTGCACCAGCGGATGGGTAACGACAGTCAGGTGTTCACTCATTGGCTCGACTCCAGTTTCTTCAGCAGAATGTCCCGCATGGCCGCGTCACAAAAGGCCGCTTCGGCGGCGGTTCTGTTCAGGTTTGTAAACACTTCTTCATCCCAGTGAAAGGCCCGTTCAAGCGCATCATATTCCCGCGTCATGCTGGTGTGGAAAAATGGCGGATCATCTGTCGAGACGGTCACCTTCACTCCGGCGTCCCGCAGTGGTTTGATCGGATGCGCGGCCCAGTCCGGGTATAGCCCCAGCGCTATGTTTGAGCCGGGACAAACCTCCAGCACAATGGCTTTTTCGACCAGTTCGGCAACCAGTGCCGGGTCTTCGATTGCCCGCACCCCATGTCCGATCCGTTCAACCCGCAACTCACGCAGGCTGTCGCGCACCGATTGTGGTCCGCCAAATTCGCCCGCATGCGTGGTCAGGCGCAGCCCGGCCTCGCGTGCCATGTCAAACGCATAGGCGAAATCGCCCGGCCTGCCGGCGTTCTCGTCACCTCCCATGCCGAACCCGACAACCCAGTCTCCGGCGGTTTCCTGCGCGCAACGTGCCACCTGCCTGGCCTTCTCGGGGCCGAAATGCCGCACGGGTGTGATGATCCCGCGCAAGACAATCCCGCTCAGCCGTTCCTCGGCATCCGCAGCTTCCCGGATCGCATGCAGGTACTCCTTCCAGGCCGCAACATCACCGCCGCCGCAGAAATCGGGTGACAGGAAGGTTTCACTATAGATCACCCCATGATCTGCCGATTGCGCCAGCACCGCGCGCGTCAGCCGGTGATAATCCTCGGGGGTTTTCAGGGTTTCGGTGGCCGCCTCATAGACCTTCAGAAAATCGAGAAAACCCGAATAGGCATAGTTGCCCGCCGCATCGAAAATGCCGCCCAGATCAATGTTTTTCTCTGCCGCCAGCCGCCGGATGAACTCCGGCGGGGCCGCGCCCTCCAGATGCAGGTGCAGTTCGATTTTTTGCATGGGTTTCATAGAAAACTGGCCCCGCTGCCTTGTGACGGCACCCCCAGATGCGCCGCCACGCTGGCCCCGACATCAACAAAGGCGCGCAATCCCAGTTCTTTTCCTCCGGCGCCAATGATCCGCCCCACCACCGGCACGCGCTCGCGGGTGTGGTCCCCGCCAACCCAGGTCGGGTCATTGCCGTGGTCGGCAGTGAACAGGATCAGGTCGCCATGCCTCAGATGCCGCATCATGCTGGGCAGACAACTGTCAAACCACTCCAGCGCGCGGGCATATCCGGCAACGTCGCGCCGGTGGCCGAACTTGCTGTCAAATTCGACAAAATTGGCGAATGTCAGCGTGCCGGCCCCGGCGGTTTTTGCCAGATCAATCAACGCGGTCATCAGGTCAGCATCGGCGCCTTTTCTGACATCATCAATCCCCTGCATCGAGAAAATATCACCGATCTTGCCCACCGCATGCACCTGCCGCCCGACGTCATGCACCCAGTCGCACAATGTGGGGGCCGGGGGGGCGATGGCGTAATCATGGCGGTTGGTGGTGCGGGTAAACCCCTGTTGCGCATCGCCAATGAAAGGTCGGGCAATGACCCTGCCCACCTTCATCGCGTGCAACATGGGCGCCAGCGTTTCACACAGGTTCAGCAACCGCTCCAGCCCGAATGTGTCTTCATGTGCGGCGATCTGGTAAACACTGTCCGCCGAGGTATAGCAGATCGGCCAGCCGGTGCGCATGTGTTCCTCGCCCAACTCTTCGATGATCTGCGTGCCCGAGGCGTGGCGATTGCCCAGAATACCCTCGGTTCCTGCCGCTTTGCAGGTCGCCTGGACCAGTTCTTCGGGGAAACATGGCTGTGTGTCGGGGAAATAGTGCCACTCCCAGGGCACTGGCACGCCGGCCAGCTCCCAATGCCCCGAGGGTGTGTCCTTGCCATGTGAAACCTCGGTTGCCGCCCCCCAAAGGCCGTCCGGTTTCCCCTCCAGCCCCGGTATCTGCGCCCCCGAGGCCAGCCGCACCGCCGCCCCCAGCCCCATTGCATCCAGATTGGGCAGCCGCAGCGGCCCGCTGCGGCCGGTATCGGCCTTGCCCGCAGCGCAGGCCTGGGCAATATGCGCCAGGGTATTGGCGCCCGTATCCGGCACGCCATCATTGAAAAAGCTGCCGGCATCGGGGGCACCTCCGCAGCCAACGCTATCCATTACAATCAGAAAGGCCCGCCGCCCTGTCTTTGCCATCGCTTTATCCTTTGATGAAGAACCACATGACCTGCCGGTACAAATCGCGGTTTGTGCCAGAGTCTGTGGCTTGTCTGGCCGTGATCATCTTGCAGCCGCACAGTAATCGCCGCCTTTGCAATCCGCAAAGCCTTTTCCTGCCGCCAGCCAATGGATCCTCTGCAGGCGGATCTGCAACAGGCTGGATGTCGGGACTATCCGGTGTTTTGCAAGCCACGCGTCACTGTACCCATGCAACGCTTGATCCGTTTGAAAAAATGGGTACAGATACTTCACATGAGGGGGACAAACGGAGACCAGCGGCCGAAAATTGCCTGCTTGCGAAAGAGCGGACAGTTGCCAATTTCCGTTGATCCATCCATGGCCGACAACCTGCAGACGCAAATTTTCCGGGCGATTCAAAAGCTGATCATCGGCGGCCAGCTCAAGGCCGGCATGATCCTGCCCTCCATCCGTGAAATGGCGGCGCAGCTCGGGGTCTCCAAAAACACCGTGATCCTGTCTTACGAGCGGCTGAACTGCGAAGGCTACCTTGTGACAGAACGCGGTGTTGGCTCTTATGTCTCGCCGCATCTTCCGGAACAGGCGCTGCGGGTGTCGCAGCATTCACCCACCCGCAAGGAAAAGAAAGACCTGCTGGCCCGGCGTCATCCGGTGCTGTTCCACGGGCATCTGCACGGCATTTTCTCTGACCCGCAAAACCAGCCGTACTGTAACTTTGTACCAGGGCGACCCGAACCTTCGACATTCCCCACCCGGACTTGGAAACGCCTGATCAGCCAGAAACTGGAACACGGCCAGCAGGCCCTGACCCAGTACCGGGAACCTCAGGGGCTGCGCGCCCTGCGCGTGGCCATCGCTGACCATCTGGGCCCGGCCCGCGGAATTGTGGCAGACCCGGATCAGATTATCATCACCGGCGGCATTCAAGAGGCCCTGACTCTGGTTGCCAGGGCCCTGGTGGCCTCGGAAACAAGGGTCGCCATCGAGAACCCCTGTTATCAGGGGGCCGATTATGTGTTCAACGCCGCGCGGGCAGAAATCGTTGAGGTTCCGGTAGATGACGAGGGGCTGGAGACCCGCCACCTGCCGGTTGACCCGGTCAGCCTGATATACGTAACCCCCTCGCATCAGTATCCGCTCGGCGCGACCCTGTCGCTGAAACGGCGGTTCGAGTTGCTCGAATGGGCCTGGCATTCCGGCGCCTATATCGTCGAGGATGACTACGACAGTGATTTTCACTATCGGGGCTCGCCACTGTCTGCACTGGCGGGGCTGGACCAGCATGAAAGCGTTATCTATCTGGGCACTTTCTCCAAGTCCATCGGGCCGGGGATCCGCACCGGTTACATGGTGGCACCCTGGGCCCTGGTCGCGCCGCTGAAAGCCCTGAAAGGGTTGATGAACAACGGCAACCCCTGGCTGGAGCAGGCCGTATTGGCCGCGTTCATTTCCGAGGGCGGGTTTGCGCGGCATTTGCGCAAAACACTTCAGCTCTATGCAGAACGCCAGACCGCGCTGATTGACGCCCTGACCCGGTATTTTGACAGCGCCAATGTGACGGGGGCAGACAGCGGCATGCATCTGCTCTGGACCATGCCCGAGGGCCGGATGACAGCAACGGAACTGGCCCGACGGGCCTTGCAGAAAGGTATCGGCATTTATCCCCTGGCCAGCAGTGCAACCCCCTTTGCCACCGCTGATCCCCGGCATGACCGCATGCTTATGCTGGGCTTTCCTTCGGTCTCGTCGACCCTGATCCGCAAAGCGGTCAAATCGCTTGCGCACATCCTCGCTCAACCGGAAATGGAAACTGCGCCCCGGCGCTAGAACCGGTCGGCTTTACCCACGGGAATCTGCTCTCCTGTGCCTAAGGGAGCAGGCGGCAAAGGTGTAAAATTGTCCTCGGGGAAAACCTGTGTTGCACCATGAAACGGCTGCAACACCGGACGTTTCGGATGAGGAGAACGATCATGACCAGACTGACACGACGGAGTTTCATCGGAACCGGCGCCGCCATTGGCGGGCTTGCCACATTGCCGGGGCTTGCGGATGCGCACACCTTGCTGACAGCGCCGCTCCTGGATGCAACATCCGGCATGACCGCAACCCACTGGGGGATCATCAAGGCCTATGTCGAGGCCGGGCGCCTGACACGGGTTGAGCCCTATGAGAAAGACCCGGCCGCGCCTTCACCCGTCATTCAGGCATTTGCCGACCGGGTCTATTCCCGCGATCGCGTCAAATACCCGATGGTACGCGAAGGCTTTCTGAAGCACGGCGCGAAAAGCGATACCAGCGAACGGGGCAAAGGCAAATTTGTCCGCGTCAGTTGGGAAAAGGCATTTGAACTGGTTGCCACGGAGCTGAAGCGGGTGAAATCCGCCTATGGCAACGACGCCATTCATTCCGGCTCTGTCGACTGGCACTCGGTCGGCAAGTTGCACAATTCTCCGGTGCTGCTGCGGCGTTTGCTGGGGCAATTCGGCGGGTTTGTTGACAATTCCGGCGATTTTTCCATTGCCGCCGCCATGGTGATCCTGCCGCATGTGATCGGCGGCACTGAGGTCTATGACCAGCCCACCGCTTGGGAAACGGTACTCAGCGATACCGATACGGTGGTTCTTTGGGGCGCAACCCTGTTCAAAAACAACCAGATCGGATGGGAACCAACCGACCACTCAGCCTATCAATACATCAAACGGCTGAAAGCGGCGGGCAAGAAGATCATCTCGATTGATCCGCGCATCACCGACACCGCCAAATATCTGGATGCCGATTGGGTGGCGATCCGCCCCAACACCGACACGGCCCTGATGCTGGGGCTGATGCACACGCTCTATACCGAAGGCCTGTATGACGAAAACTTTGTCAAGAAATATACGGTCGGTTTCAAGAAATTCCTGCCCTATCTGCTGGGCAAGGACGGCTCGCCCGCCAAAACCGCGGATTGGGCCGCCGAAATCACCACCATCCCGGCCGACACAATCCGCGATCTGGCCCGCAGCATGGCCAAGGGCCGCACCATGCTGATGAGCGGCTGGGCCATCCAGCGGCAGGACCATGGCGAACAGTCCTATTGGGCCTTGGTCACCCTGGCGGCAATGCTGGGCGATATCGGTCTGCCCGGCGGCGGTTTCGGACTCAGCTATCACTATGCCAACGGCGGATCCCTCACCGCCGACGGTGCGGCCCTGGGTGGCATCTCGGCCGGGGAAAACCCGGTTGAAACCGCCGTTCCCTATGCCCGCGGTCTGAGTGACATGTTGCTCAACCCCGGCAAAGAGGTCGATTATAACGGCGAGAAAATCACCTATCCGGATATCAAGTTGGTCTATTGGGCCGGCGGCAACCCGCTCAGCCACCAGATGGACCGAAACCGGCAGATCAAAGCCTGGCAAAAGCCGGAAACCATCATCGTGAACGAGATTTTCTGGACCAATACCGCCCGGTTTGCCGATATCGTCCTGCCGGTGAACACCACGTTCGAGCGCAACGATGTCATTTCGGTCAGTGAATACAGCGGCCGCTTTATTTCCGCCATGCCAAAGCTGGTCGAATCCCGGTTTGAATCGCGTAGCGACTATGAAATTTTCACCGGCATTGCCGATAAACTGGGGCTGAAAGACACCTATACCGAAGGTAAATCCGAAATGGACTGGGTCCGCAGCTTCTATGAGGAAGCCGTGGCAGACGGCAAGACAAAAGGCCTTGATATGCCTGATTTCGATACGTTCTGGAACAAGGAACAGGTGATCGAATTCCCGATCCCGGACAGCGCCAAATCCTATGTGCGGTTCTCGAAGTTTCGCGAAAACCCGATCGAAAATGCGATCGGCACACCCTCCGGCAAGATCCACATCTTCTCACGCGAAATCGAGGGGTTTGGCTATGATGATTGCCCGGCACACCCGACTTGGCTTGAGCCGGTCGAATGGCTGGGGTCCGACAAGGCCGGTAAGCACCCGCTGCATATCGTATCGCCACATCCGAAATACCGGCTGCATTCGCAGATGGACAATACCTGGCTGCGCGAAACCTACGAAGTGGCCGGGCGCGAACCGCTCTGGATCAATCCGGCGGATGCCGAGGCCCGCAGGATTGCCGACGGGCAGGTGGTCAAAGTGTTCAACGACCGCGGCGCCACACTGGCAGGTGCGATTGTGACCGACCGCATTCGCAAGGGTGTTGTCATGCTGCAGGAAGGCGCCTGGTATGATCCGGACAAGCCCGGCGAAGCCGGTGCAATGTGCAAACACGGCAATATCAACCTTGTGACCATCGACAAAGGCACGTCAAAACTGGCGCAGGGCAATATTGCCAACACCGCCCTGGTCGAGGTGGCACCCTATGCAGGTGACCCCCCCGAGATCACCGCATTTACGCCACCGCTGAACGCATAGTTTGGCATAACCACACGAGGCTCCGGAACTCTGCCGGAGTCCCGTTCTTTCTTCTCAGTTTGCAATGGGGACAGATATGTTTTCACTGGCGCGCCTGGTCAATTGCATGCGCGGTGCATTTGCGCCTGCGGTTGTGGCTTGTGTATGGATGACGCTTTCCGCCTGGCCCGCTCTGGCCGAAGACACGGTTTACACGGCGGTGCTGACCGATCTTTATGATGCGCCCGCAGGGGGTGCGAAACTGGCCAGCATTCCCCCCGGTGTTCCGCTCGCTGTCCTGCAAGAGGACGGCGACGCCCTGAAAGTGGCCGTAACCGGCTGGTCGCCGCAGGGCGGCGAAACCTATCTGTTTCGCGAAATCGGCCAGCGGATTCGCCGGGCGGTTCTGACCGAACAGGCACAGGATCTGCGCGAAATCATTGATGAGAAAGAAGATTATTACGAAAATACCTGGCAGGATGTGCGCCTGACAGGCTGGGTGGCGCGCACCGATGTATCCGGCGACATTGCCGGAATATGGAAAGACGCCAGCAGCCTGTTTCATCAGCGCTGCACCCGTTGCCACGCGCTGCACCGGCCAACGGAATTCAAGGCCAACCAGTGGCCGGCCATCCTGAAGATCATGACGGTGCGGGCTGGGCTTTCCGCCAGTGATGCGGCCCTTGTCACGCAGTTTCTGCAGACCCATGCCAAAGATCAGGAAACCGCCGGTGATGTTATCGAGGCGACAGCCGATGCGGATCAGGCCGACCCGACGATCCCCATCATCACCGGCGATGCCGCGCTGGCGAAGGCGGGGGCTGCGGTGTTTGCCGATAACGGTTGCGGCGCCTGCCACGGAGACAATGCCAAAACCCCGGTTCTGCCCGCCTATCCGGTGCTGGCCGGCCAGCAGGCAGACTATGTTTTCAAACAACTTCAGGATTTCAGATCCGGCGCCAGAACCAACGACGAATACAACGTCATGCGGGATAGTCTGACAGACCTGTCCGAGGCTGATCTCAAGGCCGTCTCATATTGGCTGTCAACGCTGTAGCGCGCCGTCGCAGGTCCGGAACGACCACCGTCCGCACGGTACAATCGCCAATCAGCCCCCGACCCTTTGCAGCACAAGCGGCAGCTCGGCCGGTCTGGCGTCTGCAATGGTGATGGCGCGGCGCAAATCGGCCGCCGCCGCATCCGCATCGGCGTCATTGGCCGCGTGGACCACCGTCAGGACGGTATCCGGTGCAACCTCTGTGCCCAGCCTCTGAATGCCGGAAAGGCCGACACGCGGATCTATCGCCGCGCCTTCAACTGCGCGCCCGCCACCCAGCCGCACCACCGCCAGCCCCAGCGCCTCGCCATCCATCGCCGCAACATAGCCCGCCTTGCCGGCCAGTACCGGGCGCTGCACCGGGGCCTGGGGCAGTTGCACGCGCCAGTTTTCCACAAAATCCGGCGGGCCACCCAGCATGGCCACCATCCGGCCGAACCGTTCGGCCGCCCGCCCGTCCGTCAGTGCCGCGCGGATTTTCTGTTCGCCGGCACCGGTCGTCTTTTCAGCCCCTGACAGCGCCAGCAACGCGCCGCCCAGCGCAACGGTCAGTCTGGCCAATGGCGTGTCCAGCGCGCCTTGCGTCATCATTTCCATGCAGTCGGCCACCTCCAGCGCGTTGCCCATGCTGTGGGCCAGCGGCTGGTTCATATCTGTCAACAGCGCCTGCGTCCGACACCCGGCGCCATTTGCGGTTTCAACCAATGATCGCGCCAGCGCCCCGGCATCCGCAATCGTTTTCATGAAGGCCCCCGAGCCGCATTTCACATCCAGAATCAGCGCATCCAGTCCGGCAGCCAGCTTTTTGGAAAGGATCGACGCAGTGATCAGATCAATGCTCTCGACCGTGGCCGTCACGTCACGGATTGCATAGAGCCGCTTGTCGGCCGGGGCGATCTTTCCGGTGGCCGAGACAATGGCACAACCGGTCGCGCCGACAATCCCGCGAAACCGCGCCTCATCCACTTCCGTCTGCAGGCCGGGGATGGCTTCCAGCTTGTCCAGCGTACCACCCGTGTGCCCCAAACCGCGCCCCGAAACCATCGGGTTGAACACGCCGCAGGCCGCCAGAGCGGGGGCCAGTGGCAGCGAGGTGCAGTCGCCAACCCCGCCGGTGGAATGTTTGTCCACCACCGGCCCCGGCAAATCCCACGCCAGAACATCGCCACTGTCGCGCATCGCACGGGTCAGGGCCACGCGCCCCGCCGCGCCCAACCCGTTCAGCAAGGCCGCCATGGCAAAGGCACCGGCCTGCGCATCGCTCACCACACCCGACGCCAACCCGTTGGCAAACCACGATATTTCTTCCTGGCTGAGGGTTTCCTTGTCGCGTAGCCGGGCGATGATACTGCGGGCATCCATTCGCTAACCCTTGTCCATATGTTGCGGGGAAAACGCGCCGGGCAACAGCTCTTCCAGCCGCAGGGTCTCGCTCTTTCCGGCCACTGTCGCCATGGTGACCGGCACGTTTGCCGCGCCGAATTCCGCCATTTTCTGGCGGCAGCCGCCACAGGGTGACACCGGCAACGGGCTGTCGGCGATCACCAGCGCCTCGACCAGTTCGGTTTCGCCCGCGGCCACCATCGCCGCGATGGCACCCGCTTCGGCGCAAGTGCCTTCGGGATAGGCGACGTTCTCGACGTTGCATCCCACATATATCTTGCCCGACACCGCCCGAACCGCCGCCCCCACCTTGAAGTTGGAATAGGGGGCGTGGGCGTTTTCTCGCACGGTTCTGGCGGCTTTGAGCAGGGGCACGGGATATCCTTTACTTTTCAGTCAGATTTTGCGCCCGCCCCGCCGATGATGCAAGGCCATACGCAAATCAATTGGCCCTCATTTCCCCAACACGGCCTGCCAGGCTTTACGCACCACGCGCTTTGCATCGGCATCGATCAGGTCGCCGTGCGCCAGAATGACCCGTAGGAAATCCCATTCCAGAATCCGTTCCAGCGAGGTCCGCGCCGCCGCCTTGTCCCGCCATCCCAGGCGATACTCAGGCGCTGGCAAAGGCCGGTTCCACATGTGGAACACGATTTTCCACCAGAATTTCAGCCCCCAGTTGGTCCGCGGCGTGGCATCGGTGATATTCTCGATCAAATCCACCAGGATCAGCGTTTTGCTTGCCTTGTGAAAAAACGCCACCTCGCGCATCCATCGGCTGCCATGGACCAGAACCTGATCCAGATCGTCGGCCCAATCAGGGGGCACAACATCCCCCAGCTCCGCGTCATAGTTCATTTGCGGCATCTTCTTCTCGACCCCCGGGCAGATATAGGTTTTTGCCGCCGAAAAGGCCGCCTGCGCCGAAGGCACATGCAGATAATGGAAGTTCCCCGGCGCAAGGATCGCGACAACCGGCCCCAACGCAGCAATTTCCTGTTTGAGCTTTTCGGTTATCTCGCAGGGGGAGTGCAGAATGAGCCGCCCGTCAGCAAGCCGGATCACCGTCATCCGGGCCTCAAGCGCGCAACCGAAATACCGCACCCCGTAGCGGCACAGCCAGATTGCGCCGGGCACATATTCCCGCAAAAGCGGCCTCATGCACCCTGCCCCTTCAGGGTGGTTTCAAAAACCCCCGGCAGGCTCACTTCCAGAATTTCCAGATCATCCGTGGGGTCAGCGTAACGCGTTGCCATGCCGGGCGGAATGACGAAAGCATCCCCTGCGGTCAGCGCGCATGGCTCTTTGCCCTCACCTTCAAGGGTCATGCCGCCCTCCATCACGAAGCTGAACAGGATATCACTGTCATGCGTTGTCCAGGGTGCTGCCTTGCCGTTGGGGCGCACCACCTGCACCCCGGCCACGCCTTTGGTGTTTTCGGCAATCGTGGTGTCGCGGCAGGTAAACCCCGGAATGCGGAACGGTTGCCACATGGCATCCGCAGCCTTGTTGTTTACAAATTTCTGCCCCTGCCATTCGCGATCCGGGTTGATCACCCCGTTGGGTAGTTCCATTTCATGATCAATTTCGGTGATATGTTCGGCCGGCACACCAATCTCGATCACCTCGATATTGTCACTGGCATACATCACCCGGTGGCGGATTTCCGGCGGCTGAATGAAACAATCCCCGGCGTGCAGCCGGATCACATCGCCCTGATCCTCATACAGAACATCGACCCAGCCGCGATAGCAGAATATCAGCTGAAACCCGACCTTGTGATAATGCACCATGTCCGGCACCGGCCCGCCATCGGGAATGCGGATATGGCTGGCGATAATCGACCCGCCCAGCCGGGACGGGATCAGATCACGGTATTGCATGCCCGCACGCCCGATGATCCAGGGGGCCTGATCCGCCAGCCGGCGCACAACAAAGGCGTGTTCCGTTTCCGGCAAAACCAGTGGCGGGTTCAGTTCGTCAATGACAATGCGTGTGCCGTTTGGTGCGGTCAACTCGCGCTGACCCTCTGCAAAACTGTCCGGATCATCCGTCAGAATTCGCAGCGTTCCGGGCGGTTCCGCAGCCTGTGCATCCAGCCGCAACCGCACCCCGTGCCCGGAAAAAACCGCCACCTGCGGGTTGTCCGCCGGATAAATCATATCCATGCGCATTTTCAGAACCTTGGTGAAGAAAGCAATGTCATCCGGAATTTTCCGGCTTGGCAGACATATTTCAGCGCGTGTTTGGTTCATCCTTTTCCCCTCTCCATGACGGCACCCACAGAGTGCTTCGGCCATGCCGAATTTGCAAGTGCCGGAGAAGCGCTTATAAAGAAGGCGGTTCCAACGTCCAGAAAAGTAGTTTAATGTTAAACTAGTTTTTCAGAAGAGAGGATTCGCCATGAGTAACAGCAAAAAAGACAGCCGGAAAAACGCTGCCCTGCATTACCACGAATTTCCCAAACCTGGAAAACTGGAAATCCGCGCCACCAAACCGATGGCAAACGGCCGCGATCTCTCGCTGGCCTATTCGCCGGGGGTTGCCGATGCCTGCCTTGAAATCGAGAAAAACCCGGCCGACGCCGGCCGCTACACCGCGCGGGGCAATCTGGTGGCGGTTGTCACCAACGGCACCGCCGTGCTGGGGCTGGGCAACATCGGCGCGCTTGCCTCCAAACCGGTGATGGAGGGCAAGGCGGTTCTGTTCAAGAAATTCGCCAATATTGACTGCTTTGATCTGGAACTGAACGAAACCGACCCCGAGAAACTGGCCGAAATCGTTTGCGCAATGGAGCCGGGTTTCGGTGCGATCAATCTTGAGGACATCAAGGCGCCCGACTGCTTCATTGTCGAAAAGATTTGCCGCGAGCGGATGAACATCCCGGTGTTTCACGACGATCAGCATGGCACAGCCATTGTTGTCGGGGCGGCCGCAACCAACGCGCTGAAGGTCGTTGGCAAGAAATTCGAAGACATCAAGGTGGTCTCTACCGGGGGCGGAGCGGCCGGCATTGCCTGTCTCGACATGCTGCTGAAACTTGGGGTCAAACGCGAAAATGTCTGGCTCTGCGATATTCACGGCCTGGTCTACAAGGGCCGCAAGCAGGATATGACACCGCAGAAAGCAGCCTATGCGCAAGCGACCGACCTGCGCACACTGGATCAGGTGATCAAAGGTGCTGACCTGTTTCTGGGTCTGTCCGGCGGCGGGGTTCTGAAACCCGAGATGGTGAAAAAGATGGCGCAGCCGCCGATCGTTTTTGCCTTGGCCAATCCGACGCCGGAAATCATGCCGGACGAGGTGAAATCGGTGGCGCCCGACGCCATCATTGCCACAGGGCGTTCGGATTATCCCAATCAGGTCAACAACGTACTGTGCTTTCCCTTCATCTTTCGCGGCGCGCTTGATGTTGGCGCGACCGAAATCAACATCGCCATGGAACTGGCCTGTATCGAGGGCATCGCCGCCCTGGCCCGCGCCACCACCAGCGCCGAGGCCGCAGCCGCCTACAAGGGCGAACAGATGACATTTGGCCCCGACTATCTGATCCCGAAACCCTTTGATCCGCGTCTGATGGGGGTTGTGGCCAGCGCTGTTGCCAAGGCGGCGATGCAGAGCAAGGTCGCGACCAAACCCATCACGGATCTTGCCGCCTACAAGGAACGGCTTGACGGCTCGGTCTTCAAATCCGCCCTGATCATGCGGCCGGTGTTTGAGGCCGCTGCCACTGCCAGCCGCCGCATCGTATTCTCCGAGGGCGAGGACGAGCGCGTGCTGCGTGCCGCTAATGCCATGCTCGAGGAAACCATCGACAAACCCATCCTTATCGGCCGTCCCGATGTCATTGAGCAACGACTGGAACGCGCGGGCCTGGCCATCCGTCCCGGCAAGGATTTTGCGATTGTCAATCCGGAAAACGATCCGCGTTATCGCGACTACTGGCAAAGCTATCACAGCCTGATGGCGCGGCGCGGCATCACCCCCGATCTGGCCAAGGCCATCATGCGCACCAATACCACGGCGATCGGTGCGGTCATGGTGCATCGAGACGATGCCGACAGCCTGATCTGCGGCACCTTCGGCCAGTATCTGTGGCACCTCAACTATGTCAGCCAGGTTCTGGGGCGCGGCGGGCTGCACCCGGTTGGTGCCCTGTCGCTGATGATCCTTGAGGACGGGCCGCTGTTCATTGCCGACACCCACGTCCATCCGGAACCAAATGCAGATCAGATCGCCGAAACCGCCATTGCTGCCGCACGCCATGTGCGCCGCTTTGGCATGAATCCGAAAATCGCCATCTGTTCCTATTCGCAGTTCGGCAATCTGAATTGCCAGACCGGTGTTGTCGCCCGGGGCGCACTGGCCATTCTCGACAGCGAGCCGCGTGATTTTGCCTATGAGGGCGAAATGCATATTGATGCCGCGCTCGATCCCGAACTGCGGGCCCGGCTTCTGCCCTGCGGTCGCTTTGCCGGCCCGGCCAATGTGCTGGTCTTCACCAATACCGACGCGGCCAGCGGTGTGCGCAACGTGCTGAAGATGAAGGCAAACGGTCTTGAGGTCGGCCCGATCCTCATGGGCATGGGCAACCGCGCGCATATCGTCACCCCCTCGATCACCGCGCGCGGGCTCTTGAACATGTCAGCCCTGGCCGGAACACCGGTGGCGCAATACGGGTAATACGCCTCTGCTGTTGCCGTGAACCGCCGCTGAATATTCAAATTTGCAATTCGCCAGTGTTCTGTTGCCAAGTGTTTGCAAATATTCTGAAATGCGCTTTGTACTTTGTCCCTGCGCGTATATCTTGCCCGCACGGCTTTCCGGCAACCGTCGGCAACAGCAACAACACAGGGAGAAACCGATGACCTATGCAGACATCTACAATAGCTGGAAATCGGACCCCGAGGCGTTCTGGATGCAGGCGGCCGAGGCCATCGATTGGGTGGAAAAGCCCTCACGTGCCCTGTTTGACGAAAACGCGCCCTTCTATGAATGGTTCAAGGATGCGCGCGTCAATACCTGCTACAACGCCGTTGACCGCCATGTGCTGGCCGGGCGCGGCGATCAGACGGCCATCATCCATGACAGTCCTGTCACCCATACCAAACACACGATCAGCTATCGTGAACTGCAAACGCGGGTTGCCTCGCTCGCAGGGGCGCTGCGGGCCAGGGGCGTCGGCAAAGGCGACCGGGTCATCATCTACATGCCCATGGTCCCCGAGGCGCTCGAGGCCATGCTGGCCTGTGCGCGACTGGGGGCCATTCATTCTGTCGTCTTTGGCGGATTTGCCGCGCATGAACTGGCGGTGCGCATCGATGACGCCACGCCAAAGGCGATCATCGCCGCCTCCTGCGGCATCGAACCCAACCGCGTCATCCATTACAAACCCCTGCTGGACGGCGCCATTGAACAGGCCGGCCACAAACCGGATTTCTGCGTGATTTTTCAGCGTGAACAAGAGGTTGCAACCCTGACCGAAGGGCGTGATTACGACTGGCACGCCTTTCAGGCCGGTGTCACCCCGGCCGAATGCGTTCCGGTCGAGGGCGACCATCCGGTCTATATCCTCTACACCTCGGGCACCACCGGCCAGCCCAAGGGCGTCGTGCGCCCCACAGCCGGCAATCTGGTGGCGCTGAACTGGACCATGAAAAACGTCTATGGCGTTGATCCGGGCGATGTCTATTGGGCCGCCTCTGATGTCGGCTGGGTGGTTGGCCACAGCTATATCTGTTACGGGCCGCTGATCCACGGCAACACCACCGTGGTGTTTGAGGGCAAACCCGTCGGCACGCCTGACGCCGGCACCTTCTGGCGGATGATCGAGGAATACAGGATCAAGGCGCTGTTCACCGCCCCCACCGCCTTTCGTGCCATCAAGCGCGAGGATCCCACCGGTGAACTGGTCAGAAAATATGATACCAGTTCCCTGAAAACCCTGTTTCTGGCGGGCGAGCGCGCCGACCCCGACACCATCACCTGGGCTCAGGATCAGCTTGGCGTGCCGGTCATTGACCACTGGTGGCAGACCGAAACCGGCTGGGCCATTGCCGCCAATCCTGTCGGAATCGAGCAGCTACCGGTAAAGCTTGGCAGCCCCTCGGTGCCGATGCCGGGCTATGACGTACACATCCTTGATGAGGGCGGCCACGAAATGCCGGCGGGGGACCTCGGTGCCATCACCATCAAACTGCCGCTGCCGCCCGGAACCCTCTCAACCCTTTGGCACGCGGGCGACAGATATCTGAAATCCTATCTCACCACCTTCCCCGGTTACTACGAAACCGGCGACGCGGGGTTCAAGGATGAAGACGGCTATCTCTACATCATGGCGCGCACCGATGACGTGATCAACGTCGCCGGCCACCGGCTGTCGACCGGCGCCATGGAAGAGGTTCTCGCCAATCATCCCGACGTGGCCGAATGCGCGGTGATCGGGGTTGCGGATGCACTCAAGGGGCAGATGCCGCTGGGCTTCCTTTGTCTGAATGCAGGCTGCGAAAAGAACCACGCCGAGGTGGTGCGCGAAACCGTCGCCATGGTGCGTGAAACCATCGGGCCGGTCGCCGCCTTCAAGCTTGCCGTGGTGGTGGAGCGCCTGCCGAAAACCCGTTCCGGCAAAATCCTGCGCGGCACCATGGCGAAAATCGCCGACGGGCAGGATTTCAAGATGCCGGCCACCATCGACGACCCGGCCATTCTGGATGAAATCCGCGCCGCACTGGCAACACTCGGCTACCCCGGCCAGCCGGGGTAACCGAACCACAGTCCTTGTGCTGAGATCCCGGCCTGGGACCCAGGGTCAGGCCCCATAGCGTTTTTCACCAGCCATCATTCGACGGGCGGTGTGATGACGTTGTCGCGCGAAAAGCGGACAAAATAGGGTTCAAACCGGTAACCCGCCGTTGTTGCTGCATCCGCCAGGATGACATAGCCAAACCCGGCAAAAACCCGTCCATCGGGCGATGCCTGGCGCACCGAAACATAATCACCCCAACGCGTGTGGGTCCAGGTGCTTTCGTCGCGGAAATAGACCACGTAATCACCCATGAACCCGACTGCACTGTTTGCGTTGCGGTTTCCGCCGCCACCCCAACCCAGGGCAACGCCCACTTCATTGTCGGAATTGGTGGCAAAGCACGGATAGCCAAAGGCGAAATCCTCATTCCAGATCGTCATCTGTTCCACCAGCTCATAAGAGCCAACCCGGACTTTCGCGACCTGCACATGCGGATGTGGAAAGTTGAACCCGCCGTTGCCACCGTCACCGGAACTTGCCATCCAGGCGAACCAGATCAGGTCATTCTGACGCGTGACGCCGATGACAGCATTGTTCGGAAACACCTTCTGAAACCAGTTGTTACCATTTGGCCCCAGCGATGTGCGTGTACCGTTCGGCCAGTTCGCCACTTCGACAGAGCGCCAGAAATAAGTTGTCGAATCTTCGTGCCAACTGAATACACGCATCGTTGAATTATCGATATGACCTGCCCAAAATACTTCGTCCCCGGTGTTCTGGCTGGCGTTGCTGCCCCAGGCCACGAGACTGTCTGCCGGGCTCGTGAACCAAAAGTTAATGGTCGCGGATGCTGCGATGGCATCAAGCGGCAGGCGGGCGATCACCAGCCCATTGTCGGCCGTGTTGTCGGCAACCGTGTCGAGCACATCGAAAGACAGATATAGCGAATTGTCGCCAACCCCAAGGCTGGGATAATCCATCCAGTCTGTGCCGAACCCGAATATTGCCGAGGTAAAATCCCAATAGGTCCATTGTGTGCAGTTGGAATCAATGATGTCCTGCGGACTTGCCGCCGCAAGCCGGTATGCGTTGTCCCCGGCACCGGTGGACCGGTACTGCATCAGCCAGACGAAGCGGTTGATTGAAGGTATATACTGAACGACCTGATCGCAGCAGAAACCGCCCGCCAACGTATTTGGAAATACCGCCGTCGGGTTGATGGACGTGAAAGTCTGGCCGCCATCGGTTGAATAATCAGCGTAAAAGTTGCCGGTTATCATCACCACCTCACCAGCATCCGCGCCGCTGATATCCGCAGCATTGGTGCTTGCGGGGGTGACGTTCGGGTCCGAAGTCCACGGGTCGAAATCCAGCCCGCTGCCAGGGTCATCAGCCCCCGCCGGATCAGACGATGGTGTTTCGCGCAATATCCCCCTGAACGGTCCCTGCGGCACAATGTTATATGGCCGTTCATTCGGTGGGGTATGCGGATGTGCAGTTGGGTCAATCGGCTTGTAAGGGGCGCCTTTTATCCGGTGCGGATGGCATACACCAGGCTTCGCCTCACCATTGCCGGGCGCGTCCTCTTTGCGTTTGCCACACCGGCGATAATGGCAGATCGCCGGATGATCATCCTTGGGCGGGCAACAGGCTTCGACCTGACGTTTCAGCCGCGCCTGCTCGTCGAGTAGCCTGGCAATGGCGGGCTCTTTGGCCTCGGCGATCGCAACAAACCTTGACAGGTCTTTCGCCATTGAGGCCTGCAAGGCTGTCTGCCAGTGAAGTTCGTTGAGCGCGTGACAGGTCTGATGGGCAATCTTTTCCAGATTGCAGTTCACCAGGTCGAGCTGTTTCAGGATACCCGCGAGAAGGTCAGTTTGATAGCGGTCTTCCTCGCAGCACCTTTCACGTTTGTTTGGGCGCTTCTCTTGGCCGGTTTTCGCAGTTGTCTTTGCGCGTTTATCGGACTTGTTCTTGTTCTCCATGTCAAATCTCCTAAATTGTAATTTCCCGGAAACGCGAAGATCAGTCTTCGCGTTGGTTATTGGGAAGCACCCATTGGAGCACGGCATCGAGAACGTACCAGGTCAGCAGAAATGCAGCGCATTCCAAAGCAAAACTGTGAAATTTGTAGAAAAATTCAGCGATCAGGAATGATGTGCTAAAAACGGGAAGTTGCTGGCGAAGTAGTGCGCCCGTCGAAAGGTTGTGAAGCAATTGGTACATTTTTGAAATCCCTTGATGATTGTGCGTAATTGCTGAAAAGTCTTGTGTGATATCCAGCCCTGCTGCACCGCTACAAAGATGCGCAGATATGTCTTGTGTTTGGGCTGATAGTTCTTGGTAAATTAGCTTCAAATAGCAGTTTGTGTTTTCTCAGAAATACTGAATATGTGCCGTTCAATATATCAGAAACAGGCGATTCGCACAATTGCGGTGACCGGCCGGTTCGATACATTGGTCTGACTGAGCGGTATTTCGCAACCCCAGCGAATGTTAGGGCGTAGACCTAGCAAATGTCCGGCAAAACCGACCTTGGGCAATCCTTGAATGGGCTGGCTTTGAATGGGCTGGCCTTGAATGGGTTGGTGTCGTCGGTCAGTTCACCGTATGGCCAATGGCGGTTTTCTGGCCAGAATGGTACCCATTGCTGACCTTATACCCGCCGGTTTCAGTAGAGCGTTTCGACGATTGTTTGAAACACCAGGCAGCACTCTTCCCATTTGCGCGCAAGCGAAAGACCGGCAAGGGCGTTTCAATATGAGGTCGCCAGGCTTTCATAAAGCCACCGTTCGCGGCGTTAACCTGGGTTTTCCGGGCAAACCAGCCATACGTTTTCCATACGAAATCCATACGTTTTCCATATCGCGGGAAATCGCGGATTCCCCTGTGTTTACGAATGATTCGCTCCAAAATGCACAGATCCGGCAAAAGATACCTTTCGCCCCCGAAACCGGCTTTTGCCGCGTCAGGCAAACTGCTCCAGAATCAGCCGTTCTTCCAACCCGTGTCCGGGATCAAACAGTATATGATGTTCGATTTTGGGTTCCGACCGGATTTCGACCCATAGCACATTTTCAACCGACCGACTGTCGGCCTCGGCCATGACAGGGCGTTTTTCCGGCTGCAATACATCAAATCGAACCTTTGCTGATTTTGGCAGCAAGGCACCGCGCCAGCGCCGGGGCCGAAATGCCGCCACCGCAGTCAGCGCCAGCACGTCTGATCCGATCGGCAGAATGGGCCCGTGCGCCGAGTAGTTATAGGCGGTTGACCCGGCTGGTGTGCTCAGCAGCGCCCCGTCGCAAACCAGTTCCTTCAGGCGCACGGTATCATCCACCGTAATTTGCAGTTTCGCCGCCTGAGGGCCAGACCGCAGCAGCGAAACTTCGTTGATTGCCAATGCGTTATCAATGGTTCCGTCCGCGCGTTCAGCCCGCATGGACAGCGGGTTCAGCACCGCTTCTTCTGCCCCGGCCAGCCGTTCGGGCAAGTCGTCCTCGCTATAGGCATTCATCAGAAACCCGACGGTTCCCCTGTTCATGCCATAAACCGGTGCTTTCAGATCCTGCGTTGCATGCAGCGTCTGCAGCATGAATCCATCCCCCCCCAAGGCAACGATCGCCTCAGCCGATTCCAGCGGTGCGTTGCCGTAGCGCTCGACCAATCGCGCCAGCGACTTCTGTGCAATGGGGATGTCCGAGGCGGTAAAGGCTATTTTTACAGGCTTGTTCATCGGCTTTCCTCGTCTGGTCTGGTTTCATCGCCCGCCCGAAATAAAAATACAAGGCTCGTTTTCTTCAATACATACCGCAACTTTGGTCTATAGCGTCGTTTTCCCGGCTTTCGGATTCATTTCATTTGGTCTAAGAGGCCCTAACCCGCCATTCCCGCCAAGGAGACGCTCGAATGACATCAGATCAGAACACCGCATTTTTCACGGAAACCCTGTCCGCCCGCGATCCGGAGATCTTCGAATCTATTGAAAAGGAACTGGGCCGTCAGCGAACCGAAATTGAGCTGATCGCCAGCGAAAACATTGTCTCTCTCGCGGTTATGGAGGCGCAAGGCACTGTTTTGACGAACAAATATGCCGAGGGCTATCCGGGGCGGCGCTACTATGGTGGCTGCCAGTATGTGGACGAGGTGGAAACCCTGGCCATTGAACGCGCGAAAAAGCTGTTTGATTGTGCCTTTGCCAATGTGCAGCCCAATTCGGGCAGTCAGATGAATCAGGCCGTGTTTCTGGCGCTGCTGAAACCGGGTGATACCTTCATGGGGCTTGATCTGAATTCCGGCGGCCACCTCACGCATGGCTCCCCAGTGAACATGTCGGGCAAATGGTTTCACGTGGTGTCCTATGGGGTGCGTCAGCAGGACGAACTGCTTGACATGGAGGCCATCCGCGCCACAGCACGGGAACACAAACCGAAACTGATCGTGGCCGGCGGCACTGCCTATTCGCGCATCTGGGATTGGCAGGCCTTTCGCGAAATTGCTGACGAGGTGGGCGCCTATCTGATGGTGGACATGGCCCATATCGCCGGGCTGGTGGCTGGCGGACAGCACCCCTCGCCGCTGCCCCACGCTCATGTGGTGACGACCACAACCCACAAATCCCTGCGTGGACCCCGTGGCGGCATGGTGCTGACCAATGATGCCGACATCGCCAAAAAGATCAACTCAGCGGTGTTTCCCGGCCTTCAGGGCGGCCCGCTGATGCATGTGATTGCCGCCAAGGCCGTCGCCTTTGGCGAGGCCCTGCGCCCTGATTTCAAGGACTATGCCGCGCAGGTCGTGAAAAACGCCAGGGCGATGGCAGACCAACTGATGAAGGGTGGCATCAACATCGTATCCGGCGGCACCGACAACCATCTGATGCTGGCCGACCTGCGTCTCAAGGGTGTCACCGGCAAGGCCGCCGAGGCCGCGCTTGGCCGCGCCAACATCACCTGCAACAAGAACGGTGTACCGTTTGACCCGGAAAAACCCTTTGTCACTTCGGGCATCCGTCTGGGCACCCCGGCCGGCACCACGCGGGGATTTGGCGAGGAAGAATTCCGCCAGATTGCCGACTGGATCGTCGAGGTGGTCGATGGGCTGGCCGCCAATGGGGATGAGGGCAACGGTAAAATCGAGGACGCTGTAAAAGCAAAAGTCCTGGATCTCTGCGCGCGCTTCCCGATCTATCCGGGCCTTTGAAACAAAGACCCGCACCATCGGGTGCGCCGGAGTAACCTTTTATTTTGCTTTGGCGCATATCCTGTACATAGCGAAGCCTTCCGGCAAACAGGCCCGCGGAAAAATTCAGCCGCTAAAGATACCCGCGCCACAAAAGAATGACCACCACGAGCGCAAACACCACAATGAGGCTCAGGGCCAGCCCGCCGAGAATAGAGAGAACCGTCCCCAGACGTCGCTGCACGGGGTCTTGCGTTTCCAGATACTGCACGCAGGCGCGAAAAGCGTGATCGACACTGCCAAAATCGACCATCTTCAGCAATCGCGGGTTCTGCGCCAGCCGTTCAGCCTCGATCAGAACCTGCGCCTCACGGCGAATGCGGCGGGGCAGCAACCGCCCGGCATGCTTTACGGCACTGGCCAGATCCCGGCCCCGCACACCCATGCGGTCTTTCAGCAGTTCGGCCACATTCTCGACCTTTGACACAATAGAATCACTTGTCATCATTTCCCCCTCGCGGCCCCACAAACTACCCGACAAAACCCATGCGTCAACCGCACTGGAATATCCATGCGGCCAAGGCTAAAAGAAACCATGCTGCATTATGTCTTGACCGGCACGAAAACTGACAAACCACCCCTGCTGATCGCGCATGGCCTGTTTGGCTCGGCGCGCAATTGGCGGGCGATAGCCAAACGGCTGTCGGAAGATCGTCAAGTCATCACCGTTGACATGCGCAATCATGGTGAAAGCCCGCGCGCACCCACCCAATCCTATCCTGAGATGGCCGAGGACCTTGCGGCGGTGATAGACAAAGCCGCCGGGCGCGCCGATGTTTTGGGCCATTCGATGGGCGGCAAGGCTGCTATGGTGCTGGCACTGCAGCACCCGGAGAAAGTGCGCAAGCTCATTGTCGCCGACATTGCACCCGTGGCCTATGATCACAGCCACTCCGGATTGATTGAGGCCATGCAGTCGCTGGACCTAAAATCGCTTGCAACACGGTCAGAAGCTGACAAGGCTTTGGCGGAACGTATCAAAGAGCCGATGATCCGCGCATTTCTGCTGCAATCTCTTGATATGAAAGATAAAAAATGGCGAATTAATCTGGATGCCCTGGCGCGCGAAATGCCTGAAATCTCAGGATTCCCCGAGATTCATGGCGTTTTTCCCGGCCCCACGCTTTTTCTGTCCGGAGGCAACTCGGACTATGTTCTTCCGCAGTACCGCGATCAAATAAAACGATTTTTCCCAAAGGCCGTATTTGCACGTATTCCCGGCACCGGGCATTGGCTCCACGCTGAAAAACCTGTCGAATTCACCGACACAGTACGCAGCTTTCTTGATGGATGAACCGGGCCGATGGCTCAGCGCATCTCCGCGATTTTCTTGGCAACAATCCATGTCACCGGCACCGCCAGAACAAGCCCGACAATAACCGCATAAATAATCGGCTTTGCCGTTCCCAAGCCGGCCGAAAGGACCACAATAATCGCTATCCCCATCAGGGTTGTCGATGCGATGGTGAAAATCAAAAGGGAAATACGTACCATTTTCCGGTCTCCAAGGTTGAAGGCGCCCCATCAACGCATATGGCGGGAATTTCGGGTTTTGTCATTGATCTGAATCAGAAAATTACAGTTCACGGCAAGCCATATCGGTGGGGCAATTCACGCATCGCACCTTATAATTTCCGGCTTGTTTTCACGTTCAGCTTTTGTCGTTTTCATCTGTCAACTTGCGGTCTTCCTGCAATTCCAGCCAGATCGCATTCACAACAGCTATAAGTGCCGCCAATGGCAGGCCCAAGGCCCAAGCGAAATACCACATTTCCTGCGTCCTTTCTCAGTATGCACTATGGCTGCTGTCTGTGACATCGGTCTCGGTCACTTTGCCCCACAGAACTTTGTAAACCCATGAAGTGTATGCCAAAATCAGGGGCAGAAAGATGATGGCCATCGCCAGCATGACAAACAGCGTCAGGTGTGATGATGAACTGTCCCATACTGTCAGCGATGATTTCGGATCGGTCGAAGACGGCAGGATGAACGGAAACATCGTCAGGCCAACACTCGCGATAATGCCGACAATCGACAGTTTGGAGGCAAGCAGCGTTGACAGTTCCCGCCCGGATTTCAACCCGCGCCAAGCCAACAAAGCGCCGCCAATCCCCATCAGCGGGGCAATGGCGATCCACGGGCGGACCGAATAGGCGGCCAACCACGACCCCTCGCGCACAACGTCGTTGAAAAGCGGATTGGACGGACCATCATGCGCAACCACCCCGACAAAGTGATAACCGGTTATTCCAAAGGCCAGCCAGACCCCGGCCAGGATAAACCCGGCAACCGCAACCAAAGCCGCCCGGGCGCCATAGATCCGGGCGCGGTCCACGACCGGCCCTTCGGTTTTCAACTGAAGCCAGGCAGCGCCATGCATGACCATCATCGCCAATGAAACAATCCCGGCCAAGAGCGCAAAAGGATTGACCAAGCCAAAAAAGGAACCGCTGTAAACAGAGAGCAGATCATCCGTCAGATGAAACGGCACCCCCTGAATGACATTACCAACAGCCACCCCGAACATCAGCCCAGGCACCAGCCCGCCAATGAACTGGGCCCAGTCCCATCCGCTGCGCCAAATCTTGCTTTCGCGCTTTGAACGGTATTTGAAAGCGACGGGCCGCAGGATCATCGACGCCAGAATGATGAACATCGCCAGATAGAAGCCCGAGAAGCTGACCCCGTAAAGGATTGGCCAGGCGGCAAAAATCGCGCCGCCCCCCAATACAAACCAGACCTGATTGCCTTCCCAGACCGGGCCGATCGTATTGATGACAATGCGGCGTTCGACATCAGTCCGGGCGACAAAGGGCAGCATCGCACCAATGCCAAAATCAAAACCGTCTGTGACCGCAAAGCCGATCAGTAGTATACCCAGCAGCCCCCACCAGACAACGCGCAGCAGTTCAAAGCTTATATACTCATGCAGGATCATTTTCTTACTCCCCCGGAGTCAGGATAACGTCATCGTCGCCGCAGGCGCGCAGGCGCTTTTGATGCCGCTTCATCCAGATATCGGTTTCTTCCACCTCTTCTACCGGGCCTTTGCGGACGTATTTGAACATCAGCCCCATCTCGACGATAAACAGAAAGGTGTACAACAGAACGAAACCGGCCAGCGTCAGCAAAACCTGTGAAACAGAAAGGTGACTGACCGACAGGGCCGTGGGCAGAACACCATCAACAGTCCATGGTTGTCGCCCGAATTCAGCAACGATCCAGCCCAGTTCGGCCGCGATCCAGGGCGTGGGAATAATCAGAACACCCAGACGCAGGGCCCAACGCGGAAACCGCATACCGCGAAAGCTGGCGGTAAAGAAAAAATAGGCCAGGACAGCGATAAAGGAAAACCCAAGGCCAACCATTATACGAAAGCCCCAGAAGATCGGCCAAACAGTCGGCACCGTATCATTGGCCGCCTTGTCGATCAAATCTTCACCAGCCTGGCGAGGATCGTCTATGTATCGCTTCAACAAAAGGGCAAAGCCCAGATCTGCGCTATGTTGTTCAAACTGCTCCTTGACATCCGGAGCCGGATTTCCGTTCGCCTCACGTATCTTCATCATCGCATCATAGGCGACAATTCCAGAGCGAATGCGGGTTCTGGCGTCATCAACGAGATCCTCGATCCCCGGAATTTCCTGGGTCAGGCTCCGCGTGCCGATCAAGCCCATTGCATAAGGAATATGCAGCGCATATTTGGTTTCACGCGCGTCCTGATCTGGCCAGCCAAACAGTGTAAAGGTGGCTGGTGCAGGTTCGGTTTCCCACATTGCCTCGATCGCCGCCAGTTTCATTTTTTGAGAATGGCCAGCATTATACCCGGATTCGTCGCCCAGAATGACCACGGACAACGCCGCCGCAAGCCCAAAGCTGGACGCAATTGTAATGGACCGCCTTGCCAATTCAAAATGCCGCCCCTTGAGCATATACCAGGACGAAACCCCCAGGACGAAAACCGACGCGGTGACATATCCGGCCGAAACCGTATGAACAAATTTTGCCTGAGCCACCTCGTTGAACAGAACATCAAAAAAGCTGGTCATTTCCATACGCATGGTCATCGGGTTGAATTCGGCCCCGACCGGATTTTGCATCCAGCCATTGGCGATCAGAATCCAGAGTGCAGAAAAATTTGACCCAATGGCGACCAGCCAGGCTACCATCAGATGCTGAACCTTGCTCAGCTTGTCCCAACCAAAAAAGAACAGCCCGACAAAGGTTGCCTCAAGGAAAAAGGCCATCATCCCTTCGATCGCCAGAGGCGCACCAAAAACATCACCAACATATTGACTGTAATAGCTCCAGTTCATGCCGAACTCGAACTCCATGGTCAGACCTGTTGCTACACCAATGGCAAAATTGATGCCAAACAGCATTCCCCAGAACTTTGTCATTTGCCGCCAGATCGGACGGTTTGTCATGACAAATACCGTTTCCATAATCGCGACGATTATCGACAATCCCAAAGTGAGGGGAACAAAAAGGAAATGGAAAAGTGCTGTTGCCGCAAACTGCAATCGCGACAACTCTACGATGTCGATGTCCATGGCCATTCCTTTCGCAAACTCAAAGCTACATTTTGAATACTGCTATCAAACCCTGTGTCTCAGCCCCAGGTTCAACGCAGCCTTGATATCGACACAAAAGATAGATTACAAATACATATTATAAACAAATCCGATACACTGTGTCGCACCATTCTGTTTCCGCCGGGCGGTGTGTTGCAACCAGAATGGCTGCATTCGGGCAAATCCGTCGAACCCCTTGTAACACAATCCGTGCTGTTTTGTCGTCCAGGCCTTCGCAGGGTTCATCCAACAGCAAAATCTCGGGATGCCTGATCAGAACACGCGCCAGGGCCAGACGCCTTTGTTCACCACCGGAAAGGCCGGCGCCTGCCTCTCCCAATCGCATGGAAAGCCCACCGTGCGGCCCGATTACCTGCCTGAGAGCAACAGCCTTGAGAACCTCATTCATCTGTGCATCTGTGGCGTCCGGATTCGCCAACGCCAACGCTTCGCGGATCGTGCCGCTCATCAAGGCGGACCGCTGCATCAGCACACCCATCGCAACACGTAATTGCCGTTCTGGCCAATGGTCAATTTCCCGACCAAAAATCAGGATGCGCCCGTCCTGCGCAGAAACCAAACCCGCAACTGCCGCCAGCAGGGTTGACTTTCCAGCGCCGCTTCTGCCGGTCAGCCCAACCGTTTTACCGGGCTCTACAGACAGATTCAGATCCTTGGACAGCGCACGCGCCTCCTCTCCCATACTGGCAATGTTCAGTGCCTGTATTTCCAAAGGCATTGCCGTATTCCGCACAGAAATTTCCGGCGGCCTTTCGCTCTCTGCCACCTGTTCCATTCTGCTGGAAACCCGGCGGGCCGCATCGCTCATCCTGCCCAGTTCCGCCATGCCCTTATGCAATGCCAGCACTGTCTCGCTCAGCCCCAAGGCCAGAAAGAACCCCATCGCAGCATAGGCCGCGCCCAGCGCACCGGCGCGCACCAGCTCCACGGAAAGAAACAGGGCAACCCCGGCAGAAACCGTTGCTGCGACAGAAAGCATGAACCCTGCCTGCCGCTCTGCGCTGGCAACTTTCAGGGAGGCTGCGCGCATCCGCCGTTCTGCATCCAGCGCACTGTCAACCGAACGGGGCAACTGACCAGCAACGATCAGGGGCGTCTGCCCACGCATGAGGTCGACCACCCTGACCCGGAACGCCTGCAACGCATATTCCGACAATCTGGCCGGCTTTCTGGCGCGGCGCAGACTTATCCAGAAAGCTGCGGCAACCCCGGCCAGCAATGACGCGATCACCCCAAGAGCCACGCTTGATCCGATCATTCCCCAAAGCAAGAAAAACGCCAGAATCAAAACGGCGGTTCCGCCAATCAGCGGAATGATCAGCCGAAGCGCGATGCCGTCAAGCGCATCCACATCTGCAGTCAGCCGGTTCAAAGCCTCGGCGCCGCGTAAACGCAAGACCTTGCGATAGGACAGCCTGGAAAAGGAATGTAGAAGGTGCACGCGCAAGGCGGCCAAGGCCCTTAAGGTTGCATCATGTGTAAGCAACCTTTCCCCATATCGGGCAGCCGTTCGACCAAGCGCCAGCCCACGCACCCCGGCACTGGGCAAAAATACATTCATTCCGCTGGCCGCTGTCCCCGCGGCCCCCGAAATCAAACCGGCAACCCCGGTTGCCACGATGAACCACCCCGAGAGACCAAGCAAAGCCGCCCCCATCGAAAGCACCAGAACAGTCAGGGCAATACCACGCCACAACGCTTTTCTCTCTGACCGCCAGATAAACCGGAAGATATTGAAAAGGTGGATCATTTCTGATCTCCCGCCAGTTCAATCCGCCTGTCCATTCTTGCAGAAAGTTCCTGGTCATGGGTTGCGACAATCAGCGTTGTGCCTTTGGCCGCAAGTGTCATCAGCCCGCGTGTTACCGCCGCTGCCGTTTGCGCATCCAGATCCGCGGTCGGTTCATCTGCCAGGATAACATCACGCCCCGACAGAGCCGCCCTCGCAACAATCAACCGCCGGGCTTCGCCCCCGGAAACACCAGATCCGATTTCGCCCAGACGGGTCTGCAGCCCATTGGAAAGCCGGGCAATGATCCCGTCGGCCGCCACCAGAGACAGGGCCGCCTCAATCTGCTTTTCCGTAATGTTTTCGGCCCCCATGGTCAGATTCCAGCGCAGCGATCTGGCGAAAAAATGCGGGCGCTGCGGAACCCAGGCCAGCCGGGCCCGCCACCGGTCTGCCAAAGCTTCCGTCAGTTCTTCGCCGGCGACAGAAATGCACCCCCCGGAAGGGCGCAGCAACCCCGCCAACGCCGCAATCAATGCCGATTTTCCGGCACCACTTGGCCCTGTTATGGCAACGGTCTGACCAGCCTTGATATCAAAATCCGGATAGCAGAGTTTCTGGGAATTCCCCATCCGCAAGCACAGCCCCCGCACAGAAATATCGGCCTTCCCTGTCAGGGGGGCAGTCGCCTTGCCTTCACCCAGATACTTTGTCTCAAGCGTGCTTTCCATCTCCAGCAAATCACGGGCGACCGCACCGGCGGCCGCCTTGTCATGCCAGGCGGCCGCAACATCGCGCAGTGGTTGAAAGAAGGCAGGCGCCAGCATTAACAGGAACACGCCCTGCCCTGCAGTCAGCGGCATCGAATAAGCGCCGAAATTCAGATCCCCCAGCAAGGAAAACCCGACGTAAATTGCCACCATTGCCACGCCCAAAGCAGCAAATAACTCCAGCACAGTCGACGACAGAAATGCGATGCGCAACACTGCCATTGTGCTTGCCCTCAGGCCCTCGGCGCGTTCACGAAACTGGTCCAGCATCCGGTCTGTGGCATCGAGCAGCCTTATATCAACCAACGCCATCAGACGCTCCATCAACAAAGCATTCAAACCGGAAATCTCGTCCATCTGCCGTTCGCTTGCCGTCTGTGCCGCAATGCCAACAAGCGCCATGAACACCGGGATCAGCGGCCCCGCAAACAACAGGACAAGCGCGGCCACCCACGACTGTGTCGCCGAGACTGCGACCAGAACCAGAGGCACAACGGCCGCCCGCAGATAGGCCGGCTGATAGCGGGCCAGATAGGGGCGCAGGTTATCAAGTTTTTCCGCAGCCAATGCCGCCAATGCGGCCGATGCCGGGCGCGCTGAATCCACGGGGGATCGCCGTACTTCGCCAGCCAGCAACCGGTGCCGTTCCTGCGCAATGACCTGATCGGCGGCCAATGTCACAACCCGGTCTGACCAGGCATCCAAACCTGCCCGGACGATACCGATAGCAACGAACATCGCCACCGCAATCAGGTTTTCCGCCCCGGCAGTTTTCCCTGCCAATAGCGCCGAAAACAGCCAGGCAACCGCTGCCGCCTGCCCGATCCACAGCAGGGAGGACACTATTGAGATCACCCCCGCCCGGGTCAACCGCGCGCGAACCGGTGCAGCCGCCTGCGCCAGCCGTTGCCTTGATCTGGCTGCAGAGTATTTTTCACCTTGGCTGTTCATTTGCACCTATATAGATGTATTGAATATACGTCTTATGTGGATCTAGCTATTCGGATACTGATCTGAGTCAATGACGATCACGAATAAATAGGTAATTTTGTCGTAACTTAAAACCGAAGGTATCAAATGCGCCTGACCGTGAAAACCAACCTTGCCATGCGCACGCTCATGTTTTGTGCTGTGAACAAACACCGTCTGGTACGCAAGTCGGAAATCGCCAAGGCCTGCAATGCCTCGCCCAACCATCTGGGGCATGTTATCAACCTGCTGGGGCAGACCGGATTTATTGAAACCCTGCGCGGGCGTAGTGGCGGGGTGCGGCTGGCCTGCCCGCCAGAAAGCATCAGTGTTGGCAAGGTTTTCCGCATCTTTGAGGCTAACGTCCCCTTTGCCGAGTGCTTTGCCGGGGCTGAAAACCACTGCCCGATTACCGCGGCCTGCCGTATGCGCGGATCAATCTCCCGCGCGATCGAAGCATTCTATGCCACGCTGGACGAAGTCACGCTGAGTGATCTGGTCAAGGAAAACACCGCACTGGAGGCGGTTCTGGGCCTGACTGAAGATGCTTAGGCGCTTTCCCTATAACCAGATCCGGTAGGCCAGTGGGATTTAGCCGCCATGCCGTGGAATTGCATGCAACCACTTGTACGCTACTACGGATGGTAGACATATCTAGGATATTGCGGTTTTTGCCGATTCTCCCTCAAGATATAGTTGATCTGCGCCGCGCTTGCGTGTATCTGTGCGCATACAGGTGCATAGACGCGGTAATGCAGACTGACGCGGCGGGGTTCGGATGCTATAGCAACCGGGCCCCGTTCATTTTTCGGCTGGAATAAAAACGGGCCGATCAGAGACCGAAAGGATGCGGACACAGGAAAAGGCGCCAGGTGCTCAGACGCGGTCTTCGCATCGTGCCTTGCGACACATCCTGACGCCTTCCTGATTTGGCTTGCCCCGAAGGGTTTGCCGCATCAAATGCTCCGGTTCCCGAGGGAACCTTTGCAACTGCTTCTGATCCGAAGACCATCAGCAGCCCGCACCGACCCGTGTCAAACCGCCTGTTCGTATTTGTTCCGAAAAACCCATACGGACCTGCCGTTTCCCACAGACTTTCGCATCTCGGTTTCTGTCCGAAGACTTCTGCCAATCTGCTCCGGTCCCTAGGGGCCTTTGCGTATCGCTTGGGGTTCCATGAACCCTTTCGCGGTAAGGAAAGGTTTGCAAATCTGCCCGAGTCGTTCAAGGAAAATCGACGGGGGCGGTGAAATTTATTGGGGATAAGTCTTTGATTTCACTGTGGATAATTGGTGGATAAGTCGGAAAGATATGCAGAGTCAGCGGGTTGGAAAGGGAGGTTGATGTATGGGGGAAATGTACGTCCCAACAGAGGGCAGCGCCCGACCCTGGGGGGCGCATGGGGCGGCTGTGCGGGGCGGGCGGCGGAAGCAGCCGCGACACCCACGCGAAATGAACCGCTGCAAAGCGCCCTCCCGTGGGGAGGGTCGGGCGTAGGGCTGTGGAAGGATCAGTCGTCCATCTTCAACGCCGAAATAAACGCGCTCTGCGGGATGCTTACTTTGCCGAACTCGCGCATTTTCTTCTTGCCCTTCTTCTGCTTTTCCAAAAGCTTCTTCTTGCGGGTGATGTCGCCGCCATAGCATTTGGCGGTGACGTCCTTGCGCATGGCTGACAGGGTTTCGCGGGCAATCACCCGGCCGCCGATGGCTGCCTGGATCGGGATTTTGAACATGTGGCGTGGAATGAGATCCTTGAGTTTTTCGACCATGGCACGGCCCCGGGCCTCGGCGCGGTCGCGATGCACCATGGTTGAAAGCGCATCCACTGGTTCTTCATTCACCAGAATCTGCATCTTGACCAGGTTGTCCTCACGGTAGCCGGTCAACTGGTAGTCAAAGCTCGCATACCCCTTGGTGACAGATTTCAGACGGTCGTAGAAATCAAATACCACCTCATTCAACGGCAGGTCGTAAACCACCATGGCACGGCTGCCGGCATAGGTGAGATCAAGCTGGATTCCGCGGCGGTCCTGGCAGAGCTTCAGCACATCGCCCAGATATTCATCGGGCACGAGGATCGTGGCCTTGATGCGCGGCTCTTCGATATGATCGACAAGGGTAAGATCGGGCATGTCTGCGGGGTTGTGCAGTTCGCGCATGCTGCCGTCTTTCATATACAACTGGTAAATCACGCTGGGGGCGGTGGTGATCAGGTCGATGTCATATTCTCGCTCAATCCGGTCGCGCACGACCTCAAGATGCAAGAGCCCAAGAAAACCGCAGCGAAAGCCGAAACCCAGTGCGGCCGAGGTTTCCATTTCATACGTGAAGGAGGCATCGTTGAGCGCCAGCTTTTCGATGCTGTCGCGCAGATCCTCAAATTCAGCACTATCGACCGGAAACAGCCCGCAAAACACCACCGGTTGCGCCGGTTTGAAACCGGGCAAGGCCTCGGCGCAGGGTTTCTTTTCATGCGTTATTGTATCACCCACCCGGGTGTCACGCACCTGTTTGATACTGGCGGTGAGAAACCCGATCTCGCCCGGGCCCAGTTCCTCGACCGGCTCCATATCCGGGCGAAAAACACCAATGCGGTCAACCGGATAGGTCGCACCGGTATGCATCATCTTGATGCGATCGCCCTTTTTCAGAACCCCGTCAATGACCCGGACCAGTACGATCACACCAAGGTATGCATCATACCAGCTGTCAACCAGCATGACCTTCAGCGGTGCGGCGCGATCTCCCTCTGGCGGGGGCAGCTGGCTCACGATGGCCTCCAGCACTTCATGGATGCCTTCGCCGGTTTTCGCACTGACAAGAATGGCGCCCGAAGCATCAATGCCGATCACATCCTCTATCTGTTCGGCAACGCGATCAGGCTCGGAGGCGGGCAAGTCGATCTTGTTCAGCACCGGGACAATTTCGTGATCCGCTTCAATGGCATGATAGACATTGGCCAGCGTCTGCGCCTCGACGCCCTGCGTGCTGTCGACGACCAGCAATGAGCCTTCGACAGCGCGCATGCTCCGGCTGACTTCATAGGCGAAATCCACATGGCCCGGCGTGTCGATCAGGTTCAGCACATAGGTTTCGCCATCGTCGGCTTTGTAATCGATGCGCACGGTGTTGGCCTTGATGGTGATGCCGCGTTCACGCTCGATGTCCATCGTATCGAGCAACTGCGCCTGCATATCGCGCGCCGCAACAGTGCCGGTTTCCTGGATCAGGCGATCGGCCAGCGTGGATTTGCCGTGGTCGATATGCGCCACGATCGAAAAATTGCGGATCTTGTTCAGTTCGGTCATGGAAAAGGGATATGAGGCAGGCAGGCGGGTTGGTCAACATACCTTATGGAAATACCCGAAACTGTCCAAACGAACCGGGCCGCCTCTGTGCTGAAGTGGCCGGGCTTTTCTGGACAGTTCGGCAACTGATCCAAGGTGGCCGGATTTCCTTCACCCCTCCCCACGCCGTTCACACCGCCAGCCTCAAAAGCCATCAAGCCTTGTGTCAGACACTCGGAAACCGCGCGCAGAGCGCGTGCTTCGCAATCAACCGAACGGAAAAGAGAAACCAAAATGCCCACCTCTGAAACCGCCGGGAATGGAAAGGTTATACAAGCCAAAATGGCAAAGGTATGTGGCGGTTCACAAAAAGTGAAATGGCGCGCTGGGGAGGATTCGAACCCCCGACCCCCTGATTCGTAGTCAGGTACTCTATCCAACTGAGCTACCAGCGCACGGACAGGCGGGATTTAACGACAGACGCCCCGGTTTGCAAGAGGCAAATCACTCGGCGGCGCCTTCCAGTACGATTTCTGCCTTGGGCAGGCAAATCAGGAAGGATGTTCCATCCTCGTCCGAGTTGAGAAGTTCCAGCCGCCCACCGTGACCGCGAACAAGCTCTTCGGCAATTGCCAACCCCAAACCGGTGCCGCCTTTGCGTACGCCACCCTGAAACGGCGTAAAAAGGTTTTCGCGTGCCTTTGGCGGCAATCCGGGGCCGGTATCGCTGACATAGATATTCCAGGCCTTATCATCCTCCTCGGCCCGAATAGCGATTTTCCCGGGCTTGCCGCTGGCAATAATCGCCTGGCGTGCATTGCGGACGAGATTCACCAGCACACGGTACAACTGTTCACTATCCGCCCGGATAACCAGGCCGGCGGGGATTTCTGCGCAATAACTGACCTCCTGATCCGTGACGGCCATACGCTCACTTTCCACCACATCTTGCACAACATCTGTCAGGTGGATGCGCGCCAGTGCCGGAGGATGTTCCTCTGCCTTGCCAAAGGCCAGCGTTGTCTCACACAGGTTCACGGCCCGGCTGATGGAATTCACAAGTTTGGGCGCGGCCCGTGCAACAGCAGGGTCGTCACTATCCTCCATCCTGTCAGCAAACAACTGGGCTGTTGTCAGGATATTGCGCAAATCATGACTGACCTTGGCAACAGCACTTCCCAACTGGGCAAGGCGATCTTTTTGCTTCAGGCTCCCGGTAAGCTGGGTCTGCATCGTTTGCAACGCAATTTCTGCGTCCCTGAGCTCTGTGACACCCGCGCGTGGCTTTATTATGCGGCGGGCGTCTTCAGGCGCAGCCGCATAAGATTTCATATGTGACACAACCCTTTTGATTGGCGTTACAAGGAAGCCGCGCACCGCCAGAAACAAGAGCATGGCTGTGAACAGGGAAATGACCAGAGACAGCAATAAAATACTGATACCATAGTCAATCATGGCGTTGCGCAGCGGCTTGGCGTCCATCGTCACTTCGATCTGCAATCCCGCACCCTGGACCGGCTCGCCAATAATGCGGATAATCTCCGGCTCCGGGTTCAGCAACCGCATCATCGCATCGCGGATCAGCTGATAAGGGGTGGCGTGGCGCAGATCATATGTCTCGGACACCGCTTCGGGGAGTGGCGACGACAACATCAACTGGCGCATATCGTTGCGGCGCAGAACGACATTATAAACGCCGGCATTCTTCAGCAGCTCTTTTTCCAAATCTTCGTCGATCATATCGTCAGCCAGCAGCGAGAGCGATGCGATTTGTGCCTTTTCGAGCCGAAGTAAAAGGAAATCCTCACGGAATCGGGCGACCGACGGCACAAAAATCAGAACTTCGGCGAGCATGACGAACAAAACCGTCAGCATCAGGAAACGGCCAGAGAGTGAGTTCAAAACCATATCAGCCCCGCCAAGTATTGTATCATGACAACCTGCGTTGCACAAAGCCAACGATACGCTTAACCCAGACACTATCAAACAGTCGTGGCGAGAAATAGGCCCCGACCGCCCGTTTGCTGATTTCACTCAGCGTCGGATAAGGCAGGACCGTTGCCGCAATTGCACTCATTTTGAGCTTGTTCGCAAATGCCATCGCCCAGAGACTGATCATCTCTCCGGCCTGTGCTCCGGCGATTGTTACACCGACCGGCCGCCCCTTTACCACAAGAACCTTGATGCGGCCGGTTGTTTTTCCTTCAGCAATAGCGCGATCATTTTCGGCATAGTCAAAGCGCACGATTTCCAGTTTCACGCCATATGTCAGCTTTGCTTCAGCCTCGGTCAGGCCGATATGCGCAAGCTCCGGGTCTGTATAGGTCGCCCAGGGAATATGGTCATTCCTTGCCTTGGACGGCAATCCAAACAGGATGGATTTTATGACCACCCCGGCCTGATAACCGGCAACATGGGTGAATTGCAGCCCACCGGTAACATCGCCTATGGCATAAACCCGACGGTTGGATGTACGCAAATCAGCGCCAACGGTAATGCCCGCACGGCTGAACTCAACACCGGCGGCGGCGAGGTTCAGCCTGTCGATATTGGGCTTGCGCCCGACAGCCATCAAAAGATGCGTACCCTTGAAGACGCGGCCATCCTTCACTTCAACTTCTATGGAACCGGATTCGCCACGAATTTCCGCGGCCATTGCGTTTTCTTCTATGTCGATACCTTCTCCGCGCAGCCGCTCAAGCACGATTGCTGCCATCTCCGGATCATCCTTGCCCAGCGCTTTCATGCCTTCGATGACGGTCACGTCACACCCCAGCCGCCGGTGTGCCTGGGCCATTTCCATTCCGATCGGTCCACCACCAATCACCAAAAGGTGTTTTGGTTTTTTCCGCAGTTCGAAGATGGTTTCATTGGTCTCGTAGGATACTGTATCAAGTCCGGGAATGGGCGGAACAAGAGGGGACGAGCCGGTTGCAATTACAAACCGCCGCGCAGTTATCGTGGTATCTCCGGCCCGCACCTGCGTGGGTGACAGAAATTCGCCAAATTCGGGGATCACCTTCACACCCAAACCTTCAAACCGTTCTTGGCTGTCGTTCGGCTCGATTGTCGCTATCACTTTCGCCACGTGGTCTTTTGTTGCCGCATAATTAACTTTTGGCCTGACCGGTTTTACGCCAAATGGTCCGCCTGTCTCCATCGCATGGGCATGCCTGGCGGCGGCAATCAGCGCCTTGGAAGGAACGCAGCCATAGTTCAGGCAGTCGCCCCCCATCTTGTGGCCCTCGAGCAGCACAACGCGTGCCCCCATCTGTACAGCCCCGGCTGCCAGAGACAGACCTCCAGACCCTGCACCAATGATGCAGATATCAGTCGTAATATTGTTCATGGGTCAGGTCCCCTTGGATTTTGAAATGTACTTCAACACCATTGGCAAGGCTGCAAGTGCACATAAACCAAGGATTGGCAGCAGGATACGTGGCTCAAAGATAATACCCGGATTTGGTGTTTCACCTCGGGCGAACACTTCACCCAGCCCCGCACCGATTGACGTGTAGACAAGTGCGCCGGGAATAATCCCCAGAAAAGTCGAGACGACAAAACGATACAGGGGAACGCCAACCATTGCCGGGACCAGGTTTGCAACAAAGAAAGGAACCGCTGGTACCAACCGGATAAGAAACAGCATCGACCATTGATTTTCGTCGATACCGTCTTTTATCTTTTTGACGGCGCCCTGGCTGTTTTCCATCTTGGCTGCCAGTTTGTCGCCCAAACCCCACCGGGCAGCCAGAAAGATCATGGTTGCACCCAGGGTTGCCGCCATCACATTGAACAGGGTTCCAGGGAAAATCGAGAACAAAAAACCGCCTGTCATGGATGCAATTGCCGCACCAGGCAACGAAAAGGTGACAATCAATGTATAGATGGCAATAAAACATACGGCGGTCAGCAGGAAATGGCTGTCACGATAGGCAAGAAGCGCCTCTCGGTTTTCTCGCAGAGTTTCAAAAGTAAGGTAATCACGCAGGGTAAAAGCGCCGATAACAGCAACCAGAACGATTGCCATGAGCGGCAAGGCCTTGATCAGGCCGGGCTTTGTTGTTTCCGTCATTTCGAGCATCCGGCCTTTCCTCTGTGCGCGTTTTCCCTGCCAACATGCGCGACAGATACATTCAGGGGTAGCCCCCTCACGCCCGCTTGATCGGAGGTGATGCATTATTTCATTCTGAAGCAGGGTTTTTGCAGGGATTGAAACATATTCGTCACCTGTAATGCGAAAATGTTGCAATAATCCGCCTTGCAAAGAATTGACTTGGCCTTCACGACCCCCTAAATGACGGACTTCGAATATGAACAGTCCGCGAATCCATTCAGGGTAGCGGGCAAGCTGACGGAGACGGGCGATGAAACGCACCTACCAACCTTCGAACCTGGTCCGCAAACGCCGCCATGGGTTCCGCGCACGCATGGCCACAAAAGCTGGCCGCAAGATTCTGAATGCGCGGCGCGCAAAAGGCCGTAAAACACTGAGCGCATAGCATTGGGCGCCTGACTTTGGGCGCCATGCGTGAAAGGCCGGATACATGACACCGCCGAAGACTTCCGTGGCTGGCAAATACGCCGGGCCCCCGGATGGGTCATCGGCGGTATCGTTATGTCCACAGGAAGTTTATTTGCAAAGCCTTCGCAAGCGAACGGATTTCCTGCGCGCGGCAAGGGCGCGTCGTCAGGGAACCAAGGGCCTTGTTCTTCAGGCGCGCAAGCGCGGCGATAATGAACCCGGCGAAAGCATCATTCGCTATGGGATTACCTGCTCCAAGAAAGTCGGCAATGCCGTAACCAGAAACCGCGCCAAGCGCCGGTTACGTGCCCTCGCCCGTGACATTCTGCCCAGGGCCGGGGTGCCGGGGTGGGATTATGTTTTGATTGGGCGGGCTGAAAAAACGGTTGGGCGGCCTTATATGGAGATGGAGAATGATCTCCGCCATGCTTTGCACAAGGTTCACGGCACACCAACATGACTCCGCTTGCCCACATTGTCGCCTTGCCGGTTCGCGCCTATCGGTTGCTGTTCAGCCCCTGGGTCGGCCATAGCTGCCGCTATCAACCGACTTGCAGTGCTTATGCTTTGGAGGCACTGGAAAAACATGGCGCCCTCAAAGGCGGATGGCTGACATTGAAACGCATTGGCAGATGTCAGCCATGGGGCAGTAGCGGCTATGATCCGGTTCCGGGTCCCAAGTGCGGTCAAAACCACAAGAAAAGCTAGGGCACGAGAGCAAGATTGCCTTTGTCGGTCAGACCGCGCGTTGGGATATCATGGCGATCAATCTTTCCCTGAATTGTGTAATGAATATCCTGTAAAAGCTTGCCATCGTAGAAGTACCAGATATGCGAGGCATTCTCGATTACTCCGTCATATTTCTTCCTGTGTTTCTTGTAGTAGGGGCCGCAGGTTATGCTGACTGCTTTCTCCGGCAGGTTGTCAGGCAGCCCAATGCGCCCGACACGCGGGGCAACACCAATACGCTTTACGTCCGACAGGGAAAGAATATCATCATATGGGTTATGGTAATTGGTCAGCCGTACACAATGACGATAGAGGGAAGATGATTTTGGATTGCCCTCCTCAAGAGAACTTGCCGAAATGTCACCCGACAAAAGCATGACCTGACTGACCGACCAACTGCGCGCGGCAACAGCCGGGCGGTCATCTGCATCATCAAACGCCTCACGCACCACAAAGCAACCCATTGAATGGGCCAGAATATGAACATTGATCCGGCAATCAGGCCTTTGTAACGCTGCAAAACTCTTGATGCCTTCCTCAACCAGTTTGAAGGCCGTCAGTTTCGCATCTGTCCGGTCTTCAAGGTAATTCAACGCCGAATTCTGGCTGGGCCAGTCAAAGCTGACAACGACACCTCCGAAACCATGTGCCTCCAGCCCGGCGCGGATTTTTCTGTGTCTCTCAAGCATCACTTTTTGCGATGTGTTAAATCCATGTACATAGATCACGATATCTCCGGAAGGAAACCCATCGACAGTGCCAGACTTGGCAGCGTCGCGTATTTCCATCAGCCAATCGGATTTTCGCATTTTCTGAGCAGGCCAGTTGACACCAGAGCTTTCAGGAACCGCCAGAAACCGCGCGGGGCCCGGTTCTCCGCCGAACCGGTTGTTTTTGAGGTTTCGAGCGCAAAAGATATAGTCCATCGGCATTCCTCCCTAAAATACAAACCCTAAAAGAATGCAATGATTATGTCAGAAAACACTTTCCCAAAATAGTCAGGTTTTGCATACCGGTGTCATGCTTGATGACAATGACGATATCCATCCGCTGTTTCACGGCGCACCCTCGACCACCGAATTCAAGAAGTTGCGCAAACGCATCGTTCGGCTCACCCGTGAAGCAATTGAACAATACAGCATGGTTGAGCGCGATGCGCGCTGGCTGGTCTGCCTGTCCGGTGGCAAGGACAGCTATACCCTGCTGGCGGTTCTGTATGAACTGAAATGGCGCGGCTTGTTGCCCGTTGATCTGCTGGCCTGCAATCTGGATCAGGGGCAGCCGAATTTTCCCGCCACGGTGATACCCGAATTTCTGGAACGCATGCAGGTGCCGCACCGGATCGAATACCAAGACACCTATTCCGTGGTGATGGACAAAATTCCCGAGGGCCGCACCTATTGTTCCCTTTGCTCACGCCTGCGCCGGGGCAATCTATATCGCATCGCCCGTGAGGAGGGCTGCTCGGCCGTCGTGCTGGGGCACCACCGTGATGACATTCTGGAAACCTTTTTCATGAATCTGTTTCACGGTGGGCGACTGGCAACAATGCCCCCCAAGCTGCTGAATGAAAAAGGTGACCTGTTCGTTTTTCGCCCCCTCGCCCACGTGGCGGAAGCCGACTGCGAGAAATTTGCGGCCGCGATGAGCTATCCGGTCATCCCGTGTGATCTTTGCGGTTCTCAAGACGGGTTGCAACGCCAACAGGTCAAAGCGATTCTTGACGCTTGGGAAAAGAATGCGCCAGGGCGGCGCCAGGTGATGTTCCGTGCGCTCATGAATGCCCGGCCTTCGCACTTGCTGGATCCGAATCTTTTTGATTTCACCAGGCTGACACGACAGCGTGAACAAAAAAGGAACAATTTTCATGAAATTCCTGAGCTTCGTTAACTGAACGCTGATCAATGCGTTCTAGCGTCCATTGCAGAATTGTGGCTTTGCCACCTCTGTAAAAGGACGTACGCCATGGCAAACGGGGCCAAGTTTTCACTCTCCAACTTGCGTAATATGCTGGGAGGGCCAGGGTTTCTGGCCTTTTTCCCTGCCCTTACGCTTGGCGGATACTGGCTCTGGGGGGAAAAGGCCCTGTTGGCGATGGCGTTGGGATTACCTGTTTTACTTGTTCTTCTGGGGACATATCGAAATGCACCGCTGCCTGCGCCTGCCGCACGTGACGGGCTGACCGGGCTCTGCCTGCGTCAGGATGTACAGGGAGCTCTGGAACAGGTCTTGCAAAAGGGCAACAAGAACGGGCGCACCACGGCCTGCATTGCGCTGGAGATAGACGATTTCGATTCGTTTGTTGAACGTATGGGGCACAAGGCCGGAGAGGATATCCTTTGTCGTGTGGCAGAAAGAATACGCGGTGTTTTACGTGACCTCGATGTTATTGGCCGCCTTGACGGTTCTGTTTTCGCAGCAGCGCTGGCCCCTGTCAGACGCGCCGATCTGGAAGGGTTAATTCAAATCTCCGGACGACTTCAGGCTGCCATTGCCGAACCGATCAGCCTGGATGCGACGAATGTCTACGTATCAGCATCGGTCGGATTCTGCCTGAAAAGTCGGTCGCCACAGCCATCTGGTGAGGCCATGCTGTCCGCTGCCCTTCAAGCCTTGCACGAGGCGCAGCGCAATGGGCCAGGGGCAATTCGGGCGTTTACCACTGAAATGCAACAGCACGTTGCAACACGCCATGCGTTGGAGGAAGAGGTCAGCGATGCTCTGGAAACGGGCCAGATCGTGCCCTGGTTTCAACCCCAGATTTCCACCGACACCGGGCGCGTAACGGGATTTGAAGCATTGGCCAGATGGATCCATCCTGAACGTGGGTTAATCTCTCCCGGAGAGTTTCTTCCTGCAATCGAACGGTTGGGCCTGTCAGAGCGGCTGGGCGAAATCATGCTTTACCAGTCTCTGAAAGCCCTTCGGCAATGGGACAAGGAAAACTTTGCAGTTCCACAGGTTGGTGTAAATTTTTCTTCGCATGAATTGAGAAACCCAAAGCTTACTGACCGGATTCGCTGGGAACTCGACCGGTTCGATTTATCGCCTGAACGGTTAACCGTCGAGATACTTGAAACCGTCATGGCTGATACGAATGATGATATGATCACACGCAATATTTCTTGTCTTGCCAAGCTTGGTTGCGCCATCGACCTTGATGATTTTGGCACCGGGCATGCTTCTATTGCCAATATCCGGCGTTTTGCCATTGGACGGATAAAGATAGATCGTTCATTTATCACCAAGGTTGACCAGGATCAGGAGCAAAGACGCATGGTATCTGCAATTCTGACTATGGCCGAACGCCTTGGGTTGGAGACGCTCGCAGAGGGGGTCGAAACCATCGGGGAACATGCGATGCTTGCGCAGTTGGGTTGCGGCCATATCCAGGGCTTCGGGCTGGCACGGCCAATGCCTTTTGCCGATACGCTTACCTGGATGCGCAAACATTATGAAAAACTCTCGGATCCACCCAGAATCGGACGGAAAGCTGGGTGAGATGACCTTGTTTTCTTGCACTATGCGCCGATTCACCCCGGTTGGGGGCCGGAAAACCGCTTGACCTTTGTGCCTGTGACCTGTTGAACCACTCTGACCAATTTCATTGACAGGGTGCAGTCCAAATGGACGATCAAAACAAGAATCTTATCCTTGCAGTTGTCCTAAGCAGTATCGTCATGCTTGTGTGGCTGGTGTTTTTCCAACCACCCCCACAAGCGCCCGCGGATCAGTCGGCGGTTACGCAAGCTCAGACGGCAACCACCAGCGGCGGTGTCGTGACACCGCCGCCTGAGCCTGCCAACAATACCGCCACAGAAACAACAGCGCCGGCGCTCACAAACCCGCAATCCGAAGCATTATCCAAAGCACCCCGGATTAAAGTTGAAACGCCCAAGGTCACGGGTTCCATTTCCCTTCTGGGCGGGCGAATTGACGACCTCGCCTTGAAAGATTACCGGCAAACGCTTGATCCGGATTCTGATCTTGTCAAGTTGCTCAACCCGGCGGACCAGGCCAAACCCTATTACACACTATATGGCTGGGTCCCCAGTGGTGCATTGACCGCAGAAGACCTACCGGGTGCCTCTACGCTGTGGCAGATCGAATCTGGTGACATTCTGACGCCGGACAGCCCGGTTTCCCTGGTTTGGGACAATGGGAAGGGGCTGATTTTTCATCGTCAGATACAGGTGGATGAGAAATACATGTTCGACATAACCCAAAGCGTTGAGAACAAAACCAACACCCCTGTTTCCCTGGCCCCTTACGGAATGGTCGTTCGGCAGGGAAAACCAGAGACGGAAGGCAGATATATTTCGTTTGAGGGTGCAATCCTTCTTTCTGACGGCGAGCTTACGGAATTAAAGTATTCCAAATTACCCAAACTTGATATTCTTCCCCGTGAGGGCGCCCCGGCAGAGGTTGTTGATGTTACAAAAGACGGCTGGGTCGGATTTACCGACAAGTACTGGATGACCATCCTGATACCGCAGAACGGTGAGCCTTTTAAAGCCGTGACAAAATACGTCCCGGCAGGAGAAATCTACCAGACCGAGACCCGGCTTCCGTTGATCACGGTGGCGCCCGGTGCAAAAGCGGGCATAGAAACGCGTCTTTTTTCCGGGGCGAAAGAATGGTCTACGCTTCGCGCCTATCAGAACAAGGAAGGAATTGACCGGTTCCTGGATACCATCGACTGGGGTTGGTTCTATTTTCTGACCAAGCCCATTTTCTGGCTGTTGCATAATCTTTACGGGCTTATCGGAAACATGGGCTGGTCGATCATTGCCCTGACGATAACGCTCAAGGCTCTGCTGTTACCGCTCGCCTACAAGTCTTATGTGTCCATGGCAAAAATGAAAGAACTTCAACCTGTCATGGAGAAACTGAAGAAAGATGCCGGCGATGACCGGCAGAAACTTCAGAAAGACATGATGGCGCTTTACAAGAAGGAGAAAGTCAACCCAGCCTCCGGCTGCCTGCCGATCCTTCTTCAGATCCCTATCTTTTTCTCGCTATACAAAGTGATCTTTGTAACCCTTGAGCTACGTCATGCCCCCTGGATTGGCTGGATTCGCGACTTGTCCGCACCTGACCCATCCTCGATTCTGAACCTGTTTGGCCTGCTTCCCTTTCAGCCACCTGAAACGGGACTATTGGCAATGTTTTCCATTGGACTATTGCCGATTCTACTTGGCATATCGATGTGGCTGCAGCAAAAGCTGAACCCCGCGCCCACAGACCCGACACAAAAAATGATCTTTGCCTGGATGCCATGGGTGTTCATGTTCATGCTGGGACGTTTTGCCAGCGGGCTGGTGCTATACTGGATCACCAACAACACCATTACCTTTGCACAACAATATGCAATCATGCGCAGCCACGGTCACAAGCCTGATGTTTTTGGGAACATCATGCGCAGTTTCAAGCGCAAAAAACCGGAAACAAAATGAATGGGCGCGTCGCTCAGATCTGGCGCTATCCGATAAAGGCCCATGGTTGCGAGGCTTTGCAGCAAGTCGAACTGAGCAAAGGGCAGACTATGCCCTGGGACAGGCACTGGGCGGTTGCACATGAGCATTCCGAGGCTGATGGACGTGAATGGGTGCCTTGTGCCAATTTTTCACGTGGGGCCAAAGCTCCGTCCCTGATGGCACTCAAAGCCCGCCTGGATGCAAGGACCCAGCGTATTACGCTGACACATCCTGACCTTCAACCGCTGTCTTTTCTTCCTGATGGCGATGAAACTGGTTTTCTGGAATGGATTCGCAAAATTATGCCGGAAACCCGGGCTGCCTCGGCCCGGATTATCCGCGTTCCCGGACGCGGCCTGACAGATACAGCTTTTCCTTCCATCAGTCTGAACTCACTTACAACGCTTGACGCATTGAGTTCTGCCGCCGGGCATACGCTTTCACCCCTTCGGTGGCGGGGCAACATCTGGTTTGAGGGGCTCCCGGCCTGGCAGGAATTCGACTGGATCGACAAACGCCTACGCATTGGCACGGCGGAACTGGTTGTGCGTGAGCGCATCACCCGCTGTCGTGCGACCATGGCCAATCCTGAAAACGGGATATGCGACACTGATACCCTGGCATTGATCGAAAAGAATTGGGGTCACAAAGATTTCGGTATATATGGCGAAATTATCACTGACGGATGTGTTAGCGTCGGCGACAAGCTGGAAGTATTGCAATGACATTAGCCTTTCCCCTTGCCCAGGAACCAGACACAGCCAGCAAAGAGCGTGGACGCAAACTGTTTGCCGGTAACACCGATTTCGTCAAGGGCGTCGTTGCCATGGACGGCCTGCCAGATGCAGACCGCTTGGAAGTCTGCTTTGCCGGTCGCTCAAATGTCGGAAAATCAAGCCTGATCAATGCATTGACCGGTCGTAACGGGCTTGCACGGGCCTCAAACACCCCCGGACGCACACAGGAAATCAACTATTTCACGCTGGGCGACACGGCCTATCTGGTAGACCTGCCTGGCTATGGCTATGCAAACGCCCCTTTGCCGGTCGTTGAAAAATGGCAGCGGCTTCTCAAAGCCTATCTTGCAGGTCGGCAGACACTACGCCGTGCTTTTGTTCTCATTGACGCCCGGCACGGTGTTAAACCTGTGGACGAAGAAATCCTGAGCCTTCTGGACAGCGCCGCCGTTACATTTCAGGTTATTCTGACCAAGGCGGACAAGGTAAAACCCCGCGATGTTAGGCCAATGCTCGCGCAGGTTCGAAAGGCCCTCTCAAAACACCCTGCGGCATTTCCCGAGATTGTCATGACTTCATCCCAGAAGGGCGAAGGAATAGCCACACTTCGTTCAATAATCGCCGACCTGGAATGAAATTCAGACGTGTTGCGCGCCGTTCACTTCGATTTCGGTTCCCGAAATGTAAGAAGATTCCTGCGAGCACAAAAAGTAGATCGCTGCGGCAACCTCCTCTGGCTGGCCCAGCCTGCGCAAAGGCAGTTTCTCTACAATCTTGTCTGTTCCCGGGCTGAGAATGGCTGTTTCGACTTCCCCGGGGGCAATCGCATTGACACGCACCCCGAACGGGCCGAAATCATGTGCCATTTCTCGTGTCAAAGCGGCAAGTGCGGCCTTTGATGTCGCATAAGCCGCCCCGGCGAACGGATGCACTCTGCTCCCGGCAATAGACGTAACATTCACGACCGCCCCTTTTGCCGCGGCCAGTTCGTCAATGAGACCGCGGGCCAGTACAACTGGTGCAAAGAAATTCACGTGAAAGACCTGCCCCCATGTCCGCAAATCTGTGCTGATGGTATCCAATCGTTCGCCATCCGGGCCTTTTGGGGAAATCCCGGCGTTGTTCACCAGCGCGTCCAGCCGACCATCCAACTTGGCACGAATGACTTTAACCGCTTCCATGGTCTTGTCTGGTGAGGACAAGTCGATTTCAACATGGTTTTCATTGCCACCACCCCATGGGCATTCCACAGGAAACGGCTGCCGTGAGCATGTAATGACGCGCCAGCCTTCTGCATTGAACCTGCGAACGGTAGCGTGCCCAATACCTCGGCTGGCACCGGTCAGAACCATGGTTTTTTGTTGTGATGCTTTTTCCATTTTGGCCCCATATGTTTCCTGTCACCCTACTCTGCATGGAAAGAAACGACAATTGGCAACTGTCGTGCACTTGGCAGCGGCGGCGCAAAGATCTAACAAAAGAGCAGCACAGGGAAAAACGATGAAAAAGCGAGCTGTTATGAACCGGGACTGGATTGCCACCGCGCGGACTCTGTCACATGCCCTGCCACTGTTGCAACGCTATGACGGGGCCACCGTGGTGGTGAAATTTGGCGGCCACGCCATGGGAGATGATGCCGCAATGGACAGTTTCGCCCGCGACATCGTTCTGATGCAACAGGTTGGCGTAAACCCGGTGATTGTTCACGGTGGCGGGCCGATGATCAACGCAATGCTGGAAAAGCTGGGCATCCAGTCAGATTTCATTGACGGAAAGCGTGTCACGGATGCTGCCACGATCGAAGTGGTCGAAATGGTTCTTTCCGGCCGTGTAAACAAACGGATTGTCCAGGCGATCAATGCACAGGGGGGCAAAGCTGTTGGCCTGTCAGGGAAAGACGCAAATCTGATGCTCTGTGACCAAACAGATCCTGAACTGGGGTTTGTCGGGACACCTTCAAAGATGGATGCCAGTGTTCTGCATACATTGTTTGATGCAGATACAATCTCGGTCATTGCCCCTTTGGGTGCAGGCAGCAACGGGGAAACCTACAACATCAACGGCGATACTGCCGCCGGCGCAATTGCAACTGCGTTGAAGGCAGATCGACTGCTGTTATTAACCGACGTTTCAGGTGTAAAGGACAGGAATGGCAACATTGTCTCTGAGCTTACACCGGAAAAAATTCGCCAGATGACAAAGGACGGGGTGATTGCAGGTGGCATGATCCCCAAAACGGAAACCGCGTTGAAAGCGATTGAGGGTGGTGTGCGCGGCGTCGTTATCCTTGACGGTCGTGCCCCGAATGCTTGTTTGCTGGAACTCTATACTGAACATGGGGCGGGAACACTTATTCGTGCGCACTAGGGCGTAGACCTAAAGCGTTTGTGTACCTTGGCCATTTGCTTATTTCCAGCTTTGCAATATGCTTGTCAGATGGAAAACGAAGCCCTGATACGCCTGCTGTCCTTTCTCGGGTTGTTTGCGCTCTTTGCAAGCATCGAGGCTGTAGTGCCGAGGCGCAAACGGGTCCAGCCACGCAAGACACGTTGGATCACAAACATTTTCCTTGTCCTGATCGACAGTATTACATTGAAACTGTTGGCAATCGTTCTGCCATTTCTTGCGGTTGGTGCGGCCTATGACGCCCAGGTTAATGGCTGGGGGCTATTGAACCATCTTGAATGGCCATTATGGATCAAGGCATTGATAACAGTGCTGTTCTTGGATTTTGCTATTTGGCTGCAACATCTTGTCACCCACAAAGTCCCTATTCTCTGGAGGTTTCACCGGGTTCATCACGCCGACCGGGATATTGACGTAACAACGGCTGTTCGGTTTCATCCAGTTGAGATTGCAGCTTCGATGCTTTTGAAGATCGGATTGGTTTATGCCCTTGGGCCTCCGGCTTTTGCCGTTGTGATATTTGAAATCATCCTGAATGGCAGTGCGATGTTCAATCACGCCAATATTCGCCTGCCGCTTTGGCTTGACCAAATTGTCCGGTTGGTACTGGTCACACCCGACATGCATCGCGTGCACCATTCCGGCATCCGGCGCGAGCATGACAGCAACTATGGGTTTGCTCTGTCAATCTGGGATCGCGCCTTTGGCACCTACATTGCTCAACCCGAAGAAGGTCATGATGCAATGACGGTTGGTTTGCGCTGGCAAGATGACCGGCCGTCAAAGCTGGGATGGATTCTTCGCCTGCCGTTTCTCCAGAAATGAATTTTGAACGCCTGCGGCAAACAGTGCAGAATTCGCACCTGGAAATCTTTGCCGCATTTCATCCCGGCCCGGATGATTTGGCACCGAACACCTGTAAAACGCTGTTATTGCTTGGCCCGCACGAACCCGGTTTCTGGGCACATGTTTCTTCGCAGCCCGAGTTTACCGATGGGGCTCAAAACCCGCTCGATCGCTGGTCAAAACGCATAGCAGGAAAAATTGCATCGGCAATTTCTGCCCAGGCTGTTTTCCCCTCTGATGGCCCTCCTTACCCACCTTTTATTGCCTGGGCATTGCAAAGCGGCTGGGTTTACGCATCCCCCGTTGGCTTGCTGGTACACCACCGCGCCGGATTGTTTGTATCATTCCGCGCTGCCCTCGCCTTGTCGTGGGCAATGGATTTACCAAAACCGCCGCCCACCCCATGCGAAACCTGCCGCCAACAACCCTGCCGCACTGCCTGCCCCATTGGGGCGCTGTCCAGATCGCAGTATGATGTCGAAGCATGCCGTAGCTATCTGAGCACCCCAGCGGGTGATCGCTGTAAAAAGCAGGGCTGCCTTGCACGTCGCTCTTGTCCGGCAAGTCAGAGTTATGGCAGGCTGGACGCGCAATCCGCTTTTCATATGAAGGCCTTTCATTCATCATGACCCAAAGCAATCCACTGCGCCTCATATTGACCCGTCATGCAAAATCCAGTTGGGATATCCCGGCTCAAGAGGACCACGAGCGCAGCCTTAACCCACGCGGATATCGTGCTGCAAAGCGCATTGGAAACTGGATTTCAGCAAGGGGCTTCTGCCCGGAGGTTGTTCTTTGCTCAACAGCGCGACGGGCCCGGGAAACCTGGGATGGGATAGCGGCTTCTTGTGGTGACCTGCCTGACTGCGATGTTTCCTACCTTGACCGGCTGTACGTGGCCCCAGCAGAGGCCATGCTGGAAACCATCCGCAAAAGTAACGGAAGCTCCCTTCTATTAGTCGCACATAATCCAGGTATTGCCCATCTGGCCAGCCTCTTGGCGGTATCCCCTTCAGAGCACCCCAGATTCAACGACTATCCATCAGGCGCGACAACAGTCTATCAGTTCGAGATTGCTCGCTGGCAGGATTTGCGCCCGTATTCCGGACGTATCTCTGATTTTGTTATACCTCGAGAGTTGCGCTAACAGCAAAAAGGCCCCGGTTTGAAACCGGGGCCCATTGTTACAGTGTGGTGGAAAAAACTGTTTAGTGGCCAAGAATCTGGCTGAGGAACAGCTTTGTACGATCCGACTTCGGATTGTTGAAAAACTCCTCAGGCTCATTCTGTTCGACAATCTGTCCCTGGTCCATAAAGATAACCCGGTTAGCCACTTGCCGCGCAAACCCCATTTCATGGGTTACGCACAGCATTGTCATGCCTTCTTCGGCAAGCTCGATCATCGTATCGAGAACCTCTTTGATCATCTCCGGATCCAGCGCCGAGGTCGGCTCGTCAAACAGCATGATCCGTGGTTTCATGCAAAGCGACCGGGCAATCGCCACGCGCTGTTGCTGCCCACCAGAGAGCTGCCCCGGAAACTTATCCGCTTGTTCCGGGATTTTCACCTTTTCAAGAAAATGCATTGCAATTTCTTCAGCTTCTTTTCTGGGCGTCTTGCGTACCCAGATCGGCGCCAACGTGCAGTTTTCCAGAATGGTAAGATGCGGAAACAGGTTGAAGTGCTGAAAACACATCCCCACTTCACGGCGGATCTTGTCAATGTTCTTGAGGTCCGAAGACAACTCTGTTCCATCGACGATGATCGTGCCTTTCTGGTGTTCTTCAAGGCGGTTTATACACCTGATCAGCGTTGACTTGCCCGAACCGGAAGGCCCGCATATCACGATGCGTTCGCCCCGGTTCACCGTCAGATTGATATCGCGCAACACATGGAACGATCCGTACCATTTGTTCATATTGACGATTTCAATCGCAACCTCGTCGGAAATCTGCAGGTTGCTACGATCTACTTGGCGTTCTGTCGCGAGTTCAGACATAACGTCACTCCTTTAGTTAATGACCTGTCTGAAGCTTGCGCTCCAGATACATGGAATAGCGAGACATGGAGAAACAGAAAATCCAGAACACAAAGGCGATGAAAACATAAAGTTCCCAAACGATTCCCTGCCATTCTGCATTTGCCTGGATAGCTTTGGCAAAGCCCAGCATGTCAAACAGTGAAATGATCGAAACCAGCGTGGTATCCTTGAACAACCCGATAAAGGTCGAAACGATACCAGGGATCGATATTTTCAGGGCCTGTGGCATGATGATCAGCCGCTGTGCTTTCCAGTAGTCAAGCCCCAGCGCATCGGCCGCCTCATACTGACCTTTGGGCAATGCTGCCAGCCCACCACGGATAACCTCGGCCATATAGGCGGCGGCAAAAAGCGTTACCATGATCATCACCCGCAGGATAATGTCAAAGTCCGTGCCAGGGGGCAAAAATACATTCAGAAGGGTCGATGCCACGATCAGCAATGTGATTAACGGCACACCGCGGATAAATTCGATAAACCCGACAGATAATGATTTGACGATCACCAGATCAGATTGCCGCCCTAATGCAAGCACGATACCCAATGGCAAAGACCCGACAATGCCAGTAACTCCAAGAGTCATTGACAGCATGAGGCCACCAAACTTGCGGCTTTCAACCGGCTCTAACGCCAGCGGAACAATGCCTGCAAGCCCGTTGGCGACCGGGCCTGCTAAAAACAGCCACCAAATGAGGGTTGCCAACACCCCGAGAATGAGAGCAAACAACGACCCCAGAACAGGCTCGAGAAACCGGAATGCGAAGAAACCGATGACAAAGCCAAGCAGCGCCACGACGACACCCCAGACCGGACCACCCCATAGCAACCAGACCGCAATAAAGGGGTAAAGCGCCGAGAACCAAAGCATCTTGCGCGGAAGGCCATTGAACAACACCGGGGCCACAGCCACGAACAACAGAACAAACGCCAGATTGGGGCGCCAATACAAATGGTTCGGGTAGAACCCATACATCAGTTGCGAGAACCGTTCATGGATAACGGCCCAGCAGGCACCGGTATCGCCCTTCAGTATTTCACGGCATTCACTTAGCGAACTTGCGTTCCAGATACCGTTGAAAAACCACGGGAAGGCCGCAGACACAGCGATAACAATCAATACCAGCATCACAATTGTCAGGATGGAATTCAGCCAACCGGAAAAAAGGTTTTCCTTGATCCAGCCTATCGGGCCAACATTGGTTATCGGCGGGGCTTGCTCGGCAAGCATTTCGGAACGAACATAGGAAGTTTCTCTCATATCAACGCTCCGTCAATTTCACGCGTTCATTATACCAGTTCATCACCGATGAAATGGACAATGAGATTACAAGATAGATGAGCATCAGCAGAAGCACGCATTCCAACTCACGGCCTGTCTGGTTCATGGTAATGCCGCCCAGAGTGCCGGTAATATCCATATAGCCAACGGCAATGGCCAGTGACGTATTTTTGGTCAGATTCAGATACTGCGAAATCAACGGCGGAAAGATGATCCGCAATGCTTGTGGCAAAACCACAAGGCTCATGATCTTGTTTGCTCGCAGGCCCAAAGCTGCGGCTGCCTCGGTCTGGCCTTTCGAAATGGCCATGATCCCGGCGCGCACAATTTCTGCGATGAATGCGGCTGTGTATAATGACAACGCAATCCACAGCGCAACCAAAGAATTGCGCATATGAATCCCGCCCCTGAAATTGAAGCCCTTGAGTTCAGGAAAGCCTAAGTGAAACCCAAGCAGGATTAACACAATCAGAGTGGGAACGACGATAACACCCAGTCTCAGATACCAGGTTGCAGGGCGATCACCCGTCGCAGCCTGGATTACATCAGCCCGGCGCTTGATGAGCTTACTGATCAGAAGTCCGCCAATAAACACGGCCAGGATGGCAATCAGATCAAGACTGACGCCAAAATAAAAGCTGTCGTTGTAGATACCCTTCAGGACGGTAACATCACCCAAGCTTCTCGAAAACAGCGGCTCTGGCACATAAACGCCCCGGTTCGTAATCGCGATACTGTTGCCAAACAGCATATTGGCTGCGCCAGTTTTATAATCTTTCAACTTTGGCATGGTTTCGCTCAGAATTGCCATGAGGAACACGATCCAAAGCAAAACCGGGACGTTCCTTAAGGTCTCCACATAGACCGTCATGACTTTGGCAACCAACCAGTTTTTTGACAGGCGCATTACGCCAACAAACACCCCAATTGTGGTCGCCAACACGCAGCCCATCACAGCAACCAAAAGGGTATTCAGCAACCCGACAAACGCAGCACGGGCATGCGTAGACCTTGAGGTGTACTCGATCAGGCGCTGGTTAATATCGTATCCGGAAGGATCCTTGAGAAATCCGAATTCAATTGTTTTGCCCAATGCATCCAGATTCTGGAGCGTATTGTTCACAAGCCAGGCAATCCCGATCAAGAACCCGATCAGTGCCACAACCTGGATGGTAATGGACCTGTACCGCGAATCGTAGATCAGCATACTGAGCCGGAACGACGCCTTAGGTGGGTCGGTCAGTGTTGTCATAAGTGACATCCCTGTTTTCCCCAGCCTTTGAGCAAATGCGGTTTGTCCGCATTGATGTCTGGGGGATTTTCATTGCAAGACGGGTACAGGGGCGCAGACTGGCTGCACCCCTGTATTTCTTAAACTTAACGGAACGGGGGCGAATAGATAAGGCCGCCGTCTTTCCATTGTGCGTTCAGGCCGCGGGCCAGTCCGATCGGTGTGTTTTCACCGATATTTTTCTCGAACAACTCGCCATAGTTGCCGCCGGCTTTGATCGCGCGGTAGGCCCATTGCTTGTCGAGGCCAAGCATGGCGCCCAAGTCACCTTCAGTTCCCAGAATACGGTTGATTTCCGGGTTGTTGGTTCCTTTTGCCAATTCATCGATATTGGCCGACGTGATGCCCAGTTCTTCTGCTGAAATCAGTGCGTTCAGCGTCCAGCGAACCAGATCACCCCATTGGTTGTCGCCGTGGCGTACAAGCGGGCCGAGAGGCTCTTTCGAAATGATTTCGGGCAGGATCACGTGATCTTTCGGATTTTCGAAAGACGCGCGTGTTGCGGCAAGACCGGACGCATCCGTTGTCAGCACGTCACAGGCACCGGAAAGATACTGCTGCTGGGCTTCTGCGTTGGTTTCAATCGGAACGGGCTCGTAGCTCATGTTGTTGGAACGGAAGAAATCCGCCAGGTTGAGCTCGGTTGTTGTACCAGTCTGGATGCAAACAGTTGCACCATCAAGGTCTTTGGCGGAAGTCACACCAAGACTTTTCGGAGCCATAAAGCCCTGACCGTCGTAATAGTTAACACCTACAAATTCGAACTTGAGGTCAACGTCACGGGTGAAGGTCCATGTAGTGTTCCGTGCCAGCATATCGACTTCGCCAGAAGCCAGCGCCGTAAAGCGGGTTTTCCCGGTTGTCGGAACAAACTCGATTGCGGTCGGATCGCCAAGAACGGCAGCTGCGACAGCACGACATACGCCAACGTCGAAACCATTCCAGGTTCCGTTCGCGTCAGGTGCTGCAAAGCCAACCAGACCTGTAGACACGCCGCAGTTCAGCTTGCCACGTGCTTTCACGTCGTCCATTGTGCCCGCAGCGACAGCGCCGGCCGCCAAGCTTGCAACCGTCAGCGCGCCAAAAAATACGGATTTTTTCATTTTTACCTCTTCCTGATGTTCCGCCCGTTCAGGGGCGGTATATCCGGCCATAGCTGGCCGGGGGCGATACTTTGAAAGGCGTTCGCCCTCCAATGCTGATCAGTTTGCGCAAAATGTAAAGAAACCGTCAAGGGTGATGTCGCAAATAACCCCCAATTTCCGGCCGTTTCTTCATCACAAAGTGACGCATGTTCAAATTTGGGGGTTATTCGCCATGTCGCGCCAGATCAAAGAACCGATTCGCATGCAGGAAATCACGGAACTTAAGGGTAGATTCCCTATCCGCAATCTCATCAACCCCCCAGTTTTCAACCTGCCAGTCTTCATCAACTCTTGAGCGTTTCCAAAGCTCTTCAATTGGAAGAAATTTTCGTGTTGCTGCCAGCCCAATAACAAACGATCCGGAAAGACCGACAAGATCATGAAATGCGGCAATCTGGAACGAGTCCATGGCGAGTGCCGTTTGCCTTAGTCTGCTCAAGGCATTTGTATCCTGTGGAATATGGATAACCCCTGTTCCGGATATCAGCCGGGCGCCGAATGCATCGGCGGCCCAGTCCAATAGCGGATCCCAGGCTTTGGCCTGCCTTTCGCGCAATTCTTTCGGGGCTTCGGCCCGATAGCACAGAAGATCGGTGTCAGCATAAGCCGCTATCTGCTCCACAACTGCATCAAATTGCGGTCTGACCTTATCGATTGCCGCATTGGCTGTCCGGGTTACGGGCATCTTTTCGGGGTCAATCTCGCCTGTCTGGGCTTGCCATTCTTCGGCAATTGCCAGTGCAATGCGCTCTTGCGGAACTATAAGGGGTGATTTTGACGGCGTTAACAGGGGCCGCCCGTCAAGATGCACCGTAAATCCACAGTCTACAGGTTTGCAGGTTGCTTCGTTCCAGAAGCGCTTCTTTTTCCAACCATTTCCCATTTTATCGGCCCGTATCCAGGTTTTGCAGAATCTGGGCAAGATGATCTGCATCCATAGCGATATGTTGTGCGCCGGCTTCCTGCAGGCGGGCCTTGTCGTGATAGCCCCAGTTCACCCCGACAGCCGCAATCCCTGCGGCGGCGGCCATTTGCATATCATAAACAGTATCACCAACCATAACCGCCTGTGCCGCGTCACAGCCCGTTTCTGACAGCGCGGTCAAAATCATTGAGGGATGCGGTTTTGAAGGATGATTGTCCGCCACCTGACAGGTCACGAAATGCTGCTCAAACCCATGTGCCCTGATAACATGGTCCAGCCCTCGCCACGATTTTCCGGTCGCAACCCCCATCAGCGTTTCCGGAAACCGCAACAAACTGTCCAGCAAGCTACGAATACCGGGATATAGCGGGGAAGAAATCTGTTCGCTCTGGGTTTCACGTGTCGCCATTACGGCAGAAATATATGCTTCAGTCAAATTCCGGCGTTCTTGCGCATTTGCAGAAGGGCACAGTTGTTCGAATGCTTTTGGCAAAGACAACCCGATAATGTCTTTCACATTTTTCGGCTCAGGAGCCACGCGGCTGGTTGCTTCGAAAGCCTTGATCATACAGGTCGCGATAAGCCCCTGACTGTCGACCAGTGTTCCGTCCACATCAAAGATGATCAGTCTCAGTGCGCGCGTCATCCTTCATCCTCAAAAGGGTCCACGGGTACGTCTGCCGGCTCCCAGCCCAGCGTTTTCCATGTTTTCTGCATATGCTCCGGCAAAGGGGCTGTCAGGCTGAGTGGAACGCCGGTTACCGGATGAAGCAATGCTAATGATCGCGCATGCAAATGCAATTTCCGGCTGATTTCACCACCCAGCTGGGCCCCCCAACCGTCGCCCAGGTTTTCTTGACCGGCTCCACCATATTTCCCGTCACCTATGATCGGATGGCCGATTTCTGCCATATGTGCGCGTAGCTGATGCGTGCGCCCGGTGACCGGCACCAGAGCCATCCAGCTGACGCGGCCCCCAAGAGCAGACAAAACGGCATAGTCCGTAGTGGCCCGTTTGGCGCCTTCGGTACTGGCAATGTCGTCAGGCGCGATACAGTGCATCTTTTCGCCTTCCCCTCGCGCACCATGACCACTGGCTTTTACCAACCCGTATCTGATCGTCCCCATCCGCAGGGTTGGCACGCCTGCCACTGCTGCCCAGTATATCTTTCGCGTATCGCGATGCCGGAAGGCCTGGGTCAATTTGGCCGCGACAACGCGCGTGCGGGCAAGCAATAAAATACCCGATGTATCCTTATCCAGTCGGTGCACCAGCTTCGGTTTTTCATCCATGTCAAAACGCAAAGCTTCGGCCAATCCGTCCACATGGCGGGTCTGCTTGCTTCCGCCCTGAACAGCGAGGCCGGGGGGCTTGTTCAAAGCGATAATGTGATCATCGCGGTAAATTACTGCATTCTGAATCATGGCCATATCATCGTTGCTGATATGGGCAACACGGGCTTGTGCAGTTATCTGTTCCGGATCAGGCAGTGGCGGAATACGCACAACCTGCCCGGCTGTTATTCGGGTGGCCGGTTTTACACGACCACCATCAACCCGGATATCACCTTTTCGGCACAATTTTTCGATACGGCCCTGACTGACATGGGGAAATCGGCGGCGAAACCAACGATCCAGCCGCTGATCTTTTTCATCTTCCTTGACTGTAATGTGCTGAACCCGGCTCAAGAGAACACCGACCGGGCGGCAAAAAGCCCTGCTGCGATAGCGGCAAGCGAAAGGATAACAGAAGCCGCGGCATAAACGAATGCAAGCCCGGACTGACCGCGCTCAAAAATCGTCATGAAGTCCAATGAAAAAGATGAGAAAGTCGTAAACCCGCCCAGCATCCCGACAGTCAGAAACGGGGCCATACGGGTGCCGCCTTTTTCAGCCATCAGCACGACAAGCACACCCATCAGGAACGAGCCGAAGATGTTCACAAAAATGGTTCCCCAAGGGAATCCAGGCCCCATAAGATGAAAGGCCCCCCGCCCCGCAAGATAGCGTAGCGATGCGCCAACAGCCCCGCCAAGGGCGACTTGTACAACCGTATAATTCATGCCTACTCTTTTGACTGCACGACTGGGCTTGTCAACTCTTGTGGCGTTTTGCGCGCAGTCTGGCGAAATATTCCAGCCGCTTTTTCAGTTCCCTCTCATAGCCCCGCTCGACCGGCTGATAATAAACGCCATGCTTCATGGAATCCGGAAAGTAGTTCTGACCCGAAAAACCATCCTCTGCGTCATGGTCATACGCGTAACCACTGCCAAATCCCTGTTCTTTCATCAGCTTCGTCGGTGCGTTCAGGATATGTTTCGGCGGTGGCTCCGATCCGGTCTTTTTGGCAGCGGCCATGGCGGATTTATACGCCACATAGGCCGCATTGGATTTCGGGGCCAGCGCCAGGTAGGTCGCAGCTTGCGCCAGTGCAAGTTCACCCTCGGGGCTGCCCAGACGTTCATAGGTTTCCCATGCGTGCAAACAGATTGTCTGTGCCTGGGGGTCAGCCAACCCGATATCCTCAACTGCCATACGGGTCAGCCTGCGGGCCAGAAAACGCGGATCCTCGCCGCCAGCCAGCATGCGCGCCAGCCAGTAAAGCGCCGCATCCGGGTCTGATCCGCGTACGGATTTATGCAGGGCGGAAATCAGGTTGTAATGCTCTTCACCACTTTTATCATATTTGACCGCGCGCCGCATCAATCTGGAGGTCAGCGCTTCGACATCCAGCTTTTTATCAACATTCCATGCTGCAATCTGCTCGATCAGATTGAGCAAAGCCCGCCCGTCACCGTCTGCCATTTCCAGCAGGGCCTCGCGGGCATTCCCCTCAAGAGGCAATGCCTTGCCCGTTTCCCGCTCCGCCCGCTGCGCCAACAGCTCCAGATCGGCAAGGGTCAGACGCGTAAGGATCAGAACCTGCGCCCGGCTCAACAGGGCTGCATTCAGTTCAAACGAAGGGTTCTCGGTTGTGGCCCCAACCAGAAGGATCGTTCCATCCTCCATGAACGGCAGAAACCCGTCTTGCTGTGCCTTGTTGAAGCGGTGAATTTCATCAACAAACAGAAGTGTACCCCGGCCATTCTGCCGCCGCAGGCGCGCTGCCTCAAAAACTTTCTTCAGATCAGCAACCCCGGAAAAGATCGCGCTGATCTGAACAAAGTGCAGATCTGTTTCATCTGCGAGAAGCCTGGCGATCGTGGTTTTCCCGACTCCGGGCGGGCCCCAAAAGATCAGAGAGTTCAGACTGTTTGACCGGAGCATCACACCCAACGGCGCATCAGGACCAAGCACCTGATCCTGACCAATCACCTCGGCCAGAGTCTTGGGCCGCAAACGATCCGCCAAAGGCTGCGGGGCCCCTTTGACAGTGGAAGCGGCATTTGTATCAAACAGATCTGCCATAAGCCAAATCTAGGGGCCCAGCAGCAATTAGAAAAGCGAAATGGGCATTTTGGTATTGAAACAACCGTTTCAATGCAGGTTTGAGGCGAAATTCATCGACACAACCTGATTCTTGATACCATCGATTTCCAAAACCGGACCCATCGCTGTCATGTCCACGCCAACCCGTGCCGCCCAACGTGGCCAATTGGCATTGAGAAGCGTCAAACATTGTGTCGCCCCAAGATTTCTGGCTGCCGTGGAAAGCTCAAAGACCAGTTTGGCATGAACCCGGCGACGCAGTCTTGCAGGTACTTTGTGCGAAACAAAAAGTCTTGAGCTTTCCCAGATCGTTTCTCCTACAGGCGCATCTTCGTATAACAGGTTTGAGGGAATGGTCTCGAGCAAACCACGTTGAGCATCGCGGATCATATAGCTGTAAATACCGCATTTTGCTGTCGTTGGTGTCAAACGGTTGCCCGCCAGAACCTGGCCCAACTTATCGTGCACGACAACCCAACGGCTTGCAGGTGTATCATATTGGTCATATTCCATACCCATCGCTTCGGGTAGGTCCCATTTGTTCTGGACGATGAATAGCTCCCTTCTAGCGCGAAACATATTCGCGAACAGCTCTCCATGGTTGTGGAAATTTTCGAAAGAAAGTGTCGTTGTCTGCATAGCAGCCTCCTGCAGGTTGGTAGTTAAAAAAGAACCTTGCGGAAGGTGAAGCCAGTCAAAGCAGATGGTTGTCACGTGCCCGTTGAATGGCTTCGGCGGTTGTGCGTGCCATCAGATTCTGACGCGCAGCTGTCAACCTGGCCTTTAGGGCGCTTTCCGAAATCCCAAGTTTTGCAGCCGCAGCCGCATGCCTGTCACCTTCCGCAATACATTTCAACGCTGCGATTTGTGCCTTGGTAAGCTTACCGCGCGGTTCGGAAATCTCATGCAGTCGCTTGGCTGTGGCTTCAGCCTCAGCGATCTCAGTATCATCAAATTCCCGGTCTCCCCTCGCCAAGCTTACTATCGTCCTCGACCGGATCGGCCCGCACGAAATCGTAACGCCATACCTCAACCCAAACTTGGCGGCTTCTTTGAAGATACCGAATGGGTCTGGAATCTTTTTATTGCTCCACCGGGTTGACCCTGTTTTGCAAAAGCCCCACGCAGTCATCGGATCACGTAGGACAAACCCGTTATCAGTGTAGTGATCTGTCCATGCCTGATCATAAGTCTGGAATGACATCAAAGGTGATGTGAAGCGAATATGCAGAGCGACAAAGTAGCCCAACGGTGCAAGGTCCCCCAGCTTTTGCAACTCGCGATCAAAGTCAGACTTGTCAAACATGCCTTTTTAGACAAGTTGCACAATTCTCAGTCAACCCTAAATTGTAGCCCATTGAGAACTGAACGAATGGTGCAATTATGAATCCTCTTGAACCGGACCTGTTTGCAAAACTGATGTCATTACCAGATGGTACACGTATGGATTTGTTCGAGTTTCTTGGTGCATCGCCAGTTGGCAAACGGCAATTGAGCCAAATGATCAATGAATTGGAAGAATCATTTCAGGAAAAGCGTTTGACGTTGAACAGCAGCATCAACTGATTTTTTCAGAACCAGATTGGTTATTTACAACCTAACAATAAAAAAACCCGCCTAAACGGCGGGTTTTTATTTATTTGCTCGCTTTCAATCAGTCCTGGGCGGTTTCTTCGGCCTCGGCGCGGGCTTTATCCGCAGCGCCTTTTGCATTGAGATCGCGATCAACGAATTCAATAATCGCCATCGGAGCCATGTCACCATAGCGGAAACCGGCCTTCAGCACGCGGACATATCCACCCTGACGGTCCTTGTAGCGCGGCCCCAGCACATCAAACAGCTTTGTAACATACTGGTCTTGTTTCAGCCGGCTTGCCGCCTGACGACGCGCATGCAAATCTCCCCTTTTGCCGAGCGTGATCAGTTTCTCGATGACGCGCTTCAGCTCTTTGGCTTTCGGCAAAGTGGTTTTGATCTGTTCGTGCTCAATCAATGAACCGGCCATGTTGGCAAACAGGGCCTTGCGGTGTTCATGGGTTCGATTCAGACGGCGGTAGCCTCTTGCATGGCGCATTTTCTTGTTCCTTCTTCAGGTTTATACTTTGTCTGGCCTCCCATGCGTGTGGGCGGCTCTCCTTGGGGCGGTATTGCCCATTTGTTCCCCGCAATTACGGGCATTGACGAAGTTATCCCGCACTTGATGCGGGATCTCTTCTCTGATTTATGCCGCCGTTTGGGCAGCAGACCCCGCATCCAGTGCGGGGGCGAAGACCAGTTAGAACTGGTCTTCGAACTTCTTCGCCAGATCCTCGATGTTTTCCGGCGGCCAGTCTTCGACATCCATACCCAGATGCAGCCCCATGCCTGACAGCACTTCCTTGATCTCGTTCAAAGACTTGCGGCCAAAATTCGGAGTGCGCAGCATTTCCGCTTCGGTTTTCTGGATCAGATCGCCGATGTAAACGATGTTGTCGTTTTTCAGACAGTTTGCCGAACGGACAGACAGTTCCAACTCGTCCACCTTCTTCAGCAGCAGCGGATTGAATTCCAGCCCGTCGTCTTCTTCCTGACGGCCCGCAGCTTCCGGCTCTTCGAAGTTCACGAAAATCGAAAGCTGGTCTTGCAGGATACGGGCTGCAAAGGCTACAGCGTCTTCCGGTGTAATTGACCCATCGCTTTCCAGTTTCAAGGTAAGCTTGTCATAGTCAAGAACCTGACCTTCCCGGGTCGGCTGTACGTCATAGGAAACTTTGCGGATAGGCGAATAGATCGCATCAATCGGAATAAGGCCGATAGGCGCATCCTCCGGCCGGTTCTTATCTGCTGCCAAATAGCCCTTACCGGTGTTCACCGTCAGTTCCATGAACAAGTCAGCACCTTCGTCAAGATGACAGATCACGTGATCCTTGTTCAGAATCTCAATACCCGCCGTCTCGGTGATGTCTCCAGCCGTCACAATGCTTGGGCCTTTGGCAGAAATCGAAAGGCGCTTTGGCCCTTCGACTTCCATGCGGATCGAAACACCCTTCAGGTTCAGCACGATATCGGTGACGTCTTCACGCACCCCGGAAATCGTGGAAAATTCATGCAGAACGTTGTCAATCTGCACGCTGGTGATCGCAGCGCCCTGCAGACTGGACATCAGAACACGGCGCAATGCATTGCCCAATGTAAGGCCAAAGCCGCGCTCCAACGGTTCGGCAATGACTGTTGCTTCTCGCAGCGGGTCATTGCCTGGTTTCACTTCAAGCTGTGTGGGCTTGATCAATTCTTGCCAATTCTTGTGGATCATGCGTGTCGCCTCCATTCTTGTTTTCGACCCATGTCCTTTGCCGAAAACGCCCGAGGTTCAAAATGACAGGCGCAGGCAGCAATTAATGCAACCTGTGCCAGATAACTCTACTTAAACGCGGCGGCGCTTGGGGGGCCGACAGCCGTTGTGGGCAATCGGTGTCACGTCCCGAATTGACGTGATGTTAAGGCCCAAAGCAGCCAAAGCACGAAGCGCGCTTTCCCGGCCGGAACCAGGCCCCTGAACTTCGACCTCAAGGGTTTTCATCCCGTGCTCCTGCGCCTTCCGGCCGGCATCCTCTGCGGCCATCTGCGCCGCATATGGTGTGGATTTTCTTGAGCCCTTGAAACCCATTGTCCCGGCCGATGACCAGGCAATTGCATTTCCCTGAACATCCGAGATCAGGATCTTTGTGTTGTTGAACGAGCTGTTCACATGCGCAACACCAGAGGCAATGTTCTTACGCACCTTGCGTTTTGTGCGGGTTTTATCTCGTGCCATTGATCAATCCTCCCTCTACTTCTTTTTGCCGGCAATCGCGCGGGCCGGGCCCTTACGAGTACGTGCATTGGTGTGCGTGCGCTGGCCGCGCACAGGGAGGTTGCGACGATGGCGCAAACCGCGATAACAGCCCAGATCCATCAGGCGCTTGATGTTCATCTGGATTTCCCGGCGCAGATCGCCTTCGACCATATAATTCGCGTCGATTTCTTCGCGGATCTTCAGAACCTCGGCATCGGTAAGTTCGTTTACCCGTTTAGCCGGATCAACGCCAACGGCTTCGCATATTTTCTTGGCCGATGTCCGGCCAATTCCAGTGATGTAAGTAAGGGCGATCGAGACCGGTTTATGGGTCGGGATGTTTACGCCGGCGATACGTGCCACGTGTATTTTCCTTTCGTTGCGGTTCCGTAACCCCAGAACCTTTTTTCACAACGCAGGCCCGAAGGCATCTTACCCACGGGCCGGAGCTGAATTCGTCTGCATCTCACAAGTATGACAAGACCCTGTTCAAGTTGCCAAATGCGATTCTCTTACAAGAAAGGGTCAACTAGGGCGTTTTTACGTTGCCGTCAAGGGGTCTGAGCGCATCAAGCACAGATGCTATTTCCGAGGCCACCGTATCAATCGGTGCCAACCCGTCGACAGAATGCAAAAGCCCCTTGGCATAGTAGTACCCAATCAGCGGCGAGGTCTTTTTATAGTATTCCATCAGCCGGGTTTTTAGCGCCTCTTCATTGTCATCCGCACGGCGTATCAGATTGGAAGAGCCACACTCATCGCACACCCCGTCCACCTTGGTTGGCTTGGTTGCATCATGATAGACTTCACCGCAATCTCCACAGGTGTACCGACCGGCAATGCGTTTCACCAGCGCATCATCGTCAACCCGCAACTCGATAACGGCATCCAGCTTTTTGCCGTTTCGCTCCAACAGCTCTCCCAGTGCATCAGCCTGGGCCAGTGTGCGCGGGAAGCCGTCAAAAATAAAACTGGCATTTGGTGCGGCTTTTATTTTCTCTTCGATCAGCCCGATCACAATGTCATCTGTGACAAGCTCTCCGGCATCCATTATTGCCGCAACTTTCCTGCCCATTTCGGTGCCAGAGGTGCGGGCCTCGCGCAGCATGTCCCCGGTCGACAACTGTATCATGCCACGCTCTTCTTCCAAGCGACGCGCCTGCGTGCCTTTGCCCGCCCCCGGAGGGCCAAGAAGGATTATATTCATCTGTTGATCTTTCTTCTGCGGGTCGTACCGCCTTTGCCGCGTTTTTTGCCACGCAGTTGCGATTTCTCGATCAGGCCTTCGTATTGATGCGCCAGCAAATGCGACTGAACCTGTTGAATGGTATCCATCGTAACCGACACCACAATCAAGACGGACGTGCCGCCAAAATAGAACGGGATGTTGAACTGGGCCCGCAGGATTGCCGGCAAGAGCCCAACCGCTGCCAGATAGGTCGCACCGATAACCAGCAAACGCGTAACCACATATTGCAGGTACTCGGCCGTTTTCTTGCCCGGACGAATGCCCGGAATAAACCCGTTCTGGTTCTTCAAATTGTCTGCAACCTCATCGGGCTTGAACGAAACATTGAAGGTATAGAAGAACGTGAAGAAAACGATCATTACCGCAAAGAACAACAGATAAAGCGGCTGACCAGGTCCGAAATAGGCAAGCAATGTCGACATGATCGGGCCGGTCTGGTCGCCGGAGAAGGTTGCAATCGTCGTTGGCAGCAGCAACAGGGATGACGCAAAAATCACCGGGATCACACCCGCCGGGTTTACCTTTATGGGCAAATGCGAGTTGCCACCGTCATAAACCTTCATGCCCACCTGCCGACGCGGGTACTGGATATGGATCTTGCGCAAGGCCCGTTCCATGAATACGACAAAGGCGATGACGGCAATGACCATTAAAATCACACCAATAACCAGCAACGGATTGACGCCATTCGTCTGGCTCTGACTCAGAAACCGTGCCACAGCAGCCGGAATTTCCGCCACAATACCCACGAAAATGATCAGCGAGATACCATTGCCGATACCGCGCGCCGTGATCTGCTCGCCAAGCCACATCAGGAACATGGTCCCGCCGACCAGCGTCATGACAGTTGCTGCTTCAAAATACAGGCCGGGGTTTTGTGCAAGGCTACCCGCCTCCAGCGATTTCGCCAGACCGTAAGCCTGGAACGTCGCCAGAAAGACCGTGGCATAGCGTGTATACTGGTTGATCTTCTTCCGCCCCTGTTCACCTTCCTTCTTCAAGGCTTCCAACGGTTTGTACATCGAGGTCATCAACTGGATGATGATTGATGCCGAGATATAGGGCATGATGCCAAGCGCAAAAATACCCATTCGTTTCAGGGCACCACCCGTAAACATGCTGAGGATCCCGCCGATACCGCTCTGGGCGCTGTCCATGAATTCGCGCAGGGCGTTGGGGTCAATCCCCGGAACCGGAATGAACGTGCCAAGCCGGTAAACGATCAACAGACCGATGGTAAAGAAAATACGTTGGCGAAGCTCGGTCGCCTTACCAAGGGCGCTCCAGCTCATGTTTGCCGCCATTTGCTCTGCCGCAGATGCCATGCGTGATCTCTCTATATAACAGCGCCGCCGAACCGGTCTCCGGTCGGCGGCGCAGGAAAACCTGTCTGTATGTAAGCAGCATGCACGCTACTCACAAGTACTTATTCAGCCGCTGCCGGTGTTGTTACTGTCAATTTACCGCCGGCTTTCTCTACCAACGCGACTGCTGATTTGGATGCGCCGGTCACTGTCAGCTCGACTTTTGCACTAAATTCACCCTTTGCAAGTATGCGAATACCGTCCAGTTTGCGCCGCACCAGACCACTTTCAACCAACACATCCTCTGTGATCGGTTTCTTGGCGTTCAGTTTCTTGGCGTCGATGAATTTCTGCACAAGTCCCAGATTAACAACAGCAAACTTTTTGCGGTTGGGCTTGTTAAAGCCTCGCTTGGGAAGCCTTTGATAGAGCGGCATTTGCCCGCCCTCAAAGCCATTGATAGCCACACCCGAACGGGATTTCTGGCCCTTGATGCCTCGGCCGGCCGTTTTACCTTTGCCGGAACCCGGGCCACGGCCAACACGTTTGCGGGATTTTGTCGCGCCTTCGTTATCGCGCAGTTCATTCAGTTTCATATCGCTCTCTCCTTGCCGGATATGGTCGCGAGCGAAGGACCAACCACGGCTCAAATGTGTAAATTCATGGCGACAGAATCGCCACCGAACGCGTATAGACGCATGGTCCGGCAGGATCAAGGGAAATACCAATCCAGGCCCCGGTTTACAGCAGTTGCAATTGCATGTTTTGAATCACAAGATCACCGATAGGGTGTAACCGCATGCCGCGTTTAATTGGATTGCCGGTCACATCTTGACCCCGGCCTGATCGGCCAAGACCGTTTTTTTTTACTTCAATCCAGCGTTTCAATCATCTTGGTCAAATGCGCGATACGCTCGGCGACCTCCGCGTTCAGCGCCGTCAATTCCTGCTGCAGGCTTTGTTTGGTGGCTGACGTCTGTTTATTGTCTGCCAGGATTGCATCCAGTTCGGAAATGGCCCGCGCCAGAATCGGTGAAATCTCATAGCGGATGGCCTGCTCGCCGCGCAGTTCGGATCCCGGCATGGGTTTGCTAATGCGTTTGAACTCATAACGCCGACGCTTGGGCAGAAAGGAATTTTTCGGGCGCCGGTAATTGATCTTCAGAACGTCCATATCTTCGGCCACATGCACGGTTACATAGCCGATGATCTGTTCTGGATTGAGTACGCCCATTTCAGTCAGGCTTGGTGTCTTCGTTTTCATGTGCGCGTCCCATAATACTGTTCATAGAATATTGGCTTCCCAAACAGTAACTTGTTTTTGTGCTGAAACAACTGGTTTTCACAATTTTCCGGTATCCGGGCTGTGCCAGAAACAAAAACGCCCCGGGTTTCCCCAGGGCGCTTGCAATTCTTGTATCAGGCAACGCGGTTATTAACTGCGTTCTTCGATGATCTCCACCAGATGCGGGATTTTGGCGACCATACCACGCACGGCGGGGGTGTCTTCCAGTTCACGCGTCTTGTGCATCTTGTTCAAACCCAGACCGATCAGCGTCTGGCGCTGGCTGGCAGGGCGGCGGATCGGGCTGCCGATCTGTTTTACGACAATGGTTTTCTTGGCCATGATCAGATCTCCTTACGCTTCAGCCGGGGCTTCAGCAGCCTTGGCGGGTGCATCAGCATCGGGTTTGCGCAGAATATCGGCAACCTTCTTGCCACGGCGTTGCGCGACCATACGCGGGCTGCTTTCCTTGGTCAGCCCGTTGATGGTTGCGCGAACCATGTTGTAGGGATTCTGCGAGCCAATGGATTTGGCCACAACATCCTGAATGCCCAGCATTTCAAACACAGCGCGCATTGGGCCACCGGCGATGATCCCGGTACCTTGTGGGGCAGTACGCATCACAACCTTGCCGGCGCCGTGACGGCCTTCCATATCGTGGTGCAACGTGCGGCCTTCGCGCAATGGTACGCGGATCATCTGGCGTTTGGCCTGCTCGGTCGCCTTGCGGATTGCCTCGGGCACTTCCTTGGCCTTGCCTTTGCCAAACCCGACGCGGCCTTTCTGATCTCCGACAACCACAAGTGCGGCAAAGCCAAAACGCTTACCACCTTTTACGGTCTTGGAAACACGATTGATCGTAACGAGACGATCGGCGAATTCCGGGGTCTCATCGCGGTCACGACGGTCCCGACGTTTGGTATCTCTAGCCATTCTCGTCTCCTTAGAACTTCAGGCCGCCTTCACGGGCAGCATCGGCCAAAGCCTTTACCTTACCGTGAAAGAGGAAGCCGCCACGATCAAAGTAACATTCGGTCACTTTGGCTTTTTTGGCACGCTCTGCTATGGCCTTGCCAATTTTGGCGGCGGCCTCGACGTTGTTTTTGCCGACCACACCCAGGTCTTTCTCCAGCGAGGAGGCAGATGCCAGTGTGACGCCATTCACATCGTCGATCAGCTGAACGCTGATATTTTTGTTGCTGCGGTGAACCGACAAGCGCGGACGCCCGTTTGCGGTTCGGCGCAGTTTGTTCCGTGCGCGCAGGCGGCGCTTGAGGAACAGGTCTCGTTTGCTGTTTGCCATCTTTGCCGTCCTTACTTTTTCTTGCCTTCCTTACGGAAGATATATTCATCTTTGTATTTGATACCTTTGCCTTTGTAGGGCTCGGGTTTGCGCCATTCGCGGATATTCGCGGCCACCTGACCAACCAGCTGCTTGTCGATACCTTCAACAATAACAACCGTCTGTTTGGGGGCGGTTACAGTTACCCCCTCGGGGACGTCAAACAATACATCATGGCTGTAACCCAGCGCCAGTTTCAGGGTATTGCCCTGCATCTGCGCCCGGTAACCAATACCGTTGATCTCAAGCTCTTTCTTGAAGCCTTCGGAAACGCCTGTCACGAGGTTTTCGACAACAGTGCGGCTCATCCCCCACTGCTGGCGCGCCCGCTTGGACATGCCGCGCGGTGTGACCGTAATTTCATTGTCTTTCAACGTGATGGTCACATCATCCGTTGCGGTAAAGCTCAAGGTTCCTTTCGGGCCTTTCACTTCTACGAACTGTCCGGAAACAGATGCCGTAACACCGGTAGGCAAAGAGACCGGTTTTTTGCCAATTCTAGACATTCCCCGCCCCCTAATAAACCGTGCAGAGCACTTCGCCGCCAACATTGGCGCTGCGTGCTGCTGCATCCGACATGACACCTTTCGATGTCGAGACAATCGACACACCCAGGCCCTGACGGACCGAAGGGATGTCCTTGACGCCCATATAAACGCGGCGGCCAGGGGTCGAGACCCGGTGGAGTTCGCGGATGACAGGGGTGCCATCGAAATATTTCAGGCTGATTTCAATGGCAGGATGGCCATCTTTGCCCGTCGTTTTCTCATAGCCGCGGATATAGCCTTCGCTGGCCAGAACATCCAGAACCCAGGCGCGCAACTTGGACGCCGGAGTTTCTACCGTGGATTTGCCACGCATCTGGGCATTCCGGATACGGGTGAGCATATCGCCGATAGGATCATTCATATCGTCTCTCCCTTTACCAACTGGACTTGACCAGGCCGGGGATCTTCCCGTCTGAACCAAGTTCCCGAAGTGCAATCCGCGAAATTTTCATTTTGCGATAATATGCATGCGGACGTCCCGTAAGCTGGCAACGGTTGTGCAGCCGGGTCGCCGAGGAATTGCGGGGCAGTTTCGCCAGTTTCAGATGCGCCTTGAAACGCTCTTCCATCGGGCGCGACTCATCGTTTGCGATTTCCTTCAAAGCGGCCCGCTTGGTTGCATATTTTGCAACCAGCGCCTGACGCTTCTTTTCGCGTTCGATCATTGCTTTTTTAGCCATGTCTTTTCTCTCTCCCCGCGATCAACTGTTGAAAGGCATGTTGAAAGCTTTCAACAGCGCTTTTGCTTCCGCATCAGTCTTGGCGGTGGTGCAGATAACGATATCCATTCCCCAAATCTCATCGACCTTGTCGTATTCGATCTCGGGAAAAACGATGTGCTCTTTCAGACCCATGGCATAATTGCCCCGGCCATCAAAGCTCTTGGCGGAAACGCCGCGAAAATCGCGGATCCGCGGCATTGCGATGGTGATCAGCCGATCGAGGAATTCGTACATCCGATCTCCTCGAAGGGTGACTTTCGCACCCAGTGGCATATCCTCGCGCACACGAAACCCGGCGATGGATTTCTTGGCGCGGGTGATCACCGATTTCTGGCCTGCAATCGCTGTCAGATCAGCTTCGGCCGATTTGGCCTTTTTGGTATCGCGCACGGCCTCGGCTCCACAGCCGATGTTAAGAACGATCTTGTCCAGCTTGGGCAGCATCATATCGTTCTTGTAACCAAACTCTTCTTTCAGAGCAGCGCAAATGCTGTCTTTGTACAGCGCCTTGAGACGCGGGGTGTATGTCGCAGCATCAAGCATCGATCACCTCACCGGATTTCTTGGCGTAACGCACCTTTTTGCCGTCTTCCATACGGAAACCGACGCGGGTAGGGCCGCCATCTTTTGGGTCAACCAGCGCAAGGTTGCTGAGCTGGATCGGCATTGCCTGTGGAACACGCCCACCTTGGCTGTTCTGAGTTTGGCGCTGGTGGCGGATGGCAATATTCAGGCCTTCCACGACAGCTTTCCCGGTTTTAGGGTTGACAGATGTAATCACACCCGTGTTGCCCTTGTCCTTACCAGTCAGAACGATGACCTTGTCACCTTTTTTCAACTTGGCAGCCATTTCACAACACCTCCGGTGCAAGCGAAATGATTTTCATGAAGTTCTTCGCCCGCAACTCGCGAACAACCGGCCCAAAGATACGGGTGCCGAGCGGTTCGTTGTTGTTGGTGAGGATAACAGCCGCATTCCGGTCAAACCGGATGGCTGTGCCGTCTTCGCGGCGAACTTCTTTGGCGGTGCGTACGACGACGGCCTTGCGGACATCGCCTTTTTTCACGCGACCGCGCGGGATGGCTTCCTTTACCGAGACAACGATGATGTCGCCGACGGATGCGTATTTACGCTTGGAACCACCCAGAACCTTGATGCACTGAACACGGCGGGCGCCGCTATTGTCAGCAACATCCAGATTGGTCTGCATCTGGATCATTGGTTTCTCCCGACCTTTGGGGACTAACCGTCTTTGCGGGCCCCAGGGTTTCGATCAAACCGGAATGTTACCGCTTAATTGGCGATAACCTCCCAGCGTTTCGTTTTCGACATCGGTGCGCATTCCTGAATGCGGACTTCGTCACCGACCTTGAAAGCGTTCTTGGCATCGTGAGCCCGGTATTTCTTGGACTTACGAATGGTCTTTTTCAGAACCGGGTGTGTAAACCGGCGCTCAACCAGAACCGTGATGGTCTGGTCATTCTTGTCGCTGGTCACGGTGCCTTGCAAAACACGTTTTGGCATCTCTTCAGGCTCCTTATTCGGTTGCCGCGGCTGCGGCTTTCTGGTTCAGCACGGTTTTCACCCGCGCAGCGTCGCGACGGACCTTGCGCATACGGGCTGTATTCTCGAGTTGCCCGGTTGCCTGTTGAAAGCGCAGATTGAACGCTTCCTTTTTCAGGCTTGCCAGCTCTTCCACAAGCTGATCAGGCGTCTTGTCATTCAGTTCCTTGGCGTTCATCGCCGTATCCTCTCATCAGAAGCCAGCGACAGAGCACAATGCACATAGCGCACGACCCGGCCACCACTTTTCCAACAAAAAATGCGAACCCCCGCTAAACCGAGGGTTCGAAGAATTCCTACCAGTCCTCGCGGACAACTGTGCGTGTCTTGATCGGCAGCTTCATCGCTGCCAAACGCAGAGCTTCCCTTGCCACAGATTCGGTCACCCCGTCAATCTCAAACATGATGCGGCCCGGTTTTACCCGTGCGGCCCAGTAGTCGACCGAGCCTTTACCTTTACCCATCCGGACTTCGGCGGGCTTGCTGGTGACTGGAACATCCGGGAAAATCCGGATCCAGACCCGGCCCTGACGTTTCATGTGCCGGGTCATGGCGCGCCGTGCCGCTTCGATCTGGCGGGCCGTTACGCGCTCGGGCTGAATTGCCTTGAGTCCATATGTCCCGAAAGTCAGGGTCGTGCCACCTTTGGCCAGACCATGAATGCGGCCCTTGAACTGTTTGCGATACTTTGTGCGCTTTGGTTGCAGCATCTCTCTTCCTCCTTAGCGGCGGCCGCCAGCACCACGTGGTGCAGGGCCTTCCTGGAGTTCCTGTTGACGGCGATCATGCGCCTGCGGATCATGCTCCATGATCTCACCTTTGAAGATCCAGACCTTGATGCCGATGATGCCATAGGGGGTCATGGCGCGGGCTGTCGCATAGTCGATATCTGCCCGCAGCGTATGCAGGGGAACACGCCCCTCACGATACCATTCCGTACGTGCAATTTCTGCACCACCCAGACGACCGGCAACATTCACCCGAATACCCAATGCGCCCATACGCATCGTGTTTTGCACAGAGCGCTTCATCGCGCGCCGGAATGAAACACGGCGCTCAAGTTGCTGAGCAATGCTGTCAGCCACCAGTTGCGCGTCCATTTCCGGCTTGCGGACTTCGACAATATTCAGGTGCAACTCGCTGTCGGTCATTTTCGCCAGCTTTTTGCGCAGCGTTTCAATATCCGCACCCTTTTTGCCGATGATGACACCGGGGCGCGCCGTATGAATTGTGACACGGCATTTCTTGTGCGGGCGTTCGATGATCACACGGCTGATACCAGCCTGCTTGCAATCATCATTAATGAACTCACGCATTTTGATATCTTCCAAAAGAAGATTGCCGAAATCTTTGGTTTCAGCATACCAGCGGCTGTCCCAGGTGCGGTTCACCTGCAGGCGCATGCCAATCGGATTTACCTTATGACCCATCAGGCTTGCTCCTCAACTTGACGCACCAGAATGGTGAGCTCTGAAAACGGCTTCATGATCTTGCCAAACCGGCCACGCGCCCGTGGGCGGCCGCGCTTCATGGTCAGGTTCTTGCCGACATAGGCTTCGGCCACGATCAGTTCATCCACATCCAGATTGTGGTTGTTTTCAGCGTTCGCAATCGCGGACTGAAGGCATTTCTTCACATCCTCGGCAATCCGCTTTTTCGAGAAAGTCAGGTCCGCAAGGGCCTTGTCAACTTTCTTGCCGCGGATCATTGCGGCGACCAGATTCAGTTTTTGCGGGCTCGTACGAAGCATCTTGGCTTTTGCCATTGCTTCATTCTCGGCCACGCGGCGGGAATTTTTTACCTTGCCCATGACTTATTTCCGCTTCGCTTTTTTGTCGGCGGCATGACCGTAATAGGTCCGAGTTGGCGAATACTCACCGAACTTCTGACCAATCATGTCTTCCGTGACATTGACAGGAATATGTTTGCGGCCGTTGTAAACACCAAACGTCAGACCCACAAACTGGGGCAGGATCGTTGATCGGCGCGACCATATCTTGATAACTTCGTGACGGCCGGATTCGCGGCTCTTTTCGGCTTTTTTAAGCACATAAGAATCGACAAACGGGCCTTTCCATACAGAACGTGACATGATTACCGACCCTTCTTCTTGGCGTGACGTGAACGAAGAATAAGCTTGCTCGAAGCTTTCTTCTTGTTCCGGGTGCGTGCGCCCTTTGTGGGCTTGCCCCAGGGGCTGACCGGGTGACGGCCACCCGAGGTGCGACCCTCACCACCGCCGTGCGGGTGATCAACAGGGTTCATGACAACGCCGCGAACAGAGGGCCGAATGCCCTTGTGCCGGTTGCGGCCGGCCTTACCCAGGTTCTGGTTGCTGTTATCTGGGTTTGAAACCGCGCCAACAGTGGCCATGCATTCCTGACGAACCATCCGCAATTCACCCGAGGAAAGACGAATCTGGGCGTACCCACCATCACGTCCGACAAACTGCGCATAAGTCCCGGCGGCACGGGCGATCTGCCCGCCTTTGCCTGGCTTCATCTCAACGTTATGCACGATTGTGCCAATTGGCATGCCGGAAAACGGCATTGCGTTACCCGGCTTCACGTCAGCCTTGGCAGAGGCAATGATCTTGTCGCCAACGGCCAGGCGTTGCGGCGCCAGGATATAGGCCTGCTCACCGTCGCTGTATTTCACCAGCGCGATAAAGGCGGTACGGTTGGGATCGTATTCGATCCTTTCCACAGTTGCCGGAACATCAAATTTCCGCCGCTTGAAATCAATGATGCGGTAGAGGCGTTTTGCCCCTCCGCCGATACGACGCATCGTAATCCGTCCGGTATTGTTCCGGCCACCCGATTTCGTCAAACCCTGTGTAAGGGATTTGACCGGGCGTCCTTTCCAAAGCTCCGAACGGTCGATCAGAACCAGCCCACGCTGGCCTGGCGTCGTCGGTTTATACGACTTGAGTGCCATGCTTTCTGTCTTCCGTTAGCTTTGACCCGTTACCGGGCCGGATTGAAATAGTCACGGCCCCGCATACGCCGGGGCCGATAGATTCGCTGCCTTCTATCAAAGGCCCGTGGAAACGTCGATAGTATTACCCTCTTCCAGGGTAACATATGCCTTTTTCACGTCCTTACGCTTGCCCGGTTTCCCGCGAAAACGTTTGGTCTTGCCTTTGGTAATGGTTGTGTTGACCGCTTTCACCTTTACACCAAACAGGCTTTCGACCGCCTTTTTGATCATCGGCTTGTTGGCGTCGATCGCCACCTCGAACACAACGGCATTGGCCTCGGAAGCCATGGTCGCCTTCTCGGTGATAACCGGCTTGCGGATCACATCATAGAGTTCTGCCTTCGTGCTCATTTCAGTCGAGCCTCCAGTGCTTCGACACCTGCTTTGGTCAACACCAGAGTGTCGCGCTTCAGGATGTCATAAACATTTGCGCCCATCGACGGCAGAATATCCAGACCTTCGATATTCCCAGCGGCCTTGGCAAAGTTTTCGTTCACCTCGGCACCATCGATCACCAGGGCACGTTTCCAGCCCAACTCTTTCATGGCCTTGGCCAGCACGCTGGTCTTGGCTTCTTTCAGTTCGGCTGCATCAATCACGACCAGTTCTCCCGCACCGGCCTTGGCGCTCAGTGCATGGCGCAGGCCCAGTTTGCGGAATTTCTTGGTCAGATCATGCGCATGGCTGCGCGGGGTCGGGCCCTTATATACACCACCTTTGCGGAAGATCGGCGCATTCCGGTCACCGTGACGTGCACCGCCGGTGCCCTTTTGGCGATAGATCTTCTTGGTGGAATAGCTGGTTTCCGACCGGGTCTTGACCTTGTGGGTGCCGGCCTGGGCACGGGCCCGCTGCCAGCGCACCACGCGATGCAGGATATCGGCGCGCGGTTCCAGCCCAAAAATCTCGTCATCGAGATCAATCGAGCCGGCCTTTTTGGCGTCGAGTTTTATGACATCAGTTTTCATTCTTCAGCCCCTCCTTCCGGAGCCTCTGCCGGTGCTTCCTGAGCCGAAGCTTCGGCGGCAGCAGCCGATTTCAGAGCCGCCGGGAACGGAACACCGTCCGGCAATTTCTTCTTGACCGCATCCTTCACCGTCACCCAGCCACCTTTGGAGCCGGGAACAGCGCCTTTGATCATGATCAGCCCACGATCGGCATCTGTACGCACAACTTCCAAATTCTGGGTGGTGACGCGTGCAGCCCCCATATGTCCGGCCATCTTCTTGCCCTTGAACACTTTGCCAGGGTCCTGACACTGGCCGGTAGACCCATGCGAACGGTGGCTGATCGACACACCGTGCGTTGCGCGCAAACCGCCAAAATTATGCCGTTTCATGGCACCGGCAAATCCTTTGCCGATGGACGTTCCGGAAACGTCAACCTTTTGACCTTCAACGAAATGCTTGGCCGAAATCTCTTCACCAACACCAATAAGGTTGTCGGCAGAGACACGAAATTCTGCAATCTTCCGCTTCGGCGCGACTTTCGCAGTGGCAAAATGGCCGCGCATCGCTTTCGATACCCGTTTCACCTTTGCCGTACCGGCGCCGAGTTGAACAGCCGTGTAACCATCCTTTTCAGCGGTGCGCTGTGCAACCACCTGAAGGTTTTCCAACTGAAGAACCGTCACAGGAATCTGTTTCCCGTCCTCCATGAAAAGCCGGGTCATGCCGACTTTCTTTGCAATGATACCAGAGCGCATCTGCTTATGCCCCCTCAAACCTTGATTTCAACGTCAACACCGGCCGCCAGGTCGAGCTTCATCAGCGCGTCAACGGTCTGTGGTGTCGGGTCAACGATATCCAGCAGCCGTTTATGCGTGCGGATCTCGAACTGATCACGGGATTTCTTGTCAACGTGAGGACCACGCAGAACCGTGAATTTTTCAATCTTGTTCGGCAGAGGAATCGGGCCGCGCACAGTGGCGCCTGTCCGTTTCGCTGTATTGACAATCTCCTGCGTGCTGGCATCCAGAACGCGATGGTCAAAGGCCTTCAGCCGTATGCGAATATTTTGGCTTTGCATCTATTTAGCCTCTCGCGGCGTTGGAGTTGATAGGTGGAGCGGGGATCATTCCCCGCCCCACGTCGAACCCGGATTTTGGATTACTCGAAGATTTTGGAGACGACGCCGGCGCCGACGGTGCGGCCGCCTTCGCGGATGGCAAAGCGCAGGCCTTCTTCCATGGCGATCGGTGCGATCAGTTCGACGTTGAACTTCAGGTTGTCACCCGGCATCACCATTTCCGTGCCGTCCGGCAGTTCGACCGTGCCGGTCACATCCGTCGTGCGGAAGTAGAACTGCGGCCGGTAGTTCTTGAAAAACGGCGTGTGGCGCCCGCCCTCTTCCTTGGTCAGAATATAGGCTTCCGCCTCGAATTTGGTGTGCGGCTTGACCGACCCCGGTGCACACAGCACCTGGCCACGCTCAACCCCGTCACGATCGATCCCGCGCAACAGCGCGCCGATGTTGTCGCCCGCCTCGCCGCGATCCAGCAGCTTGCGGAACATTTCAACACCCGTGCAGGTGGTTTTCGTGGTCGGGCGGATGCCGACGATCTCGATCTCGTCGCCGACGTTGATCACGCCGCGCTCAACCCGGCCCGTCACAACCGTACCACGGCCCGAAATCGAGAACACATCCTCGATCGGCAGCAGGAACGGCTGGTCGATCGGCCGTGCCGGCGTCGGGATGTATTCATCCACAGCCGCCATCAGTTCGCGGATCTTGTTCTCGCCGATTTCCGGGTCACGACCCTCCATCGCCGCCAGGGCAGACCCGGCGATGATCGGAATGTCGTCGCCGGGGAAATCATACGAACTCAGCAGCTCGCGGATCTCCATCTCGACAAGCTCCAGAAGCTCTTCGTCGTCAACCTGGTCAACCTTGTTCATGAAAACAACCAGCGCCGGAACACCAACCTGACGCGCCAGCAGGATGTGCTCGCGGGTTTGCGGCATCGGGCCGTCCGCCGCAGAAACCACCAGAATCGCGCCATCCATCTGCGCCGCACCCGTGATCATGTTCTTCACATAATCCGCGTGGCCAGGGCAATCAACATGCGCGTAATGCCGGTTGTCCGTCTCATATTCAACATGCGCCGTCGAGATCGTGATCCCGCGCGCCTTCTCCTCCGGCGCACCGTCAATCTGGTCATACGCCTGAAAATCACCGAAATACTTCGTGATCGCCGCCGTCAGTGTCGTCTTGCCGTGGTCAACATGACCAATCGTGCCAACGTTCACATGCGGCTTGTTACGCTCAAACTTTTCCTTTGCCATGGTGGCCTCCTGTTAATCTTGGGTGCGGTAAGCGGGCAGTCCCTCTTACGCAAATTTAGCCTGAATTTCCTCTGAGATGCTTTGCGGCACCGGTTCATAGTGATCGAACAACATTGTAAAGTTGGCACGGCCCGAAGACATGGACCGCAATGTGTTGATGTAGCCGAACATGTTGGCCAGTGGTACAAACGCGTTGATGACAATCGCGTTGCCGCGCGTTTCCTGCCCTTGAACCTGGCCGCGACGCGATGTCAGGTCGCCGATGATGTTGCCGGTGTATTCCTCCGGCGTCACGACCTCGACTTTCATCACGGGTTCCAGCATTTTCGCACCGGCCTTCTTCAGACCCTCACGCATGGCTGCACGGGCAGCGATTTCAAATGCCAGCACCGAGGAGTCAACATCATGGTAGGCCCCGTCGATCAGGGATACCTTGAAATCAATCACCGGGAAGCCGGCCAGAGGGCCGCTGTCCATGACCGATTTGATGCCTTTTTCCACACCCGGAATGTATTCTTTCGGGATGGAACCGCCAACAATCTTGGACTCGAACGAATAACCTTCGCCCGGCTCTGTCGGGCTGATGACCATTTTGACCCGCGCAAACTGACCCGAACCACCCGACTGCTTTTTATGGGTGTAGTCAATTTCAGCTTCATGGCCGATGGTTTCCCGGTAGGCCACTTGCGGCGCGCCGATATTGGCCTCAACCTTGAATTCGCGCTTCAGGCGGTCAACCAGGATATCAAGGTGAAGTTCACCCATACCTTTCATGATCGTCTGCCCCGATTCAAGATCGGTCTCCACCCGGAAAGACGGGTCTTCGGCGGCGAGCCGTGCCAGCCCCTGTGACATCTTTTCCTGATCGGCCTTGGTTTTCGGCTCAACCGCGATTTCGATCACCGGATCCGGGAAGGTCATGGTTTCAAGGACAACCGGCGCCTTTGGATCACAAAGCGTATCACCCGTTGTTGTATCCTTGAGGCCGGCAAGCGCAATGATGTCGCCGGAGAAGGCCTCTTCGATTTCTTCCCGGTTGTTCGAATGCATCATCATCATCCGGCCAATGCGCTCTTTCTTGCCCTTGGTCGAGTTCAGGATGGCGTCACCCTTGCTCAGGGTCCCGGAATAAATGCGGGTGAACGTCAGCGAGCCGACAAACGGATCGTTCATGATTTTGAAGGCCAGAGCAGAAAACGGCATTTCATCATCCGCACGACGCGGGATGTTGCGGGTTTCTGTTTCGTCACCCGGCTCAAAACCCATGTAATCTTTCACATCCAGGGGGCTGGGCAAATAATCGATCACCGCATTGAGCAGCGGTTGAACGCCTTTATTCTTAAAGGCAGACCCCGCCAGAACAGGAACGAATTCCATGGCGATTGTTCCCTTGCGAATCAAATTACGCAGGGTTGCCACATCCGGTTCGTTGCCTTCAAGATAAGCTTCCATGGCATCGTCATCCATTTCGACGGCCATTTCGATCATCTCGTTGCGCATCTCTTCGGCTCTGTCCTTGAGGCTGTCGCGAATTTCGCGCAACTCCCAGGTCGCACCGAGATCTTCTCCGGCCCAGACCCATTCCTGCATGGTTACCAAATCGACAATGCCTTCCAGCTCTGTTTCAGCACCAATCGGCATCTGGATCGGCATCGGGCGCGCACCGGTACGGTCTGCAATCATGCGGACGCAATTGTCGAAATCGGCGCCAACCTTGTCCATCTTGTTGACGAACACGATACGCGGCACGTGGTAGCGGTCGGCCTGACGCCAGACGGTTTCAGTCTGAGGCTCAACCCCGGCGTTGGCATCCAGCACGGCAACCGCGCCATCCAGAACCGCCAGCGAACGCTCAACTTCAATTGTAAAGTCAACGTGGCCGGGGGTGTCGATGATATTCAGACGATGCTTCTCGGATTCAGCCGTTTTACCATCTTCGGTGCGCTCCCAGAATGTGGTTGTCGCTGCCGAAGTGATGGTGATCCCGCGTTCCTGCTCCTGCTCCATCCAGTCCATCGTCGCGGCACCATCGTGCACCTCGCCGATGTTGTGGGACTTGCCGGTGTAATACAGAATCCGCTCGGTGCAGGTGGTTTTGCCTGCATCGATATGGGCCATGATGCCGAAGTTGCGGTATCGCTCAAGTGGGTATTCGCGTGCCATTGGATTGGGCCTATGCCTAAAGGGTTACCAGCGGTAATGGCTGAAAGCTTTGTTCGCTTCTGCCATCTTGTGTGTGTCTTCGCGTTTTTTCACGGCTGCGCCACGGCCGTTGACAGCGTCCATCAGTTCGCCTGCCAGACGCTCTTCCATGGTGTTTTCATTGCGCTTGCGTGCGGCAATGATCAACCAGCGGATAGCCAGTGCCTCGCGGCGCTCGGGGCGCACTTCTACGGGAACCTGATAAGTGGCACCACCAACCCGGCGGGACCGCACCTCGACAGACGGTTTGATATTGTCCAGGGCTTCATGGAACACTTCCACAGGCGCGCGCTTGATTTTGCCCTCAACCCGATCCATCGCATTGTAGACAATTCTTTCGGCGACAGATTTCTTGCCGTCGATCATCAGATTGTTCATGAATTTTGTCAGAACCTGATCACCAAACTTGGCATCAGGCAGGACTTCGCGTTTTTCGGCAGCGTGACGACGGGACATCTCGCTCTCTCCTTATTTGGGGCGCTTGGCGCCGTATTTCGAACGGCGTTGCTTACGGTCTTTGACGCCTTGGGTATCCAATACGCCACGCAGGATGTGATAACGGACACCCGGAAGGTCTTTTACACGGCCGCCACGGATCAGAACCACCGAGTGCTCCTGCAGGTTGTGGCTCTCACCGGGGATGTAGCTGATGACCTCAAAGCCATTTGTCAGACGCACTTTGGCAACCTTCCGCATGGCCGAGTTCGGCTTTTTGGGTGTTGTGGTATAAACGCGCGTGCAGACACCGCGTTTCTGCGGGCAGCCCTCAAGATGGAGGGATTTTGAGCGTTTCACTTTCGGCTGCCGCGGCTTGCGGATCAGCTGTTGTATCGTTGGCATTCCGGTCTATCCCCGTGTTGCACCACATTAATTTCTTCCAACGGAGCACGCTCCGCATATTTCAAGCGCCTCACGCATTCGCAAAACGCAAAAACCGCTACGCCCCTGCCTTTTGGGACGACGCGGTGGGTATCCAGAGGATCGGGGCCAAGGCCCGGATCATGACCACTACAGTTCTGAGTTAGGCAACGGGGAAAACCCCTAGCCCAAGTGGGCGCCGTATATGAGGAGTCGCGAACCTTGTCAACAGTGTGAAGACACGAAGTTCACACCCCGGCCTGCCCCTGGGTACGCGGCCGCTTCAGGCGCGCCTCGCGATACAGGGTAAAAGCGCCCATCAGAACAACGATGACGCTTCCAGTCAACGTCAGCAAATCCGGCCATTCTCCGAAAAAAACATAGCCCAGCAGCAGGGCCCATAGCAGGCTCGTATAGCGAAATGGCGTTACAAAGGCGATATCACCAACCCGCATGACCATGACACTGAAAAGCGAGCCGCCAATAATGAAAACCACGGCTGCAAACAGCAGCGCCAGGCTTTTGCCGCCCACATATGCCCAGGGCTCAAACGCTGCGCCGGCCCCCGCCGCCAATGTCACCCCGGCCGTGCTGACAAGAGCCACAAGGGTTGAAGGAACAGTTCGGGACATGCGGCGCACACTCAAATCGCGCAAGGTTACAAAGCCAACAGCAATCAGGGCATAAACGGAATAGATGGAAAACCCCTCCATCCCGGGCCGCACGATCAGCATTACTCCGGCAAACCCGATCATAATCGCCAAAAGCCGCCGCCAGCCGATCGGCTCTTTCAGAAACAGCGCCGCCGCAAGTGTCACTGTCAGCGGCAATGCCTGAAGGATCGCGGTAACATTTGCCTGTGGTGCGTTGAACAGCGCAGTAACAAAGAACCAGGCCGCCCCCATTTCCGCGAAAGTACGCAAGACAATCAGGAACCAATCCCTGCCTGGCAACATGGTGAACAAAACGCCTGAACGATATGCCATGACCGCCAGAAAGGCGACAGTCGCGATGCCGCGCAGAAAAATCGCCTGAAACAACGGCAAATCTCCGGCCAGGGCCTTCATGCAGCTGTCATTCAATGTATAGGCGGCCATCGAGGCCATCATCAGCACCGCGCCGTGCATGTTATCACTCAGATGTCGCAAATTTCGCCTGTCCCGGATTTACTTTTGGGGTTTTCCTTCTGCTCTTGCCCTGCATGGACTGGCTGCCAGATTAATCCAAGCAGTATTTTTCAGGTAATTTTATCTGAAAGGCCGGCAAACGGGTTCGGGTCTGGGCAGGCTGTGTACTGATTTGCCTGGGAAATGCAAAAGCCCCGCACCAGGATGCGGGGCCTTCACTTGATATATTTTATTGACCAATTGTCCTATTGATCAATCGTCGCGGCTTTCCGGCGTATCGACCAGACCGCTTTCGAAATCATCACCCCCCATGACATCATCGGTCGGGGCTGCCAGAGCTGCCGCCGCCTGAGCCTCGGCCTTGCGCGCATCAATAACCTTCTGATCGCGTTCCTGGGCGATGCGACGGGCCTGTTGCGTGGCCCCGCCGGTCCCGGCCGGGATAAGACGGCCAACAATAACGTTTTCCTTCAGGCCAATCAGTTTATCGCGTTTGCCCTGAACAGACGCCTCGGTCAGAACCCGCGTGGTTTCCTGGAAGGATGCGGCCGAGATGAAGGAACGCGTTTGCAGGCTGGCCTTGGTGATCCCCAGCAGAACCGGCTCGGCTTTGGCGGGGCGGCGCCCTTCGGCCAGGGCCTTCTCATTTGCCGCATCCAGTTCGGCCCTGTCCACATGTTCGCCTTTCAGAAGCGTGGTTTCGCCACTATCCTGAATCTCCCATTTCTGCAGCATCTGGCGCACGATCACTTCGATATGCTTGTCGTTGATCTTGACGCCTTGCAACCGGTAGACGTCCTGAACCTCGTCGACCATATAGTCGGCCAGGGCCTCTACCCCCATCACCGCAAGAATATCATGCGGTGCGGGGTTGCCGTCCATGAGGAACTCACCCTTTTGTACAAAATCCCCTTCAGCGACGGGAATATGCTTGCCTTTGGGCACCATGTATTCGACCGGCTCCAACGTGTCATCGGCCGGCTCGATCGAAATGCGGCGTTTGTTCTTGTAATCACGCCCATAACGGACGTAACCGTCGATCTCCGCAATCACCGCGTGATCCTTGGGGCGACGTGCCTCAAAGAGCTCCGCAACCCGCGGCAGACCACCTGTGATGTCCTTGGTCTTGGCGCCCTCGCGCGGGATGCGTGCAATGACATCACCCGCATTGATCTCCTGCCCTTCTTCGACAGACAGAACCGCATCGACCGACATGGCATAGGTTGCCGGATTATCATTGCTCAGGCGCATGGGTTCCCCGGTCTTGGGGTCCATGATGATGATTTCCGGCTTCAGGTCACTTCCTTTCGGGGCAGACCGCCAATCCGTGACGATCTTCTGTGTCATGCCGGTTGCATCGTCGGTTTCTTCGCGCACCGAAATGCCGGGAATCAGATCCACAAGCCGGGCAACACCGGATTTTTCGGCAATGATCGGCAACGTATAAGGATCCCATTCAAACAGCTTTTCGCCGCGTTTGACCTTCTGGCCTTCCTTCACATGCAGTTTGGAACCATAGCTCAGCTTGTGGCTGGCAAGCTCCTGGCCGGAATCATCGGCAATTATCAGTTGCATGTTCCGGCCCATGACGATGCTGTCACCAGCCGCATTTTCCAGCAGGTTTGCATTCTTGAATACGACCTTGCCCTCGTGCGAGGATTCCAGGAAGGATTGTTGGCCACCTTGTGCAATGCCACCAATGTGGAACGTCCGCATTGTCAGCTGTGTCCCCGGCTCACCAATCGATTGAGCCGCAATGATACCGACAGCCTCGCCCTGGTTGACCAGCGTCCCGCGGGCCAGATCGCGACCATAGCACATGGCACAGACGCCCTCTTTGGCTTCGCAGGTCAGGGGGCTGCGAATACGCATGCTTGTGATACCGGCGGCTTCCACCGCATCGGCCTTGTACTCGTCGATCAGTTCGTTTTTCGACAACAGAATCTCATCCGTTCCCGGTTTCAGAACATCATCAGCCGAGACCCGCCCCAGAATACGTTCTGAAAGCGATGCAACCACTTCACCGTCATTCACAGCCGGTTTTGCCGTGATCGCCAGTTCCGTACCGCAATCATGCTCACGCACGATGCAGTCCTGAGCGACATCAACCAGACGGCGCGTCAGATAGCCCGAGTTGGCGGTTTTCAGCGCCGTATCCGCGAGGCCCTTACGTGCCCCGTGTGTCGAGTTGAAGTACTCAAGCACCGTCAGGCCTTCCTTGAAGTTCGAGATGATCGGAGTTTCGATAATCTCGCCAGAAGGTTTGGCCATCAGGCCGCGCATACCACCAAGCTGCTTCATCTGCGCCGGGGAACCCCGCGCGCCGGAATGAGACATCATGTAAACGCTGTTGGGCTCCATTTCCGCCCCGGCATCGTCAACACGAACAGATGAAATCTCGTCCATCATGGCCGCAGCCACCTTGTCGGAACACTTCGACCAGGCATCGACAACCTTGTTGTACTTTTCACCCTGAGTAATCAGACCGTCCAGATACTGTTGCTCGAATTCCTTTACCTGATCCCTCGTCTCATTGACGATGCTCCATTTGCTTTCAGGAATAACCATATCGTCCTTGCCGAACGAAATCCCGGCTTTGAACGCCTGGCGGAAGCCTGTCACCATGATCTGATCACAGAAGATGACGGATTCCTTCTGACCACAGTAACGATAGACCGTATCAATAACCTGCTGCACTTCTTTCTTGCGCAGCAGACGATTGACCAGATCAAAAGGCGCCTTGGCATTCTGCGGCAACAAAGCCCCCAGCAGAACGCGGCCCGGCGTGGTTTCATACCGCTTCAGAACCACATTTCCTTCGTCGTCAATCTGCGGAACGCGTGCTGTGACCCGCGCATGAAGATGGACATCGCCCGCGTCCAGTGCATGACGGATTTCTTCGACACTGGCAAAGGACATGCCCTCACCCTTCATGCCTTTTCTGTCCATCGTCATATAGTAGATGCCCAGGATCATGTCCTGAGAAGGCACGATGATCGGGGCACCATTGGCCGGTGACAAAACGTTATTTGTCGACATCATCAGCACGCGTGCTTCCAACTGGGCCTCAAGGCTCAGCGGCACGTGAACTGCCATCTGATCGCCGTCAAAGTCAGCGTTAAACGCCGAACAGACCAGCGGGTGCAACTGGATCGCCTTGCCTTCGATCAATACCGGTTCAAAGGCCTGGATCCCCAGCCGGTGCAACGTCGGCGCCCGGTTCAGCATCACCGGATGTTCGCGGATCACCTCGTCCAGAATATCCCAGACCTCGGGACGTTCCTTTTCGACCAGCTTTTTCGCCTGCTTGACCGTGCTGGAAAGCCCCTTGGCCTCAAGCCGCGAATAGATGAACGGCTTGAACAGCTCCAGTGCCATCTTTTTCGGCAAACCACACTGATGCAGCTTCAGTTCCGGCCCGGTCACGATGACCGAGCGGCCGGAAAAGTCTACGCGTTTTCCCAAGAGGTTCTGGCGGAAGCGGCCCTGCTTGCCCTTCAGCATGTCCGAAAGCGATTTCAGCGGTCGCTTGTTAGCCCCGGTAATCACCCGACCGCGACGGCCGTTGTCAAACAGCGCGTCGACGGATTCCTGCAACATCCGCTTTTCGTTGCGCACGATGATGTCGGGCGCGCGCAGTTCGATCAGCCGCTTCAGGCGGTTGTTGCGGTTGATCACCCGGCGGTAAAGATCGTTCAGATCCGAGGTGGCAAAACGGCCGCCGTCCAGTGGCACCAGCGGGCGCAGTTCAGGCGGAATAACCGGAACCACCGTCAGAATCATCCATTCCGGACGGTTGCCGCTTTCGATAAAGCTCTCGACAATCTTCAGCCGCTTGATGATCTTTTTCGGCTTCAGTTCGCCTGTGGCAACCGCCAAATCCGCCCGCAGTTGTTCGGCTTCGCTTTCCAGATCAATCTGGCTCAGCATCTCCCGAATGGCCTCGGCCCCGATCCCGGCGGTGAAGGCGTCCATCCCATACTGGTCCTGGGCGTCCATATATTCTTCTTCCGACATCAACTGGCCATAAGTCAGGTCCGTCAGCCCCGGCTCGATCACCACATAGTTCTCGAAATACAGAATACGTTCCAGATCACGCAGCGTCATATCCAGCATCAGGCCGATACGCGACGGCAGTGATTTCAGAAACCAGATATGGGCAACGGGTGCAGCCAGTTCGATATGGCCCATACGCTCGCGGCGCACTTTCTGCAGCGTCACTTCCACACCGCATTTTTCGCAGACAACACCGCGGTATTTCATGCGCTTGTATTTGCCGCAAAGGCATTCATAATCCTTGATCGGGCCAAAGATACGCGCACAAAACAGGCCGTCGCGTTCGGGTTTGAACGTGCGGTAGTTGATGGTTTCCGGTTTCTTGATTTCACCGTAAGACCAGCTGAGAATGCGCTCCGGGCTGGCAAGCGAGATCTTGATCTCGTCAAACACCTTGGGCGGGGTCAGCGGGTTAAACGGGTTGTTTGTCAGTTCCTGGTTCATTTTGATATCCTCAAATCTGTGCAGAGCGGCTGTTGGAGCGGGGTGATTGCATTACCCCGCTACTCGTCCTCCTCCGCATCCAGGAGTTCCATATTCAGGCCAAGCCCACGAACCTCCTTGACAAGCACGTTAAAGCTTTCGGGCACACCGGCCTCGAAATTGTCTTCGCCCTTGACGATGGATTCATAAACCTTGGTCCGACCGGCGACATCGTCTGATTTGACAGTCAACATCTCCTGCAAAGTATAGGCTGCGCCATAGGCTTCCAGGGCCCAGACCTCCATTTCACCGAAACGCTGCCCGCCAAACTGTGCCTTACCGCCCAGTGGCTGTTGCGTAACCAGGCTGTACGGGCCGGTGGAACGCGCGTGGATTTTCTCATCCACCAGGTGGTGCAGCTTCAGCAGGTACTTGGCCCCGACGGTCACCGGACGCGCAAACTGCTCGCCTGTGCGACCGTCAAACAATATCGACTGGCCGCTTTCGGCGAACCCTGCCCGCTTCAGGGCATCGTTCACATCCGTCTCTTTGGCGCCGTCAAATACCGGTGTTGCAATCGGAACCGCACGGGTAACGTTCCCTGCTGTCTCCAGCAGGCGTTCCTCGTCCATGTTCTCAAAGGCGTCCTGATACATCTCATCGCCATAGGCCAGTTTCATCGCATCCCGCACGGGCGTCATATCACCGGAACGGCGATACTCCTTCAGGGCTTCGTCGATATTCAGGCCAAGACCACGCGCCGCCCAACCCATATGGGTTTCCAGAATTTGCCCGACATTCATCCGGCTGGGTACACCCAGTGGATTGAGGCAGAAGTCAACCGGAGTCCCGTCAGCCAGGAACGGCATGTCCTCCATCGGGACAACACGGGAAATAACCCCCTTGTTGCCGTGGCGGCCGGCCATCTTGTCACCCGGCTGCAACTTGCGCTTTACCGCGACAAAGACCTTGACCATCTTCATGACACCCGGCGGCAGGTCGTCACCGCGACGCACCTTCTCAACCTTGTCCTCAAAACGCGCATCCAGCGCACGTTTCTGGGCTTCGTACTGGGCGTTCAGGGCTTCGACGTGCGAAGCATCTTTCTCGTCCTCCAAGGCCAGTTGCCACCACTGCCCCTTGCTCAGGCTGTCCAGCAGTTCCTCGGTAATTTCCGATTTTGGCGGAACGCCTTTCGGGCCTTTTACTGCAATCTTGCCAAGGATCATATCCTTGAGGCGGGCATAGGTGTTGCGATCCAGAATCGCCATCTCGTCATCCCGGTCACGGGCCAGGCTCTCGACCTCTTCCCGTTCAATCTGCAAGGCGCGCTCGTCTTTCTCAACGCCGTGGCGATTGAAAACGCGAACCTCGACAACCGTTCCGAAATCACCGGGTGGCAGGCGCAGAGACGTGTCGCGCACATCCGATGCCTTTTCACCAAAGATGGCACGCAAAAGCTTTTCTTCCGGTGTCATCGGGCTTTCACCCTTTGGTGTGATCTTGCCGACCAGAATGTCCGCAGGCCCGACTTCGGCACCGATGTAGACAATTCCGGCCTCGTCAAGGTTGCGAAGCGCTTCTTCACCCACATTCGGGATGTCCCGGGTAATCTCTTCCGGCCCCAGCTTGGTGTCGCGGGCCGCCACTTCGAACTCTTCGATGTGGACCGAGGTGAAAACATCGTCACGAACGATACGCTCACTGATCAGGATCGAGTCTTCGTAGTTGTAACCGTTCCATGGCATGAAGGCGACAATCACGTTTTTGCCAAGCGCCAGTTCGCCCATGTCCGTTGACGGGCCATCGGCGATGACTTCGCCCTTGTGAACCTGATCACCGACCTTCACCAGCGGGCGCTGGTTGATGCAGGTGTTCTGGTTTGATCGCTGGAACTTGCGCAAGCGATAAATATCAACACCCGGATCCCCCGGATCCATATCTTCGGTCGCGCGGACGACGATACGGGTTGCGTCAACCTGGTCAATGATCCCGCCGCGTTTTGCCATGATGGCTGCGCCTGAATCCCGGGCCACGATGGCCTCCATGCCTGTACCCACAAACGGGGCCTCGGCCTGAAGCAGAGGCACGGCCTGACGTTGCATGTTCGACCCCATCAGCGCCCGGTTGGCGTCGTCATTTTCCAGAAACGGGATAAGGGCGGCCGCAACCGAAACCAGCTGTTTCGGACTCACGTCGATCAGATCAACCTGATCGCGCGGGCTGAGCACATAATCACCAGATTTCCGGGTGGAGACCAGATCATTGATAAAGCTGCCGTTTTCATCCAGCGTCGCGTTGGCCTGTGCCACGGTGTGCCGCATTTCCTCGGTGGCAGACATGTAATGAACTTCGTCCGTTACATGCCCGTCTTTGACAACCCGGTAAGGCGTTTCGATAAAGCCGTATTTGTTGACCCGGGCAAAAGTCGCCAGCGAGTTGATCAGACCGATATTCGGCCCCTCCGGCGTTTCGATCGGGCACATGCGGCCGTAATGGGTCGGGTGTACGTCACGTACTTCAAACCCGGCGCGTTCGCGCGTCAGACCACCCGGCCCGAGTGCGGACAGGCGGCGCTTGTGCGTGACTTCCGACAGCGGGTTGTTCTGGTCCATGAACTGCGAGAGCTGCGAGGAACCGAAGAATTCGCGCACAGCGGCAGCCGCCGGCTTGGCGTTGATCAGATCCTGCGGCATCACGGTGTCGATTTCCACCGACGACATGCGCTCCTTGATCGCGCGCTCCATGCGCAACAGGCCAACCCGGTACTGGTTTTCCATCAACTCGCCCACCGAACGAACCCGACGGTTGCCCAGATGGTCGATATCGTCAATACTGCCGCGTCCGTCGCGCAGTTCGACAAGTGCCTTGATGCAGGCAATGATATCTTCCTTGCGCAACGTCCTTTGCGTATCCGGCGCATCCAGGGCCAGGCGCATATTCATTTTCACCCGCCCAACTGCCGACAGATCATAGCGTTCACTGTCAAAGAACAACGTGTCAAACAGGGCGCTTGCGGCCTCAACGGTTGGCGGTTCACCCGGACGCATGACGCGGTAGATGTCCATCAGCGCCGTGTCGCGGCCCATGTTCTTGTCAACGGCCAGGGTATTGCGAATGTAGGGGCCGACATTGACGTTATCGATATCCAGAACCGGAATATCGGTGATTCCGGCGTCCAGCAGTTCTTTCAGGGTGCCGCCAATGACTTCTCCGTCCTTGTCGACTTCCCAAGTCAGTTCATCGCCCGCTTCGACGTAGATCGCGCCCGTATCTTCGTTGATGATATCCTTGGCGACAAACTTGCCGATAATCTGCTCAAAAGGCACCAGCAGGTTTTTGACCTTGCCTTCGTCAATCAGCTTTTTCACCGCGCGCGGTGTTATCTTCTTGCCGGCTTCGGCAATGACTTCACCGGTCTTGGAATCAACCAGATCAAATGCGGGCCGGGTACCGCGCACGCGCTCCGGAAAAAACTTGGTGACCCACGCCTTTTTCTTTTTGTTCAGCTTGTACTGAACCGTATCGTAATAGGCATCCATGATCGCTTCCTGATCCAGCCCCAGTGCATATAGCAGGGTGGTCACAGGCAGTTTGCGCCGGCGATCGATTCTGGCAAAGACGATATCCTTTGCGTCGAATTCGAAATCCAGCCAGGACCCGCGATACGGGATGATACGACAGGCAAACAGCAGCTTGCCGGAACTGTGGGTCTTGCCTTTATCGTGGTCAAAAAACACGCCGGGAGAGCGGTGCATCTGGGAAACAATCACCCGTTCTGTGCCGTTGACAACAAAGGTTCCGTTTGGCGTCATCAGGGGCATATCGCCCATGAACACATCCTGTTCCTTGATGTCCTTGACCGATTTCGCGCCGGTATCTTCGTCAATATCAAAGACGATCAGGCGCAGCGTTACCTTGAGCGGGGCGCTATAGGTCATATCGCGCTGCTGACATTCTTCGACGTCATATTTCGGCTTTTCCAGTTCGTATTTCACGAATTCCAGAACCGATGTTTCGTTGAAATCCTTGATCGGAAAGACCGACTGGAAAACACCCATGATGCCTTCACCATCCTGGGGTTCGGGCTGCTCTCCTGATTTCAGGAAAAGATCATACGAGGATTTCTGAACCTCGATCAGATTCGGCATATCCAGAACTTCACGGATTTTGCCATAGCTTCTGCGGAGCCGCTTTTGGCCTACGTAGGATTGCGCCATGCTTGATGTCACCTTTCAGCTTTTCGCGGGCACGTCCAAGTCGGGGAACCAAGGCCGCGCCGCACACGAAACAGGGGGTTGGGATCACTTCCTGCAAACCGTCCCACCGATCTGCGCCCGATCCCGAAAACCGCACCTTGGAAAAACCATGCCCTGCGGTCGTCACACGGCCTTTCCAAGACGGGCTCGGCTGAACCCGGTTTGCCACCGGATTCAGCCTGATTACTTACTGCTGGGCCTGTTCGCCCTGCACTCTTATTTGACTTCGACTTCTGCGCCAGCTGCTTCCAGCTTGCCTTTGATGTCTTCGGCTTCTTCTTTCGAAACGCCTTCCTTGACGGCTTTACCGCCTTCATCAACCAATGCCTTGGCTTCTTTCAGGCCCAGACCGGTGATGGCGCGGACTTCCTTGATGACGGCGATTTTCTGGGCGCCTGCGGCTTTCAGAATAACGTCGAATTCGGTTTTCTCTTCTGCCGCACCACCACCTTCGGCAGGGCCGGCCATGACGACAGCGCCACCGGCGGCGGGCTCGATGCCATACTCGTCTTTCAGAATGGTTTTCAGTTCTTGTGCCTCGAGGAGGGTCAGACCCACGATCTCTTCGGCAAGTTTTTTCAGATCAGCCATTTTACTGTTTCCGTTCGTTTAAGATGTGTTCCAACGTTCAGGATGGTTCCCTACGCCGGTCTCGTTGTTGCTTTATGCGGCTTCCCGCTCTTCCAAAGTCGAAAGAATGCTTGCGATATTGCTTGCAGGCGCGCCAATGGCCCCCGCGATGTTGCTGGCAGGTGCACCAATGCAACCCGCGATCGAAGCAATAAGCTCGTCACGCGACGGCATCGAAGCAACGGCTTTCACACCGGCGACGTCCAATACGTTCTCACCCATTGCACCACCAAGGATCTGGAACTTGTCGTTCTCCTTGGAATAGGCCTGAGCAACCTTGGCCGCAGCCACAGGATCCTCGGAATAGGCAAGTACTGTCATGCCGTTCAACAAGTCAGCGATGCTTGCGCAGGGCTTTCCGTCTAGGGCGATCTTGGCGAGCTTGTTCTTGGCAACACGCACAGACCCGCCCGCTTCACGCATTTGCGCGCGCAGGTCCTGCATCTCAGCAACCGTGAGACCAGCGTAATGTGCAACCACAATCACGCCAGAGCTTTCAAAGATTTGGCCCAGTTCTTCGACCAGTCTCTCTTTTTGTGCTCTATCCACAGTTTCACTCCAATTATGGAGGGCTTGCACCCTCCGGCTCAGTTATGCCCCGTTGCCGGGGCGTTCGGGTCCAATTCAGGGTCCCGAGGCCAGATCACCCGAGGTCAGCCCCCGGAAAATTCGTCTCGTTCCCCATCTCGGGAAGGAATTAACAACCTTGCGGCCAACCCTCCGTCTCGGACAGGACGTGGCCAGTGTGGCCCCGCCATCTGACGGGCCGTAAGGCCCGCCAAATTCTTTTGCGGGCAAATGCCCGCCTGCATTCAGTTCCCCGTGGCCGAATCCAGATCCACGGTAACCCCCGGCCCCATGGTAGAGCTGAGCGCAATTTTCTTCATATAGGTGCCTTTTACACCGGACGGTTTCGCCTTGGCGATTGCATCCACGAAGGCGCGCAGGTTTTCGGCCAGTTGCTTCTCGTCGAATGACGCCTTGCCGATACCAGCATGAACAACCCCGGCTTTTTCCGCCTTGAACTGGACCTCACCACCCTTGGCCGCTTTCACCGCCTCGGCCACATCCATGGTAACAGTGCCAACACGCGGGTTTGGCATCAGGTTGCGCGGCCCCAGAACCTTGCCCAAACGGCCAACGATCGGCATCATGTCAGGGGTGGCAATGCATCGGTCAAAGTCGATCTTGCCGCTCTGAACCGTTTCCATCAGGTCTTCGGCACCCACGATATCCGCGCCGGCCTCTTTTGCCTCGTCAGCCTTCGCGCCACGGGCAAAAACGGCCACGCGCACGTCTTTGCCAGTGCCGTTTGGCAGTGCGACAACGCCACGGACCATCTGGTCGGCATGCCGGGGATCAACCCCCAGATTCACGGCAACATCGACGGTTTCGTCAAATTTGGCGGTTGCATGGTCCTTGACCAGCTTTACGGCCTCTTCCACGGAAACGTTTTGCTTTCCTGCAAAGGCTTCGCGGGCTGCTTTGGTGCGTTTTCCAAGTTTTGCCATGTTACTTCACCTCAATGCCCATGGACCGCGCCGAGCCAAGAATGATCTTCACGGCAGCTTCGAGATCGTTTGCATTCAGATCCTTCATTTTCGCCTCGGCGATTTCCTTGACCTGGGCAACCGTAACAGAACCGACAGTCTCACGCCCCGGCAGGCTGGCACCGGATTTCAGCTTGGCCGCTTTACGCAGGAAATAAGACGCCGGTGGTGTCTTGATATCCATGGTAAAGGACTTGTCCTGATAATATGTAATCACGGTCGGGCATGGCGCACCCGGCTCCAGATCCTGCGTCTTGGCATTGAACGCCTTGCAGAATTCCATGATATTGATGCCGCGCTGACCAAGGGCCGGCCCGACGGGCGGGCTGGGGTTGGCTTGTCCGGCAGGCACCTGCAATTTCATCGTGCCAGCGAGTTTCTTGGCCATTTGGCCTCTCCTTTTTTCACCTCCGCCCGAAACGCGTTCCCGGCGGTCTTCAGTTTAGTGGTCCGACCTCACAGGCGCGCCTGCTCTGTCTCCCACGATCACCACTCAGGTCTCTTTTGATACCTGCGTGAATTCCAGCTCAACCGGGGTCGCCCGGCCAAAAATCGAAACCGACACCTTGAGGCGCTGGTTGTCTTCATCCACATCCTCAACCATACCGTCAAAACCCTCAAAGGGGCCGTCAGTCACGCTGACCTTTTCGCCGACGGTGAAGTTGATCAAGGTCCTTGGGGCCTCCTGGCCTTCCTCGACCCGGTTCAGAATCTGGTTCACCTCGGCGTCACGCATCGGAATCGGCTTACCCTGCGTTCCCAGAAACCCGGTCACGCGATTGATCGAGTTGATCAGGTGATAGCCCCGGTCCGACATTTCCATGCGCACCAGAACATAGCCGGGCATGAACCGCCGTTCTGCGGTCACCTTCTTGCCACGACGCACCTCGATCACCTCTTCGGTGGGGACAAGAACTTCCTCTATCTCGCCCTCGAGACCAGCCTCTTCGGCAGCGTGTTTGATCTGCTCGGCGATCTTTTTCTCGTAGTTCGAGAGAACGCTCACCGAATACCACCGTTTTGCCATCGCTGTCTCTGCCTTCGCAACATCCGGGGAAAAACCCGAAAAAGTTTATGTTTTCATACGGTTGAACCGCAAGTTTTCAGAACAAAAAACAGCGCGCAACCCGAATCATTGCACGCCTGATCTGATAGTGCCGCCCGCATTAGCCGTGAAACCGTCCGAATTCAAGCCTTTGAGCAGCTAAATTTTATCCCGCCATTCCCAGGACGGCCTGAAGCCCGCTCTTGATAATCAGGTCGACCATGGAAAAGAAAAACGCGGTGATGGCCGCCATGACAAAGACCATGACGGTTGTCAGAACAACTTCACGGCGGGTCGGCCAAACGATTTTGGAAGCCTCGGCACGGACTTGCTGGATGAATTGAAGCGGGTTTGTCTTGGCCATACTCATGCTACCTGATTGCTCGCGGAATGAAGGGCAGATACGCTCTCTGGCCGGTGAATTCAACCCGTCAAACGCGAATATGAGGAACTTCCGGGCCGCCGCCTTCAACAATCCGGAATGTATCGGGCTTTCCCCTGATGAAAACAGCGGCAAATTCCGCCTGACCCCGCACCATATTATACAGACCACACAAACACCCGGCACCCTTCTTGACCATTCGCCGGCAGCGAACCGGAATGTGGTCATCCTCACGCGGCAGTGAATGGTTGATCGCGGTTTCTCTCGCAGCTTTGGTTCGCCTGTTACTTGTGCGTGTCTTACTCTGGCCGCACAGAAAGGAAGGATGTCATGTATGGAAAAACAAGTAATGGGCGCCGTGCTTTTTTGAAGGCAACCGCGCTCTCGGCCGTGGCAATGGCCCCGGGACTACGAGGGGCCAAAGCTGAAACGCAAGCGAATTCACCGGATGACGGTTTCAAATTTGAAGTCAGGCGCACCGAAGAAGAATGGCGGGCAATACTGACACCGGAAGAATACCACATCATGCGTGAGGGCGGCACCGAAAAGTTCAACGAAAGCCCCTATCACGCCGAAATGCCCGAGGGCACTTATGCCTGCAAAGGCTGCAACCTGACACTCTACAGTTCCAAATGGAAAAAGGTTGTCGATATGGGGTTTGTTTTCTTCAAACACGCCGAGCCGAATTCCGTTCTGACCGGGCTCGACATTTTCAACCCCTATATGAAAAAGAAAGAACCGGACGCCCTGACAGAGGTCCATTGTCGCAGATGCGGCAGCCATATGGGGCATATACTGATTGTGACCAAGGGGAACATGCTCCATTGCATCAACGGAACCTCCCTGCAGTTCACCCCAGCATCCGCCTGACACTCACGGAAATAATCCACCCTCTGGATTGCCCGGCCTCCTGCAGGCCGGGCGTCTTTTTGACCGCGCAAGGAAAATGAAACATTCCGGCATGCCAGATCACAAACCCTTTAGTCCGCAACCCGCCAATGCGCACACACCTGTGATGCACAAAATTATTGGATTGTGAAATATAGCTGTTCTCTTTTCGGCATGCGTGATCACGGGAAGAAATCTGAATATGACCACAAAAAAACTGTCTGTTTTATTTCTTGTTTATCAATTAGTTAAAAAGATTCCCCTTTCGATCACACCCAGAACACAGATGCGCGACCCAAAACAACAGTCAACTCAATTCAGGTTGAGAAGCCGTGTGCAAATTCGTGTTTTTACCTAAGCACCGGGTTTGCGCAAAAAAGAGCCACCGGCCACGAGACCGGAAACCAAAACTGAAAGAAGGAACAGTATTATGAAACGGACCATTACAACTTTTATCACCGCTGCAACGCTCTCTCTTGCCGTGGCGGCCGGCTCGGCCAATGCCATGGGTGAAGAACTGAACATGCTGACCGGCGCCGTTTATAACGAGCTGCGTCAGCTCGGCCTGCCCACCGACCACATTCAGGACTTGTCTCTGGCGGATGTTTCGGCGATCCAGGGCTTTCTGGACAGCGAAGACGGGATGGGCAAAATTCAGGGCATCAAGAAGATCCTGAACAAATACGAGTAGGTTCCCCGTTTGCTTGCAAATCCCCACTGTTTGCGCCGTCCATTCATTTGGGCGGCGCCGTTTTTTTCAGCACGCCCGGTTTCAGCGCCCCCACCCACCGATCAAATCTATCTGCCCGGCAGTCATTGCGCCTGAGCAATTGCTGGGTTGCACCCTGTCAGATGGAAACGGCGCACGCTGCACTCAATGGTCCTTGCACGCCCAGAGTCCGCTATTGATCTGCTGCTGGCTGGCAATGGCCACGGTCTATGTCCACCAGGCGGCGGGAAACATATCCTCATTTCGCGAAATGTGGCCTGGCAGGGGTTGAGGGACTCGAACCCACGACCCTCGGTTTTGGAGACCGATGCTCTACCAACTGAGCTAAACCCCTACGGCCAACCCGGTAGCTATGGTTATTTGGTGGCGAAATCAAGGGTGGTTTTCATCTGTAATCGGAATTAACCTCATCTCTTCAAACGGGTCTGTCACAGGTACGGTCAACTCTGGCGCGCCCTTCTTGCGCGCGGGCCGACAGATGATTCCCCTGCAACTCTGGTTCATGGCATTTACCGGCCGACAAGGCGCATGATCGTGCCCTCAGGCCCTATTGTTTCAACCCGCTCTCCATCATGCGAGGCGCAAGTGCGGTTTCAGTCACAGAGCCGTTACGCCACAAAGTTGTGTTCTGTTGTAGCATTCCGTTTTTTGCCCCGCTGATCACGAAACCCTCCCCGGTTCACGATGCACTGAAACATTTTCGGACAAGCCCTATCCTGTTGTTTTCGCGAAGATTCCAAACCTTCCCCCTGTGGATAACTCGCATGGACAGTACCGGGCCTGTTCACGTTCAAGTCCAAGTTTTCGTGAGTTTACGTGTGCGTTAACGTGATTTCCCCAACCACGATTTGCAGCCTAGGTCTTTGGGTGTCGGCGCAAAACGCCAAACGAAAAACGAAACGAAACACACGAAAAGGAATACACCATGAAACGCATTATCGCCCTTACCGCCGTTGCCCTGATAACCACAGTCGGCGCCGCTTCGGCCATGACTTCCCCGTCATCTGTCGAACTGAACGAAATCCGCGGCTATGCCCCCAACGCCGATCTGTCCGGCCTGTCCAATGGTGACATTGCAGCCCTGCAATCAATCATCCACGGCGGTGACAGCGAAGGCGAGGCAACCGCACAGATCCGCGCCTATCTTCTGAATGCCAGTTGATCGGCTCCCGATATCCAAATCAACGAAATGAAAAGGAATACACCATGAAACGTATTATCGCACTTACCGCCGTTGCCCTGGTAACCACCGTTGGCGCCGCCTCGGCCATGACCTCCCCGTCATCTGTCGAACTCAACGAAATCCGCGGCTATGCCCCCAACGCCGATCTGTCGGCCCTGACAAGCAAACAGGTGGGTGAGCTTCAGATGATCATCCATGGCAGCGACCGCGAAGCCGGTGTCTGGGTTCGTGCTTATCTTCTGAATGCAAGTTGATCAGCGCCCGGCATCTCAATCAATGAAATGAAAAGGAAATCTGTCATGAAACGCATTGTTGCACTCACCGCCGTTGCCCTGATGGCCTCTGTCGGTGTCGCCTCGGCCATGACCTCTCCGACGTCTGTCGAGATCAACGAAATTCGCGGCTATGTCCCAAATGCCGATCTGTCCGGGCTGACCAACCGCCAGGTTGGCGTCTTGCAGGCGATCATTCACGGCAATGACCGCGAAAGCCACATCACCCAGCAAATCCGCGCTTATCTGCGCAAGGCAAGCTGATCCGAAACGCTTCAACCCTACTCACGTACATACAAAAAAGGCCGCCTGTAACGGGCGGCCTTCTCTATTTATCAAACACCGGTTTCCCGATTACTCGAAGATTTTGGAGACGACGCCGGCGCCGACGGTGCGGCCGCCTTCGCGGATGGCAAAGCGCAGGCCTTCTTCCATGGCGATCGGTGCGATCAGTTCGACGTTGAACTTCAGGTTGTCACCCGGCATCACCATTTCCGTGCCGTCCGGCAGTTCGACCGTGCCGGTCACATCCGTCGTGCGGAAGTAGAACTGCGGCCGGTAGTTCTTGAAAAACGGCGTGTGGCGCCCGCCCTCTTCCTTGGTCAGAATATAGGCTTCCGCCTCGAATTTGGTGTGCGGCTTGACCGACCCCGGTGCACACAGCACCTGGCCACGCTCAACCCCGTCACGATCGATCCCGCGCAACAGCGCGCCGATGTTGTCGCCCGCCTCGCCGCGATCCAGCAGCTTGCGGAACATTTCAACACCCGTGCAGGTGGTTTTCGTGGTCGGGCGGATGCCGACGATCTCGATCTCGTCGCCGACGTTGATCACGCCGCGCTCAACCCGGCCCGTCACAACCGTACCACGGCCCGAAATCGAGAACACATCCTCGATCGGCAGCAGGAACGGCTGGTCGATCGGCCGTGCCGGCGTCGGGATGTATTCATCCACAGCCGCCATCAGTTCGCGGATCTTGTTCTCGCCGATTTCCGGGTCACGACCCTCCATCGCCGCCAGGGCAGACCCGGCGATGATCGGAATGTCGTCGCCGGGGAAATCATACGAACTCAGCAGCTCGCGGATCTCCATCTCGACAAGCTCCAGAAGCTCTTCGTCGTCAACCTGGTCAACCTTGTTCATGAAAACAACCAGCGCCGGAACACCAACCTGACGCGCCAGCAGGATGTGCTCGCGGGTTTGCGGCATCGGGCCGTCCGCCGCAGAAACCACCAGAATCGCGCCATCCATCTGCGCCGCACCCGTGATCATGTTCTTCACATAATCCGCGTGGCCAGGGCAATCAACATGCGCGTAATGCCGGTTGTCCGTCTCATATTCAACATGCGCCGTCGAGATCGTGATCCCGCGCGCCTTCTCCTCCGGCGCACCGTCAATCTGGTCATACGCCTGAAAATCACCGAAATACTTCGTGATCGCCGCCGTCAGTGTCGTCTTGCCGTGGTCAACATGACCAATCGTGCCAACGTTCACATGCGGCTTGTTACGCTCAAACTTTTCCTTTGCCATGAAACCGGCGCCTCGCGTTTGGGGGGCCTTGCGGCCCGGTTCAACATCGCGCGCTCGTTAATCGGTTAGCGGGAAAAAATCAAGCGTCAGTTGTCACCATTACTGCCCTGGGCCGGTTTTTCCACAGGTTCAGGCAATGGCGGCAAACCAAACCATTCCGGGTTTTTCAGCAGGTACTTGTGAATGGCAACCGCCATGTTGCGCGACAGATTGCGCATCTGGCGCTTTTTGCTTTGTGTCAGCCCTGATCCGATCAGCGTATTTCCCGAGAAGCTCTCAAGCACCGTCAGTTGCTTGGGCTCCGGGGTGATTTTCTCACGTTTGGCGTCATCCCAGACACTGACAGAGACAATCAGCGCTGATTTGGGCGATACAACCAGCGGCACACCGGGGATAGCCAGCACATAACCGTCAACCTTGATCCCGAGATGATAAATCTTGTCGCCTTCATAGCGGCCCAGTTCCTTCTTGACTTCCTCCGTCAGGGTTTTTTTCCATGTCCCGGGGTCTGCCTTGCGCGAAAGCGGGCCGATCTGTGCCTGATCATCCACAACCACGGCATAACCAAGGCTGAAATCGCCCATTGGCTCAAGCGGTGCGTTTGGATCGTATTTCTTGCCACAGGCGGCAACCAGAACGAGGAGTACGGAAAAAACCGAAACCCGAAAAATAGAATAAAGTGACATGCAAGATTCCTTTTAGAAGCCTGCCCGAGATAGCAAGACAGCGTCTCTTAGGCAATGTCTTGCTGTTGTCATGTGGTCGGGCATGCATATATCCATGTGCAAAGGAGTCAGAGATGCCCGCTGTGATGCCAGGACCGTCCCCTGAACCCGTCCGAATCCCTCTGGTGACCGAACCTTGGGGCATTTTACGTTCGCTCGCGGCGGCCCGGCGCAATGTGCTTGAGATTTTGCCCGAGATCTCGACCCGCCAGCCAATCGTTTCAGGAAAAACGGGCAAGCGCTGGCATATGGTGATGGATCCCCCCACGCTGCGTCACATTCTCAAAGACGCGCTGGATGACTATCCGAAATCCGTCGTGACAAAAAACATTCTGCGCCCGGCGATTGGTGAAAGCCTTTTTGTGGCCGAGGGGGCGCATTGGCATTGGCAGAGACGGGCCGCCGCGCCGGTTTTCTCGATGCGCAACATCCAGAACCTCGGCCCCTTCATGTCGCATGCCGCAGACCGGGCCAGCGAAAGGCTGATGGCCGCGAATGGCCGTGCGGCCGATTTGTTCGATGAAATGGTCACGACCACATTCGAAGTCATATCCGATGTCACCTTTTCCGGTGACGAAGGTTTTGACCGCGCCTCGATCCACAAGGCCATCGACAATTACATCGACCAGACGGCACGCATTTCGCTCTTTGACATTCTCGGGGTTCCGGGATGGGTGCCGCGTCCGTCGCGGCTGATGTCATCTGGGGCGCTGAAGCAGATGAAACAGGTCGCCGACCGCGCGATTGAGGCGCGCGCCGCATCAGCCGCAGACCCCGGCAAGACACCAGATCTGCTTGATCTGCTTCTGGCCGGCGAAGACCCGGAAACCAAACGCCGCATGACAACGCCCGAATTGCGCGACAACCTGCTGACCTTCATCGTGGCCGGGCATGAAACCACGGCGCTGACACTGGCCTGGGCGCTGTATTTGTGCGCCTTCGATCAATCGGTTCAAGCCCGTGCCCGTGCGCAGGCGCAAGACGTATTGCAGGGGCGTACAGCCACTGTTTCCGATCTGTCTGCCCTGCCCTATATCCGCCAGATCATTGACGAGGCCCTGCGTCTCTATCCGCCGGCGGCAATGCTGTCGCGCACGGCAATGCGTGCCGACACCCTGTGTGACAGAGAGGTTCGCGCCGGCGATACGGTCATGCTGCCGATTTACGCTCTGCATCGCAATCATCTGCTGTGGGAAAACCCGGATACATTCGACCCTGACCGTTTCAGCGACCCGAAATCGATCGACCGGTTTGCCTATCTGCCCTTCGGCGCCGGGCCGAGGGTCTGCATCGGGGCCGGTTTTGCCATACAGGAGGCGGTGATCATTCTGGCCACGCTTCTGGGCCGGTTTCGCTTCACCCCCGTTCAGGGGCGCGATCCAAAGCCCGTCATGATTCTGACATTGCGCCCCGAAGGCGGCGTCTGGCTGAATGTCCACACCGTCTAGGTGCTATTGCGCCCTGCGGCAAACGGCCTTTAGCGCAGCCCAATCAGTATCGCTCAGCACCGGCTCATAATCCTGCGGAGCGCGTTTGGCGGCATCCTTGGCGGCCTCGATGCGCTTGATCATTGCCGGATGCGAGGTAAAATGCGCCACAATCCCGTCTTCATCGCCATATTTCGCCCGCAGGCGTTCAAACATGGTGGCCAACGCAATCGGTGAAATTTTCTGGCGGATCAGGGTTTCGTGGGCAAAGGCATCTGCCTTGGCCTCCGCCTCTTTGGTATAGCTGGCCTGCACCAGCCGTTCGGTCAAAAACAACACAACGGAACCACCGGCAAAATCACCGAACAACAGCCCCAGAACGCCGATGGATCCGGCCGAACGCAGGGTGATGCGCGCCGGGTCGCGATGCACGACATGGCCCAGCTCATGCGCAAAAACCGCGGCAACCTCATCGGGCGTTTTAGCCTCGTCGATCAGACCGCGGAAAAACACCACATGCCCGCCCGGCAGGGCAAAGGCATTGATCATCTCATGATCCAGCACATGCACCTGTACCGGATAGGGCAATTTCATATCATCGGTCAGACGGGCGCGCATCCGTTCCAGCGCCGCCACACCCTTTGCGTTGGAACAGATACGAACCGGCGCAATGCCACTGCGGTCAAGCCCCGTGCGAATTTGTTCAAAGGTTGTGTCCCCCAGTGCCTTTTCGCCCTCGGGCGGCAGCAGGGTTGCCAGTTGGTTCGCCAGTATCGGAATCAGAACAAAAATGATGAGCGCAACCGAGCCGACCGCCCCAAGACCCCAACCGAAAAGGCGCATACGCCCTTTCACCTTCGTCCGTCTGTGCAGATTACGACATCGCCCGCGCAGGCTGGTGATTGCATCCTTGTTGCGAAGGATCACGCGCGCAACGGCATTGTCGGCACGCCGCAGGATCAGCGCATCGCCCCCGGCCTGATCCGGCACTGCGCGCAATTCGTCCAGCGGCCAGCGCACCGGCGGCCCCTCCGACGGGCTGATGACAAGCTGCGCATTTGCCATACCGTCGTTTTCAATGGTCAGCCGCACGCGGCGCACAATGGCCGCGTGGCCATCCAGAAAATCGGCAAAAACATCAAAAGCCGCAGGGGCCCTGCCGATGCTTATCGTTGTTGGCTTCATATTGCCGCCCCCAGATCAAGGGCCTCGGCAAATCCGCCCGCCTCGCGCGATTCATCACGTTCACGCTGGCGAATACCCGTAAGCGCGACCGGGTTGGTGATGGTCAGTGTCTGGGCATAATGCCGATAGAGCGGCATCGTTACAAACACATGCTGCAAGACACCCCACAGGATAAAAACGGTGAAATACAGCACCATGATAGCCGCCGTCTGTCCCCAGCGCGGGAATTGCCCGAGCATCATTCCAACATCGTCCGGGTTGCCTCTGAAATAAATCATCCAGACCGCAACGGCCAAGGCGATGAATGCCAAAATCAGCAATGTCAGCAAAAAGTAGGAAATGCCATAGCCGAGCAGATAGATACCCAAAACCCGCTTGCTGCGCGGCTCGGCCTTCAGGCCAACGCCGTCTGCCGTCTTGTGACTGGTCAGCAAGCGAAAACTGCGCACTTTGAAAAAGAGCAGCCCCAGAACAAACCACGGGAACGTGATGAAAAGCAGCCGAAGCATGTTCGGTTCAGACCATTCCATCCAGACCGAACCGATCACGATTGCAGAAACATATCCCGGCAGCAGCATGTTCCACATCCCCGGATACAGCATTTTCCAGTTGCCGCCCTGATGCAGTTGCGCCGTCCCGTACCAGGTCCGGTCCGTGCGGAATTTTTCCAGATAGAAAACCTGCCGCGGATAGAGAAGCCCCAAGGTCAGAATTGTCAGCAGCCAGTGGCCGACCGCGCGCAGGCTATAGGCCCATGCGGCCTGATCCAGGCCAAAACGCACCCCGCGCCAGCGGGTCCGTGCCAGCACATAGCGCCGGGCCCGGTAGCGGGCAAAAAAGAAAATCGGAATGATCCCGATGAACGACATGGCATAGGCCGCAAGATTGTCATTCAGCAACGAAAAACTGGCAAACATTAACAACAGGTTAATCACACCGATGTAAAACGCCAGAATGACAACGGCAATCAGGAAACCCAGCAGTTTCTCAATGGGTTCACCGACATATTCAAGCGGCTGGCCACCGGGGCGAACCGCCGACCAGTACCAGCGGCGCAGGCGGGTCTTCATCCAGAACCGATAGAACCCGAGCGTCAGCAGCGTCAGCAAACTGGTTTTCAGAGTCAGCCAGAACAGCCGCCCCCGACGGCCCGCAAACTCAGTTTTCATTTTGGTTGCAATCATCCTGGATCCTGATCTCAGGTAAACCTGTTGTCACGCGGGAAACCCCGTGGGGCCATACGCCCGGCGCTGGCGCGTTTCCCCATCCATTCGGTCAATTCGGTTTCGCAGCGAGTGCGGCCGGCCGGGTCCTTCCAGCTTAAACCATCGGCCAGATTGAAGGTCGTCGCATCCTGCAGCCCGCCATCCTTGTACTTTTGCAGCCGCACCCCCTTGCCACGTGCCATTTCCGGCAATTCGGCAACCGGAAAAATCAGCACCTTGCGGTTTTCGCCAACGCAGGCAATGCTGTCGCCCTCGACGGGTTTGCACAGGGCCGCGCGTGTTTCGCCGCGGACATTCAGCACCTGTTTGCCGCTACGGGTCTGCGCCACCACATCGTCCTCACACACCACAAAACCATCACCGGCGGTTGAGGCCAGCAACAGCTTGCGCCCCGGTTTATGGATGAACAGGGCCACGATTTCCGCCTCGTTCGGCAGGTCCACCATCAGGCGCAGCGGTTCCCCCATACCGCGCCCTCCCGGCAGGTTCGCCGCTGAAACCGTGTAAAAGCGGCCATTGGAACCAAACACCAGCAGCCGGTCCGTGGTTTCCGCGTGAAAGATGAATCTGGGGCCGTCACCATCCTTGAATTTCAATTCCCGCGTCAGATCGATATGGCCTGACATGGCGCGGATCCAACCCATGTTCGAGCAAACGACCGTGATCGGCTCGCGCTCGATCATCGCTTCCAGCGGTACATCCTCAACCTCGCCAGCCTCGGCAAACTGCGTGCGCCGCGCCCCGCCTTCGTAGTCGCGGCCGAATTTCTTGCGGGTTTCGCGCAACTGTTCCGCGATCTTCTGCCATTGCAAATCTTCGCTGGCCAGCAATTCAACCAACCCCTCGCGTTCCAGCAACAGGTTGTCGAGTTCACGTTTCAGCTCCAGTTCTTCCAGCTTGCGCAGGCTGCGCAGGCGCATGTTCAGAATGGCTTCTGCCTGCACATCGCTCAGCTCGAATTCGGCCATCATCACCGTTTTCGGCTCGTCCTCATAGCGGATGATTTCGATCACCCGATCCAGATTCAGAAAGGCGACAAGATATCCCTCCAGCACTTCCAGCCGGTGGTCAATTTTTTCCAGGCGATGCTGGCTGCGCCGCCCCAACACGTCGCGCCGGTGGTCGAGAAAGGCGCGCAACACCTCTTTCATGCTGCAAACCCTGGGGGTCAGCCCGTCGATCAGCACGTTCATGTTCAGACTGAAACGCACTTCCAGATCAGACATGCGAAACAGGGTGTTCATCAGCACTTCCGGGACCACGTTTTTACTGCGTGGCTCCAGCACCAGTCGAATATCATCGGCGCTTTCGTCCCGCACATCCGCAAGGATCGGCAGCTTTTTAAGCTGGATCAGTTCCGCCAGTTTTTCTATCAGCCGTGATTTCTGCACCTGATAGGGAATTTCCGTCACGACAATCTGCCACTGGCCGCGACCCAGATCCTCGACCTCCCATTTCGATCGCAACCGGAACGATCCGCGCCCGGTGCGATAGGCCTCAAGAATATTCTCGCGTGGCTCGACAATCACGCCGCCGGTCGGAAAATCCGGTCCGGGGACATGCTCCAGCAGGGTTTCGTCGCGGGCATTGGGGGCCTTGATCAGATGCAGACAGGCGTTGCACAGCTCTTCGATGTTATGTGGCGGAATATTGGTGGCCATGCCCACGGCAATACCGCTGGAGCCATTCGCCAGAAGGTTCGGAAAAGAGGCCGGCAGCACCACCGGCTCGGTCAGGGTTCCATCGTAGTTCTCGCGGAAATCCACGGCATTTTCGCTCAGCCCTTCCAGCAGGGCCTCGGCAGCGGCGGTCATCCGGGCCTCGGTATAGCGGCTGGCGGCGGGGTTGTCGCCGTCGATATTGCCAAAGTTTCCCTGCCCGTCCACCAACGGGTAACGCACGTTGAAATCCTGTGCCAGCCGCGCCATCGCATCATAAATCGCCGCATCCCCGTGCGGGTGATAGTTGCCCATCACGTCGCCGCTGATCTTGGCCGATTTGCGAAACCCGCCGCTGCTGGACAGTTTCAATTCGCGCATGGCGTACAGAATGCGCCGGTGCACCGGCTTCAGCCCGTCGCGGGCGTCCGGCAGGGCGCGGTTCATGATCGTTGACAGGGCATAGGTCAGATAGCGCTCACCGATCGCGCGGCGCAGCGGTTCTGCTATTTCAATCCCAGATTGTTCTGTCGGGTTTTTCGTTCTGCTCATGAACCACGTGATAGCCAAGCATCTTGGGCAGGACAAGGAAGCAAGGGGGTAAAATCTGGTCATTTCCCCTGAAAACAGGTGTATTTTCTGCTAGTGTCCCTCCGAATCGAGGAGGGGAAGCCTGGATTTGCTGTTGTATGGGTGACTGAGGGTAGCGTTATGATTGGCAAGGTGTTTGTTCTGTGTCTGGTGATTTTCGGGGTCATGGCCTTTGCGCCAGAGGGTGAAAAGCCCGCCCGCGTATCGGCCCGTTCGCAGCAAATCAGTCAGGCCTCTGTTGTCAGCAATGCCGACAAGGGGCAAAAACCGGATTCCGGCGGTCTTGCGACTCAGGACAGGGAAATCACAGCGCCTGTGCCACAGACAGCGACAAATCCCATGATAACCACCGTGTCTTTCAACGCCGGAGAGATCACGCCAATCAATACCGCACGACCGGCCCCCGAGCCGCGCCACCTCGGCACTCTGGATGCCCCGCCCGAGGCCCGGGCGCGTATGCAGGCACTGGCGGCGGCCCGAAAGGCGGCCGCAGCGCAAGATGATCCGGTGCAAAACGACACCCCGCAAACCGGCACGCGTTATGTTTATGTCACGGCAAAACGTGTGAACCTGCGCGCCGGGCCTTCGACCCGCACCGCAATTCTGGGGCGTTTCAAACGCGGCACGAAAGCCGAAGTCATCAGCCAGAGTGATAACGGCTGGGCCGAAATACGCGATGTAAAAACCGGCCTTCAGGGCTTTATGTCGAGCAGGTTTCTGTCCACAAAATCCATGTAACGGGCAATTGTTTGTCCTTGTCGGATGCTTGCGCTAATACTGGGCAGCGCGAATGAGGACAGCCAGAATGACCCAGAAATCCATCCTTGTTACCGGATGTTCCTCCGGTATCGGCTATGATGCCGCCCACGGTCTGAAAGCACACGGGTGGCGGGTGTTCGCCGCATGCCGCCAGCAGAAAGACTGTGATCGTCTGCGCGCGGAAGGGCTGGAAAGCCCGCTGCTGGATTACGACGATAGTGCAACCATCAAGAATGCTCTGGCAGAGGTGCTGGCCGCGACCGGTGGCACGCTGGATGCGGTGTTCAACAACGGTGCCTTTGCCATGCCCGGCGCGCTGGAGGATTTGCCGCGCGAGGCTTTGCGCGAAATTTTCGAAACAAACCTGTTCGGATATCACGATCTGACCCGGCAGGTCATTCCGATCATGCGGGCGCAGGGGCACGGGCGTATCATCAACTGTTCCTCGGTTCTGGGAATTGCCGTCTTGCGATGGCGCGGTGCCTATAATGCCACCAAATTCGCGCTGGAAGGGCTGACCGATACCCTGCGGCTGGAAATGCGCGACACGCCGATTGATGTCATTCTGATAGAGCCCGGTCCGGTTACGTCCAGAATCCGGGAGAACTCGATACCGCATTTCGAGAAATGGATCGACTGGGAGCATTCAGCCCGCGCCGAAGAATACCGCGCCGGTCTGCGCAAACGCCTGTACGAAAAAAGCAAACCCGACAGGTTTGAGCTGCCCGCCTCGGCGGTAACGGCAAAACTGATCCGCGCACTGGAAACGCCGCGCCCGCGCGCACGCTATCTTGTAACGACACCCACCTACCTGATGTGGTATTTTCGGCGTCTGCTACCGACCCGCATGCTGGACTGGATACTGGCCAGGGCCTAGCCCGGATTCCGCGTCGATTTGGCTATTCGCTTTTGGGGTCCAAGGCGTTACACCGAAAGAAAACGGAAAGGATTCCCCCAATGTTCAGTGACCCACTCTTTCTGATTGTCATTGTGGCTGTCGCTGCCGTGGTCATTATCCTGATGCTGGGGATCGGCAGCTTTGCCAAGGGCGGAAAATTCAATGCGAAACACGCCAACAGGCTGATGCGCTATCGTATAATTGCGCAGGCGATTGCCATTGCACTGATTTTATTGTTTGTCTTTATTCGCCGCATGTAGGAAACGCAAAATGGTGGTTTTGAACAAAATTTACACGAAAACCGGTGATGCCGGCGAAACCGCGCTGGGCGATGGCACACGTATTGCCAAAGACTCGCTGCGTGTCGATGCCTATGGCACCGTTGATGAAACCAACGCCACCGTGGGGCTGGCCCGCCTCTATGCAGCGGACGAAATGGAAACACGGCTTGCGGCCATTCAGAATGATCTGTTTGATCTGGGGGCCGACCTTTGCCGCCCGGAGTCCGCGAAAGACAAAGAGGCCGACTATCCGCCATTACGCGTCAACGACAGCCAGGTAACCCGTCTGGAGAGCGAAATCGACGGCATGAACCACGCCCTGGCCCCATTGCGCAGCTTCATTCTGCCGGGGGGAACGGCGCTGGCGGCACAGTTGCATCTGTGCCGCACGGTCAGCCGCCGGGCGGAACGGCTGGTCGTTTCGCTGGCCTCCGAGGAAAAAATCAATCCGCAGGCCATACGATACCTGAACCGGCTGTCTGACTGGTTTTTTGTCGCAGCGCGCGTGGCCAATGAAAACGGCGCCGCCGATGTGCTGTGGGTACCCGGCGCCAACGGATAGTGGCAGACCAATCCATTTTTCGCAAAAAGCAATGTTTCGCGCGCGAAACATTTTTGGCCAACCCATTGATTCCAATGGTGCGGTACGCTGCTTTTCTGGAAACGCAACGGGGGGTCGAATCACCCTGGCCGACAATTCCGCCCAGGATGGGCCAAAACGCTTGCGCCAATCTGTCCTGTGCGGAACTGCAGAGCGAAGCCCGATGAATCCCGCGCCACCCGGCCGGCAAAATCTGCCCAAAAATGCCGCAACGCGGCGTCGTATAGACATTTCATGTCGATTTTACTCTGTTTTCCGGGCACACAAGCGGCTAACAAACCCAAGAGAACATGGAACGGCCTGAATTTCGGGGCCATTTGTGAGGAGACACACGCCAATGAAGGTCCTTGTGCCAGTCAAACGCGTGATCGACTATAACGTCAAAGTTCGTGTCAAAGCGGACGGAAGCGGTGTTGATCTCGCCAATGTCAAAATGTCGATGAACCCGTTTGATGAGATCGCTGTCGAAGAAGCCATCCGCCTGAAAGAAGCCGGAAAAGCCGAAGAGGTTGTTGCGGTTTCCATTGGTGTGAAACAGGCGCAGGAAACCCTGCGCACGGCGCTTGCCATGGGGGCAGACCGCGCCATTCTGGTGATCGCAGCGGATGACGTGCATCAGGATATCGAACCCCTGGCCGTTGCAAAAATTCTGAAAGCCGTTGTTGATGAGGAACAACCCGGCCTGGTTCTTGCCGGCAAGCAGGCGATTGACAACGACATGAACGCCACCGGCCAGATGCTGTCAGCCCTACTGGGCTGGTCGCAGGCCACATTTGCCTCGAAACTGGATATCGAGGGCGATAATGCCGTCGTCACCCGCGAGGTCGATGGTGGACTGCAAACCATCAAGGCGAAGATGCCGACGATTGTCACCGTCGATCTGCGCCTGAATGAACCCCGCTATGCAAGCCTGCCCAATATCATGAAAGCCAAGAAAAAGCCGCTTGAGGAAAAGACCGCAGCCGATTACGGCGTTGACGTTTCCCCGCGTCTGGAAATCGTGAAAACCACTGAGCCGGAAACGCGCAAGGCTGGCGTGATCGTCGCGGATGTTCCGGAACTGGTTGCGAAACTCAAAGAAGTGGGGGCGCTCTGATGGCTGTTCTTCTGATTGCCGAACTCAACGGGGCCGATCTGGCCACGGATGCAACCGCCAAGGCGCTGACCGCGGCCGGGCAAATGGGTGATGTTACCGTGCTGTGCGCCGGTGCAGGTTGCAGCGATGCTGCGGCCGAAGCCGCAAAACTGGATGGTGTGACCAAGGTGCTTTGCGCCGATGATGCCGAATTCGGGCATGGGCTGGCCGAACCGCTGGCTGCGCTGATCGTGTCATTGGCACCGGATTACAGCCATATCGTGGCCCCGGCGACGGCCAGTGCGAAAAATGTGATGCCACGGGTTGCCGCCTTGCTGGATGTGATGGTGATTTCAGACATCGCGGGCGTCATTGACAGCGACACGTTTGAGCGCCCGATCTATGCCGGCAATGCCAACCAGACGGTGAAATCAAAAGACGCGACAAAGGTCATCACCATTCGCACATCCACTTTTGATGCGGCCGGTGATGGCGGGTCTGCGCCTGTTGAAAAGGTTCCAGCCACGCCCAACCCCGGTCTTTCCGAATGGGTCGAAGACAAGGTTGACGAATCGGACCGCCCAGAACTGACCTCGGCCAAGGTGGTTGTGTCCGGCGGGCGCGGTGTTGGCTCGGAAGAAAACTTTGCCCTCATCGAGAAGCTGGCTGACAAACTGGGCGCGGCTGTTGGTGCATCCCGCGCTGCGGTCGATTCGGGCTTTGCGCCGAATGACTGGCAGGTGGGCCAGACCGGCAAGGTCGTTGCCCCTGATCTCTATATCGCCGTTGGCATTTCCGGTGCCATCCAGCATCTGGCGGGGATGAAAGACAGCAAGGTCATTGTTGCGATCAACAAGGATGAGGAAGCGCCAATATTCCAGGTTGCTGATTTTGGTCTGGTGGCCGATCTGTTTGACGCGGTACCAGAACTGATTGACGAACTATAAGTCAACGTCCTCAAACCAATGCAAAAGGCCCGCCAAAACGGCGGGCCTTTTTGTGATGACACTCTGTGAGTCAATGCTCAGAGAAGGGCCTTCAGGCAATCCGCCAGGGCTTCGGTGACCTCCTGATGCGCGGCCACCCCCGGCACCCCCTTGACGGCAGGCTCTTCCAGCGGCGAATAGATCAGGCTCTCTCTGGCCTTGTTGCGGGCTGCAAAGCTTGGCACCACTTCCACCAGATCGGTCACATGCGGGCGCACTTCCTCGATCATTGCCCTGTCGATGAACATCGGATCCTTCCCCAACCCGGCCAGGGAATTCGCCTCATCCGGGGAATGGTTGGCAAACCAGAGAAGAATGGTCTTGCCTTCAATCTTTTTCAGAAGAATTTTCATGCGCCCGACCCAGGCTTCTTTCAGTTCATCGCGCACGATTTCAAACCGTTCCTCGGAGAGCGCCTGCAGTTCGCCCAGCATATGCCGGGTGAAACTGAAATCGGTAAAATCCACCTCGCGGAAAATGGTTTTCATCAGGGTGGATGCGCGCACAAATCTGTCATTCCGGCGCGGATGCACCGCGTAAAACCGGTTTGACATGTTCTGTGCGCCCATGACCTGAATGATCGTGGCGCGGGCATTGCTGCACGCTTCTATCACCGTCGTTTCATTCGCAAAAACATCAACGCCCGCGTTGACGCACCCGAAATTGACGGCCGGCATGCCGATTACCTCTTCGAGCATTGCCGGAAAGGGCTTTTCCAGAAACTTCCCATATGTTTCCGTCCCCCCCACGCAGGCCAGATAGTCGCCTTCCAGTTTCTTGCGCGGACCGCGAAACAACAGCTTCGACTTGCCATACCGGCAAGGATAATAGTCAAGGGCCCCCTCGCCCAGGTTCTCATAGGCCATAATACCCACCTCTGTAATTTACACCCAGCACCAGATTCGCCCATACATGTTTCCAAAAGGCTAAACGAAGCATTCTAGGCAATTTTTCATGGATTGCCCCCCTTGCACCCGCGCTGCAGCGCGGCATAGTCTGGCGGCGAAATAATGAGGATCAAAAGCATGGAAATCGAAAAAGTCGGGATTATCGGCGCAGGCCAGATGGGCAACGGAATAGCCCATGTTTTTGCACTTGCCGGGTATGATGTTCTGATGAACGACATCGCCCAGGAAAGTCTGGATGCCGCCATGGCATTGATTGATCGCAACATGACCCGTCAGGTCAGCCGCGAAAAGATTTCACAGGCCGACAAGGAGGCTGCGCTGTCGCGGATAAAGACAACACTGAAACTGCCGGAGCTTGGCCAGACCGATCTGGTCATCGAGGCCGCAACCGAACGCGAGACCGTGAAGAATGCCATTTTCGAAGACCTGCAACCACATCTTCAGCCGCATACGATCCTGACGTCCAACACCTCGTCCATATCCATTACCCGCCTGGCCTCACGCACTGATCGCCCGGAAAAATTCATGGGGTTTCATTTCATGAACCCGGTTCCGGTGATGCAGCTGGTCGAACTGATCCGGGGCATTGCCACCGACGAAGCCACATATTCGACCTGCCAGAACGTGGTGAAAAAGCTGGGAAAAACCGCTGCCATGGCCGAGGATTTCCCGGCCTTTATCGTCAACCGTATCCTGATGCCCATGATCAACGAGGCGGTTTACGCCCTGTATGAGGGCGTTGGCTCCGTGCGGTCGATCGACACCTCGCTGAAACTGGGGGCCAACCACCCCATGGGGCCGCTTGAACTGGCCGATTTCATTGGCCTTGATACCTGTCTTGCGATCATGAATGTGCTGCATGACGGGTTGGCCGACACGAAATATCGCCCCTGCCCGCTGCTCACAAAATACGTCGAGGCGGGGTGGCTGGGCCGCAAAACACAACGCGGTTTCTATGATTACCGGGGCGATGAACCGGTTCCGACGCGATAGCCGGGGCGGAAAGCTAGCGTTTGCCCAATGCCAGGGTTTCTTCGCGCAGCCAGGCCATAAGGCCGCGCGGGTCATCCGCCCATTTCTGGATTTCCTCGTTCGGAATTGTCGGGCCGATTACCGGTGACTGCGGTTTGTTCAACGAATGCGCAGCCTCGTGCAACAGCAGACCTTGGCGCAGGGTTGCCGACAGCAGATTGGCTATCTGATAAAGGCGCGTGTTGCGGCCCGGAAAGAAAATCGGCAGCACCGTTGCCCCGGAGCGCAGCAGCATTTTTGCGGTGAACGGGTTCCATTCTGATTCGATCGCGGGGCCAAAGAATGTCTTGGAATGGGCCACCTGCCCGGACGGGAACAGGATAATCACGCCGCCATCCTTGAGATGTGCCATTGCCTGTCTGCGCATATCCAGATTCTGCCGCACGGCATTATCCTCATGCGGAAACGCCACCGGCAGCATGAATTGTTCGACTTCACGCACCCCGCTGAGCAGATTGCGCGTCAGGATCTTGTAATCCGTGCGCACCCGGCCGATCAGTTCGGCCATCACCATGCCATCCACCATTCCGTGAGGGTGATTTGCGACAACCACCAGCGGGCCATCCTTTGGTATAAACGCGAGTTGTTCTGCCGGTGTGGTGACATCAATCCCCATTATTTCAAGCGCCTGGGTAAAGAACGCCTGACCGATCGGCGCGCCCTGTTGCTCAAATTTACGGATCAGACGCAGCAAGGGGATTTTGCCGGTCATCCACTCCATCGAGCGGATGACACCCACTTTCCACGGGTTCTTGAACGTATTGGCATAGGACAGCTTGCGCTTGTCATAAGGGATGTTTTCCCTTCGGTCGGTTTCCGTTTCACTGTCCACGTCTGAGCTTTCCGCTTCGCTGTCAGGCTCCCGATTCTGCCTAGAAATCTTCGCCGAACCGATCCGCAACAAGATCGGCAAGGGCCTGTGCCAGATTCTCGGCATCGGGTCCGCTGGTCTCAACCTCAATAGAGGTTCCTTTGGAGGCTGCCAACATCAAAAGCCCCATGATGGAATCACCCGAAGCCGACAGACCATCCCTGGAAACCTCTGCGGCGGCATCATGCTGCTCGACCACCTCGACAAATTTGGCCGAAGCGCGCGCATGCAATCCCTTTTCGTTGATGATCTTCAATGTCCGGCTGGTTGCCATGGGCAGGCTATCCTGTTCTTCTGTCACTGCTGTCTATGTATTTTTTCCCGGCCGCCAGTGCGCAACTTGCGGCCTCATCCACAGTTTTTCCACGACATTTTGCCAGCTTGATCAGCATGGGCAGATTTGCGCCATGCAAAAAGCGGCGGTTTTTCGGGCCTTGCGCACAAAATGACAGATTGGAGGGCGACCCGCCAAACATATCCGTCACAACAACCACACCCTGGCCCTGATCCACAGCATCGGCAGCCGCGCGGATTTCCTCTTCTTTTCGGGCCCGGTCAAAATCACCTTCGATGGAAATCGTGCGCACACCCTGAAGTTTGCCGACCACATGTTCGACAGCGGACAGATATTCTCTGGCCAAACCACCATGCGCGACGATCACAATACCGATCACGCGTTCTTACCCCTTATCATTTCGGCGGTCGCGCCCGACCTCCGTTCAAGTTCCCTATGCCTTATAGACACCTGCCAAGCCTCCTTCGCAAGTGAATTAGCCAGCCTTTCTGCAACGGCGACAGAACGATGTTGCCCGCCAGTGCAGCCAAAACCGATCGACAAATGCGATTTTCCTTCTTCCGCATAGGCAGGCAATAGCAGAAGAACCAGATCAAGAATGCGCTCAAAGAAAGGCAAAAACCGTTCGTCTTTTTCTATGTATTCTGCAACATCCCTGCTCCGCCCGTCCTTGTCGCGCAGTTTTTCCTCCCAATAGGGATTTCGCAGAAACCGGACGTCAAACACCATATCTATGCCACGCGGCAGGCCGCGTTTGTAGGAAAACGAGTGAACCGAGACCGCCAGCGATTGCGCCGATTCCGGCGCAAACAAATGCTGGATTTCCGCGCGCAGATCATGCGGTGTCATATCCGATGTTTCCAGCAGAATACCGGCACGCACCCTGATCGGGGTCAACAAATCCATTTCCCGCTGTATACCCTGAGCCGGTGATTCCGCCGGAGCCAGCGGGTGCCTGCGGCGGGTTTCCGAGTATCGCCGCACCAGAACCTCGGGGCGGCAGTCCAGATACAGCAGTTCCATGTCCACATCGGGATTCGCCGTCAGGCTGTCAATCATCTCGATCAGGGTTGTGGTGCTGAAATCGCGGTTGCGCACATCTATGCCCAGGGCCAGCGGCCGGCCAATCGGCGGGCCTTCCAGAAGATGCGGCAACAGGCTCAGCGGCAGATTGTCGATGGTTTCAAAACCGATGTCCTCCAGCACATTGATCGCCGTTGACCGCCCGGCCCCCGAGGGCCCGGTGACCAGGACCAGCCGTCGTGCATTTCCGGCACGCACACCGCTTTGCCCCGCTCGGGATGATCTGGTCACATCCATGGTTGAAACCCTTGTTCTGCCGCGTCACGCACAACGCCCACCTTTTAGATACTGCAGAATGGCCGCCGGAAAAGCCGAACTCTCGACCTTGTGAAGAAGCGGAACCGGAACGCCCAGCAGGTTTTGCACGCGAAACGGTGGCAAACGCTCATTTTCCAGCTGTGCCATGTCAACAATCAGCGCCAGGCGGGCGCGATCGGCCACCTCGGCGGCAAGCAGCCCGACGCCCCTTGCCTCGATCATGCCCTTGATGGCAGCCGGTGCATGGCTCCACAGCGTTTCGGATTGCTTGTAAATACAGGTCTGGTCGTCTGATACAAGCCTGGCCCCCAGGGCCATCATCTGCAGGGCCAGTTCGGATTTTCCTGACCCGGACGGCCCAAGGAGAAGAGCGGCACGACCGTCCTTTTCAACGCATGACGCATGCAAGACGCATGTGCCGCCGGCATCTTTGTCTGATACCGGTTTTTCAAGCGACGAAGCCATGGCAATGATCCGCCGGTCAGACGGGAAGGCCGACGACAAACCGGGCGCCCAATGGCTCCGATGTTATGTCAGCCTCGGTCGGGCGGATGTTTTCGGCCCAGATCACACCGCCATGCGCTTCGACGATCTGCTTGGAAATCGCCAGCCCCAGGCCGGAATTATTGCCAAACTGTCCGGCAGGACGTTCCGAATAGAACCGGTTGAAAATCTTGTGCAGCGCCTGATTGGGAATGCCCGGTCCGGTATCTTCGACCACGACAAGAACGCGGTTTTCGCGTTTGCGCGCCCAGACGCGAATGGCATCTCCATCCTCGCAGAAAGAAATGGCGTTGGTGATCAGATTGACGAAAACCTGTGCCAGACGCGCCTCCAGCCCCTGAACGATCACCGGCTTGCGCGGCAGGTCGGAAATAAACTCGATGCCTTTCTTCGCAGCCTCCCCGCTGAGGTGCCCGTTTATATTTGTCAGCAATTTCAGAAGATCAAAGCTCTCTTCCTCTTCTTTCACCAATTCGCTGTCCAGACGCGATGCATTGGAAATATCACTGACCAGACGATCCAGCCGGCGCACATCGTGGTCGATGACATCCAATAGCTGGGTACGCTGACCCTCGCGCTTTGCCACCCGCAATGTCCCCACGGCAGATCGCAGGCTTGCCAGCGGGTTCTTGATCTCATGCGCCACGTCCGCGGCAAACTGCTCATTGGCATCAATCCGGTCATAAAGGGCCGTGACCATGCCACGCAACGCGCCTGACAACCGGCCGATTTCATCGGGCCGCGCGGTCAGATCGGGGATCCGCACCCGCCCTGGATTCATCTTGCGCGCCTTTTTGTCCCGGCCCAGTTCCGCGGCCGCAGCAAGATCAGACAGCGGGTTGGCTATGGTACTGGCCAGCAAAAGGCTCAGCCCGATGGAAACCAGAATGGCGATGACAAACATTTGCAGGACCTGTTCGCGTTCCCGCCGCACCAGGCTGTCCAGTTCTCCGGCGGCGCTGGTCACCGCGACAACTGCGACAGGTGCACCATTGCGTTCAATCGGCAGCGCGACGGAAAAAACCGAGCGGTTTGAATCGTCCTTGGTGGTCTTGATCTGGGCTTCACCCTTCAGGGCGTCGGGTACCAGAAGCTTGGCAACTTCTTCGGTGTTCAGGTTGGTTTTTTCCACTGGTGATGACGTCAGCGTGCCCGACAACCCTTCCCAGATCGCATTCAGGAAATCGGTGATCAGGGTGCTCCGCTCGTCCTTGCGCAGCCCGTTGACGGGCGAGCTTTGCGGTCGCTCATGCCCGACGCTTGAGGTGATCAGCCGGCCGGACGGGTCATAGATAAATACTTCGACCCCCGGCGGAAGATGGATTTTATCGAGTGTTTCAGCCACGTTGATGCCGCTGCTTGACAGGCTGGTTGTATGGCCGGATGAGGCAAGGCTCTTGTCCAGTTGCGCTTCGAACACGTCAGAGATCAACTGCGCTTCGGTCACCAGGCCACGTTCGCGCTGAAACACCAGACTGTCGCGAAACGGGTTGAGATACAACACGCCGGCAACCAGTATGATAAGGCCCATCAGGTTGAAGGTGATGATCTTGCGCGCCAAAGGCGAGCGGTTCAGAGAGATGATACCTCTCCGTTTTCTGCGCGCCCGCAGTTCGCTCTCCACAACGTCTGTCGGACCGGTCCAGTCCTCGCCCAGAACGATGTTGGCGTTATCTCCGCTTTTCGTATCGCGCACGTTCATTCCTTTGACGAGGATTACTCCTCGTTATACCTGTAGCCAATTCCATACAGGGTTTCGATTGCGGAAAAGTTGTCATCTGCGGTACGCATTTTCTTACGCAAACGCTTGATGTGACTGTCAATGGTGCGATCATCCACATAGACTTGGTCGTCATAGGCCACATCCATCAACTGATCGCGGCTTTTGACAAAGCCGGGCCGTTGCGCCAAGGCCTGCAGCAACAGGAACTCGGTGACGGTCAGGGAAACTTCCTTGCCTTTCCACGAAACGGAATGGCGAAGCGGGTCCATCCTCAGATCACCGCGTTCGATAACCTTGTCCTGCTCGGTCTCGGCCACGTCCTTGCCGGCAATTGCATCCTGACGACGCAAAAGCGCCCGGATTCTTTCGACCAGCAGGCGCTGCGAGAACGGTTTCTTCACGTAATCATCCGCCCCCATTCGCAGGCCCAGAACCTCGTCGATCTCATCGTCTTTTGACGTCAGAAAAATCACCGGAATCTGGGTTTTCTGGCGCAGGCGCTGCAACAAATCCATGCCATCCATGCGCGGCATCTTGATATCCAGAACCGCCATGTCGGGCATTTTCTTGTTGAACCCGTCCAGCGCGGATTGGCCATCGTTATAGGTTACGACATCAAAACCTTCGGCCTCGAGTGTCATTGATACGGACGTCAGAATGTTTCTGTCATCGTCCACCAGTGCGATTGTCGCCATTGGGGAGTTCCTTATTCTGCTCTATCTATCTGCTTTTTCGGCCTATTCTTTTAACAAAACCGGCCCAAAGCAAGACGAAACTGCGAATCACTGCCGTTTCAACGGTCGTTTCCGGACGAAATTTCGCAATCAATGACTAATATGTCTCACTTTGTTGCCAAAAGGCCAGATTTTTTTGCTGTTGATTGCGCTAACTGTGCGTTTGCGTCCTGTTTTCTTCCTCCTTCCCCGTGGTAATGGAACGCATCGGCCAGATATGCCGGTCAGCGCAAATGCAGTCTGTTGCGCCGAAGTGAACCAGAAAAAAACCGCAGCGTGCGGTGACAGGAGCTTGCAGATGGAAACAGGACGGGTGAACCCATCACACCGACTGGAAGATCAGGGCATTTCCGGCCTTGGCAATATTTATTACAACCTGATGGAACCGGACCTGATGGAACAGGCGGTAAAGCGGGACGAAGGCCGTATCGGCAAGGGCGGACCACTCTTGGTGACCACGGGCAAATTTACCGGCCGATCCCCGAATGACAAATTCATTGTCCGCACCCCCTCCGTCGAAGACAGCATCTGGTGGGAAAACAACCAGCCGATGGAGCCGGCCGCGTTTGATCAGCTTTATGCCGACATGCTGGACTATATGAAAGGCAAGGATTTCTTTGTCGCCGACCAGTTTGGCGGCGCTGATCCGGAAAATCGCCTGAATGTCCGCGTCATCACCGAACTCGCCTGGCACAATCTGTTCACGCGCCACATGCTGCGCCGGCCATCGCGCGCGGAACTGAACAGTTTCGTCACCGAGTTCACCGTTATCGACTGCCCCGGTTTCAAGGCCGATCCGGCGCGGCACGGCTGCCGGTCCGATACCGTGATTGCCCTGAACTTCGACAAGAAGATGATCCTGATCGGCAACACGGCCTATGCCGGCGAAATCAAGAAATGCGTCTTTACGCTGTTGAACTATATTCTGCCCGGCAAGGGTGTCATGGCGATGCATTGCTCAGCCAATCACGCCCCCGGCAACCCGGACGATGCCGCGGTTTTCTTTGGCCTGTCGGGCACCGGCAAAACCACGCTTTCGGCCGATCCGTCGCGGGTGCTGATCGGTGACGATGAACACGGCTGGTCCGATAACGGGGTGTTCAACTTTGAAGGTGGCTGTTACGCAAAAACCATCCACCTCGACCCCAAGGCGGAACCGGAAATCTATGCCACGACGGAGAAGTTTTCCACCATCATCGAGAACATGGTTTTTGACGAAGAAACCCGGCAGCTCGATTTTGACGACGACAGCCTGACGGCGAATATGCGTTGCGCCTATCCGCTGCGCTACATTTCCAACGCCTCGAAAACCTCGATGGCGGGGCATCCGAAAAACATCATCATGCTGACCTGCGATTCATTCGGGGTCCTGCCGCCGATTTCACGCCTGACCCCGGCGCAGGCAATGTATCATTTTCTGTCCGGATTTACCGCCAAGGTCGCCGGAACCGAGCGTGGCGTTACCGAGCCCGAGCCGACATTCTCAACCTGCTTTGGCGCCCCTTTCATGCCGCGACGCCCCGAGGTTTACGGCAACCTGCTGCATGACAAGATCGCGCATCACGATGCCACCTGCTGGCTGGTCAACACCGGTTGGACGGGCGGGGCCTATGGCACCGGAAAACGCATGCCGATCAAGGCAACGCGGGCCCTGCTGACGGCTGCGCTCGATGGCTCGCTGAACAATGCTGAGTTCCGCAAGGATCCGAATTTCGGCTTTGACGTGCCGGTGGCCGTGCATGATGTGGACAACAGCCTGCTCAACCCGCGTGATACATGGGCAGACAAGGACGCCTATGATGCGCAGGCGAAAAAGCTGGTCGGCATGTTTGCGGAGAACTTTGAGCAATACCTGCCCTATATCAGCGATGATGTGAAAGCCGCGGCAATCGGCTGACATCAGGCCAACCCGACAGCAACGCCCCGAATCCGCGCGGATCGGGGCGTTTTTTATCCCAGCAGGCCCGTTCCAAATGCTGTACCGCAGAATGGCAGGGTTATTTTACTTCATTTATGCCGCTTTATTCGTATTTTTGTTGCGCTGCACCTGCAAAGTGCCTATTCCCGTGCTGACACTGATTCACGGAATTTTCCCATGCCCGAACTTGCCGTTCTTCCTGATTTGCTGAGCCTGACCGGCACGGCCCTGACGCCGGTCGCAGAACTGCTGGAAACCGCGAAAACCGACCTGCATGCGCGGCTGAGCGACAATGACACCGCCAGTGGCCAGGTCCCGGCCGCCAAGATCGAGCAACACCAGCATGCGGCACACAGCCTGGCATGGCTGGCCACCTATGTTACCGCGCTGACACAGATGCACGACTGGGGCAAAGGCCTGCAATCGGAAGGGCGGTTTGGCGAGATGGAACAGCTCCTGCTGCAAATCGCCTTTGGTGAGTATCTGCACCAGATCTGGGGCGGCATCCCGATGAGCCAGGGTGAAACCGCCCGGCTGACGGATTTGGGCCAGCAGGCGGCACCGGCGCGAAACGACGCCATCCAAACCCTGATGAACAGTGGCAACAGCCCAGAGGCGCGGGCGCGTCTGGTTGTGCTGATGCAGGATAACGCAGGCCATGCCACCTTTGGCGCGACCGGGCTGGAGGATGAGCTGGAAATGATCCGCGATCAGTTCCGCCGTTTCGCCGATGACCGCGTGGTGCCCAACGCCCACGAATGGCACCTTCGTGATGAACTGATCCCGATGGGTATCATCACCGACATGGCGGAAATGGGGGTTTTTGGCCTGACCATCCCCGAGGAATACGGCGGCTTTGGCCTGTCAAAGGCCAGCATGTGCGTGGTCAGCGAGGAACTGTCGCGCGGCTATATCGGTGTCGGCTCGCTCGGCACCCGCTCGGAAATTGCCGCCGAACTGATCCTTGGCGGCGGCACCGAGGCGCAGAAACAGAAATGGCTGCCCAAAATCGCCAGTGCGGAAATCCTGCCGACGGCTGTTTTTACCGAGCCGAACACAGGCTCGGATCTGGGCAGTCTGCGCACCCGTGCCCGGCAAGAGGGCGATGACTATGTGATCACCGGCAACAAGACCTGGATCACCCATGCTGCCCGCGCCGGGGTAATGACCCTGCTGGCACGCACCGATCCCGACAGCGATGACTACAAGGGCCTGTCGATGTTTCTGGCCGAAAAGACACCCGGCGATGATGCAGATCCGTTTCCCGACTCCGGTATCACCGGCGGTGAAATCGAGGTGCTGGGCTATCGCGGCATGAAGGAATACGAACTGGCGTTTGACGGCTTTCGCGTACCGGCCGAAAACCTGCTGGGCGCGGCCGAGGGTCAGGGGTTCAAACAGCTTATGCAGACCTTTGAAAGCGCGCGCATTCAAACCGCCGCACGCGCCATCGGGGTGGCACAATCGGCGCTTGAGGTCGGCATGCAATACGCGGTTGAGCGCAAACAGTTCGGCAAACCCCTGATCGCCTTTGCGCGGGTCTCTGACAAACTGGCAATGATGGCGGTCGAAATCATGATTGCGCGGCAGCTTTCCTATTTCGCGGCGCGCGAAAAGGACGCCGGCATTCGCTGTGATCTTGAGGCGGGCATGGCCAAGCTGCTGGGCGCACGTGTCGCCTGGGCGGCGGCGGACAACGCACTGCAAATTCACGGCGGCAACGGCTTCGCGCTGGAATACCAGATCAGCCGCATTCTGTGTGACGCCCGCATTCTGAACATCTTTGAGGGTGCGGCCGAAATTCAGGCCACAGTCATTGCCCGGCGGTTGCTGGGCTGAACAGGGCTGTTGAACATTCCCGAACATGGGTCTAGATGTCGGGAAACTGATAATGAGGCACCCAATGAAATCCTGTAAACTCTGCTGGACGATCAGTCTGGTTCTGTTGGCCGCGGTTCTGGGCATGGCCTATATGTTTCTGTTACGCGGCAATGTCGTTGCCTCTGACGACGGGCGCACCGCCATCGTGGTTTCATCCGGCGAGCGGGATCTGATCCTCACCGAGATGCGCGGGTTTCTTGAGGCTGTTCAGGCCATTACCAGCGCCATCGCCGAAGAAGACATGCCCGCCGCCGCCGAGGCTGCGCGCTCGGCCGGGAAAGCCAGCGTTGGCGAGGTGCCCACCAGCCTGATCGGAAAACTGCCGCTGGAGTTCAAGACGCTCGGCTTTGAAACCCATGGCCTGTTTGATGATCTGGCAAAGACCGCCGAGACCGGCGATGGCAAGGCCGTGGCCGCCGGGCTGGGGGATCTCATGCTCAATTGCACCAGTTGCCACGCGGGTTACAGGCTGCTGGCCGAACCTGACGCCAACTGACTTACGCCAGCCAGCCCGACAACAGGCGGTTCACCTGATCGGGCTGCTCCATTGTCGACATATGGCCGCAATCCGCCAGAACATGCAGCACGGCGCCGGGGATCAGCCCGGCCATTTCGCGTGCCTGATCCGGCGGCGTCAGTTGATCCTGTTCGCCAACCACAACAATCGTCGGGCAGGAAATCCGGCTCAGCATCGGCCGCGAATCCGGCCGCCCCATGATCGCATGCGTTTGCCGAATCCAGTCCTGCGGCCCGATATCCTGCGCCATTTTCAGGATGCGGTTTTTCAACCCCTGGTCACTGTGGCGCGAGGGCGCAATGCTCAGATCCATCGTCGTTCTTGTCATCAGGTCCAGTTTGCCCTGCCGCACCAGCGCAAGTGCGTCTTGCCGAAGCATGTATTTCTCGGCCGTGTCAGCACGCGCATTGGTATCCAGCAACGCCAGCCGCAGCACACGTTCCGGCGCCTGGCGGATGATCTCGAAGGCCAGATAGCCCCCCATCGACAACCCCGCCAGGGCAAATTCCCCTGGCGCATCCTTCAGAATGGCGCCGGCCAGATCCTCGATCGTGGCAAACCCGGTAGGATCAGCCACAGAAATTTGGAAATCAGCCCCCAGCGTGGCCAGTTGATCGGCAAACAGATCTGCGGTGCAGGCCAGCCCCGGCAGCAACAGCAACGGGAAATTATTTTGGCTCATCTTGGTTTCCTTCCGGTTCTGTGACAGGGTTGCAGGATGTTGCGATTGTCCTTTCTTATCCTTGCCCTGTTGCCGGCCTGCCAACAAGATCAAACCGTTTCGGGTTTTGCCGCCCCCGGTCAGACCTGGGTTCTGCAGGAACTGGATGGTGCCCCGTTTGCCGCCCGCGCCACGCTGGTGTTTCCCGAAGCGGGCAAGATTGCCGGTCAGGCCCCCTGCAACCGCTATTCCGGCACACAAAAAGCCCCCTATCCATGGTTTGAGACGGGGCCGATCGTGGCAACCGAAATGGCCTGCCCGGATCTGGACAAAGAGGTGCGGTTCTTTCAGGCGCTCGAAAACATGTCTCTGGTCGAAGTCTCGGGCAACACTCTGATCCTGTCCAACGACAAGGGTGATCAGATGGTATTTGCCGCCGATCCGGGTTGACGGGCCAGCGCATCCAGCAACCGGCGGCGCGCCTGTGGCAAAGGTTTGTTGCCCATTGAAACCGCCATGCGGTGCTCCAGGAAATATCCGGTGGTGCGCAAGCTGTCACACAGATCCTGCGGGCTGGTCGGCCCTTCCCCCAAAAGGCAGGGCGGCAGTGGCAACAGCCGGCTTGCCCATTCACCGGCCCCTTTGGCAGAAACCGCCCTGCCGGACTGCGGCGAGACATAAACCAGCCCGTCGCGCGCACCTGTGACGGCACAACATGTCAGATCCAGACCAAAGCCCAACTCACGCAGCAGTGCCATTTCCCAGGCCAGATAGGTATTACCCCAGTCCGACGCCTCGCCCAACAGATCGAGCAGCGCAATAGTGGTGCGGTACAGTTCCGGATGCGGTTCCCGTTCCGCAAGCGAAAACCCCAACAGGCCACATACGGCATTCAGCCCCGCCAGCGCCATGCGGTCGCCCATCACGGCCGCGGCCCGGCTTTGCACGGGTTCCACCGCGTAGCTGCCCAGATGCTCCTCAAGCCGGGCGCGCCAGGTGACATCCAGTTGCGCACCGGGTTGCAAAACGGGTGTCATCTTGCGTGATGATGCGCCGCGCACAACACCCGCGTGCCGCCCGTGTTCGGCGGTAAACACTTCGATGATTGCCGAATTTTCGCCGTGCTTGCGCACCGACAACAAAACACCCTGGTCACGCCATTCCATTCACATCACCCTCAACTTGCCAACTGTCTCAGTTCAACCGGCGGAAACCCATAATGCCGTTTGAAGGCCCGTGAAAATGCCGCCGCGCTGTTATATCCGGACGAGAAGGCGATGGATTCAATCGTCTCGCTGCCATCGCGAATGCTTTTTGCGGCAACACATAACCGCCAATGGTTCAGGTAGGCTATGGGCGTTTCGCCAACCAGGGCCGCGAACTGGCGGGCAAAGGTTGCCCGGCTTTGACCGGCGATGCGCGCCAGGGCCTCCAGCGTCCAGGCTCGCGCCGGGTCTGCATGTATCGCCGACAACGCCGCCGCAATCGCCTTGTTTCGCGTCGCGGCAAACCAGCTTGCCGAAATCTCCGGCTCGGCCTCAAGCCAGCTGCGCAGAATGAAAACCAGCAAACTGTCCACCAGCCGCGGAATGACCAGATCACTGCCGTCCCCCGTCCCGTCGACCTCGGCCTTCATCAACTGCACCAGAAGTTGCAGTTGCGGGTTGCGCTCAGCATCGGCGGCGCGCAGATGAATGAGGCTGGGCAACTGGCTGAACAGCGGATGTGTCGTCGGCAGCCTGAACCGGTATTTCGCGCAGAGCAGTTGCGCAACCGCACGCCCCGCCACATCGCAATCGTCAGTGACGCAGCATTTGGACAGCGTGTTTTCCCAGCTCGTCAGCCTTGTATCAGGTGAATCCGAGAGCGAATGCGGTTTGTGATGGGCAATAAGCACGATGTCGCCTTCCTCCAGCAAAACCGGTTTCCGGCCCTCCAGCCCCAGCCAGCACTGCCCGCGCTGAACCGCATGCACAGCTATCTTGGTGTTTTCATCAACAGCAATGCCCCAGGGGGCGACAAATTTGGCGCGCGACATGATGGTATTACCCATCTGCGTTACCCGCAGAACGTCTGACACGATATCCATTCACGGCTCCTCTCACGGCGACCCTACCCGAATTTGAGACTTAGGATCAAGGAAACTCGATGGCAGATCATTCAAAATCTCACGCGCCGAGGTATTTTGGCTGTCCAACCAATCAAACGGAGAGCCCAATGATTACCCTATACACACATGGCACCCCAAACGGCGTCAAGATCGCCATTGCGCTGGAGGAAATGCACATGGATTACAAGGTAAAGCTGGTGGATATTTTTGCTGGCGAAACCCTGACACCCGAATTCAAGGCGCTGAACCCGGCCGGGAAAATCCCGGTGATCCAGGATAGCGAGACCGGGGCAACCGTCTATGAATCCAATGCGATCCTGCTCTATCTCGCCAACAAATCCGGCAAGCTGCTGCCGCCTGAGGGAACGCCGCAACACGATCTGGATCAGTTGTTGTATCTGCAAGCATCCCTACAGGGGCCAATGTTCGGGCAACGGGCGCATTTTGCCATGTTCGGTCCGGAGCATGTCCCCTACGCAATCCGCAGATACGAGGAACAAGGCGCCATCATCGACGATCTCATGAATGGTCTGCTCGCGGGGCGTGATTATCTGATGGGGGATGCGCTCACCATCGCCGACGTCAGCTTTTACGGCTGGTACGCCTTTGCCCGGCGGTCCGATTATGTTTCTGCCGATCACAAAAACCTTGTCGCCTGGTGTGACCGGATGGCGGCGCGGGACGGGGTGATCAAAGGTATGGCCGCAACCCCGACCAATCCGCTGCCTGACCGGCGTGCGGCATAATCCCGGTCAGTTCAGCCCCGGATCATCCAGCAGATGCCGGCCCTCTTTGTCCTCGACCTCGATCACCCACAGATCGGGGTCGAACGATTTCTGCTTGCCGATTGCACGGTCAACGTCTGGCTCCGCCCCCCCTTCCAGCAGGATCCAGCGGCGTTCCCCCGATGTCAGATCAAAAGAGCGCTGAAAAACCTGCGCCTGCCCGTCCAGCGTGTTCAGCTTGACCAGAACCGCCCCGGCCGTGGCATCCCCGCGCGATGTGACAAACGCCGGAATATCCACCAGACGCAACCGGGTCAGATAGGCCCTGACCCAGAAATCCGTGGTCAGCCGGGTCATGTATCGCCGTCTTTGAAATTCAACCCCATCTCGGAATAGCGCTCGGCCTCGTTCAGCCAGTTCGGCCGCACCTTGACCTGCAAAAACAGATGCACCCTGCGGTCCAGAAATTCCTCAAGCTCTTGTCGCGCGGCCTTGCCGATTGCCTTGATGGTCTCGCCCTTGTTGCCCAGCACAATCCCCTTGTGGCCATCACGTGCCACATAGATCAGCTGGTCAATCCTGACCGACCCGTCTTTGCGGTCTTCCCAGTTTTCGGTTTCCACCGTCAGTTGATAGGGCAGTTCCTGATGCAGGCGCAGGGTCAGTTTCTCGCGCGTCATTTCCGCCGCGATCATCCGCAGCGGCAAATCGGCGATCTGGTCTTCGGGGTATAGCCAGGGCCCCTCGGGCAGGTTGTCCGCCAGCCAATGGCGCAGGCGGTCCACCCCATGGCCCTTTTCCGCTGAAATCATGAAGGTTTCGACAAAGCCAAAGCGGGCATTCATATCCTTTGACAGTTGCAGCAGGGTTTCCGGCTTTACCCGGTCGATCTTGTTGATCGCCAGGGCAACAGGGCGGTCCCCGGCGCGCTCGTTCAGCGCCTGAAGGATGGTTTCAACCCCTTCGGTAATGCCGCGATGCGCCTCGATCAGCAGCACCACGATGTCGGCGTCGGCAGCACCGGACCAGGCCGCGGCCACCATGGCACGATCCAGCCGGCGGCGCGGGGAAAACAGGCCCGGTGTGTCGACAAAAACAATCTGGGCGGCGCCCTCGATCGCCACGCCGCGAATACGGGTGCGGGTGGTTTGCACCTTGTGGGTGACAATCGAAACCTTGGCCCCGACCATCCGGTTCAGCAGGGTGGATTTGCCGGCGTTGGGTTCGCCAATCAGGGCCACAAATCCGGCGCGTGTATCAGTCATCACTTGTCTCCATGCGGGCCAGCAGGGCCTTGGCCGCCCGTTGTTCTGCCTGCCGCTTGGAATGGGCCGTTGCCTGTTCGCACGCGCCATTTTCAAGCCGCGCCTCGATGGTGAATTCCGGGGCGTGGTCCGGGCCTTCGCGATTTACTTCCACGTATTTCGGCGGATTTTCCCCGCGTGCCTGCGCCCATTCCTGCAATGCGGTCTTGGCGTCGCGCGCGTCATCATCCACCTTGTGAATGCGATCCGCCCACAGGGACAGAACCATCTTGCGCGCCGCGTCAAACCCGCCATCCAGATAGACCGCCGCTATCACCGCCTCCATCGCGTCCGCCAGCAGCGCCTGCTTGCGCCTGCCGCCCGAGAGCATTTCCGAGCGGCCAAGCTTCAGGACCGAGCCGATATCAATCTGCCGCGCCACGTCGGCACAGGTTTCCTTGCGCACCAGCGCATTGAACCGCGGCGCCATCTGGCCTTCGGTTGCCGACCTGTCCGCCTGAAAGACAGCCTCGGCCATCACCAGCCCCAGAACCCGGTCGCCCAGAAACTCCAGCCGCTGGTTATCGCCCCGTGTGGCCGAGGACATCGACGAATGCGTTACGGCCCGAACCAACAGCTCGGGCCGGTTGAACACATGGCCGATACGGCGCGAAAAGGCCGCCAGTTCAGAGGAAAGCTTCAATTGACCGCCTTGAAGAAACGGCCCTTGCGCCAGGTCCAGAAATAGAACAGCGAGCGCCCGGCGGAAGAGAAGATGACCCGGTCCGCCCGGCCGATAATGTTTTCTGCCGGCACAAAGCCAACACCGCCAATGCGTTGCGAAAACCGGCTGTCCATGGAATTGTCGCGATTGTCACCCATAAAGAAATAGTGGCCTTGCGGCACCGTGAACACCTTGGTGTTGTCAGCAGACTGATTGCCGATATCCAGCACGTCGTGCCTTACCCCTTCGGGCAGGGTTTCAATGTATCTTTTCTTGATACAGACACCGTCGATTCCCGGCTGATTGGTGCAGCGGGGGAACGAGCCTTCGGGGCCCTGACGTTTGTAGGGTTCTTCGAACACACCGGCCGGCTCCTGTTTCGCGGCAGTGCCGTTGATGTAGAGGATGCCGTCCTTGACCTGTATCTTGTCACCGGGCAGGCCGACCAGGCGTTTGATGAAATCGCTGCCGTTGACCGGGTGGCGGAACACCACCACATCGCCGCGTTTGGGCTCGCTTGCCAGGATGCGGCCGGAAAACGGGCACATGGAAAACGGGCAGGAATAACGCGAATAGCCATAGGCCATCTTGTTGACAAACAGAAAATCACCGACCAGCAGCGTATCTTTCATCGAGCCTGAAGGGATCCAGAAAGGCTGAAAGAACAGGGTTCGGAAAACACCGGCAATCAGCAATGCCCACACGACAGTCTTGACGGTCTCCATCAGACCATCGCTTTTCTTTTCCGCTTTTTCCATCAGGGATTTCCCGCTCGATTTATCATATTATGGCTACATGAGGCCCCGGCGCGCCCGAGTCAAGCAGAGGGCAAATCTTGTGATTGCGCCTTGGGATGGGCCTCGATCACCACAAAGGCCTGCGCCCAGGGATGATCATCGGTCAATGAGACGTGGATCGTTGATATATACCCCTCCGGCGTCATCTCCAGCAGACGCTTCTCGGCCCAGCCGGTGACCGCCATGACGGGCTGCCCGCTGCGCAGGTTGCTTACCGACATGTCCCGCCAGCTGATGCCCATGCGCAGGCCGGTGCCCAGCGCCTTGGAACAGGCTTCCTTGGCGGCCCAGCGCTTGGCATAGGTGCCGGCAACATCTTCGCGGCTTTCGGCCTTTTTCTGTTCGGTCTCGGTGAAAACCCGGTTTTTGAACCGGTCCCCGAAACGCGCCAGCGTAGCCTCTATCCGCTCGATATTGGCCAGATCAGTTCCCACACCCAGGATCATGTGCGCCACGTCAGCAAGCGCACCCCGGCAAGGGTAAACAAAACCGCGAGCGTGCCATCGACCCAACGCTTCACTTTGCGGTATCCGCAGACAACCTGCCGGTTGGAAAACACGATGGCATAACCCATGTTAATGGTGATTGCGAGCACCGCGCACCCCGCCAGAATAAAGAACGTATGGTGCGCAGGTGCCCCGGCGGGCATGCCCAGAACCACAATAGTCGTCCAGCTGAACACCGCTTTCGGGTTGGTCAGATGCAGCGCCAAACCCGCAAGATAGGCGCGGCGCGGGTTTACGGTGCCATCCTGAACCGGTGTGCCTTGACAGGCTGAACGCCCGGCCTTGAAGGCCAGCCACAGAAAATAGACGCCGCCGGCAATTTTCAATCCCGTCAGCGTCCATGCGGCCTGGCCAAGCAATGCTGCCGTGCCCAGCGCAGACAAAACGCCCCAGGTGACCGATCCACTCACAACCCCGGCGGCAAAACGCATACCCGCTTCCCGACCATACGCCAGCGATGTGCCCATGATCGCCATGGTGGATGGCCCCGGACTGGCCGCCAGAACAGCAAAGGCAAGCCATGCCAGCCAGACATCAGCCATTGCGCGCCTCATCCATAAGCCTGCGCATTTCGTGAATCGCCGGTTGCAGGCCGCGGAAAATGGCCTCGCCTATCAGGAAATGGCCGATGTTCAGCTCCCTGATCTCCCCAATGGCCGCAATCGGCTGAACGGTGTCATAGGTCAGCCCGTGGCCGGCGTGCACCTCCAGCCCCAGGTCACTGGCGTAGCGGGCCATGTCACGCAGGCGGTCCAGTTCCGCATCCCGTTCGGCCAGTTTGCTCTCGGCGTGCAAATCACAATAGGCGCCGGTGTGCAGTTCGATCACCGCCGCCCCGATCCGGTGCGCCGCTTCAATCTGCGGTTTGTCGGCGGCAATAAAGATCGACACGCGACAGCCGGCCTCGCGCAGGGGCGCTATGAAATGCGCCAGATGGTTTTCCTCGCGCGCCACCTCAAGCCCGCCCTCGGTGGTGCGTTCCTCGCGCTTTTCCGGCACGATACAAACCGCATGCGGTTTGTGGCGCAGGGCAATGGCCTGCATTTCCGGTGTCGCCGCCATCTCGAAATTCAGCGGCACCGTCAGATGCTCCATAAGCTGGTCAATATCCGCATCCGAAATGTGGCGCCGGTCTTCGCGCAAATGCGCGGTAATGCCGTCTGCCCCGGCGTCTTCCGCCATCCTGGCGGCCCGCAGCGGGCTGGGATAATCGCTGCCGCGGGCGTTGCGCACTGTCGCGACATGGTCGATATTCATCCCCAGCCGCAGCTTTTCCGTCGTGTTGCGTGACATGTCGCAATTTCCCATTCAGATCACAAGAACCGTTTATTCGCCCGGCTTTACCTCACCCGGTTTTTTCGCAGCCTTCCTGTGCAGGTCGGCCAGTTTCTTTTTCAGCCGGCCCTTGCGCCGGTTCTGATAGGCGGCAATGACCGGCAGGGTCAGATAATATCCGGCAAGCCCGACAAGTACACCGACGATGATCCCGCCGCAAAGATAGGGCAGGAATACCTCGTTGAAAAAGATGTGCAAATGCTGCCAGTTGGCATCATGCCCGGTGAAATGGGCAAAAAGGTTCTGCTTCAGGTCGCGCCCGGCCCCCGAAAACATGCGAAACAGCGATTCATCCGATCCATAATCGGCGCCATGCCCCAGTATCCACTTGCCAAGCTTCAGATTGATCGCGGCAATGAATGGAAAGGTCAGCGGATTGCCGATGAACGTGGCCAGCAATGCGGCGATAATGTTGCCACGCATGATCTTGGCCATCAGGGCGGCAATCACCAGATGCAGCCCGAAAAACGGTGTAAAGCTGATGAAAAAGCCGGCGAAAACCCCCCGGGCAATCCGGTGCGGCGCATCCGGCAAGCGCCGAACCCGGTGTGTGATATATTGAATCGCCCGATGCCAGCCACCCCGCGGGTAGATGAATTCCACCACAACCCTCCAGAAAGGGCGTTTGTCGCGGCGTTTGAATACCAATTCGGGTTCCTCTGTTTCAGGGTTTACGGCTTGGATCCCGGTACCGCTCCAATGACGCGACATCACTCTCGGCTTCCAGGGCCGTCATAACAGTATGCAGATGCTCGGCATCCCGCAAGTCAACATCAATCAAGATTCGGTAAAAATCCGGTTTCCGATCAAGGAATTTCATATCAGCAATATTGGCTTTCTGCTCGCCGATCAATGTGCAAATTCGCCCCAGCACTCCGGAATCGTTACTTATGGTGACATCCAGTGTCACCGTATAAACCGGAAGATGTTTTCCGGAATGCCATTGCAGATCGACCCAGCGTTCCGGCTGTTCTTCGAATTCGGACAGGACCGGGCAGTCAATCGCATGGATGATCACCCCCTTGCCCCGGTAGCTGATTCCGACGATCCGCTCTCCCGGAACCGGCTGGCAGCATTTTGCCCGGGCAAAGGCCTGTCCGGGGGAAAGGCCGGCTATGGCACTGGCAACCTCGATTGCATCGCCCGGCGTGTCAGACAGTTCGGGGTACAGAACCTCGACAACCTCGCGGGCGGTGATTTCCGCGCTGCCAACCATGGCCAGCAGGCCATTTACACTGTCATATCCCAGATGCCGGGCGGCTGTTTCCAGCGCCTTGTCGGTGGCTTTCTTGCCCACATGCTCAAACGCCACGCGCGCCAGTTCCCGCCCCAGCTTTATGAAACGCTCACGGTCTTCGACCCGCAGCGATTTGCGGATGGCGCTTTTTGCCTTTCCGGTAACGGCAATATCGATCCAGGTTGCCTGCGGGCGCTGGCCTTCGGCAATCATGATTTCAACCGATTGGCCGTTTTTCAGCCGGGTCCACAGCGGCACCCGGATGCCATCAACCTTGGCGCCGACACAACTGTCGCCGATCCGCGTATGGATGGCATAGGCAAAATCCAGCGGTGTCGCCCCGCGCGGCAGTTTCACCACTTCGCCCTTCGGGGTGAAACAGAAGACCTGGTCGGTATACATCTCCAGTTTCACATGTTCCAGAAACTCGCCGGTGTCCTCGGCGCCCTCAAAGCGTTCCGTCAGCCCGGCGACCCATTTTGCCGGATCAACGGCAAACGGGTTCTGCGCCCGCACACCATCACGATACGACCAGTGCGCCGCCACCCCCGATTCCGCGACTTCGTGCATCTGACGGGTGCGGATCTGGACCTCGACCCGCTTGCCGTCCCGCCCCGATACCGTGGTATGGATCGACCGGTAGCCATTTGATTTCGGCTGGCTGATATAATCCTTGAAACGGCCCGGAACCGCGCGCCAGCGCCGGTGGATCGCCCCAAGCACCCGATAGCAATCCGCCTCGTTTTCGGTGATCACCCGAAAGCCGTAGATGTCCGAGAGCCGGGAAAAACCCTGCCCCTTTTCCTCCATCTTGCGCCAGATCGAATAGGGTTTCTTGGCCCGGCCGAAAACATCGGCCTCTATACCCTCGCCATCCAGTTCGCTGCGGATGTCATTGGTGATCTTGTGGATCACATTGCCGGTTTCGCGTTGCAGGGTAATGAACCGGCGAATGATTGAATTGCGCGCCTCGGGGTTCAGCACGCGAAACGCCAGATCCTCCAGTTCGTCGCGCATCCATTGCATCCCCATGCGGCCGGCCAGCGGCGCATAGATGTCCATGGTTTCGCGGGCTTTCTGCACCTGCTTGTCGGGGCGCATGTATTTGATCGTGCGCATGTTGTGCAGGCGGTCGGCAAGCTTGACCAGAATGACCCGCAGATCCTTGGACATGGCCATGAACAGCTTGCGAAAATTTTCGGCCTGCTTGGATTCACTGGATGAAAGCTGCAGATTTGTCAGCTTGGTCACGCCATCGACCAGCTCGGCAATCTCATCGCCGAACTTTTCGGCAATTTCAGCATAGGTGGATTTTGTATCCTCGATCGTGTCGTGCAGCAGCGCGGTCACAATGGTCGCGTCATCCAGACGCTGTTCGGTCAGGATGGCGGCCACGGAAACCGGGTGCTGGAAATATTCCTCGCCGGAATGGCGGGTCTGGCCCTTGTGCATTTCGCGGCCGTATTCATAGGCCGAGCGGATCAGGGCTTCGTTCGTTCTGGGGTTGTAGTTGCGAACCAGCGAAATCAGGCCATCGACATCAATCATCTGGTCCGCATCCTCTGGCGGTCGGGCCGACCTTTACGGCTGGCCCTGCGCTTCCATCAATGCCCGAAGCAGTTTTTCTTCCGACATGTCGTCCTCGGCCGGTGTATCGGCCTCGGCCCCCATGAGAAGGGCCATCGCGTCTTCTTCCGGCTCATCCACCTCGATCTGGGTTTGCTGGCTCTCGATCATGCGCTCGCGCAACTCTTCCGCCGATTGGGTCTCCTCGGCGATTTCACGCAGGGCAACGACGGGGTTCTTGTCGTTGTCGCGATCAACTGTGATCGGAGCACCAGAGGCGATTTCGCGCGCACGATGGGCGGCGAGCATTACCAGATCAAACCGGTTCGGGACCTTGTCAACGCAATCTTCGATCGTGACGCGTGCCATAAGCGACTCCATTCAGCAAAATGATGGTCAGAAGACGCCTATTTAAGAACTTATCAGGCACTTGACAAGCACAGAATCCAAAATTACAGCGCCCGAACGGCATTTCGCTCCTCTGACGACAAATCCGCCAGCATCTGCGTTACTGTCCGGCCTGAAACCGGATGCTGCCAATCCGGGGCCACATCATGCATCGGCACCAGGACAAAGGCCCTGTCCTGAAGTCGCGGATGCGGCAAGATCAACTGCTCCGGCGCTTGTTCCTTCTGGCGTTCGGACGGCAGGGTCTGCCAGCGCCGGAAGGTATTGGCATCCGGCATGACACGCGCGCCCCAGGCCAGCAAATCAAGGTCCAGAACCCGCCCGCCCCAACGCTCTTTTCGGACACGCCCGTGACTTTCCTCTATTTCATGAAACCGTGACAAAACGTCCTGCGGTGACAGCCGGGTGGCCAGCAAAGCCGCCGCATTCACGTAATCGGGGCCGGCGCCGGCCGGAAAGCAGGGGGTGGCATAAAAGCGGCTAACCTTTTGAACCAGAATATCTTCTGAGGCCAGTTCCGCCAGCGCCGATTCCAGAGTACTTCGTATGGACTGGTCGCCAAGCGACAGGTTCGCGCCAAGGCCCAATATCGCTTGTGTAAAAGAATTGTGACGGATCAAGGGTTGCAGACTCCGCAATATGCGCTATTTCTAAAGGACGTTTCGCCAAATTTATTAACTTACTCACACACTCACGGCAACAAAGGCGAAACGCTTTACCGGAAGGAAGATATTTATGTTCTACAGAGACGAACGGCTTGCGCTGTTCATCGACGGGTCGAATCTCTATGCCGCCGCAAAGGCTTTGGGATTTGACATTGACTACAAACTTCTGCGCCAGGAATTTATCCGACGCGGCAAGTTGTTGCGCGCCTTTTATTATACCGCGCTTCTGGAAAATGATGACTATTCCCCGATCCGTCCGCTGGTGGACTGGCTCCACTACAACGGGTTCACCATGGTTACGAAAGCAGCCAAGGAATACACCGATTCGATGGGCCGGCGGAAAGTCAAAGGCAACATGGATATCGAACTTTGTGTCGATGCCATGGAACTGGCACCCTATGTTGATCATATCGTGCTGTTTTCCGGCGATGGTGATTTTCGGCCACTGGTCGAAAGCCTGCAACGCAAAGGTGTGCGTGTTTCGGTGGTTTCCACCATTCGCTCACAACCGCCGATGATATCCGATGAATTGCGCCGTCAGGCCGATAATTTCATTGATCTGGCAGATTTGAAAGAGGTGGTCGGGCGCCCGCCCCGCGAAAACGTGCCAATGGATCAGAACTTCGAAATAGCGGAAGAGATTGCAGAGGAATAACCTGCACCCGACGATTGAAAAACAAGGGCCGGCGCCGAATGTGTCGGCCTTTTCTGTTTCAGGGCGGCCCGGGGCTGGACCTCGTGCGGCCGTGACGGTAGTTTGCCAGCCTCTAGCCAGCGCAGGACATCCATGACCAAACCACCGCTTACCCTTTACCTTGCCGCCCCGCGCGGCTTTTGCGCCGGTGTCGTGCGCGCCATCAAGATTGTCGAACAGGCCATCGACAAATGGGGGGCGCCCGTCTATGTGCGCCACGAAATCGTGCATAACAAATTCGTCGTGGACGGGTTGCGCGAAAAGGGGGCCGTATTTGTCGAGGAGCTGGATGAATGCCCCGACGACCGTCCGGTGATCTTTTCCGCCCACGGGGTGCCGAAATCTGTGCCCAATGCGGCACGATCGCGCAACATGACCTATGTCGATGCCACCTGCCCGCTGGTGTCCAAGGTGCATATCGAGGCCGAGCGCCACAATGAAAACGGGTTGCAAATGGTGATGATCGGCCATGCCGGCCACCCCGAAACCGAAGGCACCATGGGCCAGCTTCCTGCGGGCGAGGTGTTGCTGGTCGAAACCGCCGATGATGTCGCCAGACTGGATGTGCGCGACCCGGACAAGCTGGCCTATATTACCCAGACCACCCTTTCCATCGACGACACCGCCGAAATCGTTACGGCGCTAAAGGCCCGCTTCCCGGCCATCATCGGCCCGCACAAGGAAGACATCTGTTACGCCACCACCAACCGCCAGGAGGCGGTCAAGGAAATCGCCGCCAAATCCGACGCCATCCTTGTGATCGGTGCGCCGAATTCGTCAAACACCCGCCGTCTGGTCGAAGTGGGCGCGGCGGCTGGTTGCGAGTATTCACAACTGGTGCAACGGGCAAAGGACATCGACTGGCGTGCGCTTGAGGGTATCACATCGCTGGGCCTTGCCGCCGGTGCCTCGGCCCCCGAAGTGCTGGTGGACGAAGTGATCGACGCCTTTCGCGCCCGCTATGACGTGACCGTCGAACTGGTGGAAACCGCCAAGGAACACGTCGAATTCAAAGTGCCGCGCATTTTGCGGGAACCGGCATGACCGATCCGGCCACCATCGCCGCCTATTCGAAGGCCGCGCATGATTATGCCAACGGGTTTGCCCGAAAAAAGAACGTCGAACAGGAACTGGATATGACCGGTTTTCTGGCGCTTGTTCCCGATGGCGGGCGTATCCTTGATCTTGGCTGCGGACCAGGTCACTGGGCGGCGACGTTCGAGGATGCTGGTTTCAAGGTTGAGGCCACCGACGCCACCCCGGAAATGGCCGATCTGGCGCTTGATCGCTATGGTATCGAGGTCCGCGTCGAACCCTTCGATGCACTGGATGCCGTAGCCGAATACGATGGTGTCTGGGCCAACTTCAGCCTGCTGCACGCACCGCGCACAGAATTTCCCAAGCATCTGGAACGCATCCATCGGGCCTTGCGTCCGGGCGGTGCCCTGAGCCTGGGTATGAAGCTGGGCAGCGGCGAAGGCCACGACCGTCTGGGCCGGTTCTATACCTATTACTCCATGAACGAATTAGCAGAGTTGGTTGCCGCGGCGGGTTTCACCGTCACCCAAACCCGGTGTGGGAATGGTAAGGGGTTGGCCGGCGGGGTCGAAACATTTATGGTGCTGACCGCCCATGCCTGACCTGTATGCCTATACCGACGGAGCCTGCTCCGGCAATCCCGGCCCTGGTGGTTGGGGCGCGCTGCTGATCGCCCGTGATGGCGATAAGGTGCTGAAGGAACGCGAGCTGTGC
>Ga0256841_1000032_pt1 | contig 163373 bp, 152 predicted proteins | sample 356308metaG_FD_185971 | JGI IMG/M metagenome (GOLD analysis project Ga0256841, IMG submission 185971) | Hydrothermal vent microbial communities from Mid Atlantic Ridge, Atlantic Ocean - 356-308 | ecosystem: Environmental > Aquatic > Marine > Hydrothermal vents | place: Atlantic Ocean: Mid...
TATAGATTTGAAGTAAAGATAATCAATTGCACATTTTGTGAAATGTGAATCAACACACATTTTGAACGTTGGCAGGTTTCAGAACTGAGTGATCGATCACATTTCATGTGAGACGGTTTGTTTGGAGGAGGATCGAAAAAAAACCTATTTCAGCGATTGTAATAAAAGAGACTTTTTGGCGGTCTTATACACATGTGGGATAAAAAGAGCCGCTTTACTGCACTTGTGCAAGCCACGTCTTCCAGACTGTATCGTTATGCCTGGTGGCTTTGCCGGGACAAACATATCGCTGAAGATCTGGTGCAGGAGACTTATGCCCGTGCCTGGAAGTCACTGGGCGATCTACGGGACGAGAAAGCAGCCCTGTCCTGGTTGATGACGACACTAAGGCGTGAGAATGCACGCCGATTTGAAAAGATTCAGCCTGCATATTCGGATATTGAGATCGAGGGAGTGGTTGATCTCTATCAGCATTACGATACCAGCACAGAGGCCTTTGTTTTGAGACAAGCCTTGATCAGATTGTCGGTTGAGTATCGAGAGCCCCTGATTTTACAGGTACTGGAAGGGTGGAGTTGCGAGGAAATTGCCAAACATCTGGATATATCGATCAACGCAGTGATGACACGGTTGTTCCGTGCCAGAAAGAAATTGAGGGATCAGGTTGAGGGAGAGGTTGAAGGAAAGGTGAGTAAATTATGAACTGTCTGAAATTCAGAAGATTGTGTCAGGTCGATCCTTATATTGAGGATTCGGTTTTTTTTGATCACAAACATACATGTCCTTCTTGTAAAAGTTACTATCAAAAAGTGATGGATTTTGAATGTGGACTGGAGGAAGCACTCACGATCCAAGTTCCGGATGAGCTGAGTTCACGAATCATCCTGAAACAGTCTATCGATCCAGTATACAAAAAAAACCACCTTCCTCTGCAAATATTATTTGCACTTGCTGCAACGATTGTTCTGACAGTCGGTTTGGTGGTATGGCTTTCCAAGCCAGGATCGCATTATGATCTTGATCGAATCGCCCTTGACTTCTATAACCGGAATCCAGCAGTACTCGCAACAAATCGACCTCCAGAAGCTGAGAAATCCTTCAAATATTTTCTGGCTGAGATCGGTATCGGAGTCAGAAAAAATATAGAGGGTATTGAGCATGTTGAGCGTTGTTATGTCCGTGACAAGCAGGGAATCTATGTGGTGATGGGAGGCATAAAAGGTCCGGTAACCGTTTTGTTCATGCCAGAAGAATCTGTTGTCAGAAAAAAACTGTTTGCGGATAAGGATTACTACGGTGTTATCGTTCCTTGCCCAAAAGGTAGCATCGCGATCATCGGCAAGCCGGGAGAAAATCTGGAACAAATAGACAGAAAGCTGAGGGCCTCCCTGGAGTGGTTTTGAAATATGTAATGTTTTTTGAACACATCCGGTCTATATAAACAAGGCAAACAACAATGTTGCCTTTAATGTGGATACCGAAGGAGGTAATCATGAAGAAGAGAGAGTTTACCTATTTCAAAACACTGGTTGCGGTTGCTATGGTAACAGGGATATCAGGATTCTCGGCGCAAGGTGTGGCAGACCCCATACAATTTCCACCACGTCATCTGGCAGATACATTTACTGAAACCGTTGATACGGTGACTGTGAGTAACGAAAGAAGTGTACACAGCTTCTATGAATTATTCTATGTTATAGCAACAGGTGACAAAAAGGATATTCCTGATCAGATCCCAGAAGTCGAGTTTGCTCCGTGGAAGGCCAAGGGACTGGCAGCCATCTGGTCCCACAGTCGGGGGCCAAGACATGAACAGATGTTACAGAGGGAGTATGAACAGTTGCACAAGAAACTGGGCTCATAGAAAGTGGATTGAACAGTTACTATAATGCAGCACAACCCATGGCAATGCCGGCTAAGCCGGCATTGTTTTTTCATGTAAAGCTACCGTTGGAAAATGAAAATCCTGGCCGATCCCAATATACCCTTGCTGGACAGGTTTGAACATCTGGGACAGATCACAACATTGCCGGGACGTTCCTGGACGCCCTCCTTAGTCAGGAAAGCTGACATTCTGTTGATCCGTTCCGTAACGAGAATCGACGAAAAGCTCCTCAAGGGTTCCAGAGTCAGGTTTGTTGGTTCAGCCACCAGTGGCATTGATCATGTGGATGTCGATTACCTCAAGCAACAAAGCATTTATTTTTCATATTGCCCAGGCAGCAATGCAACTTCCGTTGCAGAATATATCCTTTCCGCATTACTGGCCATAACCCCTCCTGAGCAACCACTTCAAGGAATGAACGCAGCAATCATCGGCTGTGGACATGTCGGGAGTCGAGTTGCCAAGGTGCTTCAGGCGGTCGGGGTCAAGTGTCTTTTCAATGATCCGCCGCTTAAAGAACAGACAGGTGATAATCGTTATCGGTCCCTTGGAGAGGTCCTTAGAGCTGATATTGTCACCCTGCACACACCATTGACCTTTGATGGATCATGGCCCACGGCAGGTTTGATCTGTGATCAGGAGTTACAACAAATGAAGCCAAACGTCATCCTGATCAATGCGGCCAGGGGAGGGATCATTGATGAAAATGCCCTATTGCAGCGAATAGAACAGCAACCACAAATGAAAACCGTGATCGATTGCTGGAATGATGAGCCGTCGATCAACCCTGATTTGCTGGGAAAAGTAACTATCGGCACACCACATATCGCCGGTTACAGTTTTGACGGAAAGGTGAAGGCTACGAGGATGCTCTATGACTCATTGTGCAATTTTCTTGGGGTTGATCAGCAGTGGGAGGAAATCGGGATGGAAACAAGATACCTGGTACAAGATGAGGAAGAGAATGAACAGGATTTTCTTAGGCGCCTGGTCTTTTCCAGTTATGATATCCGGATTGATGATCAAAAACTGAAGCAACTGATCGATCACCCTGCAGTAGAGCGAGAGAAACTTTTTGATCGACTGCGTAAAGACTATCGGATTCGATATGAATTTGAACGAACACAGATTGTCTCATGCAGATCTCCCAATCCATGGAAAAGTCTCGGCTTTCAGATCTGAAAATCGAGGTCAGGAAATATTTATCAATTCCGGAGATTGTCCACGCATGAACCAGTTGACCTTGAGGAGACAGTCAACGAAAATCACTCCTTTAGTATTCTGCGGTTATGGCATTGAGACAAGAACAAAAAACAACAGAGCCTCTGGTCAGCATTGAAGGTTTGAGTTTCAAACGGGAACAGCGGATCATTTTTGACCGGATCAATATAGAGATTCCACGAGGCAAGATCACTGCAATCATGGGCCCGAGTGGTTGTGGCAAGACCACATTGCTCAGGCTGATCGGTGGTCAGCTGAAACCACAAAAGGGGACAATATTTGTTGATGGTCTGGAGGTGTCCAAACTTTCTCGCAGAGAACTCTTTACGCTTCGTAAACGTATGAGCCTTTTGTTCCAGAGTGGTGCCTTGCTAACGGATCTAAGCGTATTTGAAAATGTCGCTTTCCCGTTGAGGGAACATACCGAGCTGCCCGAAGAGACCATTCGCACACTGGTTCTGATGAAGTTGGAAGCCGTTGGTCTGAGAGGCGCACGTGACTTAATGCCCAGTGAGCTTTCAGGAGGTATGGCGAGGCGGGTGGCTCTGGCCAGGGCGGTGGCGCTCGATCCAATGATGATTATGTATGATGAACCTTTTACCGGTCAGGACCCAATCTCAATGGGTGTATTGATCAGGTTGATCAAACTGATGAACGATGCCATGCACCTGACCAGTATTGTTGTTTCCCATGATGTCCAGGAAACTTTGTCGATCGCTGACTATGTCTACATCTTGTCGAACGGCAAGGTGGTAGGTAAGGGGACCCCTGAATCCCTGCAAAGCGCAGGATCGGACTGGGTCAAACAGTTCATCAATGCTCTGCCGGATGGGCCGGTACGTTTTCATTACCCGGCTGCTGATTTGGCCAAGGACCTCACTACCGGTGAACCACCATGTTAAGAGCACTGGGACGAAAAGGATTGTCTGCTTTCAGCTGGCTTGGACGTAGCTGGATATTCATTATCTACGTGCTGCTTGGGACTTTTGGTGTGATCCGGCGTTGGCGTGATCTGATCAAGCAGATCTACTCAGTGGGCGTCCTGTCATTTGTGATCATCATCGTTTCCGGTTTTTTCGTCGGTATGGTATTGGGTCTGCAGGGCTATAATACGCTGGTAGATTTTGGTGCTGAGGAGTCTCTTGGGGTCGTTGTCGCGCTTTCTTTGGTAAGAGAGTTGGGGCCGGTGGTTTCGGCGCTGTTGTTTGCAGGCCGTGCCGGATCTGCACTGACTGCCGAGATTGGTCTGATGAAAAGCACTGAACAACTTTCAGCCATGGAAATGATGGCGGTGGATCCCCTGCGTCGGATCGTGGCCCCGCGATTCTATGCGGGGATTATTTCTATGCCTTTACTGGCTGGCATTTTCAGTATGGTCGGCGTGTATGGCGGGTATTTTGTTGGCGTCGGATTACTGGGGGTTGATGATGGAGCATTCTGGTCACAAATGCAGTCCGCGGTGGATTTTCATGAAGATATCATGAATGGAATAATCAAAAGCATCGTCTTTGGCATAGTGGTTACATGGATCGCCGTTTTTGAAGGATACGATACGGTACCGACTTCCGAAGGGATCAGCCGTGCTACGACACGAACCGTAGTCACGTCCAGCCTTGCCGTGCTGGGTTTGGACTTTGTGCTGACAGCAATTATGTTCAAATAAGGAGGCTCCGACCAGGCTTCCGCTGAAGAATTCTATAGGAGTAACAATAATGGTGCAGTCGAAAGTAATAGAAACAATTGTCGGTCTGTTTATAGCAATCGGCCTGACTGCCATCGTCATACTGGCTCTTAAAGTGAGCAACATGACAACGCTGAACAGTGCTGATGGTTACGAAATCCGGGCAAGGTTTGAAAATATTGGTGGCTTGAAGGTTCGATCACCGGTGAAGATGGCGGGTGTGCTTATTGGCCGGGTTGCGGAGATCGGATTTGACGATGAAACCTACGAGGCTGTAACCGTGATGAAAATCAACCCCGAATTCAGGAAGATACCGGAAGATACCACAGCCAGTATCTACACTGCCGGTCTCTTGGGAGAGCAATACATCAGCCTGGAGCCCGGTGGAGCCGAAGAGTATCTCGCCGATGGTGCCGAGATCGAGATTACCCAGTCTGCTGTTGTCCTTGAACAGGTGATCGGGCAGGTTCTCTACGACAAGGCATCCGGTAAGGATGAAGAATAAGCTCAAGAAGCTCCGGTTTTGAACGTTATATTGTTGACAGGTTAAAATAGCTCAACAAATAGCGGACGGGAGATATGAATACGTTGGCAAGGTTTCGATTCACAATAATCCAGTTTGTTGCCTTTCTGCTGATCGGGTTCAATCCCAATGTGCTTTCAGCGGAAGCCCAGGCTGAAAGTGCACAGCAGCTGATTAAAAGGACTGCTGATGAGGTCATCAGTTATGTCAAACAACACAGGGCGGAACTGGAAAAGGATCCACAAAAGCTTTATAAGCTGGTCAATGAAAAGATTGTTCCCCATGTGGATTTGATGCGCGTTTCCCGTTGGGTTCTTGGCAAGCATTGGCGCAAGGCAACAACCGAGCAAAAGAAAAAGTTTGCTGAAGAGTTCAAGAAGCTCTTGATCAGAACCTATGCGACGGGCTTGTTGAAGTTTACCGATGAGAAGATCGTCTATCCGCCTGTCAAGGGAGGTATTAAAAATGGCAAGGTTACCGTCAGATCCGATATCATCTTGCCGGATGGGCAAAAATTTTCAATCCAGTACCGTATGCATCATAAAGACAAGGTTTGGAAGATCTATGATATTGCGGTAGACGGCGTCAGTCTGGTTTCGACTTACAGGACTTCATTTTCAACGGAAATAAAGAAAACGGGTTTGAAGGGTCTGCTTGCCAGTCTCGAAGAGAAAAACAGGGGTTTTACAATTTGATGACATCAAAACCACAATTCTACCAAAGTAACGAAGATGACGGTATTCTGGCTATTCAGGGCGATCTGGATGTCTATTCTGTTGCTGATGCGATCCGGCAGGGGTGTAAACTGATTAAAACCAATCAATCCTTTGAAGTCATCGACATGGAACAGGTGGGAAAAATCGATAGTGCCGGTCTTGCCTTTATCATTGAAATGATGAAAACAGCCCGAAAATACGGGAAAAATATACAATTCAGAAACATCCCTGCCCGAATGCATGATGTGGCTAAAATCTATGGTCTGACTCAAATTCTTCCAGACAACGCCTTTCAAGCTGGTTGATAGAGGACTCTTATCCTCCCATTTCAAACTCAGCGTTCCATCAGTTTTTTTCATTACAACCACTGGCATTCAGCCAGACTTGACGCTATTCTTCCCACCTTTTCGGATGTTCAGGTAGATGTAAATGACACCAGAGGAAATAAAATCTTTGATCGAAGCCGGTCTGGAAGACAGTGAAGCGATTGTGGAAGGTGAAGATGGCACACATTTTCAGGCCATTGTTGTCTGCGATCAGTTTGAAGGTCTGCCACTCGTCAAAAGACACCAGTTGGTGTACAAGACTTTGGGCGATAAAATGAAATCCGAGATCCATGCGCTTTCGATTCGGCCCTTGACACGATCTGAGTGGGAAAATAGCAAGGATCTGCGAACACTGTAAAGTCCGGCAAACAGAATGGATAAACTGATTATCACGGGTGGGAAACCACTGAATGGCGAGATTCGCATTTCTGGAGCAAAGAACGCAGCTCTGCCGATACTGATCTCAACACTGCTGGCGGAAGAACCGGTCACTATCGGGAATGTACCCCATCTTCATGATATTACGACCACCATGGCGCTTCTTGGAGGCATGGGTGTGCAACTCACCGTGGACGAGACCATGAGCGTGGAAGTTGACAGCTCCACGATAGAAAACTATTTTGCACCCTATGAGTTGGTCCGTACTATGCGTGCCTCGATTCTTGTTCTCGGACCGTTGTTGACGCGATTCGGTAAGGCCGATGTCTCTCTACCGGGTGGTTGCGCCATCGGTTCACGACCAGTTAATGTGCATATCGAAAGTTTGCGCAAGATGGGAGCGGACATTAGCGTTGAAAGTGGTTATATTCATGCCCGTGCTGATCGTCTGAAAGGTTGTCACCTGATACTCGACCTCGTGACCGTGACGGGAACAGAAAATCTGATGATGGCGGCCGCACTGGCCGAAGGAACTACAATTCTGCAAAATGCTGCGAGAGAGCCGGAAGTGGTTGATCTGGCCGATTGCCTTGTTTCCATGGGCGCAAAAATCGAGGGTGCCGGAACCGATACGATTACTATTGAAGGTGTGGAATCTTTGGGTGGGACCTGTTATGACATCGTACCGGATCGAATTGAAACAGGTACCTTCCTCGTCGCTGCAGCCATGTCTGGAGGGAAGGTAAAACTGAAAGACACTTGTCCTGATCTTCTTGAGTCAGTCATTGCCAAGCTGAAAGAGGCAGGTGCGGGAATCGAAATGGGAGAAGATTGGGTTTCGCTCGACATGAAAGGGAAAAGACCGGTTGCCGTGGATATTCATACGGCTCCTTATCCCGGCTTTCCAACCGACATGCAGGCCCAGTTCACCGCGCTCAACAGCATTGCTGAAGGTGCTGGAACAATCACGGAAACCGTATTCGAAAACCGCTTCATGCATGTTCAGGAGCTTCAGCGCATGGGTGCTAATATCACGTTGGAAGGTAATACGGCGATTACCCGAGGGGTTGAGAAACTGACCGGTGCGCCCACCATGGCGACCGATCTTCGTGCTTCAGCCAGTCTGGTATTGGCCGGGCTGGTTGCCGATGGTGAAACGGTTGTCGATCGCATTTATCATATCGATCGTGGTTACGAAACCATTGAAGAAAAACTGCAACAACTGGGTGCAACTATTCGTCGAGTACCGGATTGATGACTACAGGATTGACACTGGCCTTGTCAAAAGGACGTATCTATAAAGACACGTTGCCGTTGCTGGAAAAGATCGGCATCGAACCGGCTGAGGATCCTGAAGCATCACGCAAGCTGATCATCCCGACCAACCGCAGTGACCTGAATCTGATGGTCATTCGGGCCACCGATGTACCGACCTTCGTTGAATACGGTGCCGCCGATCTGGGTGTGGCCGGTAAAGATGTCCTGCTGGAGGCCGAGAGTGACAATCTCTATGAACCCTTGGATCTGAATATTGCCCGTTGCCGCTTGATGGTGGCGGTTCCGAAGGGTCGGCTGCTGCCGCAGACTCGCCCCCGGATTGCCACTAAATATGTCAACCTCACACGGCGCTATTTTGCCGGTAAAGGTCAACAGGTGGAAGTTATCAAGCTATATGGTTCCATGGAGTTGGCACCCTTGGCTGGTCTTGCCGATGGAATCGTCGATCTGGTGGATACTGGTAATACGTTAAGGGCCAATGGCCTGGAAGCCACCGAAGATATTGTGACGATCAGTTCACGGTTGGTGGTTAACAAGGCGGCTATGAAAATGAAGTCTTCCTTCATCAAACAACTGATCAACGAGTTATCAGAAGTGATCTAAAAATGATCAAGACCTTTAAAATAATATGTCTGGATACATCACAACCAGAATTCGACCGTGCTCTTGATGATTTACTGGCCTGGAATGACGAGACCGATACACAGGTCCACGATACCGTGAGGGAGATCATACGAAAGGTCCGGGAGGCGGGGGATCAGGCCGTGATCGAGCTGACCAACCGTTTCGATCGCCGCTCCGTTTCCACTATGACTGATCTGGAACTGGATCAAGAGCAATTGGAGCAGGCACGCACCGATCTCGACCCTTCAATTCGGGAGGCATTGGAGGCGGCTGCCGAACGAATTCGCGATTATCATCAGCATCAACTCCAGAAATCCTGGCGTTATACCGAAGAAGACGGGACCGTACTTGGACAGCAGGTCACCGCGATGGACCGGGTGGGTGTCTATGTACCCGGAGGCAAGGCAGCCTATCCCTCATCCGTGCTCATGAATGTCATTCCGGCCAAGGTGGCCGGTGTGGAGGAGATCGTGATGGTCTTTCCTGCGCCGGATGGCGAACTCGATCAGACGGTCTTGGCCGCTGCCAGTATTGCCGGTGTCGATCGTGTCTTTACCATGGGTGGGGCACAGGCCGTGGCCGCGTTGGCCTATGGGACGGAGACAGTACCGCAGGTCGATAAAATCGTCGGACCGGGGAATATTTATGTGGCAACGGCCAAAGCCATGGTCTTCGGTGCCGTGGGCATCGACATGATCGCCGGGCCATCGGAGATCCTCATCATCTGCGACGGTAAAACGGATCCGGACTGGATTGCCATGGACCTGTTTTCACAGGCAGAGCACGATGAACAGGCGCAGTCGATTCTGTTGTGTCCAGATCAGGGTTATCTGGATCAGGTTCAGGTCAGTATCGAGAAGCTGCTGCCCACTATGGAACGGGCAACGATTATCGAGGAATCCCTGCAAAGCCGTGGTGCGTTGATCAAAGTGTGTGATCTGGATGAAGCGGCTACGGTTACAAACCGGATTGCACCGGAACATCTGGAATTATCGGTGGAGGATCCGGAGTCCCTGGCCAAACAGATCAAGCATGCGGGTGCTATCTTCATGGGGCGCTATACGCCAGAGGCCATCGGTGACTATTGTGCGGGGCCGAACCACGTCCTGCCAACTTCGAGAACGGCGCGATTCTCTTCACCGCTGGGAGTTTATGATTTCCAGAAACGTTCGTCGATCATCCAATGTTCAGCTCAGGCTACGGCAGGGCCTTTGGGAAATATTGCCGCTACACTTGCACGGGCCGAAGGATTGACGGCACATGCGCGATCGGCTGAATACCGTCAGGAAAAGTAAAGTGCCCGGTCCTCTGATTGACCACTGGATTCGCCCTGAAATCCGGACACTCTCACACTATCATGTGCCTGATGCCACAGGAATGATTAAACTGGACGCCATGGAGAACCCTTACTCACTGCCTGATTCTCTTGTTGACGAATGGCTCGAAAGACTCCGTGAGCTGGAGCTGAATCGTTACCCGGATGCCGGTGCAGAGATCCTGAAGGAGAAGCTGTCCGGTTATCTAGGGTTGTCACCGGATCAGGAAATCCTGCTCGGTAACGGTTCGGATGAGCTCATCCAGATCATCGCCATGGCCTTGTCCGGTCCAGATCGGGTGCTGATGGCACCCGAACCCGGTTTTGTCATGTACCGCCTCATTGCCCGATCCCTGGGGCTTCGCTATGTAGGTGTGCCCTTGGTACAAGATGACTTCCATCTCGATCAGACGGCCATGTTAAAGGCCATTGAAGAAAACAACCCCGCAGTGATCTTTCTTGCCTATCCCAACAATCCAACCGGTAACCTGTTCGATCGGCAAGTGATTGAATCCATTATCGACGCAACCAATGGATTGGTGGTCATTGACGAGGCCTATCACAGTTTTGCACTGGATAGTTGGATAGGCGATCTGGGGCGCTTCGACAATCTGTTGGTGATGCGGACGCTCTCCAAGATCGGGCTTGCAGGGCTTCGCATCGGGATGCTGGCTGGCGCAAAAAGCTGGCTGGATGAGCTGAACAAGATCAGGCTGCCCTATAATATCAATGCCCTGTCACAGGCCAGTGCAGTCTTCTTGCTGGAACACGGCGAAGTCTTTGAGCAGCAGGCGGCGCAGATACGAGCTGATCGTGAGCAAATGTATGCCAGACTGGAGTCAATTCCACAAATTGAGGTCTGGCCCAGCCGGGCAAACTTTTTGTTGATCAGAAGCCGATTGTCGCAAGTGATCCTCAAAAGATTGAAGAAAAATAACATTCTGATCAAAAATCTGCATGGTTCACACGAAATGTTGGCGCAATGTTTGCGTATAACAATTGGAACAACTGAAGAAAACCAGGCCGTATTGGACACCATGAAAGAGCTGATTTGATCCCGATCAATTTTGTTACGTGTTTTCAACACAGTGTGGGAAATTTTCTGTATAATTCACCGGTTTTTTCAAGTTTGAAACGAGAAAAGTCAAATGTCAGATAGCGGAAACAGTTTGGTCAGTGAGGACGAAGTCGATAAAAAACGTCGTCGCTTCCTGATTGCAACTACTGCAGGGGTGGGTACAGTCGGTGCGATTGGTGCCGCTGTTCCTTTTGTCTCATATTTCCAGCCCAGTGAGCGAGCCAAAGCGGTCGGTGCTCCGATCGAGATCGATATCAGCAAACTCGAGCCTGGTCAGCGGATCACAGCTGTTTGGCGTGGCAAACCTGTCTGGGTCGTTCGTCGTACCGAAGAAACATTGAAGAATTTGGAGGCCATGGCCGATCTGCTGCGTGATCCGGAATCCAAAGTGGCCGAACAGCAGCCTTCCTATGCCCAGAACCTCTACCGATCCATCAAACCAGAATATCTTGTGTTGATCGGTATTTGTACTCATCTGGGATGTTCTCCAACCTATTTGCCCCCGGATGCACCACATACCCTCGGTCCCGAATGGAAAGGTGGTTTTTTCTGCCCCTGCCATGGATCAAAATTTGACTTGGCCGGACGTGTTTTCAAAGGGGTACCGGCACCGAAAAATCTTGTTGTGCCACCGCACAAATACCTGAGTGATACCTTGATCCTGATCGGTGAAGATGGAGGGGCTGCGTGATGAACAGATTGTTGGAATGGATCGATGACCGTTTTCCGCTGACCAAACTGTGGAATGAGCATCTGGCAAAATACTATGCGCCAAAGAATTTCAACTTCTGGTATTTCTTCGGTTCCCTGGCATTGGTCGTCCTGATCAATCAGTTCGTAACAGGTATCTGGCTGACCATGAGTTATAAGCCTGATGCCGCAAAGGCTTTTGAGTCCGTTGAGTACATTATGCGGGACACCTCATGGGGTTGGCTGATCCGTTATCTGCATTCTACCGGTGCCTCGGCCTTCTTCATCGTAATCTATCTGCACATGTTCAGGGGCTTGATGTATGGCTCCTACAAACAGCCGCGGGAGCTGTTGTGGATGACTGGCATGTTTATCTATCTTTGCCTGATGGCCGAGGCCTTTCTTGGTTATCTGCTGCCATGGGGACAGATGTCCTACTGGGGTGCACAGGTCATCATCTCTCTGTTTGGCGCCATCCCGTACATTGGGGATACCCTGACCCTGTGGATACGGGGTGACTATGTCGTTTCGGATGTCACCTTGAATCGTTTCTTTTCCTTCCATGTTATCGCGGTTCCCATTGCCCTGCTTGCCTTGGTGATGGTGCATGTGATCGCACTGCATGAGGTGGGTTCCAACAATCCGGACGGTGTGGAGATCAAAAAGCACAAGGACAAGAATGGGATCCCGTTGGATGGTATTCCTTTCCATCCTTACTATACGGTTAAGGATATTGTCGGTGTAATTGTCTTTCTGATTTTTTTCCTTGCGATTGTTTTCTTCTGGCCAGAGATGAACGGTTATTTCCTTGAACATAACAACTTCATTCCAGCCAACCCTTCGGTGACACCGGAGCATATTGCTCCTGTATGGTATTTCACACCTTTCTATGCCATTTTGAGAGCCATACCAGATAAACTGTTTGGTGTTATTGCCATGGGTGCGGCCGTATTGATCCTGTTTCTGTTACCTTGGCTGGATCGGAACCCGGTGAAGTCGATCCGGTACCGTGGAACGCTCTACAAGTGGATTCTGGGAATTTTCATCGTCAGTTTCCTCGCCCTTGGCTGGTTGGGGATGCAACCTCCAACTCCAGCATATACGATGTTTTCCAGGATTTTTACAGTGATCTATTTCGCCTTTTTCCTGCTGATGCCGATCTATTCGAAACTGGACAAGACAAAACCTGTTCCTGATAGGGTGACATACAAATGAAAAAACTGATTGCGATTTGTTTCTTGCTGGTTCCTGTCATCGTTTCTGCTACAGGTGCAGGGGAGCACTTGATGCATGTGAAGATTGATCTGAAAGACAAGCGATCGTTGCAGCATGGTGCCAAACTTTTCGTCAACTACTGTCTGAGTTGTCATTCGGCCTCATATATGCGTTTCAATCGTGTTGCCAAGGATCTTGGTATCCCAAGAGATGTCATGAAGAAAAATATGCTTTTTGTGACAGACAAGCTCGGTAATACGATGAAAGTCGCTATGCGTAAGAAAGATGCCAAGAAATGGCTGGGTGTTGCACCACCAGATCTTTCTGTTATTACCCGATCCCGGGGGCCAGACTGGGTCTATTCCTTTCTGAATTCCTTCTATCTGGATGAGAAAAGGCCAACCGGGGTGAATAACCTTGTGTTCAAAGATACGGCGATGCCCCATGTCCTTTGGGAATTGCAAGGATGGCAACGGCCCGTTTATAGCGAGCACCATGAAGGTGAAGAAAGCAGAAAGACCATCAATGAATTGGAATTGGTCTATCCAGGGAAAATGAATGAAGAAGATTTCCAAGCCGCGACTCGTGATTTGGTCAATTTTCTTACCTATGTAGGAGAACCGGCAAAGCTGGTACGATACAAAACAGGTGTATGGGTCATCCTGTTTCTTATCGTTTTCCTGATCCCAGCCTACTTGCTGAAAAAGGAATACTGGAAAGACGTTCGTTAGTTCATAGTGCCTTGGCCTTCTTGTTTCTCATCCAAGTGGGCTTGACAGGCATGTTATAATTTCCAAGTTAAAAATTTCACGTGGAGTAGTAGCATGAGTGCACTTGCGAATCGACGTTCTGTGATGTCTTTTTATTCTGATCCACTTGATCCGGTGGGTCATGGTGTACGATTTTGCATTGCCGAAAAGGATATCAATATCGAGATCAATTATGTTGATCCTGACAATATCCCGGAAGATATTATCAGCCTCAATCCTTATAATTCGATTCTGACCCTGGTCGACAGGGAGCTGGTGCTCTATGAGGCACGAATCATCATGGAATATTTGGATGAGCGGTTTCCACATCCGCCATTGATGCCGGTTGATCCGGTTTCAAGAGCGATCAACCGTCAACTTGGCTTCCGTATCATGAAGGATCTATATTCACTTGTGGATGATTTGGAAAATGGTGATGAGAAGACAAGAACGAATGCACAGAAGGTTATGCGGGATCACCTGACGGCGATTGCTCCCGCCTTTGAAAGTTGTGATTTTTTCATGTCGGAAGATTTCTCTCTTGTGGATTGCAGTCTTGCTCCAATCCTCTGGCGTCTGGGACACTATGGTGTGACCTTGCCAGCCCAGGCGAAATCTTTGATAAAGTATGCCCGGAAAATCTTTGATAGAGAAGGTTTCAGAGCCAGCTTGTCAGAGGCTGAGCGTGAACTTGGTCCAGCATAGCCTGACTGGCAGATTCGTCGAATGGAGTTAACATCTACCAAACCCTATCTTATCCGGGCGCTTTATGAATGGATAGTCGATAATGATCTGACTCCACATCTTCTGGTCGATGCAGAAGCCGATGGAGTCCAGGTACCGGTCGAATTTATTGTCGATGGACAGATCGTGTTGAACATATCCGGTACGGCAGTACGTTCGCTGGATCTGGGAAATGAGTGGATTTTTTTTAATGCCCGGTTCAATGGGGTAGCGCAGGATGTTCATATTCCTGTTATTGCCGTCAAGGCCATTTATGCACAGGAAAATGGCAAGGGGATGGTCTTTGCAGAGGAGGAACTTCCTCCACCGCCGCCAAGGGATGACCAGAAGGGTGGCCCGAGAAAACCTTCTTTACGAGTGGTTAAGTAGAATTTTTAAAACAGCAATGCTGGTTCAGTCTTTGTATTGAAAGAGTTTGACAACCTTCTGGACGCCAGAAACCTTGCTGGCGATCAGGGCAGCCCGGTTTCCTTCTCCTCGTGTGACAATACCCATTAGATAGACAACACCTGCTTCAGTGACGACCTTGATACGTGTGCCATCTACGTTTTTGTCTGCCAACAGCCGGCTTTTGACATTGGCTGTCAGCAAGGTATCGCTGCTCCTGGCAGTGAGTGAGCTGGGTGCAGCAATCGTAATCTCATTGAAAACATGGCTGACCTTGGGTGTTCTCTTGGCAATTTGATATGCCTTCTGGCGAAGTTCCTCTGTCGGTGCTTCACCGGTCAGCAAGACATAATTGTTGAAACTGGTGACATTGATATGTGTCTTTCCTGCCAATGATTTGTCTTCAAGAATTGCCTTCTTGATTTTAAGCTCAATTGCCTGATCTTCAATTACAGTTCCTGTTGTACGCCTGTCATGAGCAACTGCAGCACCAGTCGCAACTGCACCCCCAACAACAATGGGAGCACATCCCTGAAGCAGCAGGCAACCATAAAGAAAGGCAAAAGCTGAAAGGATTTGAGGTATTCTGGAATTGGTTATTTTCGAATTTTTCATTTTGTTGTTTATCCAAAGAGTTTCCTATCTACAAGATCGCATAAACAGTGGATGATTAGCAAGTGGACTTCCTGAATTCGTGCCGTAATCTGGCTGGGTACACGCAGTTCAATATCTCCTTCTTCAAGCATATTCGCAGCTTCACCACCGTCTTTACCCGTCAGGAGTAAGACGCTGACATCTCTTTCATGAGCCGCCTCTATCGCTTTGATGATATTTGGAGATCCTCCGCTGGTGGTGATGGCGAGCAGAATATCTCCGGATTGTCCAAGCGCTCGAACTTGTTTGGAGAAGATCTCATTGTAATGATAATCATTGGCTATGGAAGTCAGAGTCGAGGTATCGGTTGTCAGCGCGATAGCTGGTAGTGCGGGCCGTTCCATTTCGAAACGGTTCAGCATTTCTGCAGAAAAATGCTGGGCATCAGCTGCAGATCCACCGTTTCCACAACTTATGATTTTGTGACCATTGATCAGACAGTCTGCAACCAGGGAAGCGGCGGTTGCGATCATTTCTGGTAACTCTGTCGCTGATCGGGTTTTGACTTCTATACTGTCAGCAAATATTTGTTCTACTCGTTCGATTGGATCCATAATCAAAAGGCATTCTTTATCCAGTTGACTGAAGGTGAAGAGGGTGAGCCGGAAATGATGACAGCATCGAAGCGGCAGGCCTGTTCCTGATACCGATCGGTCTGTTGAAGGTAATGCATGGCCGTTAACCTCAGTTTATTTTGTTTACGGGTATCAATGGATTCAATTCCACCCCCATATTGCTGATTCTTGCGATATCTTACTTCGATAAATGCAATTGTGTCTGTGTCCATCATGATGAGATCGATCTCACCTCGTGGACAGGAATAATTTCGCTGGACGAGTATCATACCCTTTTCACAAAGATGTTTTTCTGCAAGCTGCTCTGCCCATTGTCCGCGTTTATTGGTCAATAGGTCTTTCAGTTTCATGAGCGACAGTCTGTGTTGATTGAAATAGCCGTTTTGGTTTGCCCTGAACAAACTTTGCCCAAGCCAGCTTACGGAGGATTTGACCCTTTTCATTGATACGGAGCGTGCCTGTAGCACCTTCAATCCATGCGTCATGTTGCAACCGCAATTGACCCAAGTGAGGGATAATCTTATAGGCATCAATACCAAAAGCAAACAGGCGGAGAAATGCAGCATTGTCATCGGGCCAGTCCTGCTGCATTGAAAGTGGCGTTATCTCCGAGTCAAGATCCTGGTGCTCGAACATCCAAGGCATATCACCGATGATGACACCTTCCATATCTAGATCGGGCTCTCCTCTCGGTGGCAGACCATAAGCATGAGAGGTAGAAATTACAGGCAGTTGTGAAGCTCGATAATAAAGTAGTTGCGGACGGATCTGTCGTGCGTGTACCGGGAATGCAGCCATGAAGATAAAATCGGCATCCTTGCGTGGACGGGGTTCGAACTTGATCTTACGCCCTGTTGTCTTGGCCAGGGTTTGATATCGCAGTTCACTTCCATCGATATTCAGCAACAATTTTACTGGTGTTGAAAAGTCTGATGTATTTGCATCGAATGCCTGTTGCTCAAGAACACTGCCTCCCAATGCTTCGAATCTATCACGAAACGCATTGAGAAGCCGTTCTCCCCATGAGCTTTTAGGGGTGATAGTAAGTGCATGTGTGTATCCATCTGACCAAGCTTTTTCTGCCACCTGAGAGGCTTCGTCTTCAGGCGAGAGGCCAAACTGGTAAAGAAGCAGGGATTCAATATGGTGTTTATACTGTGTCAGTTCTTCGTCATTGAGTTTGTTCAGTACCAGCGTTTTTACCAGTAACTCTTTCAGTGACAGCAAATTTTTCAATGCTTTTTTTTCGAGTGGGCCGACGACAATATCGGCACCATCTTCCACAGCCTGCTGATAAACGTCGATGATGTTTTCAGGATTGGCATCATAGACATGAACCATGGGTTGGTCGGGATGATTATTCTCGTCATACCAAGCCGACAGAAATCCGTCTCTCACAGCAGCACCAGCCTGGGCAAAACGTCCATGTTCAGGTAATAATAGCGCGATGTTTTTGACTTTTTTGCCGACGGCGCTGCTCTTGTCAAATAATTCGGCAACTACAGGCTGTTCTGCAGGATGATTGGGATACCGTTTCCGCCAGCTTTCGATCTTTTCCGAAAAAACTGTTTCGTCAAACAGATAGTGTCGTGTAATCAATGCCAGCTCCGCCCAACCGGCAAGAAGATCTGAGCTTTCCTTTAATTGCACGAGTTGTTCCTGATCGAGTTGTTCGATGATCGCCCAGATAATACGACGGTTTTCTTCGCGAGCTTGATCGGATTCTAGTAGCGGATCAACCAGGCTTCGTTGTCTGGCCACATCAAGGGGCGAATCGAGTTGTTCATAGGCTTTGATACGCATTTGCAGGATTTCTCTCTGCAATTCAGTATCAGCGGTATCAAGAGGCACATTTTTCAGAGCCTGTATCACTTGTTCTGGCTGTTGATCGAGTGTTGCTATCCTTGCTGCAACAAGGTCATATCGGAGTTTGGTGGCTTCATCCAGACTGCTTCGATTCATCTGTGCCAGGATTTTTCGCGCTTCGAGACTGTTCCCTGCCATGATATAAGCTTCGGCAGCAGAAAGCTCATGGCCAGCCTTAATCATTGATGGAGAACCATCTTTCAGCAAAGCAGGTTCAGCGGCTGCAAGTTTCAGGTATTCTTCAGCAGCAGGAATATATTCTCCAGATTTCAGCAGTTGCCGTGCGATCTCGGGATGACCTGTAGGCAAGTCCTCTTTAACCGTTTGTGGGCCACAACCTGAGAGAAAAATGATCGTAAGAAAGTATATTAACCATCTGAACTTTGAACAGAGCAGCATTCTTCTTCCAAGGGAAAATTGAAAGTAGGAAGTTTAGCATTTTTTGTGATTGTGAGAAGATTCTGCTATGTCGGACATTGACGCGAAAAACAAAGGTGTGCTCTACGTCGTTGCAACCCCTATCGGGAATCTTGACGACATGACGCCCAGAGCGATCGAGACCTTGAGGGAGGTCGATCTCATCCTCGCCGAAGATACCAGGCACAGCGGAAAACTTCTAAAGAAGTTTTCGATTACATCACGCATGAAGGCTTTCCATGATCACAATGAACGCAAAATCTCAACCGAGCTTATCGAGCGATTGAAGGGTGGTGAGAAAATAGCCCTGATCAGCGATGCAGGAACACCGTTGGTTAGTGATCCCGGTTATTATTTGATCAACAGCGCGCAGCAGGAAGGCATCCGTATTGTTCCGATCCCTGGCCCTTGCGCATTGATCGCGGCTCTAAGTGCTTCAGGACTGCCTTCTGATAAATTTACCTTCCACGGGTTTTTACCTTCCAGGACAAAGGCCCGGCAGAAAAAATTGCAGGAATTGAAATCAGAAACAGGGACACAGATCTTCTATGAAGCCCCTCATCGTCTAAAGGACACCCTGGATGATATAAAAGATATTTTGGGTTCTGCACGCATGGCCTGCATGGCGCGTGAACTGACTAAGCGTTATGAAACGATCCGCACAGGAACACTGATCGATCTGACTCACTGGTTATCAGAAAACCCTGAACAATGTCGGGGCGAAATTGTGCTCGTAGTTGAAGGTCATCATGAAAAACATACTGAGGAGGGTGAAGACCAACGTGTACTTGAAGTGTTGCTGGAATATTTACCTCCAAGTCAGGCAGTTGCTGCCGCAGTGAAGCTTACGGGTGGAAAGAAAAACCAACTTTATAGAATGGCACAGAAAAAATCACAAGAATAGCCCTTCCTATGCTCAGGGGAGCACGGGTTTATTCAGAATTTTTGCCGTACAGAAATGTGCTTCCATTCTTAATAGGATGTTGAAAAAAAGTACTTTATCCATGTTTCATTATTTCCATTCCGTCCTGTTCTGAGACAACAGGACGATAACCCAAATCCCTTTTGATCTTTTCGATATTATATTTTCGGCTCATCGCGACAAAAGCCAGATCGAATCTTGTGATCGGTGGTTGTTTCTGAATGTTGAAAATTCGCCAGATCGTTTCCAGACTTGTTGCTGCAATCGCGGCAAACAATTTGGGAATACTTTTTTCAGGAGGATTTACACCTTGAGCGATGAAAAGTTTACTCAGAAATTCTTTTACCGTTTGAGTATTGTCATCAGTGACAAAATATACATTTTTATCGGTGCCTTTTTCGCAAGCCAGGACAATGGCATCAGCAGCATTATCAACATAGACCATTTCAAAAAGGCTCCTGCCATGATCGATCCAGATAAACTCACCGGATGTTACTTTGTCGATCAGCGTATTGATTGAGTCCGCCCCTTTCCCCCAGATGAAGGGAGGGCGTATGATGATACTTTCCATCTTGCTTTTCTGACCCAGAATAAATTTCTCGGCCAGCATTTTTGCCTTTCCATAACGGGAGTTTGGAGATGCGGGATAAGGTTCTGTTTCGTCAATATCGATCAGATCTTTTTTATCCTGAAGAACGCTTTCAGAGCTGATATAGATGAACCGTTTTACACCAGAGACCTCTGCTGCCCGGAACAGGTTCTTTGTTGCATCAACAATTCCTTGTTGAAAGAGCGCCCACTTACCCCAGAATACAACAGGAGCCGCGCAATGAATAACAATATCGACACCTGACAATTCATGCTTCCATTGATCAATGTTTTCAAGAGAACCGGAAACAGGTTTTACTTTTAGTGTTTCCAGTTTTTTCCTCGAGTTTTCTGATCGGCTGAGACCAGAAATATCTGAATACTCTTTTTGCAGACGCGTAATGACACGCTGCCCCAGAAAACCGCTCCCCCCTGTTATAAATATCTTCATCACCCTCACCTTTAGAGTTTCCGATTTCAAATAATATTAGACGATCTGTCGCCTGCAGGTGACAGATTTTTTTGAAAATATACAGTTTATCAAGCTATGAAAACTATAACTGTTTGATTTTAAAGTGAGTATGATATGGTACGCGGTATGCAGTGAATGTTTGTAGTACAGATTCGACAATCGGAAGCCATTTTTGAAAAGGAATTCAGTCTGTAGGGAGGAGTCCTGAAAAACGGTGAATCATTTTTTAGAACTTTACTGAATTTAATAACCTTTCAAGGTGGTGAAATATGAAACCTTATCACAAAGCTCTGGCATTGGCTCTTTCACTGGGCGGAACAAATGCTGTCAATGCAACATCTTATTCTTTCCTTGATCCCTCTTTTGCATATGTTCCTGAAGGGACAACCTATTTGGGATCAGTCTCCTATAGTGGGCTCGACAGCCCAATCACGTCTGCAATTCTGACAATATTTTTATCAGATGATGAAAGCAGTAGTTTTCCGGGTTTTGTGGATATTCCCACAGAAAATGCAGAGCTTGCTTTTGTAACAGGCAATGCGAGTGATGTTTCGCCAGGTCTTATAGCTGAAGTCGATGGCAATAGTGTGTTATTCAGTGGCTTACCTGTTGATGATAATGGCGCATTATCTGGCCCACCCCCCATCGCAACTCCGCCTCTTGGCACGGTCGGATCCTATTTTAACTTTGATGTAACGTCATTGCTTAACCCTGGTATAACCTCAGGCACAGTCAGTTTCGATTTGGTTGCACAGGATTTAATTGCAAGCTTTCCCCCACTCCTTGGAGGAGGCCCCTATATTGAGGATTTCAACTACGAAGGCGCAGAGCTCGCAATCGAGACATCGGCGGTACCTTTGCCGGCCGCGGTGTGGTTCATGGCAAGTGGTCTGATTGCACTGTTCGGCTTTACCGGGCGCAAAAGTGTGGATCCCTTGAGCTGAGGATCACACAAGCCTGTTACTCTAGGTAACACAGTGAAAGCCCCAGCAGAACGCTGGGGCTTTTTTTGTACCGATTTTTTCAATACGAGCACTTCCTCCCCGCTGACGGCGGGTGCGTTGATTCCGTTTTGTTCCGTTCTGTTTTAAAATTACCTTCAGAGAGTTGGCCAGACAGTCGCTGTGTGTTTTTCGCATGCAGAGGAAAGTCCGGGCTCCACAGGGCAGGGTGCCAGGTAACACCTGGGAGGCGTGAGCCTACGGAAAGTGCCACAGAAAACAAACCGCCTCTGGTTCGCCAGTGGTAAGGGTGAAAAGGTGCGGTAAGAGCGCACCGCGCAATGGGTAACCGTTGTGGCAGGGTAAACCCCACCCGGAGCAAGACCAAATAGGGGAACGCGCCGTCTATAGGCGGCACGTGTGGCCCGCATGAGTTCCCGGGTAGGTTGCTTGAGGTGTACGGTGACGTACATCCCAGATGAATGACTGTCACACCTTTGGGTGACAGAACCCGGCTTATCGGCCAACTCTTTTTCCTTTCTTTAGTACAGTTTCCGGATTCGCATGAAGCTGGCGAACTTCGGAATCCCTTTTCGTGTTAATCCAAAATACTTGTAGGTGATCTGAGATCCAATAGGTGGTGGGTTTTTGCGATCTTTGTCTTTGAACCCTGTTCCGATCTTGAATCGTTTCCCGTCAGGCATTTCTACCAGTATTGCTCCTAGCATTCCTTTATATTTGCCCTTTCCGGGTAAGTGGGCAATCACAACTGCCTCTGCATCAAACCAGGCCTTAACCTTCAGAAGATCAGCCGTACGACCTGCACGGTACAGTGCATCACCTCGATGAAGCATCAGTCCTTCTCCACCCAATTTAAGCACGCGTTTCAATTCGGCTTCCAGTTCATCCTGGTTTTTGAGGCGATATTGCTTGATCAGTCTGAGATGAGGATTGGGGTGATCCTTTAGTATCTGCTGCAACTCATAGAGTCGTTTGGTGAAGGGTTGATGGGGGGTTGGAAGATCAAAGATCATGTATTTGACCCGTTTCCATTCAGAATCTACAGGTTTGTCTTTTGTGACGGTACTGACCAGTTGTTCGAATGAAGATCGGTTGATCCAGAGTTCACCATCTAGAGGTTGATCAGGAAAGCCTTTTGTAAACCAGTCTGGTGCGTGATAAAGATTTCCCTGTCGGGAGATCAGTCTTTTTCCATCCCAATACGCACGAACACCATCAAGTTTTTCACTGACCCAGTAATTCTCGAGATTTTCACTCTTTTGATAGATCTTGGCGAGAGCGAGAGGTGGAACGGGAGCGGCATTGAGGATCTGCAGAGGGGGGAAGGTAATTGAAACAACAACTGTAATTGCCAGAAAAAAGCCAGCCTTTTGCCAGAAAGTATCCTTTTTCATTAATTTGTCTTCCATAAATAGCTTTCATGGTATTTAAATGCTTTTGGGCAGGGAAAGCGACTAAAAAAGGCCATTTGTAACATTTTATGTCGCTGAAAAATGTCTATTGTCAGAAACTACTTTAATTACGATGACTAAACAAATGATAGTAAAAAAGGAATTTTCAGAACAGGTTCCAGGTCTCTCAATATTTGCCTAAGTGTTTGTTGCAAAAGCAGGAATTCAAGTCTTTACCACCTTGACATAAGGGATCTGATATACCATAGTTCACCTAATGGTGGGAGATTGTGGATCATAGTGGATCATATGTGGATCTCCTGAACGAGAATAACAGCTGCACGGGGAGCCCATGTTTAGTGGTAACAGCACATTGAGTCTGGACGAGAAAGGAAGGTTGGCAATACCTAGCCGCTACCGCACTCGGCTGAATGAAATGTGCGATGGTCATATGATCCAGACCATCAGCCCACTTGACCGCTGTGTCTGGATATATCCCCAGACCGAATGGGAAATCATCGATGCAAAGTTACGCCAGCTGTCGGATTTTGATAAACAAAGCCGACGCACTAAACAGATGATGTTGGGATATGCAGAGGAATGCAGACTTGATTCTCATGGTCGTATCCGCGTCCCCGCCAGTTTGAAAGAGTACGCAGGGCTTGAGAAGCAGGCGGTCATATTGGGGCAGGGTAATAAATTTGAGTTATGGGATGAATCGGCCTGGAATACACAGCATGACGAATGGCTAAAGAGTCTGGCTGAGGGTGTAGGCGACCCATCGGAACCTTTGCAACAGTTGTCCCTCTGATGGTGGTGGTCAAGAATGGACAGCAACACAAACCGGTTTTATTGGCAGAAGTGTTGGAAGCACTCTCGATCATTGAAAACGGTATTTATATTGATTGCACTTTTGGGCGGGGAGGTCACACAAGGGCGATGTTAGAACAACTTGGAGATCAGGGAAGATTGATCGCGATTGATCGTGATCCCGAAGCAATCCGGACAGCCAGGGTTCTCGAATCAGAGGACAAACGATTCTCAATTGAACAGGGTCCATTTTCGATACTCAAAGAGGTCGCGGATCGTCATGGAGTGACTGGACAGGTCAATGGAATACTGTTCGATCTGGGCGTTTCCTCTCCACAGATCGATGAGGCAGAACGGGGGTTCAGTTTCATGCGGGAAGGGCCACTGGATATGCGCATGGACCCCGATCAGGGAATCAGTGCCGCAGAGTGGTTGGCGAGCGCTGGTGAACGCGAGATGGTCGAAGTTTTCAGCAAATATGGTGAGGAACGCTATGCAAAGAGGATCGCAAGAGCCATTACTGAAACACGTGAGGAAAGCCCGATTGAAACAACCACGCAACTGGCTCGTCTTGTCATAGAAGTGATACCAGGACAAAACAAACCAGGTCAGAAAACGATCCATCCCGCCACAAAAGTCTTTCAGGCAATCAGGATCTTCATCAATAGAGAGCTCGACGAAATAAGAGAGGCTCTTGATCAAGCACTTGAAGTTTTGTCTCCAGGTGGACGTCTGGCGGTGATCAGTTTTCATTCGTTGGAAGATCGCATCGTAAAACGTTTCATGAAAAAGGCTGCTAGTGGTGACCCGTTTCCGGCCAACCTTCCAGTGCCGGTATCGATGCTTGAACCAAAACTGAAAGTTATCGGCAAAATGATTCGTGCCAGCGAGGAGGAGATTGCAGTAAACCCTCGGGCGAGGAGTGCAGTTCTGAGAGTTGCTGAGAGGGTGGCCGCATGAGAATTTTGCTTCTTTTTTCTCTCGGTTTGCTGACAATTTGGTCTGCGATCAGCGTAGTGGGAGCAAGGCATGAGAGCCGTAAGTTGTTTGTCGAACTTCAACGTATAGAGAAACAGCGAGATCAAATGTTGGAAGGCTGGGGGCGTCTGCAACTGGAACAGGCAACCTGGGGTACGTACAGCCGAATTGAGGAAGTCGCCCGTGAAAAACTGAAGATGAAGCTCCCGCCGACAGAAGAGATAAAACTGGTGACCAAATAATGGCTGCAAAGATTGCACAATCATATAAACAATACAGGGGCAGACGCTGGTTTGTACTTTGTCTGTTCATGGCTGCTGCGGTTGGGCTCTCCTTCCGGGTCATCCAGTTACAGTTGCTGGACAAGGAGTTTTTGCAAAATCGTGGAAATGCCCGTTATTTGCGCACAGTCTCGATTCCTGCCCATCGCGGTGTGATTCAGGATCGCAACGGCGAACCACTGGCCATCAGCACCCCCATCAGCACTATTGCCGGTAACCCCAAAAAAATGTTGCAAGACAAGTCGCGTTGGAATGAATTGGCAAAGGTTCTCAATATTCCGCTTGCTAACCTGGAGGATAGGGTCAAACGTCGAGCCGATCGAGAGTTCATCTATTTGAAACGTCAGGTCTCACCATCGGTTGCAGAAAAGGTGCAGGCGTTACAAATCAGCGGTGTGTTTGAACAGAAAGAATATCGAAGGTTTTATCCTGCTGCAGATGTCGCGGCACATGTCGTTGGTTTCACCAACATTGACGATCGAGGTCAGGAAGGGATGGAGTTGGCCTATGATGCCTTGTTGCGGGGTAAGCCTGGTGCAAAACGTGTCATTCGTGATCTGCACGGAAACATCATTGAAAATGTGGAAAGTGTCAAAACCGTCGAGCCGGGCAAGGATCTCACGCTCAGCATTGACAAACGTATCCAGTATCTTGCTTACCGTGAACTGACGGCTGCCGTTCTTGGGCATAAGGCGAAGAGTGGCTCGATTGTGGTGATCGATGCTCATACCGGTGAAGTGCTGGCAATGGTCAATCAGCCATCTTATAACCCGAACAACCGGTTCGAACTTAAAGGTGAAAACTACCGCAACCGTGCAGTGACCGACGTATTTGAACCAGGATCGACGATCAAACCCTTTACCGTGGGCGCTGCGCTGGAAGCAGGTCTGGTGAAACCGGACACGCCGATCGATACACGGCCCGGTTATTATCGAATAGGTCAGAATATCGTCAGGGACATTCATAACTATGGTCTGATCGATGTGGCAACGGTGATTAGAAAGTCCAGCAACGTGGGCGTTTCAAAGATTGCCTTGATGATAGAACCGGAAATGTTGTGGAGAACCTTCAACCGAATAGGGCTTGGTACGGTCAGCGGTGTAGGTTTCCCCGGAGAGGTTGCAGGCCGCTTGCGGGACTACACCCACTGGCGAAAATTCGAGCAGGCCACGATGTCTTTTGGTTATGGAATGTCGGTAACAACTCTGCAACTGGCGCAGGCCTATACCGTATTTGCCAACGATGGTGTGATGATCACTCCGAGCCTTCTCAAGATCTCCGAACCGCAAGATACGGTACGGGTCTTTAGCAGCAAGATAGCACGACAAGTCCTGAAGATGATGGAAGGTGTTGTTGAAAACGGGACGGCCAGACAAGCAAAGATTCCTGGCTATCGTGTCGCCGGAAAGACCGGAACCGCACATAAATCCTCTGCTGGCGGGTATGCCGAAGACCGCTACCAGTCCGTCTTTGCCGGAATAGTCCCGGCGAGCAACCCGAGGCTGGTGGCCGTAGTCATGATAAACGAACCGACACAGGGAGAATATTACGGTGGACAGGTTGCCGCACCTGCTTTTGCCCGCCTCATGGGTGAAACACTTCGTCTGCTGAACATTCCTCCGGACGACCTTCCCGCGTTACAAAAGCAGGCCAGTAAACAACTGATGGCGGGGAGGCAACCTTGATTATGACCGCAATGAATCAGGGTGGTATCCATCTCAGCGAACTGCTGGACGGTTTCGCATTGGTTAAACCGGAGCAAGATACCCAGATTCTTGGCCTGGAACTGGATAGCCGGAAGGTACAGCAGGGTGACTGTTTTATCGCTATTGCCGGCACCTCGACACACGGAATCGATTTTATCCCTGAGGCCATGGCAAAAGGTGCCGTTGCCGTTCTTGTTGACAGTGAAGATGCCCATCTGATCGAGGAAGATCGGAGGAATGTCATCTTCATCGATCAGCTCAATAGAAAAACAGGAGAAATTGCTCATCGCTATTTTAGTGAACCGACCAATCTGATGAAAATGTTTGCCGTTACAGGTACTAACGGCAAGACATCGGTCAGTTATTTCGTGGCCCAGGCGCTTGATAGCCTAAATGGCAGAGGTACTTGTGGTGTCATTGGAACGCTGGGTAGCGGATTGTTTGGAGAGTTCGTTTCCAGCAACATGACTACGCCGGATCCCATCGAAATCCATCGGACGCTGGCGCAGCTGCACGATCAGGGGGCGAAGTCCTGTGTCATCGAAGCATCCTCACATGGATTGTCACAGCATCGCCTTTCCGGTGTGGATTTTGATGTTGCCGTTTTTACTAACCTGACCCGCGATCATCTCGATTACCACGGCAGTATGGCAGCCTATGGCAAAGCCAAACTACAGCTGTTCGAATCACCTGATCTACAGGCAGCGGTGATTAATCTGGATGATCCCTTTGCAGAGAAGATTATCAATACCCTGCCGAATGAGGTTCACGTTATCGGCTACACCCTCGATCTGGAAAACCGGATATCGGAGATCCCTGTCATTCTTTGTACGGGACTGGATGTATCCGCCAGTGGTCTGATTATGGAAATCGAGACAGAGGGATGTTCCAGTTTTCTTAAAACCAATTTGCTGGGTCGCTTCAATGCCAGCAATATCCTTGCGACCTTGGGTGCACTGATGGCCTGTGGGATCGATTTCCAGAATGCTATAAAGGCACTTTCAGCAGTAAGAGGTGTTCCAGGTCGGATGGAAGCATTTACCCAACAAGGAAGCCCCTGCACAGTGGTGGATTATGCCCATACGCCGGATGGTCTGATCAAGGCGCTAGAAACCTTGCGTGAAATTTGTGCTGGCCAGTTGTGGTGTGTATTTGGTTGTGGGGGTGATCGGGATAAGGGGAAACGTGCTCTCATGGGTGAAGTGGCTGAACGCCTTTCTGACCAGATTATCATTACCAATGATAATCCCCGATCGGAAGATCCGAATGTCATTGCCAGCGGGATTCAGTCGGGTATGAAAGAAGCCGACAGGGTACAGGTGATTCTTGATCGCAAACAGGCGATCGAAACGGCCATTCGATCTGCGCAACCGGAAGATATTGTATTGATTGCAGGGAAAGGCCATGAAAACTGGCAAGAGATCGATGGGCATAGGTTTCCTTTCAACGATCGCAATATCGTGTTGAAACAGCTCAGTAAGAGAGGCCAGAATGATTAGTCTTTCTCTCAAGGCAGTTGCCAACGGCATTGGTGCCGAATTGCATGGCCCGGATCTTACGTTTACGGGATGTTCAACTGATACCCGTACCCTTCGGGAAGGTGAGTTATTTGTTGCCCTTCACGGTCCCAACTTCGATGGTCACGAATTTGTTGATAGTGCCGAAAAATCAGGTGCAGTGGCTGCAATCGTCGACCGTCCTGTAGAGACCGGTTTACCTCTGCTTCAGGTCAGGGATACACAGCGCGCACTTGGTGAGTTGGCAGCTCTGTGGCGAGATAAGTTTCAGATCCCGGTAGTTGCAATCACGGGCAGCAATGGGAAAACCACAGTCAAAGAGATGCTTAGTTCGATTTTGTCCTGTGGCGGCAATGTGCTTGCAACCAAAGGCAACTTCAACAATGAGATTGGTGTCCCGCAAACCCTGTTCAACCTAGATCAGAAACATGATTTTGCCGTTATCGAAATGGGTGCCAACCGCCCCAATGACATCGCCCGTCTGTGTGAAATTGCAAAACCTGAAATCGGATTGGTCACCTTGTGCGCTCCTGCACATCTTGAAGGTTTTGGCTCCATTGAGGGCGTAGCGGATGCCAAAGGCGAGATCTTCGAAGCTTTAGGCCATGAAGGAACAGCGATTATCAATGCAGATGACAAATTCGCTTCATTATGGCGAAAAAAAGCCGGAGCTTCACGAGTGATTACTTTCGGGATGATGGATACAGCCAGTCCCTGCCCAGCCGATATAACGGCCGCGATTGCTGCGATCAATATGGTTGGCAGTCATATTCGCCTGCATATCCCGGGTGAAGAGATCGACGTTCGCCTTCCACTTCCCGGGCGTCACAATATTATGAATGCACTGGCAGCTACGGCCTGTGCGGTCGCGATTGGAATCGACGCAGAAAAGATCCGCTATGGACTGGAGCAGGTAGAGGTTGTGCCCGGGCGTTTACAGTTTAAACGGGTCGGCAAAAAACTGATCGTCATCGATGATACTTACAACGCCAATCCGGGCTCTTTCACCGTTGCCCTGGATGTATTGATCAGTTCCAGTGGGGAGCAGTGGCTGGTACTCGGAGATATGGGTGAACTTGGAAGTTCTGCTATCAGACTACACAGAGAAGCAGGACAACGGGCTTGTTTCGCCGGTATCGACCGTTTTTTTACGATTGGGAGACTGAGCCGGCATGCCGCTGAGGCCTTTGGTCCTGATGCAGAGCATTTTACGGATCTGGAGACATTGATCGATCGGATCACAACATTGAAGAAAGCGTCAGATAAGGATATCACGCTCCTCATCAAAGGTTCCCGAGCAGCCCAAATGGAGCGGGTTGTACAGGCACTGGAGAGTGAATATGCTTCTGATCCTTGCTGATTATCTGGTCCAGTTCCATTCAGGTTTCAATGTTTTTCAGTACATTACACTGAGAACCATTCTCGGTGTTTTGACCGCACTGTTCATCTCTCTGTTTGTGGGTCCTTGGATGATTCGTTATTTGACCCATTATCAGCTTGGTCAAAGTGTACGTAGTGATGGCCCTGAGACTCACCTCTCCAAGGCAGGCACACCAACAATGGGTGGTCTGTTGATCCTGGTGGCAGTCGGCGTCAGTACACTCCTGTGGGGTGATTTGAGCAACAAATATATCTGGGTTGTCTTGTTGGTGACCGCTCTGTTTGGTGTGGTCGGCTGGATAGATGACTACCGCAAGATCGTCGAGAAGGACCCAAGAGGACTTCCTGCCCGGTATAAATACCTGTGGCAATCCGTGATCGGTCTGGGCGCCTCTGTTTTTCTCTATATGACGGCGACCACGGTTGCTGAAACCAGCCTGATATTACCCTTCTTCAAGGAAGTCAATATCCCCTTGGGTCTGTTCTACATCCCCTTCGTCTATTTCGTTATTGTCGGCACCAGCAATGCTGTCAACCTGACAGACGGTTTGGATGGTCTGGCGATCATGCCATGTGTTCTGGTAGCGGGTGCATTGATCATTTTTGCCTACGTCGCAGGGAATGTAAATTTTTCCAGCTATCTTGGTTTTCCCTACATAGCCGGAGCAGGGGAATTGTGTATTTTTTGTGGAGCAGTTGTTGGCGCAGGCCTGGGTTTTTTGTGGTTCAACACCTATCCGGCACAGGTTTTTATGGGCGATATTGGTGCACTGGCACTGGGTGCAGCACTGGGTACTGTTGCGGTCATCATCCGTCAGGAACTGGTGTTATTTATTATGGGTGGAATTTTTGTGATCGAAACAGTTTCGGTGATCTTGCAGGTGGCTTCATTCAAATTGACCGGCAGGCGTATTTTCAACATGGCGCCCTTGCATCATCACTACGAACTGAAGGGTTGGCCTGAGCCTCGGGTCATTGTCCGTTTCTGGATTATCACCGTCATGCTAGTGCTGATCGGTCTGGCGACACTCAAGGTCAGGTAGGAAAATGGCAAAAGAAAGACGACATAAACCTGACAGAATCGATACCGTGATTATAGGTATTGGTGCTACCGGTATGTCGTGCGCACGTTTTTTGGCCAACAGGAAGCTACCTTTCGCCATGACCGATACACGTGAGGTACCTCCAGGGCTCGAGGAAGCAAGGCGGGCATTTCCTGATATAACGATCCGTACCGGCCTTCTGGACATGGAACTGATCATGCAGGCGCGTCAGTGCCTGGTCAGTCCGGGGATCTCGATACACCATCCTGTCTTGGTCAAGGCGGCACAGGAAGGTATTGAGATTATCGGTGATACCGAACTCTTTGCCCGGCATGTCAACACCCCCGTCATTGGCATCACCGGGTCCAATGGTAAAAGTACAGTCACCACCTTGGTCCATGAGATGGCGAAAGCTTCCGGCAAAGACGTGAAGGCGGGGGGGAATCTGGGTACACCAGCACTAGATTTACTGGAAGATCCCGAGCCTGATCTGTATGTGCTGGAATTGTCCAGTTTCCAACTCGAAACGACACACAGTCTCAACCCGATCGCGGCCACTGTCTTGAATATCTCAGAAGATCACATGGATCGTTACAGTGACGTTGCAGAATACGCTGATGCCAAAGAACGCATTTTTCTGGGAGATGGTGTGATGGTGTTGAATGGTGATGATCCCGTAGTTGCCCGCATGGCAAAAACCCCTCGGGAGATCATCCGTTTTACCTTGGGGGAGCCGCAGGAGGATGAGTTTGGACTGATTGAAAAGGGGGGCAATCGTTGGCTGGGACACGGAAAGCGTGCTTTGCTGCCGGTGCAACAGATGAAGATTCAGGGGCTGCACAATGTTGCCAATGCGCTTGCCGCACTCGCATTGGGACATGTGGCTGGTTTTGATGAAGAAATGATGCTAGAGGTACTCAGGACCTGGTCAGGTCTGCCACACCGTTGCCAATGGGTGGCAGAAGCTCAGGGTGTCGATTGGTACAACGATTCCAAAGGTACTAACGAAGGAGCGACAGTTGCAGCGATCAAAGGATTTGGCGATCGGCCGATCATTCTAATTGCAGGAGGGGATGCCAAAGGTGCGAAGTTCAATGAACTGGCAGATGCAGCGAGAGGACGGGTCAAGCAGGCCATTCTTTTTGGTCAGGATGCTTCTCTGCTGAAACAGGTGCTGGAGCCGGTCACCAAGGTACAACAGGCGAAAAATCTTGAGCAGGCTGTCAGTGCAGCTGATCGCATTGCAAAGAGAGGTGATCGGGTACTGTTTTCTCCGGCCTGTGCAAGCCTGGACATGTTTGAGAACTATCAGGCCAGAGGTCAGGCCTTTATCGATGCGGTTTATGAGATCTTGCGGGATGAGGTGGAACCATGAGTCACGCAATTCCCGTACAGCGGAAACAGAGCAGACCGGATTATAAGCTAGGTACAGGTTACTACGACTGGTGGCTGATCGGGTGTGTAGCTGTTCTAATTGGTATCGGGCTTGTGATGGTGTCTTCCGCCTCCATTTCGATCGCTGATCCACTGGGCAAGGAAGGTGGTTCGCGTCTTTACTATTTCTGGCGCCAAGTCGTGGCACTGGGGATTGGTCTTTCCGTGGGCGGCTTCGTACTACGGATCCCGCTTTACATTCTCAAGCAGTTTCGCTATCTGTTTCTGTTGATCACGGTGGTTTTGCTGATCGTTGTGATCTCCCCTTTAGGCAAGGAAGTCAATGGTGCTGCCCGCTGGGTCGATCTGGGTGTGTATGATCTGCAGGCTTCAGAGATCGCCAAGCTATTGATGGTTATTTATCTCGCTGGATACATGGAGCAGCATCTGGAGAAGGTGAGGACTCATTTTTCCGGTCTCTATAATCCAATCATCGTCATGACCGTCATTTGCGGTTTGCTGCTGTCCGAGCCGGATTTCGGTACTTCAGTGTTGTTGTTTGCCACTATGCTGGGTTTGCTGTTCATCGGTGGGATTCCGCTGCTGAGAATCCTTATGTGGGGACTGGTTGCAGTGGGTGCGCTCGCAGTCGCTGCAGTCATGTCGCCTTACCGTATGCAACGACTGCTGACTTTCATGGATCCCTGGTCTGATCCGTACCATACAGGTTTCCAGCTGACCCAGGCGCTGATCGCGATTGGTCGCGGAGAGTGGTTTGGTGTCGGGTTGGGAAACAGCGTACAGAAACTGTTCTATCTGCCAGAAGCTCATACTGATTTTATTTTTTCTGTCTTTGCAGAAGAGCAGGGACTTTTTGCATCGCTTGGGCTGATCGCATTATTTATGTTTTTTATTTGGCGTGTTTTCCAGATTGCTGCACAAGCTGAAAAGGGTGGGAGGTTTTTTCCTGCATACCTGGCCTACGGGTTCGGCCTCCTCATGGGTATGCAGGCATTTTTTAACCTCGGTGTAAACATGGGTGTACTGCCCACCAAAGGGCTGACTCTACCCTTCATCAGCTATGGTGGTAACAGTTTGATTATGATGTGTGTGGCCACGGCGCTGATTTTGCGCGTGGATTACGAAACCCGTCTTGGGCTTGATGATGAGGAGGCCGAAGCATGAAGCGGCCAATCATGATCATGGCAGGTGGAACTGGTGGCCATGTCTATCCTGGACTGGCCGTGGCCGATTACCTGCGCAGTCAGGGCGTTCCCTTATTATGGTTGGGAACAGAAAAGGGGCTTGAAGCCAATGTGGTGCCAGAGGCCGGATACCCGCTCCAGACATTGGTCATCGGTGGTGTACGTGGAAAGGGCCTGAAGACGTTGATTATTGCACCCTTCAGAATTCTCTATGCCGTGGTCCAGTCCCTCAAAATTATGTTGAAATATCGGCCGGCAGCCGTGCTAGGTATGGGTGGTTTTGCCAGTGGTCCCGGTGCCATCGCTGCATGGTTGATGCGTATCCCGATCTTGATTCATGAACAGAATGCCATCGCCGGCATGACCAATGGTTGGTTATCGAGAATTGCAACCAAGGTGTTGGAGGCATTTCCTGACACATTCCCACAAAAGAAGGGTGTGGAATGTGTTGGTAATCCGGTCAGGGATTCAATCATTAATCTGAAAAAGCAGATCAAACCCGATCATGCGAAGCGGATCCTGATTGTCGGTGGTAGTTTGGGAGCAGTGAAGCTCAATCGGGTTGTTCCGGCTGTGCTGTCACAGCTGAGTCTTGAGAGATCGCTGCTCATCTGGCATCAAACCGGTCAACGGGATTACGAAGAAACTATAAAAAGATATCAGGAGCTCGAACTCCAGGCACGGATTGCCCCTTTTCTTGATCATATCGAACAAGCCTATGGCTGGGCTGATCTTGTGATCTGCCGGGCAGGAGCCCTGACCGTCTCAGAACTTGCGGTTGCTGCTCTACCGGCGGTTCTTGTCCCTTATCCCCATGCAGTTGATGATCACCAGACTGCTAACGCCCGCTACCTTGTAGATGCCGGTGCAGCGGTCATGGTCGCTGATCAGGATCTCACGGAAGAAAAACTGCTGCGGGTGATGAGAGACTTATTGACGACACCGGCTAAGCTCATGTCAATGTCGGCCAATGCTAGAAAAGTGGCTCGTGTTGATGCGACCCGAAAGGTGGCTGAAATGGTCATGGAGGTGGCTTATGGATAAGCCAAATCTGGATCTCATGGAGATGGGCAGGGCAAAGAAGATCCACTTTGTGGGTATCGGTGGTGTTGGCATGAGTGGTATCGCCGAGGTTCTGCATAATCTCGGTTATCAGATCTCCGGTTCAGACATAACGGAAAATGCTGTGTCAAGACGACTCGCTGATTTAGGGATCCAGATCTTTATCGGCCATGCTGCAGATCAGGTAGGGGAAAGTAATGCAGTTGTGGTCTCCAGCGCAATTGATCAGGAAAATCCGGAAATTAAAGAAGCCAGGAAACGACGTATCCCGATTATTCCCAGAGCGGAAATGCTGGCCGAGCTGATGCGATTCCGCTATGGCATCGCCATTGCCGGCACCCACGGGAAAACGACGACAACCAGTTTGGTGGCGAGCCTGCTCGCGGAAGGAGAGCTGGATCCGACCTATGTGATCGGTGGCCGGCTCAATAGTTCGGGTAAACATGCCCAGTTGGGTGAGAGTCCCTATTTGGTCGCAGAAGCCGATGAAAGTGATGCCTCTTTTCTGCACCTGCATCCGGTCATGGCAGTGCTTACCAATATCGATCTCGATCATATGGAAACCTACGGTGGTGACATGGACCAACTGCGTGAAGCTTTTCTTGAGTTTTTGTTGAGATTGCCATTTTATGGTCTTGCAGTGATTTGCTATGACGATCCCATGGCTCGTGAATTGTTGCCCGAACTGACTAAGCCGGTCATGACCTATGGTACGCATAAAGATGCCGATGTTCGTGCATCAGATATTACCTTTTCCAGGGGTATCAGCCGGTTTAACGTCATTCTGCCAGACGCTAAACAGTTTCCAGTAACACTCAATATGCCTGGTCAGCACAATGTATGCAATGCACTGGCAGCTATTGCTGTAGCGCATGAACTGGGTGTTGGCAAGGAAGTGATCAGAAAGGGGTTGGAAAACTTTCAGGGCATCGGACGGCGTTTCCAGATCCACGGTGATATCCAAATCGAACAAAACCGTGCACTGGTCATCGACGATTACGGGCACCATCCAAGCGAGATTGCAGCCACAATCAGGGCGATTCGTGAAGGTTGGCCGGACAGGCGGTTGATCATGGTCTATCAACCACATCGTTATACACGCACACGGGATCTGTTCGAAGATTTTGTTCAAATCTTATCGCAACCGGACGTCTTACTGTTGCTCGATATCTATGCCGCCGGTGAGAAACCCATTGCAGAGGCAGATAGCCGGGCTTTGAGCAGGGCGATCCGTCTGCGTGGACAGGTGGATCCCATCTTCGTTGAACAGCCAGACGAGATCGTTTCGGTAATCCCCGGTTTCATCGAAAATGATGACATCGTATTGGTGATGGGTGCAGGCAGTATAGGGCGGGTTGCTGAACAGCTTATCGAAAGGTTCGGAGGGGAGGGACCATGATGGCAGTGACAACACCTGAATTGAAGGGCGTGCTTAAGTTTGATGAACCCATGTCCAGGCATACTTCTTGGCGTGTGGGGGGGCCGGCTGATCATTACTATGAACCGGCGGATATCGAAGATCTCGCCAACTACCTCCGGCAACTGCCAGAGCAGGAGCCGGTGATGATGATAGGGCTTGGCAGTAATTTATTAGTGAGGGATCGGGGGATCCGGGGCAGTGTTATCTGCCCGGCCGGGTTACTGGACGGATTTGAGATTCAGAACGGGAAAGTCCTGCGTGTGGAGGCCGGTGTGCCCTGCGCGATCGTCGCAAAACGTTGTGCCAAAGAGGGCTTTACCGGGCTGGAGTTTCTGGCTGGCATACCCGGCACCGTCGGGGGTGCGCTGGCGATGAACGCCGGCGCATTCGGCGGTGAAACCTGGCCTCTTGTAAAAAAGGTGGAAACACTGGATCGGCATGGTGTCTTTCATTTGCGTGATGCAGATGAATACTTGGTGGGATATCGCTCCGTGATCGGGCCTGAAGCAGGCAAGTTACAAGAGTGGTTTGTTGCTGCACATTTCGTACTGGAAAAGGGGGATGGTGAGAAAAGTCTTAAACGGATCAAGACACTGTTGGCCGAACGATCCAAGAAACAGCCCATGGGAGTGCCGAGTTGTGGCTCTGTCTTCCGCAATCCAAAAGGTGATCATGCAGCACGGCTGATCGAGGCTTGCGGACTCAAGGGTTTCCGAGTTGGCAATGCCCAGGTTTCAGAAAAACATGCGAATTTCATTATTAACCTGGGTGAGGCCTCCGCTGCTGATATCGAGAAGTTGATTCTCCTTGTCGCAGAAAGAGTCAGACAAGAGCATGGTGTGTCTCTCGAGTCCGAAGTGAGGATCGTCGGTGATGGGTAGTTTGCTTTCTAGGATCCAGTCATTCGGCAAGGTTGCTGTACTCATGGGCGGTACAGCGGCCGAGCGGGAAATTTCGCTTGAGAGCGGCACAGCGGTATTGAATGCATTGCTTCGATCGGGGATCGACGCAGAAGGGATCGACTGGAAGGGTGTTATTCCGGAGCAATTGCAGCACAAGAAATTTGATCGGGTTTTCAATGCGTTGCATGGACGGGGAGGAGAAGATGGAGTGATTCAGGGCCTGCTGGAAATTTTGGGGCTTCCCTATACTGGCAGCGGGGTCCTTGGTTCGGCTCTGGCCATGGATAAACAACGCACCAAGTATGTTTGGTCAGGCATGGGTATTCCAACACCAGGATTTTTGGCGCCCGCAGAACAACCGGTTCCGGCCAAGGTAATTGAGCAACTTGGGTTACCACTGATGGTGAAACCGGCACATGAGGGCTCCAGTTTTGGAGCGAGCAAAGTGGACACAATCGATCAACTGTTGCCGGCATGGCACGAGGCAAGAAGGTTCGATGAAAGTGTCCTTATTGAGCAATGGATTACAGGTGGTGAATATACTGTCGGGATTCTTGCTGGTGAGCCGCTACCCATGATCAAACTGGAAACACCGCGGGATTTCTATGACTACCGAGCCAAGTATGAGGAAGATACGACACGATATGTCTGCCCCTGTGGTCTCGGTGAAGCAAAGGAAAAAGAGATCCAGGAAAAGGCACTTAGAGCCTTTGAGGCCATTCACTGTTCAGGGTGGGGACGGGTTGACCTGATGCTGGATGAGAAAGAAGAGGTGTTTTTTATTGAGGTCAACACAGTGCCAGGAATGACCAGTCATTCACTGGTACCCATGGCAGCAAAACAGTCAGGTATCGAATTCGATGAACTGGTGATCAGGATTTTGGAGACAAGTCTGAGATGAAGGGAAAGAAACTGAATCGAAAAAAACAGAATCGGCGCATCAAGAAGCGTTCACCAATCAGGGCTGATCGAGAAGCAGTACGTAATGGCCTTGCATTGCTCGGTTTCCTGGCGATTTTTGGCTGTATTGGTTTGGTGACATGGGCAGGTAAAAAAATGACCGATCCGGCAACCTTGCCAATTCGCAAGGTCAAGTTCGAAGGTGAGTTCAGATTTTTGTCCACAAAGACTCTGGAAAAACGGGTTGCCGAAAATGTCGATGGAGGTTTTTTTACTCTGGATGTCGAGAAGATAAGAAATGCAGTCATTCAGGCTCCTTGGGTACGTGAAGCTACTGTGCGAAAACTCTGGCCAGATACCCTGTACGTCCGAATCAAGGAACAGAGTGCGGTAGTGCGCTGGGGTAAAACCGGCTTTCTCAACCAAAGGGGCGAGTTGTTTGAACCAGAGGATACTTCGGTACCTGATGGCTTGATCACCTTGTACGGGCCAGAAGGAACGGAAAAGCTGGTGTATGAGAAATACAGGACGTTGATGGGTCTGTTGGAGCCGAAAGGTCGAAAAATCGCTTGGGTGAAATTGAACGATCGACGTGGCTGGAGTTTCGGCATTGAGGATGGACCAGCAGTGGTTATCGGACGAAAAGAGGTCGATGAACGTTTGTGGCGTTATGTCATGAAAGTAGAGGCAGTATTTGGTAGTGAGATTGAAGATATTGCGCAGGTCGATATGCGCTATACCAATGGATTCACCGTGAAAAAGCATATTGAAAGAGAAATCAGGACTGGATCGAGAGGAACATGACAGATGGTACTTAAAAAGGCGGAAAAGAACCTGATCGTGGGATTGGATATTGGTACCTCCAAGGTCGTGGCGATCGTGGGTGAAGTGGATGACGCGGGCGAGATTGAGGTGATTGGGATCGGTTCTCATGCCTCCCGTGGTTTGAAGCGGGGTGTTGTTGTCAATATCGAGTCAACGGTCCAGTCGATTCAGAGGGCAGTGCAGGAGGCAGAGTTGATGGCCGGTTGCGAGATCCGTTCGGTGTTTACAGGCATCGCAGGCAGTCACATCAGCAGTCTAAACTCACATGGCATCGTTGCGATAAAGGACAGTGAAGTGACTCAGGGTGATGTGGAGCGGGTACTGGATGCGGCCAGAGCGGTGGCGATTCCCTCTGATCAAAAGATTCTGCACGTCTTGCCACAGGAATTCATTATCGATAATCAGGAAGATATTCGTGAACCTATCGGTATGTCAGGGGTTCGGCTTGAGGCCAAGGTCCATATGGTGACAGGGGCAGTGAGTGCGGCCCAGAATATCGAGAAATGTGTCCGCCGGTGCGGACTCGAAGTGGACGAGGTCATCCTGCAACAACTGGCTTCCAGCGTTGCTGTACTCAGTGAAGATGAAAAGGAATTAGGTGTCTGTCTGGTGGATATTGGCGGAGGGACGACCGACATTGCGATATTTCTCAATGGCGCCATTCAGCACACTGCGGTAATCCCGATCGCAGGAGATCAGGTGACCAACGATATTGCCGTCGCATTACGGACACCAACCAATTACGCCGAAGAGATCAAAATCAAGTATGCCTGTGCGCTGACACAGCTGACCAATCCTGAGGAAACCATTGAGGTTCAGGGTGTGGGTGATCGGGCCTCGCGGCGACTTGCACGACAGACGCTGGCAGAAGTTGTCGAACCTCGCTATGAAGAATTGTTTACGTTCATTCACGCGGAACTCAAGAAGAGCGGATTCGAGGAATTGATGGCGGCTGGCGTGGTTCTGACAGGTGGCAGCGCCAAAATGGAAGGTGTAGTCGATTTGGCAGAAGAAGTATTTCACATGCCAGTCCGGTTAGGGATCCCGACAGGGGTGACCGGGCTGGTCGATGTGGTAAGTAACCCGATCTATGCGACAGGTGTAGGTTTGTTGCTGTTCGGGAATACCTATTCCCATTCGGGAGCAGGCACCACGGGTGTGGATCCGGGAGCAGGGAGTATGTGGGAAAGGATGAAAAACTGGTTTCAGGGTAATTTCTGAAATCGAAAACTAGAAAAAAACAACCTTAGGGTTTATATGGAGGATAAAGCGATGTTCGAATTAATGGATTCATTCAGCCAGAGTGCTGTTATCAAGGTAATTGGTGTCGGTGGTGGTGGCGGTAACGCTGTCGAGCATATGGTCGGGGCCAATCTTGAAGGGGTGGATTTTATCGTCACCAATACTGATGCGCAGGCATTGAGTAATTCCACGGCGAAAACCACATTACAGATAGGCAGTGAAGTAACCAAAGGTCTCGGTGCAGGTGCGAATCCTGAAGTGGGCCGGCAGGCAGCCCTTGAAGACAGAGATCGGATCATGGATGTTCTGGAAGGATCAGATATGGTTTTTATTACTGCCGGTATGGGTGGTGGAACCGGAACAGGTGCAGCTCCTGTAGTTGCGCAAGTGGCAAAAGAAATGGGGATCCTCACGGTTGCGGTTGTTACCCGTCCATTCCCTTTCGAAGGGAAGAAGCGATCCGATATCGCAACCGATGGAATTAGCGATCTGCGCCAGTATGTGGATTCACTAATTACGATTCCCAACGAGAAGTTGTTGAGTGTGCTCGGTAGGGATATTAGCCTGTTGAATGCCTTCAAGGCGGCCAATGATGTCCTGCTGGGTGCTGTCCAGGGTATTGCGGAGCTGATCACCCGCCCAGGTCTCATTAACGTGGACTTTGCAGACGTGCGGACAGTGATGTCAGAAATGGGTATGGCCATGATGGGCACTGGAACCGGCAAAGGTGAAAATCGTGCACGTATCGCAGCAGAAGCGGCGGTTTCAAGCCCGTTGCTCGAGGATGTCAACCTTGCAGGCGCCAGAGGGATTTTGGTCAATATTACTTCGGGAATGGATCTCAGCATGGGTGAGTTTGAGGAAGTGGGTAATACCATCAAACAGTTTTCTGCTGATTGCGCAACCGTTGTCGTTGGTACCGTGATTGAACCTGACATGACAGATGAGGTCCGAGTAACCATGGTTGCTACAGGTCTTGGATCTTCTGATACAAATCAACAGGAGCCTGTTGGTGTCGTAGAGGCTGCTCCTCGTCCAACAGAAGTCATTGACTGGGGTAAGCTGGATCGGCCAACGATAATACGCAATGGCACGGACGGTGGTGTAGAAGCAGAAGCTACGGAGCAGACGGACTATCTGGATATACCTGCATTTCTACGCAAGCAGGCGGACTGATCATTCCCAGGTGCAACACATCGAATATCGCGCTGCATCAACGGCTCATGGACGGGCCATTGATGCAGATTTATCGATAAAGATGTCTGTGGTATGATGGCTGGCAGAATGTCAACGTTAACGACCGGAGTTACGAATCCTGTGGGTTCCGACCGGGAAACTGGGGAAGTTATGATCAGGCAATGTACGCTGAAAAACATGATTCGGGCTACGGGCGTAGGGCTCCATACAGGCAAGAAGGTTTATCTAACGCTTCATCCTGCTCCGGTCAATAGCGGAATCGTTTTTCGCCGAATCGATCTCGACCCCGTCGTGGAAATTCCGGCACACGCCGAAAATGTTGGCGACACTCGCTTGTCAACGAGTTTGGCTAAAGGCGATGCCTCTATTTCTACTGTTGAACATCTGCTTTCAGCATTTGCTGGATTGGGCATAGATAATGCCATTGTCGATGTAAGTGCTGCGGAAGTGCCGATCATGGATGGAAGTGCCGGTCCTTTTGTTTTTTTAATCCAGTCTGCGGGTATTAAAGAACAGAATGCACCCAAGCAATTCATCCGGATAAAAAAGACAGTCAAGGTAGAAGATGGAAATAAATGGGCCAAGTTCGAACCTTTCGAAGGTTTCAAAGTATCATTTGCAATCGAATTCGATCATCCATTTTTCAATGAAACAAGCAAATACGCTTCCATTGATTTTTCTTCGACTTCTTTCGTCAAGGAAGTCAGCCGTGCGAGAACGTTTGGTTTTCTTAAGGATACAGAAGCACTGCGAGAAAAAAATCTGGCGTTGGGTGGCAGTCTGAATAATGCCGTGGTCGTTGATGATTATCGTGTACTGAATGAAGATGGATTGCGCTATGACGATGAATTCGTCAAACACAAGATCCTTGATGCGATCGGTGATTTGTATCTGTTGGGGCACAGTCTCATCGGTGCATTTGAGGGCAATAAATCAGGACATGCACTGAACAATCGCTTGTTAAGAGAATTGCTGGCACAACAGGATGCGTGGGAGCTTGTTTCTTTTGGAGAACGTGAAAAAAGCCCCATCTCTTTCCTGCAAACCGTACCAGCAGGGTAAATGGACAGGTTCAACTTTCCTTTTTTTTCTGGCTGTGCCGGGCAAGACTCTCCAGGACAGCCGCAAGTCTTTTATCGCTAATTCCTGTAGCAACTGAACGAAGCAGTTCTGCTGATTCTTTCGACAACTGCCTCACGCTTCTGGATGACATTCTTTCAGAGGTGGACTGGGGAGATAGTGGCACAACCTTCACTTTTAGCCGCTCAACCATCGCCAAACCGCCCTCATTTCGCATATAATCAAGTATTTCCGTTGCAATGAAATTTACCCGTGTTGACCAAGCGGGGGAATTTGTTTGTAAAATCAGGGTCTTATCCCTTATATTGCAGACCACTACGTGTTCCGATAAGGGTGGTGACAGGAAACGCTTAAGCTGAAGGTCAGCGTTTTTGATAGTTTTTACCTGATCGATCAGCGGTTTCAGTTGCTGATTCCGGATGATTGAATCAAGATTTTGGTAGTTGTTCATTCGCAAAATTGATTGAGACTGGAAGGTAAACCATGCAGATATTGATCACAGACAGTTCAAAGGGCCGGCTTTCGCAGTTGAGTGCTGGATGGTTATTGATTTCGCTGATCCTGTTTGCCATTTTATCGATTATAGGTGCGGCTGGCTATGCCGGATATTACTTAGGCTCCCATCAGATACAGAACAGAGAGGATGTAGAAGTAAGCAGCATACCACACGATCAACTGTTCATCAGTAAAGCGCTGAGTGAAGAGTTGGATGTACAGAAAGTCCGGATCGATACAGCTGTTGTCGAAGCACAGGAAAATTTAAATGCATTGGCTATGAGACTGGGTACCCTGCAGGCAAAGATTACGCGACTTGAAGCATTGAGCTCCCGTTTGACGGAAATCGTGGGAATACCTGCCAGGGAATTCGATTTTGAACAGGCACCCGCTATGGGTGGCCTTGAGGATCCACTGCATCAGCAGGAATTTACGGTGCCAGATTTCATTGAAGAACTGGAGAAGCTCTCGGATCAGATCGACGAAAAAGAACACCAGCTAGGGGTGCTTGATCATCTGATACTGGATAACAAACTGGAATTGGCTGCTGTACCATCAGGGAAACCTGTCGCTTCTGGATGGCTCTCATCCAAGTTTGGTAAGCGCACTGATCCCGTGACAGGGAAAAGGGAATTCCATAAGGGTATCGATCTGGCCGGTCAGAAAGGAACCGAAATCCACGCCGTTGCGAGTGGTGTCGTGACTTGGTCAGGTAAGCAGAAGGGGTATGGTAATATTGTTGAGATTGATCATGGTCATGGTTATATCACACGGTATGCTCATAATGAAAAAAACCTGGTCAAGGTTGGTGACAAGGTCGAAAAGGGGCAGGTGATCGCACTGATGGGATCAACTGGACATTCAACAGGGAACCATGTGCATTTTGAAGTTGAACAGAATGGCAAACTCGTCGACCCCAGACCCTATCTGAAACCGCTCGGATAATCTCTTGATCAATGGAAGTATTCTCTGAATAATTCATGGAAAACCTTGTAAAGGTCAAAGTCGGCCGCCTTTTCGCAGCAAGTTTTGTAAATAGAACGGCTATTTACTGCAATTCATATCACAATCTGAGTGATACTTCTTCTATTCAACGCTTGTCCAGAATAATCAGAGGTACCTAAAGTGTTGATTGGTTTTTCTGTTTCTATTTTTAATTCTCTATCACTAAGGTTCATTTCTTAAACGATGTCAAATTACCGTTTCTCATTTGGCGGCTTGATGAGCCGCGTGTTCGGCAGTCGAAACAGTCGTGTTCTCAAAAAGCTCAACCGTGAAGTTGCCAGGATCAATGCTTTGGAAGATGAAATCTCCGCTTTGAGTGAAGATGCGCTAAAAGGCAAGACTGACGAGTTTAGACAGCGTTTAAAGGATGGTGAAACGCTGGACAATATCCTTCCAGAAGCATTTGCTGTTGTTAGGGAGGCGAGTAAGCGTTGCCTTGGCATGCGGCATTTTGACTGTCAGTTGATAGGGGGAATGGTCTTGCATCAAGGCAAGATCGCGGAAATGCGTACTGGTGAAGGTAAGACGCTGGTTGCAACCCTGGCGGCCTATCTCAATGCACTGCCTGGAGAAGGTGTGCATGTTGTCACTGTCAATGACTACCTTGCCAGAAGAGACGCCGAGTGGATGGGCAAACTCTACGAATATCTTGGTCTCAGTACAGGTGTCATCGTTTCCAGTCTGGACAGGGATGAGCGGAAGGCGGCCTATGCGGCCGATATCACCTATGGTACGAACAATGAATTCGGCTTTGATTATCTGCGTGACAATATGGCCTTTTCCAAAGAGGACAGGGTGCAGCGAGGACTCAATTTTGCCATTGTGGATGAAGTGGATTCTATCCTCATCGATGAAGCGAGAACACCGCTGATCATTTCAGGGCCGACAAATGACAAGACTGATATTTATCAGGCTGTTGATAAACTGATCCCGCAACTGACACGTCAAGAAGAGGAAGATGGGCCTGGTGACTATTCAGTAGATGAAAAGGCCAAACAGGTCTATCTGACGGAGCAGGGTCACGAAACTGTGGAGAAGCTTCTGATCAAAGCTGGTTTGCTGAAGGAAGACGAAAGCCTGTACGACACGGCCAATATCAACTTGATGCACCATATCAATGCAGCTTTGAGGGCGCACGCATTGTTCCAGAAGGATGTGGATTACATCGTTCAGGATGGCCAGATCGTGATTGTCGACGAGTTTACCGGTAGAACCATGCCTGGCAGAAGATGGTCCGAGGGGTTGCATCAGGCTGTGGAGGCAAAAGAAGGGGTTGCTATCCAGAACGAGAATCAGACACTGGCATCAATCACCTTTCAGAATTACTTCCGCCTGTACAACAAACTGGCTGGCATGACTGGAACCGCAGATACAGAAGCGTTTGAATTCCAGCAAATTTACGGGTTGGAAGTTATTGTCATACCCACCAACAAGCCTATGATCCGGGATGACATGGGAGATCTGGTCTATCTGACACAGAAAGAAAAATTCGATGCCATTATTGAAGATATCAAGGATTGCAAGAGACGAGGTCAGCCGGTCCTGGTCGGCACCGCATCGATCGAGACCTCGGAATATCTGTCGAACCTGCTGAATAAAGAAAAGATCGAACACCAGGTTTTGAATGCCAAGTTTCATGAAAAGGAAGCCCATATTATCGCCCAAGCTGGTCGTCCCGGTGCGGTGACGATTGCAACCAATATGGCTGGCCGTGGTACGGATATTGTGCTCGGTGGAAGTCTTGAAGCAGAACTCGAGAATATTGATCCGAATGATACAGAGAGTGTGGAAAGAGCCAGGTCGGAATGGCAAAAGCGACATGATGCGGTTCTGGAAGCCGGAGGGCTGCATATCATTGGTACAGAACGTCATGAGTCAAGACGCATCGACAATCAGCTGAGAGGTCGATCAGGCCGACAAGGTGATCCGGGTTCCAGTCGTTTTTACCTTTCGCTGGAAGACAATCTGATGCGTATCTTCGCATCCGATCGCGTTTCTAGCCTGATGCAGAAGCTGGGAATGGAAGAGGGAGAAGCAATTGAACACCCTTGGGTTTCCCGTGCAATAGAGAATGCACAGCGCAAGGTCGAAGGTCGGAACTTCGATATCCGCAAGCAATTGCTGGAATACGATGATGTTGCGAATGATCAACGCAAGGTCATCTATGAACAGCGAAATGAACTGATGGAAGTGGATGATATCTCGGAGACAATAGAAAGTATCCGACATGATGTAGTCAATGACATTATCAACGAATACATCGTTCCTCAAAGTATTGATGAGACGTGGGATATTGAAGGCCTCACCCATGCCGTTGAACAGGAACTGGGGCTGAAATTGCCGATTCAACAGTGGTTGGATGAAGAGGATGATCTGGATGAAGAAGGCTTGCGCCAACGGATCCTCGAGGAACATATCAGAGCGTATAAAGAAAAAGAGGAATTGGTGGGTTCCCAAACCCTGCGGCATTTCGAGAAAGCCTTAATGCTTCAGGTGCTCGACAACCATTGGAAAGAGCATCTGGCAGCGATGGATCATCTGCGCCAGGGAATCCATCTGCGCAGCATGGCGCAAAAGGATCCCAAGCAGGAATACAAGCGTGAAGCTTTCGAAATGTTTTCTGAAATGCTGGAAAACATCAAGCGAGAGGTCATTCGTCTTCTGTCACATGTTCAGGTCAGGGAAGAAGAGGATGTCGAAGCTATGGAGAGGCAGCGTCAAAAACAGCTTGAAGAAGAAGCTGCTGCGATTCAGTATCAGCATCAGGAAGCCCAGAGCCAGCTGAATGAAGGCGAGGAAGCCGAGCCTCAAGCGGAACGGCAGACACCTTTTGTCCGATCAGAACGCAAGGTGGGGCGTAACGAACCCTGCCCTTGTGGTTCCGGGAAAAAATACAAGCAGTGTCACGGCAAGCTTTCCTGATCAATGGTATAAGGCTGGGTACAGCCTGTGCTGGTATCCGGCAAACCGAACGGGATGATCTGGCGGTCATTGAGATCACAGAGGACAGCCGTCTTGCAGCCGTCTTCACCCAAAATCGTTTCTGTGCCGCTCCGGTAATGATCGCGAGAACACATCTTCATCAAGAGGAACCTCAATGGTTGCTGATCAATTCAGGCAACGCCAATGCAGGCACAGGCAGTCAGGGCTACGAAGATTGTCTGCAAACTTGTCAGCTGCTCGCTGATAAGACAGGTGTTCACAAAGAGGCTGTCTTGCCTTTTTCTACCGGGGTCATCGGTGAACGATTGGATGTGGAGAAGTTTGCCCGGGCAATCCCATCAGCACTGGAAAATCTCGACCCATATGGGTGGGAGAAGGCGGCTCGCGCAATCATGACCACGGATACCCAACCAAAACTGGCCTCTGCTACCTGTACGATCGAAGGTCAAACAGTCTCTGTCCTTGGTATTGCAAAGGGGGCCGGGATGATCCGGCCGGATATGGCGACAATGCTGGCCTATGTCGCCACTGATGCAGCGATAGAAAAGGAATTGCTCGATCAATGGTTGCATGAAGCCGTGGACAAGAGTTTCAACCGAATCACGGTCGATGGAGATACTTCGACCAATGATGCCTGTGTTCTTATCTCAACCGGTTGCTCGGGTATTCAAGTGGACGATCTTGAAAAAGAACGACAGGACGAAGTACAACAGGCGATCGAGCAGGTATTTTTGGAGCTTGCACAAGCCATCGTCCGGGATGGGGAGGGAGCGACGAAGTTTATTACGATCGAGGTCGGCGGAGGGGCATCCAGTGATGAATGTCTGCAGGTTGCCTATACTATCGCTCATTCACCTCTGGTGAAGACAGCTTTTTTCGCCTCTGATCCCAATTGGGGGCGATTACTCGCGGCGATTGGGCGTTCTGGTATTGATGATCTGGCAATCACAAAAGTATCGATCAGGCTGGGTGATGTCAGCTTGATCGAAAACGGTGAACCTGCCAGAGATTATACTGAAGAACAGGGTGCGGCGGTGATGCAACAGGATGAAATCACGGTTCATGTGGATCTGGGCAGGGGAGAAGAGCTGGAAACCCTCTGGACCTGCGATCTTTCCTATGATTATGTCCGGATCAATGCAGAGTACCGCACCTGAGACAATACATGTTGCGGTCGCTGTCATTTTCGATCGAACTGGTAATGTCCTTATTTCACGAAGGCTTCCAGGTGTTCACCTTGAAGGCTACTGGGAGTTCCCCGGTGGTAAAGTTGAAAATAGTGAAAACGTGTTTATGGCCCTGCAACGGGAACTGCTCGAAGAGACGGGACTTGGAATTCATTCAGGACGTCCGTTGATCAAGATACCCTATCACTATCCGGAAAAGACAGTATTGCTCGATACCTGGATGATTAATTGCTGGGAAGGGGAAGCGAAAGGCCTTGAGGGTCAGGAGATACGATGGGTTAGCCCGAAAGATCTGAAAAAATACCGGCTCCCTCCTGCTGATTATCCAATTGTTTCCGCCCTGACACTGCCTCCGATCTATCAGATAAGTCCTGAGCCCGACTCTGACCTTGAACTTTTTATACACGGGCTCGAAGAGAGTTTACAGAGTGGTGTCACGTTGGTTCAGCTGAGAACAAAAAAAGCGCCCCAACCCTTGGTAGATGAGTTGGCCAGGCGTGTTGCAGGGCTGTGTAGGTCTTACCAGGCGAGATGGTTGTATAACGGAGATCCCGAAAGGGCCCTTGTACTCGGGGCCGATGGTGTTCATTTGACAACAGAACGGTTGATGAACCTTGATGACCGACCCCTCCCAGAAGATTTTCTTGTGGGGGCATCGTGTCACTGTAGGGAGGAACTGGATCAGGCTTTCCGGATCAATGCTGATTTTGCTGTTCTTGGTCCTGTTAACAAAACCGTTTCACATCCTGAAAGAGAGCCCTTGGGTCTGAAAAACTTTAACTCCTTGGTTGAAACGGCTGGTTTGCCTGTCTATGCACTAGGTGGAATGAAATCGGATGATCTGGAAACTGTCTGGCAAATGGGGGGCCAAGGGGTTGCCATGATAAGGTCGGGTTGGCCGGTTGGCTCATAACGGAGTTCAGGTGGTTGAGGATCAGTGTGGCATTATTTCGTCATCATCGGCAATAATGATGACCTCTTCACCCGGGATTGTGTAACCGCCATTCATCCAGGCACCAAAATCAATCAGTTTGCAACGTTCACTGCAGAACGGTAACCATTTTTGATCAGCCGTTTCATCAAGCAGTTTTTTACAAGATGGGCATTCTTTCTTCATTAATTGCAACATTGTAGTTCAAAATTGACATCTCGTTTTATTTGAGACGGCCTTTCCTGCGTATTGTTCTGTTCCATGAAGCGAATCGAAAAGCGATGCTTGCCGCCACTGATCTCCGGAAAAAAGGGTTCACCAATCGGTAACAATACACGAATCAATTGGACCTGTCGGTTTTGCAAGGAATATTGGAAGAAACCATCGCTAGCCTTTTCACAGGTTGTTTCCGCACCGGTACGTAAAATGGTAAGGATCAGATGGATGGCATTTTTGATGTATTTTAGGTCTTCGACCCAGAGATTGAGTTGAAATTTCCGTTCACTGGTACTTTTGTTTAGCCAGAAATGATAGGCAGGCAAGTCAAAATTACAGGTACCGCCGGCGATACAGATACGCTGTCTAATCGATGTGATGAGTTCATCACCCCGCAATGCATTTCCGGGATGGTATGCAGAATTGTTGATTTGTCGCAGGGCATCCTGGAGTTTGTTGAGCATTTCACCAAGCACTTGGCTATCAACTTCAGGGCTCTCCCGAAAGGTTTGCATGAGTGAGATGTATTTGTTCAGTTCCTTCGTGGTTTCGGTTTTGATGTCAATGCGGGAGATCAATTCACTAATCTCGATCAGGTTCGTGACACAGCGACGGCTATCATATTCAGTTGGTTTATCAATTGAAAAATCGACCAGATCGAACAGGAACTCCAATCGAAGAAAATTACGGATTCGTTCGTTTATCGGTAGTTCATAGATTGCCTTGTCCTGAATATCGGCAAACAGGTCATTGTGTGTGTCGGAATCACTCATGATTAGTCCTGCCCGGCCATTGTCAGGTATTTTTCATGCAGTTTTTTCACTTGTGTTTTAAGATCCGTGATAGAGCCCGTATTCGTGATTACGTCATCTGCTCGCTTGAGCCGTTCTTCCCTAATAAGCTGCTGATCCATGATCGCTTCTACATGTTTGTGAGAGACTTGATCTCGTTGGCTCACCCGATGTTTTTGAATATCCTCCGGGAGGTCGATGACGAGTATTCGATCGACTTCATCTTCCAGCTTTTTCTCAAAGAGAAGGGGAAAGCAAAGGATACAATAGGGTGATTTTGAATGCTTCGCATGTTCACGCATGGTGCTTATGATACGAGGATGCGTGATTTTTTCCAGTTGCCTGAGTCTGTCCGTCTGATTGAAAACCAGTTGCCGCAGTTTTCTGCGATCGATTTCATGGTTTTTATCGAGGATATCCAGACCGAAGTGTTCAACAATATCCTTCCAAGCGGGTTGATCTGGCCGAACGACTTCTCGCGCTGCAATATCAGCGTCAATGATGTCAATACCCAGATCATGGAAAAAATTGCATACAGTTGTTTTTCCAGAACCAATCCCGCCTGTGAGTCCAATTCTTAAAGGGCGGGTCGATTGATTCCGGTTCACTAATGCAGAGTCCTTAAATAAGCTTGTGTTATTTCAGAACCCCAGCATAAAGCAATCCACCCGGCGATCGCAAGATAGGGACCAAACGGGATAGGTTGTTCACGACCATGGGATTTGAACAGGATGAGAAAAATACCAATGAGGGCACCTGCCAGGGAAGATAAAATGATGGTCAATGGCAATACCTGCCAGCCCAGCCAGGCACCGATCAGGGCCAGCAGTTTGAAATCACCAAAGCCCATGCCCTCCTTGCCGGTTAGAAGCTTAAACAGCCAGTAAACACTCCATAGAGATAGATAGCCCGCCATGGCTCCGATGATACTGGATTCCAGATCAGTATAGATTCCGAAAAGGTTGAAACCGATACCCAGCCACAGGAATGGCAATGTAATTGAGTCTGGCAACAATTGTGTATCCAGATCGATACCACTCAAGGCAATCATGGCCCAGGTAAACAGTATTCCTCCGAAGGCTGCCCAGCCGAAACCGAATCGCCAGGCAACGATTGCAGTGAGCAGGCCGGTGAGAATCTCTATCAATGGATATCGGATGGAGATCTTCTTCCCACACCCTCTGCACTTTCCGCCCTGTAGCATATAGCTGAGGATGGGAATATTCTCCAGGGCGGTAATGGTATGGCCACAATGTGGACATCGTGATCGAGGTGATGAGAGGTTGATCGGTTCGGCCTCTTCTTTCTGGGCACATTCGAGTTCAAGTAACTCCTGGCATTGTGCTTTCCACTCCTGCTCCATCATGATCGGTAATCGATGGATCACTACATTGAGAAAACTACCCACGATTAAACCGATCATGCCGGCTGCCAGGATGAAAGCCGGTGGATTGGACTGAAAGAATGAAATGATCGACATGAAGGAAGTATATTCAGATCCCCCGCCTCTGTCAGGACAGGGGAGTGAATTTTACACCACTTGACCCATTTTGAAGATCGGGAGATACATGGCAATGACCAGCCCTCCGATGAGGACACCTAGAACGGCCATGATAATGGGTTCCAGCAGGCTGGTCAGGGCTTCGACTGCATCATCAACTTCTTGTTCATACCAGTCTGCGACCTTAGCCAGCATTTGATCGACCTGTCCGGATTCTTCACCGATCGCGACCATCTGGATGACCATGTTGGGAAACAGTTCAGAATCCTTCATCGCGGTTTGTAACTGGGTACCGGTTGCGACTTCATCACGCATCTTCATGGTCGCTTCATAGAACAGGATATTGCCACAAGCACCTGCGACGGACTCCATGGCCTCAACCAGAGGTGTACCTGCTGCAAACATGGTGGATAGCGTCCGTGAGAAGCGGGCGATGGCAGATTTCTCGAGAATATCCCCAAGAACAGGGAGTTTCAATGAAATACGATCAAGAAAGTGGGCAAATTTGATGGATCGTTTTTTCGCCTGAAGGGTGCCATAAATAGCCAAGCCAATACCACCAAAAATGAAGTACCAGTTGGCTTGGAAAAATTCAGACATATTGATGACCATTGTGGTCAGCGCTGGCAGATCGGCTCCGAAGCTTTTAAACAGTTCAGCAAATTGCGGGATTACGAAAATCATCAAAATGGCTGTGATGATAAAAGCGACCACAATGACCGCTGTTGGATAAAACAGTGCCGACTTAATCTTTGATTTCAGTGCTTCTGTCTTCTCCTGATAAGTGGCTATCTCATTGAGCATGTTCTCAAGGTTACCGGACTGTTCGCCCGAATTGATCAGGTTTACGTATAGCTCATTGAAGTGAATCGGGTGTTTCGCGAGAGCCTCTGTTAGGGTCAGACCAGCTTCTACATCTCCTTTGATGGCAAACAACAGATCACGCATTTTCTGATTTTCATGACCACGTGCCGCAATATCGATCGACTGCACCAGTGGCACACCAGATGCCATCATTGTGGCCAGCTGGCGACTGAAGACCGCGATATCCTTGGTGGTTATCTTCTTGCCACTCTTTTCGAACAAGGGCTTGGCTTTTTTTCTGACCTTCAGCGGGTTGATGCCCTGACGGCGCAGCGTTGCATTGATCAGGGAGACACTGGTGCCATTCATTTCACCTTTGACACGCTTACCGTTCTTGTCCATCCCTTCCCATAGGAAGGTGTATTTCTTTACTGCATCTGTAGCCATAGTTTTGTCCCTTCAATATTACTCCACCGTTACACGGTTGATTTCTTTCAAACTGGTAATGCCGTCCTGAACCTTTTTCAATCCCGACTGCCGAATATCAGGAATACCTTCTTTTTGTGCCTGGTCGGCCAGTACCACGGCATTCGCTTCGTCCATTATCAATCTCTTCATAGCGTCAGAAATTGGCATGACTTGATAAATACCGGTACGCCCCTTGTAACCTTCGCTGCACTGATCACAGCCAACAGCTTCATAAAGCGTAAATCCTTCATCGATGGCCTGTTCCGAGAAACCTTCTGCAACCAAGCCATCTTTGGGCATTTCCACCGGCCGTTTGCAGTGAGGACACAGGCGCCGCGCCAATCGCTGAGCAACGATCACATTGATCGATGTAGCTACAGCGAATGGAGGAATTCCCATATCCTTGAGGCGTGTCAGGGTCTGCGGAGCATCATTGGTATGCAGTGTTGACATGACCATATGCCCTGTCTGTGCTGCCTTGACCGCGATACTGCCAGTTTCCAGATCGCGGATCTCACCAACGAGGATGATATCTGGATCCTGACGCAAGAAAGCTTTGAGGGCCTTGGGAAAGGTCATTCCTGTTTTCTCATCAACCTGAACCTGATTAACACCGGGGAGATTGATCTCGACGGGATCCTCTGCCGTTGAAATATTGACATCCTTGGTATTAAGGATATTGATGCCTGTATAGAGTGATACTGTTTTACCGCTACCTGTCGGGCCTGTAACCAGGAACATGCCATAGGGTTTGTGCAAGTTTTCAAGAAAAATCTCTTTCTGAAAATCTTCATAACCCAAGACATCAATGCCTAGTTTTGCGCTGTCGGAATCAAGAATACGTAAAACAACCTTTTCACCATAGAGTGTTGGACAAGTACTGATACGGAAATCGATCGCCTTGTTCTTCGAAATCTTGAGTTTGATACGACCGTCCTGGGGAACCCTTCGTTCCGAGACATCGAGGCGTGACATCACTTTGATTCGGGCAGCGATCTTTCCCGACAAGGTAACGGGTGGGCTGGCAATCTCGTGGAGAACCCCATCGATACGAAATCGAACCCGATAGGTTTTTTCATAAGGCTCAAAGTGTAGATCAGATGCGCCTTTCTTGATTGCATCCATGAGCATCTTGTTAACGAATCGCACCACCGGCGCATCGTCCACATCCGAGTCTTCTCCATGATCGGTCTCTTCAGCAACCTGCAGATTGTCCAGATCAGCCATATCGGCTTCGCTCATATCACCAAAGACCGAGCCAGTATCATCGAGTATCTGATCGATGAGTTTGCTGAGCTTTTTCTCTTCCACAACCACCATTTCGGTATTGGCACCGACATGGAACTTGATCTCATCCAGAGCTTGGATATTGGTTGGATCGGAACCGGCAATAAAGACGCGATTACCACGTTTGAAGATAGGTACTACATGGTGTTTCTCGATCAGATCATGAGCAACTAAGGAGGTGATTTCCTTATCAATTTCAACTGCGGAGAGATCGAGCAGTGGTACACCGAACTCTTCTGAAGCGGCACGTGCGATGGCCTTGTCATCCGCAAGCCCGTTTTCTACCAGATAGGTGACAAAAGGCATACCCTCAGCCAATGCCTTTTGATGGGCTTCCTGGGCTTTCTCTTCATCAAGGATGTCTTCCAGAATAAGTTTTCTGGCAAGTCCGCCCAGATGAACTCTTTTTTTTGTTACTGCCATGTAATTTGTGTTTTTGGTCCAGTTGTTAATGCCAAGTCAGGTAATCCGAAATCTTTCTGATTAAGGATCAAATAGTTAATGCAATATAAAACCTCTTCAGAGAATACTATTCTGCGCCAATGTCATGATGCCATTCTTGGTATTTATCGACAGAAGGACTCAATTCTTGACCAAGAGGTGAGAAAAACCGAGCAATAATTGTTCCAGTTTTGGAACACCAGAAGCCGGGACTGCTTTCAGGTACTGATCCGGACGGAGAGTGAGAATTGTCTGATCCGGTCGGCGAAACCTTCCAGCCAGGTTGGCTCAAGGGGGGCGAGATCAGCCGCTTCGGGTTGCTGGGATGGGCGGGCAAGACCATAGAGCAGTATGCCCTTGAGTGGTGTGTTTTGTGCCTGCAATTGTTGCAGAAACTTCAGATACGCAGTTTGTTCATCTGCAGAGGGTTCATTGCCCTGATAGCGAAACACACAAGTCTGCAACCAAGTGGGGCATAGCCGACATGTCCGGTCAAGGTTGGTACGTACACTTTCCATGGAACGATGGACGTTATTGATGATCTTCAGCCCTTTCTCAGTTGCACTGTCCACCTTAAACCATACTTCACCGTTCAGATCGGACATTCTCTGTAAACCTTTCTGCACATGAGGGCGTTGTATATAGCTGCCATTGGTGATTAGTACCAGTTTAATTTCACCAATTAAATCAAAATCTTGCATAATCCTGCCGATCAAGGTGATGACCTGTTCAAATTCTGCTGAACTTGTGGGTTCACCATTACCCGACAATGCAATATCCTGGATTTTTTGCTGACTCTGGTCAATGTTCTGGCGCTGAAAGAAATCTCCTTGCAAAACATCTCGCAGAAAAAAGCGTAATTCTTCTTCCAGCAGGGTCAAATCAATTTCAGGGGCTGCACCACGTTCTAGATTTGGTACTTGACAATAGATGCAACGCCAGTTGCACCGGTTGTTCGGATTGAGGTTGATGCCAACGGACAATCCGCCGGAGCGGCGTGAAAGTACAGGATATACATAGGTCAGACCTGCACTGCTACGGTCATGATCGGTGACGGTCAGCATGGTCTGGTTGAAACCCCTGTTGATATTGTGGATGATGAGAACATACAAGAATGAGGAGGTTGTATATGATGCAATTGTACCAATTTCCGCACAGAGTATCAGTCTGGTTTTTTTGTCTGACAGTGGTTGCATTGACAGGTTGCGGATTGAATGACATACCTGATCGGGAAAAAGAGGTCAAAACTGCATGGGATAATCTGGTGATGCAGTACAAGATGCGTTCTGACTTATTGCCCAATCTTGTCAATACAATCAGGAACGTTTTTCATGGAAATAATGATTTGATCGAGAAACTGGAAGCTGCAAGTCTGCAGTCAGGTACGATGGAAAACCCGGAGGAGCTTTTTTCCAATCCTGTCTCTTTCAAAACGTTCCAGCTCAAACAGGCTGAGATAAGTCGCATCCTTTCCAGTTTAATGGGTGGTTTCTCAGAGGATTCTGTTTTGATGGACGATCAGAACTTGCAAGCATTGAAAGCACAATTGACGTTGATTGAAAACCGGATTGCTGTCGCCCGGCGAGATTATGAGGCGGCAGTGGATAAATACAATGTTGAATTAGGTAGTGTCAGTGGGCGTCTGTGGAAGTCAATTCTATACAGAGATGCAAAACCCGTAGAGGGCCTGATGGAATCATCCACATTGATACCGGAGCCTTCATAACATGTCCACCCAACAACCGGATCAGGCGCAACGAGACGCTTCCAGACAATTTTTTATCAAGGTTTGGAACAAGTATCGTGCGGGTGCAGTCCTGCAACCACTGGAGAGCCTGATCGCCGGGGTCATCATTCAGCATCCCGAATATCATGAATTACTGGGAGATGCAGCCAATGCATTGGCTGCGGAATTTGACCTGGATTCGGGCGAATCCAATCCTTTTTTGCATATGGGGCTTCATATTACGATACAGGAACAAGTCAGTGCCGATCGTCCTGCCGGGATTAGAGAACTATATACTATCGGGTTGGAAAAACTGGGCGATGCTCATCTGCTAGAGCACCGGATTATGGAATGTTTGGGGGAAATCCTTTGGCAGGCGCAGCGTAACAACACCCTGCCAGATGAAACCTCTTACCTTGAATGCATACGCCGGATTATCGGTATTATGTAGAAAGCTATCTAATGAATCCCCTGATTGCGATCGAACACATCGGACGTACTGTCGTTAAAGGCATTGAAGAACTCGGGTTTGCTACTGTTCTTCTGGTGCAGGCGGTATTCTGGATATTCGTTGGCTCGTTCAAGAAACAACCTGTCAGAGTCTCAGCGGTTTTTCTGCAGATGATGCAGATCGGCGTGGCAGCGGTACCGATTGTCGCCATCCTCTCCTTTGCAGTGGGTATCATGCTTGCCATTCAGGGCATTCACACACTCAGGGTTTTTGGAGCGGAACGGCAGGTTGTTTATGGTATTGCACTATCTGTGGTACGCGAATTCGGGCCGTTGATCACCGGGATCCTGGTTGCAGGGAGGACGGGATCAGCATTGGCAGCACGAATTGGCACCATGCGCGTGTCCCAGGAAGTGGATGCTCTGAAAGTGATGGGAATCAATCCTGTCCGTTATTTGGTCTCCCCGGTTTTAGTTGCCATGCTCATCATGCTGCCTTCCTTGACATTTCTGGCCAATCTGGCCGGGCTGTTTGGGGGAGCTGTTTTCTCTGTCGCCGAGCTAGGGATGAGTTTTACTGCTTACGCCGACCGCTGTTATTCCATTCTAACGACAGATGATCTGGCACAGGGTCTGATAAAAAGTCTGGTCTTTGCAGTGATTATTGCACTGGTTGGTGTCACCAACGGTTTTCGGGTAACGGGAGGAGCTGAAGGTGTCGGCCGCTCCACTACTCGATCGGTTGTTTTGTCAATCTCATTTATAGTGATTGCCGACATGATCTTTACCTATTTTCTAAATCGGTGAACATGCGGAAGGTAAAGCAAAACGATCGAAAGGCCATGATCAGAGTAAGTGATCTGGTGACTCATTATGGTGAAAGAAAGATCCTGGATGGCCTGGACCTGACGGTCTTTGAAGGTGAAATCCTTGTGATCATGGGCGGGAGCGGATCCGGCAAGAGTACCTTGCTGAATCACCTTCTCGGGTTGCTAACACCCACCAGTGGTACCATAGAACTACTGGGAATGGATTTTACGCATGCCAGTGCCGGTAATAAGCAACTCTTGCGGCGGTATATGGGGATGGCTTTTCAGAATGGAGCCCTGTTCAGTTCCATGACTTTGGCCGAGAATATTCAGCTTCCAATGCGTGAACATACAAATTTACCCCAGAGCACCATGGATATTTTGACGCAAATGAAGTTGGAGGTGGTTAATCTTGGTGGATTTGAAAACCTGATGCCTTCGGAATTGTCCGGGGGCATGATCAAGCGCGCGGCACTGGCACGAGCGATAGCACTGGATCCCGAGCTGTTGTTTTTTGATGAACCTTCGGCTGGGCTCGATCCGATCGTCGCAGCTGAACTGGATCAGTTGATTTTACGGTTGCGTGACGGGTTGCAGATGACCATGGTCGTGGTGACGCATGAGCTGGACAGTGCTTTCACTATTGCTGATCGGATTGTGGTGCTGGACAAGGGCAAAATTGTGTTTAACGGGAGTGTAGAAGCGATTAGGGAGTGTCCCCATGAAACTGTCGTTGCTCTGATCAACAGGCAACCACAGGAGCAGAACCAGGCAGATAGTGATGCCTTCATCGAGCGGCTTCTGAACTGAAATTATGAAAAAAGAAAAAGTCAGTTATTTTATAGTTGGTTTATTCGTCCTTGTCATCGGGGCAACTCTATTGGTTGTACTTTACCGCCTGACTGATCAGCGCGGGCCCGTGGATCATTATCATATTCATTACCACAATGTCAGCGGGATCAAATATGGCACCATTGTTAGCTACGAAGGCTATCAAATCGGGCAGGTTGAGGATGTCATACCTGAAAGGCGGAATAACCGGATCGGCTATCGGGTCGAGATCAGTGTCAATAAGGGATGGAAGATACCTTCCGACAGTGTTGCCATGATTGTCAGTTCTGGCTTGATTTCATCACGTATGATCGATATCCACGAGGGGCAAAGTGACATTATCCTGTCACCCGGTGCGGAGCTTCGAGGCGCTGAGCAGGTGGATCTGTTTCAGGCCATGGGTGATGTGGCAAGTGATTTCCACCGGCTTACTACAGAAGGTATTGAGCCAACGTTGAACGTGTTCATCGAACAGGTCACTAAAATGACCGATACACTGGAACATGTAGCTTCCAAAAATATCCAGCCATTTTTTGAGACACTGCAGAAAAATGTCAGTGATCCTGTAATCTGGAATGATACAAAAAGACTTCTGGCGTCTATGAATCTTGCCGTCGGCAATATGAACAAATTTTTGGGTGAAGAGAACCAACAACAGGTTGTTGAGATCCTGAAAAATTTCAAAGGGGTCGGTGAGAATATGAACCAGCTGACTCAACGTATTGAATTTACAAGATCAGAAATTCACAAAGCAGCTTCACAACTAAACAAACTGGTCGAGGAAAACAGTGAGAACATCAGCGATACCATTACTTCGTCCAAGGCCTCTGTAAAGGCACTGCATATGACGTTGACAACCATTTCCGATCACATTAACTCTGTGATGTACGATCTGGAAGGAATGATGCGTAATCTTAACGAATTTTCCCGTGAGATTAGAGAAAATCCAAGTTTGTTGATCAGCAGCTCTCCCCAAGCTGAGGAAGGGGAAGAAAAATGAGACTGGACTATATCCTGGTACTTATTGTGTTAAGTTTTCAGATCGGAGGTTGCGCTTTTCAGCCTATTGCGCCAGTACCAACCGATCATTATTATCGTCTGCCTGAACCTGAGTCTGTTTTAAAGAAAAAGATCTTCAATGGCGAGGTCTTGGTCCGACGGTTTCACGGTTCAGGATTGTATATGGAACGGGCGTTGCTGTTTTCAAAGGATCCACAGGGATTGGTGCTGGAACAACATCATTACCATTTCTGGTACGATACACCGCCTCGGATGCTGCAATCACAATTGGTATCCTGGTTGAGAAAGATGGGTGCAGCCCCCCAAGTGGTTACCGATTCCGGTATCGAACATCAATATGTCATTACCAGTCGGATCCAACGCTTTGAGAGAATTCTGCACGCTGGAACTGCGACCGTTGTCGTTGCTCTCGAACTCCAGTTGAGAAAGCGTCATGCGAAAAGGGTGTTACTGGTAAGAGAATACCGGGAAGAGATCGATATCCCCGATATAAAAGTCCAGAGTGCCATCCATGCCTATGGAAAGGCGCTGGATTCTATCTTTTTACGTTTCGTAGAAGATGCGGAAAAAGCCTTGCAGCAAGATTAAGCCTTTCATCCGATCAGTTTTCGTAAGAGAATTCCATTTTGATACCCGCCAGTTCAATGATGTCATGTTCGGACAAGGCGTGGGCTTTTGCACCAATTGACTCACCGTTGACCTCTGGGAAAATCGGTTTGCCGTCTTTGTTCCCTTCAATATGGGTCAAGAAATATCCCTGAGGTCTTTTTGCAATTACAGCAACCTGAACACCTGGTTTGCCCAGTGTCGTCAACGCTTTGGTCAGGATGAGCTCCTTCCCGGCGATGGGCCCATTCAAAACATGCAGTTTGCCTTTCGGCATGCCTGGGCTCGAAGTCCGAGGCTGGCTGACTGTCATGGATTGCACCTGCTCTTTCTTGGCAGTTTCACCTGTAGGGCCAGGCTGTCCGAAGTTATTGGCCATGGCAGCAGCCTGAGGACTTACCGAACCGATGAAAACAGTTTTTTCGAAATCATCAGCTTCTGCGGAAGCATTTTCGTTGATATATTTCAATTCATGCTTGCCGATGCCAATAATGTCACCGTGCTTCAGTGCCTGTTTTTTAATCAGCTTGCCGTTGACATAGGTACCATTGGTGCTGCCGAGGTCTTCGATAAAGACATCGTCGAGTACTGTGAGGAGTAGTGCATGTTGGCCACTGACAGCAAGATTGTTGATTGCAATATCGTTTTCCGGCTTCCGGCCAATGGTCATCCTTTCCTTGGCGAGTTCATATTCACCCTGGAAATTTCCATTTAAACTGAGAATTACTTTTGCCATGTTTACCTTTCCCTTCTATCTGGTACGCTCAATGGGTACTAAAAATCTTGTCAAACCAACCTTTTGAGGCGGGAAATGGTGCTGTTGGTCTGGCCAATACCACGGAGATATTATCTTTCCCTCCACGTTTATTGGCAAGATCAACCAGTTCCTGCGCCGCCCGGTTCAAGTTTTCGTTAAATGTTTGTAATGTAGAGTGGATACCTTCATCGCTGACCATATCGGTCAGACCATCTGTACAAAGTAGAAACAAGTCGTCTGGTAGTACGGTATCTTCGGTAATATCCACATTGACATTTTCATTGATACCCAGTGCTCGCGTGACCAGGTTACGTGGTGTTCTTGCAGCCGCCTCTTCCATTGTATAGAGCCCCCTGTCAACAAGCTCCTGGATCAGCGAGTGATCACTGGTGATCTTCTCCAGCTGATTATCACGCATGCGATAGAGCCGAGAGTCACCTACGTGAGCGACGGTGAAATGATTATCGAAAAAGAGCACTGCCAGGATTGTGGTGCCCATGCCCTCGAATCGGGCATGATCCTGTGCTGTTCGATAGACCTCATAATTTGCCTCACGAATGGCGTCACGGATCAGCAGTGACTCCATCGAAAACCCTGTTGAGCTGTCGATTTGCTGGGGTTTCAAGAGGGGAAGTCGGCGACGAACATGCTGAACGATCGTGGATATAGCAACAGCACTGGCAACCTCTCCTGCTCGATAACCACCCATGCCATCAGCAATGATCAGAAGACCGAGACCTGGATCGATGGCACTGCTGTCTTCATTATGACGGCGACACCGACCAACGTCAGAACTGCTTGCCAGTTCGAGTATTTCTGTCAAATCCATGCTAATGAAACCTGTGTTTGACTCCTTTTTCTGTATGAACAGGAAAAATCAGTTCCCATTCTTTGAATAGATGGAAGCAAAAATAGTAAGGCTGAGTTCAAGTTCTGGTTCAGGTTGGGTTTATTTAAATCAAGAGTAAACACTTGATTCAACTTTCCTGACACAAGTTTTCAGTGCAAGCGCCATTTCTTTACCACTTTGAAAACGGTCACCAGGTTCTTTTTCCAATGCCTTGTCGATGATAGCGGCAAGATCAGGAAATAATTGAGCCAGATCAGGTCTTAATTGGAAGATGTCACGATGTGGTTCATTCGCTATAAGATACATCAGCATTGCCAGAGATTCCCCCTTAAAGGGAAGTTCACCTGTGAGTAGATGGAACAGAAGCACACCCAGAGAGAACAGATCAGAGCGGCCGTCAATCTGGTTTCCTTCAAGTTGCTCCGGTGACATGTAGGCAGGTGTCCCAAGAATGATTCCGGTCCGGGTTCGGCTCGCGTCGATCAGCCGGGCAATGCCAAAGTCCGTTATTTTAATCTGTTTCCGCTTGGGATCGAACATAATGTTGGCGGGTTTCAAATCCCGGTGAATGACCTGTCTGGAATGGGCATAATCCATCGCTTTTGCAGCTTTATAGACGATTCCCATAGCCATGACAGGTGAAAGAAGATTATCTTTGTGAGTATAGCGTGTCAGATCATGTCCGGTCAGCAGTTCCATTGCGATATAGGCCAGCCCGTTGATTTCATCAGCATCATGGATTTTAACAATATTCGGATAATTCAGTTGGCCCGCTGTTTCGGCCTCACGAAAAAAACGGCGTTTGACGTTCTCAATGTCGCTATCTTCAAAATCTTTGGCCAGGGGTAAGATCTTGATCGCGACCTTTTGGCCAGATCGTGTATCGCGTGCGAGATAGACTGTCCCAGTTGCGCCTTTACCGATTTCATTTTCAAGCCTGTAATTACCCAGAACAGGGTTTTTTATCAGATCGGGAAGGGTAGTTTCTGTCTTTCCAGCCTTCTCATTATCGGATGGCATTTCTTTCCCATGTGCAAGAATCTTCTGCTGAATCTGCTTTTTCTTGTGAACAACATCCCTGAAGTTGGCATCCTGGTTGATCAGGTGATCGTAAACAGTGGAAGCTTTGCCAAATTGCTTTCTCTTTTCGAAATCTTGCGCAATACGGTAGAGCACATCCATGACATGGGCTTTTGGTGGACACGACTTGAGCTTTTCAAAAGCCCATTCGAGATGCCCCTGACGCAGGAAGGCGAGTCCCATAACATAATTCTTTTCATGCGTATCATAGAGCTGTCGCAGAGTATTCTGCTGGGTGCGATCAACAAGGATCTGAAACAAATAACCGCTTATCAATAATATTACCGGTAAAATAAACTTGATCAGTATCCCATACTCGGAAAGGAAGTATATCTCGCAACCAATGAGTCCCAGCAACAGTGAGAAGAAGAAAAAAGGATAGTCCTTTTTGTCATTAGTAATGGCATTGGCAATGAGAAAAATGCTCACCAGGGCGAAAGCAAGGACCTCACAATACAGAGCCCAGTCAGGACGATAAATCTTCTGATCCATCAGTGAGGGAAAAAAAGACAGGAGGAAATGGATTATCCCCCGATCCAGATTTTGTAAGACAGGCAGGATCGATAAAAGGATAAAGCAGGTAATATAAACGCTGATCGCTGACCAATTGGATTTCAAGAAACCGTTGTTCACTACTACTCTGATGCCGGGAGAGGGTTTGAAAGCTGTAATGCTACACTGAAAACCCTTTCGCCGGTACTGACAAAAATCTGTCAGCCACACCAGTGATCAACTGAGTCTTGTGCCATTTCCAGCGCTTTGGCACGATCATCATCGTTCAGAATAACGCGTTCTCCGTTTCCATCCAGTTTATACAGATAGCCTGCAGTCTGGTACTTTTCGAGTTTTTTCATAGCCTCCATACATTCCCTTTTTTGTTCTGCTTTTGTCTGAGCAGCCAGTTCATTGGACTTTTTTTCTTCATCTCGCTCTTCCTCGAAAACCCCAAGAAGACGATCACGTTTTTCACGTCGGTGTTCCAATTCTGGATCGGCTTTGTGGTTTGTTTTGACGACAATTTCCTCTGCGCTTGGTTGAGGATGATCACTGTAAAAGACGTGGCCATTTTCATCCGTCCATTTATAGATCCCTTTTGCGAAAATTGTAGATGTTGTAACCATGAAAATAATTGGCAGTAAGGCTCTCATATTACTTTACCTCTTCCAGTGTTTCTGCAGTCTTTTTACAGATATAGACAAAGTGTTGATAACATTCGGCTGACAATGGTTTTTTCAGGGTCCCTTCAAGGTAGAAAAGCCCTACCGGTTTGTTATGGACAAACAAGGAACGTGCGGCAAAATCCTGCTGTTTTATATTCAGTAGCGAAACCTCGGGCAGGAGGTCAGAGTACCTTTTTCTGTTCTTTTCATTGACGAGGATCACCTGAGGCTTTTTCATCAGGAGACTGAAAATGTTTTGTTGCTTTACAGGTATGGCAATAGATTTTTTCTGTTGTCCAAGATTGACTGTGAAGCGTGATTTAAGAAATGTTCTGTTCTTATCAAGCAAGAAAAAGACAAGTGGTCTTCCATCTGAGACCCTTTGTAGCAGCTTAAAGCTGAAAGTCAGAATCTCATGTGCTGGTCTTTTTTTATTCCCCATCGCTTTGAGAGTGTCAAGTGCACTTAACAGCTCATTTTTAACTGGATCTGCACCCTGTTCTTTTCTTTTAGGTGTTGTTGAGAGTGTTTTCTGTAGGGTGGTTTTAACCTGCCGTGATTGCTGTTTTTTTGGTACCGGCATGCTGGTTTTGGTGGCAGGATTTTCGGTTCTTGTTGTCGATATAAGCTGACAGGCAGCTGGTTTTACAGGATAGAAGCAGCTCTCTCTTGCCGCGATCACGGCATTACGATGAACAAGGCGATAGAAATCATCAAGACGATATCCAAATTGATTAGCAGACTGTTCTATCAAAACTTCCATGGAGTTGTGATACCAGCCACGCTCACTTACTTGTGCAAGTCGGTTGGCAAAAGCAGTAATCTGTACCAATCTGACTGAGTCAGAAGCAGGGTTCAAACTGTTAGATACCAGATCTGCATATTTCCATTGATCGAAAAGGAATTTTCCGATCGCATCAAATATTGAATAGTGTTCAGGCGAAGATGTCTGTTTACCTGATTTGATCAAGGCGGACATTTCTTCTGGTGAATACAGCCACAGCCCGATTTCGTAAAGACGACAAAGTTGAGCTGTAACAAAAGCTGTGCTGGAAGCCGAGCTGTCATGGACGCTCATGAGTTCTCGCGCCTGCACGCCTGCATGATAAGAACGAGACAAGACTTGATAGATCTTTGACTTGATCCTTGGATCTTGCAGATCAGTGATGATGGGCAGATTTTTTCCAATTGTAACGATTCGAGGGATGCCTAATACGAGAATGGCATGATTCAGGTTTATGGCTGGCGGCTTTTTATTTTTGATCAGCCCTTTATTGGCCGCGAGAAAAATATGGTGTGAAAAACATGGATCCGTGCGCAGAATATCGGCAAGTTTTGGGATCGATACATTAGGCTTATTTTCGAACTGACTTAGCTGTTCCAGTGTGTTTCTGAAGATAGGAAAAGGTTTGTCGTGGAGAACACCGACCAGTTTTTTTATTTGCTCCTCCTGTGCTTTACTGGAACGTTCTGTTTTCGCTTGTTTGTCTGGTGAAACTACCTGAACTGCTTCCGCAACAGCGCCCATAAGAAATCCTTTTCCTAATCAAGATAATGAACACTCTATTTATCGACTGGGAAAGGCATAACTTTATACAGGACATGATAAAACAAGCAGCCCGGGAAAACCGGGCTGTTGTTGAAATAGACAACGATTAAATCAGATTAAATAATATAACCGCGTTCTTCGTGTTCTGAGATATCTAGCCCCTCGGTTTCCTGTTCTGGAGTAACACGGATTCCGATCGTGGCATCCAGCAACTTCAGCAGAACCCAACTGATCACGCCGGACCAGAGTGCCGTAGCCAGCACACCGGTGGCCTGAACACCGATCTGGGAAGCCATGTCCATGCCTTCGGCATATCCAGAGCCACCCAGGTTGGAGGATACGAATATGCCGGCGAGCAGGGTACCCAGTATGCCACCCACACCGTGTACCGGAAAGACATCCAGAGAGTCATCGATTTCCAATTTGCGTTTGATGAATTGGGTTGCAAAATAACAAACGAAACCGGCAATGATGCCGATGATCAGTGCTCCCGAAGGGCCAACGAAACCAGATGCAGGGGTGATGGTTCCCAACCCGGCAACCATCCCGGTGATAATTCCGAGTACACTGGGTTTCCCGTATTTTATCCATTCAATAATGATCCAGGTGAGTGCACCAGCGGAGGCCGATATATGGGTCACCAGCATGGCCATCCCGGCATTGCCATCAGCAGCAAGTGCGCTACCGGCGTTGAATCCGAACCAGCCAACCCAAAGCATCCCGGCTCCAGTAACAGCCAGTGTCAAATTGTGTGGCGGCATGGCGGTTCTCGGGAACCCTCTGCGGTTTCCTAACACAATGGCTGCAACCAGTGCCGCAATACCGGCATTAATATGTACGACAGTTCCACCGGCAAAATCGAGCAGCCCTTTTTCAGCCAGCCAACCTCCTCCCCATACCCAGTGACAAACAGGTGCATAGACCACGATCAGCCAGGCTGCACTGAACAAAAGCACAGCCGAAAATTTCATGCGTTCTGCAAAGCCTCCCACGATCAATGCAGGTGTGATAATAGCAAAGGTCATTTGAAACATCAGAAACACAGTCTCCGGAATATCACCGTTCAATGAGTTCCATCCCACACCCTCGAGCAGCACTTTACCACTGCCTAGAAATGCATTCAGATCCTTTGAGGAGCCGAAGGCGATCCCGTATCCTGCGATAATCCAAAGTAGAGAAGCTAAACAGGCAATGGCAAAGCATTGCATCAATACAGAAAGAACGTTTTTACTGCGAACCAGCCCACCATAGAACAGAGCCAGACCGGGCAAGGTCATTAAGAGCACCAGAGCTGTGGAGGTGAGCATCCATGCTGTATTTGCTTGATTCAGTTCCCCCGCAAAGCACAGCTCGGGCATGAAAAGGAGTAGAGTTGCTATTGTTTTTTTCATTGTGATTCTCTCTTCAGTTTGCAATCTTCATATTTTTATAATGCTTCTTCACCAATTTCTCCGGTGCGGATCCGGATCGCTTGCTCAATTGCAGTGACAAAGATCTTGCCGTCACCGATTTTTCCGGTTGCTGCCGAGTCCTTAATCGTCTCGATTACAGAGTCGACCATCTTTTCACTGACAGCGACCTCGATTTTGACCTTGGGAAGAAAATCGACAACGTACTCTGCACCACGATAAAGCTCGGTATGGCCTTTCTGCCGACCAAAACCTTTGACTTCAGTGACCGTCATGCCAACGATTCCAATTTCGGAAAGCCTCTCCCGTACATCGTCGAGTTTGAAAGGTTTGAGAATTGCTGTGATTAGTTTCATATGACCTCCTTATTTTTGTTCTAAACCGTGGAATGATCATTCATGGATCGTTCGCACAAGCATGGTGCTCTATTTTGAGCAAATATAGTGCATATGTCTAATAGGGTGTCAGGTGTGTTCTGGTTCCCAATACTCCAGCGAAAGATAAGGAAGTTCAGAATTGAGGAAAAGGTAAGGAAGTCATGAGGTTACAAAGTTACGCCTTCCATAGGGGAAGGCGTAACTGATCATTTAAATGGTGGGGGAGAATAACGGATCAACGTTCTAGTAAATCAAGTTTCCCGGGTTTGTCCTTCCATTCTTCAGCATCCGGGAGAGGATCCTTGGATTCATTGATCACAGGCCATTCTCTGGAGAGTTCAGCATTGAGCTCCAGGAATACCATCTCTTCTTCGGTTAAATCATCTTCTGATTTAATCGCTTCAATCGGGCATTCGGGTTCGCACAACGTGCAGTCAATGCACTCATCCGGGTCAATGACCAGGAAATTGGGGCCTTCATGAAAACAGTCCACGGGACAGACTTCGACACAGTCAGTATATTTACACTTGATGCAATTTTCAGTTACTACGAATGTCATGGATTGGTATACCTGTCAAAGATCAAAAACGACATTATAACGCCGTTTCAACCTGTTTTTCGAGTGGCGGAATAAAACATATAAATATAAGCTTACAAGCAGATTGAAAAAGCTGAAAGAGTACTTAAACATATTGCTTATAAAGGGTGGTTGGGTTGAAAGTAATCATCACTCCCGGAAAATTCTGGAGATAATCGAGGAGCCGTACTATGAAAATAATAACCCCTTTAATTACTCAAAACATGTAGCATGTGGTAAAAACTAAGTCTGCATTGAGATCTATAGACCATATTTTGTGATTTGTATGTATCGGAAGCGAGATCTATTCCCGGATAAAAAATAAGGGAAATCAATAGGAAGGTCTAGTTTCTGAACCCTCGGGATCCGGATCCATAAAGACCAGACTCTTTAGAAGGGTTGTGGATAATCCTCTCAATTTGCGACAGTGAAATCATACCTTCCCATCGGCCTGCGAGTTTGCCGTCCGGATCGAAGAAAAAAGTCATTGGCAGTAATGTAATTTCATGATCAACGATCAAAGAAGCCTGTTCTGCATCGGCCAGAAGTGAGGGAAAATCAATAAAATAATCGCTTGTATAGTCCTTTACGACTTGTGGATCCGGATAATCAAAATCAGGAAAGCCGATGGCAATGCCAAGGACGGTCGCATCCCTGTCCTTGTGTTCATCATGGAAATCCTGTAGGTCGGCTATTTCCATCCGGCAATAAGGGCAGGACGTACTCCACACATTTACAATGGTCCATTTTCCGCGACCGAGATATTCAGAAAGTTCATGATCCTGATCATCCAACCCTCTGAAGCTGTGTTCAGGGGTAGATCGTCCACATCCTGCCAGCAACAGCAGAAAAACTGTCATAGATAGAATATAATTCCATTTATTCATAACCAGTACCAATACTACGAAGTATCACTAAACTAGGTTGAACCTATTGATCCATCCCACTGCCATTGTAGACCCTTCAGCTGTTATAGGCGAGGACGTAGAGATCGGACCGTATGTCATTATTGAGGAGGATACAATAATCGGTGATGGCTGCAGGATCTTCAGTCATGCAGTGATAAAAAACCATACCATCATGGGGTCCGGAAATACGGTTCATGAACATGCAGTTCTCGGTGGAGATCCTCAGGATCTCTCCTATGATGGATCCAGTACAGGGCTTGTGATTGGTAATGACAACGTATTTCGTGAATGTGTGACAGTTCACCGATCAACCAAACAGGATCAGCCAACCTGCATTGGTAATTCAAATTTTTTTATGGCTTATTCTCATATCGCTCATGATTGTCAGCTGGAAGATCGGATCATTTTTGCTAATTGCGCTACACTCGCAGGACATATATCAGTAGGTACCGGAGCTTTTGTTTCGGGTTCAACGGCAGTTCACCAGTTCTGTCAGATAGGCGCTTATTCAATTTTGAGTGGTGTTACACCGGTTAGTCTTGATGCGCCACCATTCATGATTGTTGCTGGAAATCCAGCAGGAACAGTGGGACTGAATGTGATCGGTATGAGACGGGCGGGTTTCTCCAGAGACTCTATCAGCAAGATCAAGCAGGCCTATAAAATACTTATGCTATCAGGAAAGTCGCAAGATGAGGCAATGGATGAGATGGCAAATATTGACTCAGAACATGTCAGTATGCTGATCGACTTTATAAAAAATTCAAAGCGCGGTATTACCCGACATCGTAAGAAATAATCCCATGAACAAAATAAAATGTGCTGTGGTTGGTGTTGGCTATCTGGGCAAGTACCACGCCCAGAAGTACCGTCTCAGTGACAATGCAGAATTGATCGCTGTCGTTGATACTGATCAGGTGACGGCTCAATCCATTGCACAGGAAAATGCCTGCGATTGTCTGCAGGATTACCGACTCTTGCTTGGAAAGGTCGATGCGGTCAGTATCGTTGTTCCGACAAGTTTGCATTTTCAGGTGGCAAAAGATTTTTTGCTGGCTGGTAGTCATGTATTGATTGAAAAACCGATTACGGTCACGCTGGAGGAAGCCGATGAGTTGATCAAAATTGCGAAAGAAAATGATCGGATTATTCAGGTCGGTCATCTGGAACGTTTCAACGCTGCCTTGCTTGAGCTGGATTTCAAAAAAGAAAAACCACTTTTTATCGAATCACATCGTCTCTCTCCGTTTAATCCTCGGGCCAATGATGTCAGCGTCGTACTTGATCTTATGATTCATGATATTGATATTATTTTGAATATCGTTGATTCAGAAGTGAAAAGAATTGATGCCAGCGGTACCCCTGTTCTGACCGGTGATACCGATATTGCAAATGCCCGCCTCGTTTTCAAAAATGGCTGTGTTGCGAATGTGACTGCCAGCCGTGTCAGTATGAAGGTGGAACGGAAGATGCGAATGTTTCGGCCGAACTCCTATGTGTCTGTCGATTTCCAGAACCGGATTCTGACCAGCCATCGGACTGGAGAGAATGAGATGTTTCCCGGTATTCCGGAAATACTTACAGAAGAATCCTGTTTCGAAAACGGTGATGCATTGATGGCTGAGATCGAAGATTTTTTGTCCTCGATTCTTGAACATCGCTCTCCTCTGGTAACGGGAGAGGACGGACGCCGGGCACTTGCAACTGCAATTGAGATCAGCAGGCAGATGGTCTGATAAAATTTAAAGGGAAATATTTATGATACCCATGGTTGATTTGAAAGCTCAGTACGGCGAGATTAAACAGGAAATTGAGCAGGTGCTGTCATCAGTGCTTGACAGCGGCCACTTTATTCTTGGCCCCAATGTACAGGCTTTTGAAAAGGAAGCTGCAGATTACCTTGGAGTAAAGCATGCTCTTGGTGTTGCGTCCGGTACGGATGCCTTACATCTGGCTCTTGTGGCTGCCGGTATCGGTGAAGGGGATGAGGTGATCACAACCGCCTTTACCTTCATCGCCACTGCTGAAGCAATTCGTTATGTCGGAGCCGTGCCCGTCTTTGTCGATATCGAACCCGATACTTTTAATATCGATCCTAATGCGATTGAAGCGGCGATCACCAGCAAGACAAAGGCCGTAGTGCCGGTTCATCTATTTGGTCAACCAGCCGATATGCAACGAATAAAAGCAATCTGTGATCAACACGATTTGAAACTCATCGAGGATTGTGCACAGTCATTTGGGGCCAGCATAAAGGGCAAACAGACGGGCAGTTTCGGCGATGTCGGTTGTTTCAGTTTTTTCCCCAGCAAGAATCTTGGTGCGTTTGGTGATGGTGGACTTATCTCAACCAATGATGATGAAATTGCTGAAAAGCTCCGCATGCTCCGGAATCATGGATCCAGTGTCCGTTATTACCATGATGTGATCGGCTATAACAGTCGGCTTGATGAGATGCAGGCTGCGATTCTCAGAATCAAGCTGAAAAAAATCGATCACTACAATAAAGAACGTCGGCGAGTCGCACATGCCTATTCAGAATATCTTTTCAATCTTCCTCTGCAAACACCATTTGAGGATGGAAAAGGAACTCATGTCTATCATCAATATACTCTGCTCTCTGACCGTCGTAAGGAGATTAGGCAGGCGCTTGAGGAAAATGATATCAGCTCCATGATTTATTATCCGATACCGTTGCATAAACAAAAGGTTTTCGTTGATCAATACGTTAATGTTGAATTGCCTGTGACAGAGGAAATAGCAAAGCGTTGTTTCTCTTTACCGATTTATCCCGAACTTGATGACACATCCATCACCAGAATCACAACTGTGATCAGAGAAATTTTCTGAAGCTTTAATCCGTGGATAAACAATTCTGGCTGGAAAAATGGCAGAGGAATGAGATCGGATTTCACCAGGATGAAATCAATCCATGGTTGGTTAACTATTGGGATCACCTAGCACTGAATCCAAGGGACAGGGTTTTCGTCCCACTCTGTGGAAAGAGTCTTGATATGTTGTGGTTGTGCTCAATTGGTCATGATGTCATTGGTGTGGAGATCAGCCAGCGTGCAGTTGAAGACTTTTTTACCGAAAACAACCTGAAACCTGAGTGTTCTGATCAAGGAAAATTTATTCGATACGAATCAGATAATCTTACGATTCTGTGTGGTGATTTTTTTGATCTTGAGAAAAACCACTTGAGGAACCCCAGGGCTGTTTATGACCGTGCCGCATTGATCGCATTGCCGGAATCATTGCGTAGACGATATATCGACCACCTGAACTCAATTCTGTCTCAGAAAACGGAGATTCTCTTGGTTACCCTGGAATATCCACCAGATGAGATGGATGGGCCACCCTTTCCCGTAACAGAGGATGAAGTCAGGGAGCAGTTCTCCGACCGGGAAAAGATTAAAGTGTTGGGTGAGCAAGATGTACTCGACACGAGCCCCCGTTTCAAAGAAAGAGGGCTCACTTCACTGATCGAAAAAGCTTACCGGATCCTTTGAAAGCCCGGTCAGGCTGATCCGGATTATTGGGTCTTTATACTGCAGGAGACCAAAGATCTTTTCAGCTCATATAGTTTTTCTAGGGCCTCCTTAGGACTGAGTTCATCCGGTTCAATGGTGCGGAGTTTCTCAATGAGATCACTCAAGACACTTGGCGGTAACAGATCGAGCTGTTCTTTCTGCTCAGAAGGATGAAGAGTGGAATTGCGTTTCTCCAGTTGCTGCAGGCGGGTTTTTGCTTTTTCGATTACAATCCGGGGGACACCAGCAAGCTGGGCGACCTGGAGTCCATAGCTGCGGTTGGCCGGACCTTCCTTGACGGAGTGCATAAAGACGAGCTTGTCCTTATGTTCGATTGCATCGAGTCGGACATTGATCGCTTTTGGGTGAGTATCCGGAATCGAGGTCATTTCAAAGTAGTGAGTTGCAAACAGTGTCCAGGCACGGATATCTTCGAGCAAATGGATCGCACTGGCCCATGCAAGGGAAAGACCGTCAAAGGTGCTGGTGCCACGTCCGATCTCGTCCATCAAGACGAGAGAGTTTTCAGTGGCATTATTTAGGATATTGGCGGTTTCGATCATTTCGACCATAAAGGTGGAACGGCCCGAAGCCAAATCGTCACTGGCACCGATCCGTGTGAAGATACGATCGATAGGACCCATAATGGCCGATCGGGCAGGGACAAAACTGCCGCAATGGGCAAGCAGAACAATCAGGGCGGTCTGGCGCATGTAAGTGGATTTCCCACCCATGTTGGGCCCAGTGATAATCAGCATCTTGTGATCGCTGTCCATCATCAGATCATTGGGGATGAACGGAGCTTCCTGAATCTGTTCGACCACAGGATGGCGGCCGGCTTCGATCCTGATCACTGGTTCATTGGTTAGCTCCGGCTGTGAAAAATCCAGCGTGACAGCCCGTTCTGCAAAACTGCAAAGTACATCGAGTTCGGAAAGTGACGTTGCGGTTTGCTTCAGTTCATCCGTATAGGCGGCGAGTTGATCGAGCAGATCGGCATAGAGTGATTTCTCCAGTGCCAATGCTTTCTCTCCCGCCAGCAACACCTTGTCCTCGTATTCCTTGAGTTCAGGGGTAATAAAACGCTCTGTCGTCTTGAGAGTTTGGCGACGATGATAATGTTCCGGAACATTGTCGCTTTGCATTCGGCTTATCTCAATGTAATAGCCATGTACACGGTTATAACCCACTTTTAGAGTCGGGATCCCGGTTTCTTCACGTTCACGGCTCTCGATTTTTTGCAGATGGTCAGAGGCGTTTTTACTGATCTGGCGAAGCTCGTCGAGTTCAGTATGATAGCCTTCAGCGATGACCCCGCCATCACGAATAAGTACAGGAGGTGTTTCGATAATGGCTTTTGAGAGGAGATGAACGATCTCCGGGAGTTCATTGATTTGATCATTGAGTTGCCTCAGTCTGGGGCTATCAAGTGCATCAAGCCGGTTTTTGATTTCGGGAAGGGCGTTCAGAGATGTGCGTAGTTGTGCAAGATCTCGGGGGCGGGCCGATTTCAATGCGATTCTGGTGCCGATCCGCTCCATGTCACTGATGGCACGAAACATTTCCTGCAGATCGCGATAGTGGTGATTGTCGATGAGAGTGGCTACAGCCTGCTGGCGCAGGCGGATGGTTTCATGATCACGTAGAGGTGCCTGTAGCCAGCGGGAGAGCATACGGCTGCCCATGCCTGTGATTGCCGTATCCATCAAACGTACCAGTGAATGCTGATGCTCACCGGAAAGGCTGTCGATGATCTCCAGATTACGACGGCTGGCAGCATCGATAATGATCGTGTCTGAGTTCTGTTCTATCTGTATCTGTGTTAGATGGGGAAGTGCAGTACGTTGTGTCTCCCGAGTGTACTGTAACAGGCTGCCAGCAGCAGCGGTGGTGGCAGGCAATTGATCGATACCAAAACCCTTGAGGTCGGTCACGCCGAAGTGTTCTTTCAGTTGGCGCTCAGCGCTGTCATGATCAAAGTACCAAGGAGGCAAGGTTGTGATCGTTGGTTTATTTTTCAAAAGAGAGAGAAGTGGTGAGTCTTCACTGACCAGAGTCTCCGCTGCCCGCAGGCGTTCCAGTTCGGTCAGTAATTCATCCTCTGAGTCCAATGCCATGACGTGAAAACGACCGCTGCTCAGATCAACCCATGCAAGTCCAATACGATCCTGATGTTGGTGAATGGCGAGTAACAGATTGTCTTGTCGTTCATTGAGCAGGGCCTCATCTGTAACCGTTCCCGGTGTGATGATGCGTGTAATACGGCGTTCGACAGGTCCCTTACTGGTTGCAGGATCACCGATCTGATCACAGATGACAACGGATTCACCCATTTCTATCAGTTTTGCCAAGTAGTTTTCCACGGCATGCATAGGCATGCCAGCCATGGGGATCGGCTCTCCTGCAGACTGCCCACGTTGGGTCAATGCCAGACCCAGAAGCTCAGCGGCACGGCGAGCATCATCAAAAAAGAACTCATAAAAATCGCCCATCTGAAAAAACAGCAGCTTGTCCGGAAACTCCGCTTTGAAACGGAGGTATTGCTGCATGACAGGGGTGTGATCGGCGGTCATCTTTATTGAATGATCTGTGATAATCCGTCCAGTACCAGTGATATCGGGCTGATCAGGCCAACAATCTTCTGATCTTCGATGACAAGGGCACGCACCAGATCATATTGTGCAAAAAGACGTGAGCAATACCGGATATCCATATCGGGATGAACTGTGATGACGGGCTTGTGCATGATCTCATACACATTCACACGTCCGGGCGAGCGGTCTTTACTCAGGACATGGCGGGCAATATCACCGGCCAGGATCATGCCATACTCATCGTCTTTGTGGCGCTTATTGACCACCAGAACCGAGGTTTTGTTTTCCTGCATCATGGTGACAGCTTCAGCAACAGTCGCCACACCGTCGATGGTGATGAAAGCTGTTTTCATTACATCGCGGACACGAATAATTTTTTTGTCGTTCATAACTCCTCCTTTATGACTTTGGTTAGATCCCAGACTTGATGACGGACTCCGATGGCATCCTCCACGTCGATCTGAAATGCAATGCCGGTCCCTGGTTTGTCATCCAGCTCAGCAACGATGGCAATTTTTTCAAGTATTTTTCTGGCCATGTGCTCTTCCACCAACAGCAGAACGACATCACGTTGAGTCTCCAGCGTCAGGCCAAAAAAGGTTTTGGATTTGTTGATTCCTTCCCCCCTGGCATTGCTGATTACGGTCGCTCCAGTTGCGCCCGCTTCGCGAGAGGTGTCGAGAACCAGTTCGGTTTTATCGTCTTCTACAAAGACCACGATGAGTTTGAAACGCATCTGAAAATCCTCCTTATGATTTTCTGCTGGCTCGCCATTCGGCCAGCTGGGCATAACCCAGTACAGCAATAATAGGAAATAAGCTGGCAAAGGCAATGAGGCCAAAGCCATCCAGTAATGGATTACGGCCGGGGACAGTAGAAGCTAGTCCCAGGCCGAGAGCTGTCACCAGAGGAACCGTCACTGTGGAGGTGGTGACACCTCCAGAATCATAGGCCAGACCGATAATCATTTTTGGAGCAAACAGGGTCTGGATGATGACTACAATATATCCTGCAATGATATACATGTAGAGATCGGTACCACTGACAATTCGGTAAGCCCCCAAGGCGATGCCGAAGGCCACACCAAAGGAAACCGACAGACGCAACGGCCAGGAACGAATGGCACCACCCGAGATCTCCTGTGCCTTGATCGCAACAGCCAGCAGCGAAGGTTCTGCCAGGGTCGTGGAGAACCCGATGCAGAAGGCAAAGGCATACACCCATCCGTAATCTTTCCAGTTCAGTATTTCTCTGGCCTGGATGAACTCCGGATGGGTGAGCTGGGTAGCCATCAATTTACCCAATGGGAACAGTGTAAGCTCTAACCCTTCTAGAAAGAGAGCGATTCCGATCAGGACATAAAAGAACCCTATGGCGATCTTTTTTGGATTACGCAGAGGTTTTCTGATGATCAGAAGTTGAAAGCCGATGATCGTGGCAGCAATGGGAAGTACATCACGTGTTGTTCCCATGACCGAGTGGCTAAAATGAACCCATAAGTTGATCAGAGTATCAATCATATAATCATGCCATAGGCCATAACGAATATCATAGGAGTGAGAGAGGCGAAAGCAATGAGACCAAATCCATCGACCATCGGATTCCGCCCCTTGATGGATGAGGCCAATCCGACACCTAGTGCGGTAACCAGAGGTACGGTGATAGTTGAGGTGGTCACGCCCCCGGAATCATAAGCAATGCCGACAATTTCCGGGGGAGCAAAAATGGTCATGATGACAATGCCGGCATAGCCTGAAATGATCAGATAATGCAAAGGCCAACCGCGCAGGATCCGCAATACGCCGATCAGAATGGCCAGACCCACCGAAAGCGCGACAGTGAAGCGCAGGCCCAGTGCATAGTTTTCTCTGGCCTCTTTCGTGTCAAGGATCATCCCGCCAATGGCAGCCACATTGGCAGCTTCGTTGCCCACTGCGATCAACGCCGGTTCGGCAATGGTAGTGGCAAAGCCCAGGGCAAAGGCAAAAGCCAGCAACCAGGCAAGGTGCCCTTTCTTGGCGAAATCATAGGCCATGGACTCACCAATAGGGAAAAGTCCCTGCTCTAGTCCTTGGACGAAAAACGTCAAGCCCAAGACCACCAACAGAGTGCCCAACAGTAAGTCGAGCAGATTCGGGATCGGTTGCTGAATAACCAGCAACTGGAAGATAGTGACTACGGTAAGTATGGGTGCCAGATCAAAAAAACTGCTGATCAATTGGCGGATAAAAGGGATTCGGGTCAGGCGCATCCGGCATGTTAAAAATTCTTTTTATTCAGGACAATGTTACCAATATAGCCTCAACATTTCATGAAAACGCTCTTGAAATCTCCAATCCCAGCCCCTAAATTGCGTATTATTTTCCGAGGAGAACGATTCATTATGTCTGTAGATGTAAAGAAAGAGACATTAGGTTTCCAGTCTGAAGTCAATCAATTATTGGATCTCATGATCCATTCCCTATATAGCAATCGCGAAATTTTCCTGCGTGAACTGATATCGAATGCATCAGATGCTTGCGACAAACTCAGGTTCGAGGCCTTGTCCAATGACGCCCTGTATGAAGGGGATTCTGATCTGAAAGTGATTGTCGAATATGACGAGAAGAAAAAAACCATTACCGTTCGGGACAACGGTATCGGTATGACCCGGGACGAGGTGATCGAAAACATCGGAACGATCGCGAAATCCGGAACCAAAGAGTTTTTCGAATCCATGACCGGTGACAAACAAAAAGACTCACAATTGATCGGCCAGTTTGGTGTGGGTTTCTATTCCAGTTTCATCGTTGCCGATAAGGTGACACTGGAGACTCGCAAGGCCGGTGTCCCGGAAGAAGAAGGGGTGCGTTGGGAATCCGATGGAAAGGGTGAATACACCATTGAGACCATCAAACGCAAGGAACGCGGTACCACTATTACTCTGCATCTTCGGAAGGATGCCAAAGAATTTCTCAACGGGTACCGCTTGCGGGAGATCATCCGTAAATACTCGGATCATCTGAACCTGCCTGTCCTCATGCCCAAGGAACCGAGAGAAAAGGGAAAGGCAATCGAGTACGAGACCGTCAATTCAGCCAAGGCCTTGTGGGCACGTCCGAAAAAAGAGATCACGGATGAGGAATACAAGGAGCTCTACAAGCACATCGCCCATGACTATGAAGATCCCATGGCCTGGGTCCACAACCATGTGGAAGGCAAGCTGGAATATACGACCTTGTTTTATATTCCTGGCCATGCCCCTTTCGATCTGTGGGATCGCAACCATCCCCATGGGGTAAAACTCTATGTGCGCCGGGTCTTCATCATGGATGATGCGGAACAGTTGATCCCGCCGTATCTCCGCTTTATTCGTGGTATTGTCGATACCAATGACCTGCCGCTGAATGTCTCTCGTGAAATCCTTCAGCACAACAAGATCATCGAAAAGATTAAGACCGCCTCGGTCAAAAAGATTCTGGGCATGATCGAGAAACTAACAAAGGGAGACCAATACAGCAAATTCTGGAAAGAGTTCGGCAAGGTGTTCAAGGAAGGGGTCATCGATGATACTGATAATCGGGAGCGTATCGCCAAACTACTGCGTTTCTCTACAACTTATGATGATAATGAAGAGCAGAAGATCTCTCTGGAAGAGTATGTCAGCAGAATGAAAGAAGGACAGAAACACATCTTCTATGTGGTTGGAGAGAGTTTTGAGACGGTGAAGAACAGCCCCCATCTTGAGATTTTCCGCGAAAAGGGAATCGAGGTATTGCTACTGTCTGATCCCGTTGATCAATGGATGGTCAACTACCTTACCGAGTTTGACGGCAAGCCGCTGAAATCTGTCACCAAGGGTGAGCTGGATGTCAGTGAGATCGATGAAGATAAAGACAAGAAAGCCGTAGAGAAGAAGGCAGGCGAATACAAAGAAGTTATCGAGCGGTTGCAAAAACTGCTGGAGGACAAGGTCAAGGAAGTGCGGATCACCCATCGATTGACCACATCACCAGCCTGTCTGATCGCGGACGAACACGACATGGAGGCCAATCTTCAACGTATTCTTCAGGCCGCGGGGCAGGAAGTTCCGGCCTCGAAGCGGATCTTGGAAATCAATCCCGAGCATCCCGTCTTGCAGCGCTTGAAGGAAGAAAAAGAGGAAAGCCGTTTCAACGACTGGGGGCGAATTTTGTATGATCAGGCTCTGCTCAGTGAGGGAGGGAAACTGGATGATCCGGCAGGTTTTGTCCACCGGCTCAACGAACTGTTTATCGAGATGAGCAAATAACCAGTTGTCAGTTTTTAAATAGAAAAAGGCCAGAGTTTTCTTTGGCCTTTTTTTCTGTCAGGATAAAACCTCAGGTTATTTCTACAGGATGTAATGAACAAAGCCACTTCGCTCTACCTGGATCTGGTTCGCCTCAGTGCCGCACTGACCGTATTGGTCTACCACTTTGCCTATGAGCGCTTTTCAGGGGGAGGACTCCAATTCATCCGGGACTTAAAGCTCGGAAGCGATGCGGTGATCGTGTTTTTCGTTTTATCAGGCTATGTGATCGCATGGGTAGCGAGTGAACGGGATCGGGAACTGGAAGCATACGTGATCAATCGCCTGTCACGGTTGTGGTCCGTAGTGATCCCGGCATTGATCCTGACAGTCGTGGTCGATCAAATCGGTCTCCATCTTAATCCCAAGGCTTATGATGGCTGGTGGCATCAGGGAGAGTCTCCAATTACCCGCACCTTGGCCAATCTGTTTTTTCTCAACGAACTCTGGTTTTATTCAATTCGCCCTTTTTCCAACGGCCCTTTCTGGTCGTTGGGGTATGAGTTCTGGTATTACGTGATCTTCGCTGCGGCATTTTTCTTCCAGGGCAGGACGCGGTTACTTCTGGTTCTCATCAGTGTGTTTATTGCCGGTCCCAAAATCCTTCTGCTGTTTCCGGTTTGGCTGTTTGGTGTCTGGGCTTGGCATTTCAATCACAAGCAGACATTGCCACCAAGGCTGGGCTGGTTTCTGTTCCTTCTTCCTGTTACCGGCTATGTCACCATCAAGATTTTCGACATCGACGGGCTTGCCCTAGAGTGGACCAATAGCTGGTTGAATGGACAGAATCCACGACACGTGCTGGGGTTTTCTGATGAATTTTTGATCAGTTATCTTTACGGTATTCTAATCGCAATGCACTTTATCGGTATCCATGCCATTGCACCGGCCATTGAGGAAAGGCTGATCTCCTGGGAGAAGCTCATTCGATACTGGGCCGGGCTGACCTTCTCAATCTATCTACTGCACTACCCCTTGTTGCAGTTTCTGAGTGCAGTGCTTCCTGAAGATTGGCCACTCATCCCTAGGAATGTCATGGTGCTGATTATGACATTGGCCATCATTACCGTCGTAGGGAATCTAACAGAAAAGAAAAAGCATATCTTCAGGTACTGGCTACGATCAGTGATCAAACAGGGTAGAGCTCAGCTTTTATGAACACGGATGTGTGGAAAGTTGCAGGTATCTTTGATAGGCTGAAATTGCTGCTGTAGTTTTGGCAGCCAATAAAGAACACAACAAAAGACCCTATCAAACTAACAGTGAGCGTGTAGCGCCACTTACATCAGGAGTCCAAAAATGGTAGAAAAAGTTGTCATCGTGGCAGCAGGCCGAACCCCAATAGGAAGCTTTCTTGGCTCGCTGTCCTCAATTCCTGCCCACTCTCTGGGCGCAAAGGTCATCAAAGGTCTACTGGACCAAACTGGCATCAAACCCGAGCAAGTGGATGAAGTCATACTTGGGCATGTGCTGACCGCCGGTACCGGCCAGAATCCTGCCAGACAGGCTGCCATAGAAGCCGGTATCCCTCATGGAGTACCTAGCATGACCATCAATAAAGTCTGTGGAAGTGGACTGAAAGCCCTTCATCTGGCTGCTCAGGCAATAAAATGCGGCGATGCAGAGATTGTCATTGCCGGTGGTCAGGAAAATATGAGTTTGTCTCCTCATCTTCTTCCAAGATCCCGTAATGGTCAGAAAATGGGGGATTGGAAAATGCTCGATTCCATGATCAAGGATGGTTTATGGGATGCCTTTAACGATATCCATATGGGGAATACCGCGGAAAATATTGCCAAGAAATTCGGCATTTCCCGGGAAGAGCAGGATGAGTTTGCTGCTGCCAGCCAGAACAAGGCCGAAGCAGCGATCAAGGCGGGAAAATTCAAGGAAGAGATCATTCCCGTGGAGATTCCGCAACGAAAAGGAGATCCCGTTGTTTTTGATACGGATGAATTTCCACGTCCTGGCGTTACATCGGAATCCCTGTCCAAGATGCGGCCCGCTTTCGATCGGGAGGGTACAGTCACCGCTGGGAATGCGTCCGGCTTGAATGATGGTGCAGCTGCCGTCATCGTTATGTCAGAGAGCAAGGCCAAAGAACTTGGACTGGAGCCGTTGGCGACGATCGTGGCCTATTCCAGTGCGGGTGTGGATCCTGCGATTATGGGGACAGGTCCCATACCGGCAACCGAAAAATGCCTCGACAAGGCGGGTTGGTCCGTGGACGACCTGGATCTGATCGAAGCCAATGAAGCATTTGCTGTCCAAGCCTTATCAGTCAACAAGGGATTGGATTGGGATCCAGAAAAGGTAAATGTCAATGGTGGTGCAATATCACTGGGGCACCCAATTGGAGCTTCTGGATGCCGTGTACTGGTAACTTTGTTGCATGAAATGAAGAGAAGAAATGCCAAAAAAGGTCTTGCCACCCTGTGTATCGGTGGGGGTCAAGGTGTAGCACTGGCCGTAGAGAGGTAACAAAAATGAAAATCGATCTAACAGGAAAAGTTGCTCTGGTTACCGGTGGAACCGGGGGGATTGGCGCAGCAATCTGTGAATATCTGGCAAGTGTCGGTGCGAAGGTTGCGACCAACTACAGAAACGAGGAAAAGGCCCAGGAATGGTTGAAGGAGACCTCAAGCCGAGGGTTTGATTTCAAGGCCTATCAGGTGGATGTCACCGACACCGAGGGTTGTGCAAAAATGGCTGGACAGATTGAAGAAGATTTGGGCCCTATTGATATCGTCGTTAACAATGCGGGTATTACCTGGGATACGACCTTCCGCAAAATGACCAAGGAGCAATGGGACACTGTCCTTAAGATCAACCTGGACAGCTTGTATAATGTGACTCATCCGGTGATCGAATCCATGACAAACCGGGGCTGGGGAAGAGTAATTAACATCTCTTCCATCAATGGCCAGAAAGGCCAGATTGGCCAGACCAACTACACCACCAGCAAGGCTGGCATGCATGGATTTACCATGTCTCTGGCTCAGGAAGTGGCGCGCAAAGGTGTAACGGTGAATACCGTATCACCAGGTTACATCGCAACCGATATGGTGATGGCGGTACCTGAAGATATCAGGAATAAAATCATCGCCCAGATCCCTGTCGGGCGTTTGGGTACACCAGAAGAAGTTGCCGCACTAGTGACTTTTCTCGCTTCTGACCATGCTGCCTTCATTACCGGCGCGAACTTTGCCCAGAACGGTGGGCAACACATGATGTAAATAAAGAAAAGGAAGGGTTGCCGACCATCCATCGGCAACCCGCTTCATCCATGACAGAAAAACGTATCATTAAAAAATACCCCAACCGACGTCTCTACGACACCGTCGATAGCAAATACATTACCCTTGATGATGTCAAGGATCTGGTGATGGATAATATCGATTTCTGTGTAATCGATAAAAAAACAAATGAAGACATCACCCGTAATATTTTGCTGCAGATCATCCTGGAGCAGGAGGAAGATGACGAGCCTATCTTTACGGTCGATGTCCTCGCCAAGATCATCCGTCTTTACGGTGAAGGCGTCCAGGACATGGCCTCCAATTTTCTTGAACGCAGCTTCTATTTGTTCACCGAGCAGCAGGAACTGTTTAATCAGCGCATGAAAGAGGCCATGCGGCATAACCCACTTTCAACGATGGCAGAAGTCACCCAGAAGAACATGCAGATGTGGAAAAAGATGCAGGATGACCTTTTCAACTTTGCCAGCAAGCGGACTTCGACGGATGATCAGGATGAATAATCGACTCTTTTACGCTGTTGTTTAATTTTCGATCGCCTGATTTTGCTTTCCAATCTTTTCAATTTTGCACTGCGCGAGGGTTTCGTTTTCTTTCTGGGTTTGGGAATGGTACCTGCCTTCGCAATCAGTACTGCGAGCCGTTTGAGAGCATCCTCCCGGTTTTTTTTCCGGCTACGGTATTTTTGTGCCTTGATCACGATGCTCCCTTTTTTGTTGATACGTTTGTCTTTCAATTTTAACAGACGCTGTTTGTGAAGCTCTGGGAGAGAGGATGCCATGATGTCGAAGCGTAGCTGAATAGCTGTTGAGACCTTGTTGACATTTTGCCCTCCTGAACCTTGGGCACGAATAGCTGTGATCTCGATCTCATCATCAGGGATGGTAATTGATTTTGAAGAAGTGTTCATAAGTTGCCATATTATCAAACCATAGCCTTTCTGTTTCTCGGGCATCTGATACAATGCCTCTATTCCGGCGTACTTCGGTCTATGCTGATCGAGAGTAAAGATTTCAAATCTTTACTTTCCATAAGAAGATCTATTATCTTCTTGAACTCTGAAATTTTTAAAGAACCCCGCCTAAGACCGTCCCATATTACTGGTTAGGCCTGTTCAGGAAAAAACACAACAATGACATTTGAAACACTTGGCCTGTCGGCTGAAATATTACGTGCCATCTCGGATCAGGGATATACAGAACCAACGCCTATTCAAAAACAGGCTATCCCTGTTGTTCTTGAAGGTAGAGATATTCTTGCCGGGGCCCAAACTGGAACTGGCAAAACAGCCGGTTTTACTTTACCGCTTTTACAACGACTATCCAAACAAAACAGAGACAATAAGAAACGTAAGATCCGTGCATTAATATTGACACCAACCAGAGAGCTGGCAGCACAGGTACAACAAAGCATCAGGATCTATGGAAAATATCTGCCATTCAGAGCGAACGTTGTTTTTGGTGGTGTAAAAATCGGACCACAAATAAGCAAACTTCAACGGGGTGTCGATATTCTCGTTGCTACACCGGGCCGTCTGCTCGATCATATTGAGCAGAAAACAGTAGATTTGTCAGGTATAGAAATTCTTGTGCTCGATGAGGCGGATCGAATGCTCGACATGGGTTTTATCCGCGATATACGGAAAATTCTTTCACTATTGCCAGACAAAAGGCAAAATCTGTTGTTTTCTGCAACCTTTTCCGATCCGATAAAAAAACTTGCTGACAACCTTCTGCATTCTCCTGTTTTAATCGAAGTTGCCAGAAAAAACACTACTGCAGAAAGAGTTAAACAAACCGTCTATCTTGTAGACAAGAGTCGAAAACGCGAGCTTTTAACATCGTTGATCAAGTTGGAAAAATGGTATCAGGTGTTGGTTTTTACCCGAACAAAACATGGAGCCGATCGTCTGGCCAGACAATTGACTTGTGAACAAATCACTACTGCGGCGATTCATGGTAACAAGAGTCAAAAGCAGCGGACACAGGCACTTGATGCATTCAAGAAGAACAAGGTTCAGGTTCTCGTAGCGACAGATATTGCGGCGAGAGGTCTGGACATCGAACAACTCCCCCATGTGGTGAATTACGAGCTTCCGAATATTCCGGAAGATTATGTGCATCGTATTGGTCGTACCGGACGAGCGGGCAACGAAGGTGAGGCAGTCTCACTGATCTGTGTTGATGAAAAGAAGCTGCTTCAAGATATCGAAAGACTGATTAATAAAAGAATCCCCAGAGAAGTCATCGAAGGTTTCGAGCCTGATCCAGCGATCAAGGCCGAACCAAACAGAAACAAAAAGAGGCAACAATCTGCAAAGAAAAAGATTGGACATTTCGATCAGACGAAACGATCTCGCAGGAATAACCGGTATCGGAACAGTCAGCGCCCTGTGAATTCTTCTTCATCAAACAGAAGCCAGGTTCAGAAAGTTAAATAAAAAGGCAGAATGGTCTGAATCAAAAAGTATCAGGCCATTGTGTAACCAAAACACTGCTCTGTTGTTTTTAAAAATCACACAATCCAGGGATATGCTACCCACTGGCACAAGCCAATGTAGGCTTGTGAAATACAAATACTTCGTACAGTTGATCCAGTTTTTACAGGCGCCAATAAAATGGACTAGGATAATCTGTTTTATTGTCATGTTAACGATTATTTTTCATTGGTGCCCTCTTGGGCAGCTTTCCACCTACACGTGCTTTCAGATAGCGATAGAGGTTATCAAGATTCTTCATGACAGTTGGATTTTCTTTCCATGAGGGCATGGCGCCAATCTGTCCAGATAGTTTTTTTTGTCCACTCTGCACTGTATCGCATCCGTGGCAGGGTTCGGATATTCCCTTTCGTAGTTGGGCGTACTTGGTGTTATTGTTTTTTCTGTTGAATGGCTAACATTGATGCTCAGAAATAGGAGTAGCAGTGAATACAGTACGTTTTTGATCGTCTATTCCTTCAAAGAAAAAGCGAAAACATGTTTATGGGCATGGAGGTGGTTCTTGATATCTCCAAGATTAGCCCAGCTCTCAGTGATGGACAGGTGGAATCATCAAGAATTTTTCCATTATTTGAGGAAAAGCAGTTTCAAGGTGAGTGCAAGGGAGATAACAACCAGGAGTGGTTTGATAATGATGCTGCCATGGCGTGAGGCCATGTGTGCACCTGCATAAGCTCCGATCAGTTGACCTGTCGCCATGACCAGGCCGATTTCCCAGATTACATGACCTCCTAAAATGAAAAACAGCAAGCCAGAAAAGTTGCTGATAAAGTTAAGCAGCTTTGCATGGGCAGTCGCCTTGATCAGATTGTATCCAAGAAAGAAAACGAAGGTGGCCGCGAAGAAAGATCCCGTTCCGGGACCAAAAAAGCCATCGTAAAACCCGATCAAAAAGGCAAAGGTGAACGAAAACAGATGAAGACTGATCCGGGCGTGTGCATCGTTGTCCCCAACACGGGGCGAAAAAAGGAAATAAAGTGCAAAGCAGGCTAAGAGGAGGGGAATCAATTTTTCCAGTGCTTCAGAATGAATAAGCTGAACGCAGGTCGTTCCTATCGCAGCACCCAAAAAGGTGGAAAGAATCGACCATTGCATCTTTTGCAGATCAATCATTCCACGGCGAATAAAATGTGCTGTCGCAGAGAAGGAACCGAAAACGGCCTGTAGTTTGTTGGTCGCCAGAGTTTGGGCCGGAGAGAGTCCCAGCCAGAGCAGTATTGGAATGATCAATAGTCCACCACCTCCAGCAATGGCATCGACAAAACCAGCGAGTGTAGCGATCACTACGAGGAAAAGCAGAATGTCCGGACTGAAAATTTCGGGAGAAACTGGCATGGCAAAAAAAACCCGCTGCACCATAGTGAACAGCGGGTCATGGTCAGATCGTATGAACTACCAATCAGGCGACATTCTGTTTGGCAGCTTCCAACCGGCTGCGCAAATCGCTCACCTGCTGTGATAATTCCGCTGGCAGACGATCACCGAAGGTGGCGTAGTACTCTTCAATTCCGTCGAGTTCTGCGAGCCAGCCATCAATATCCACTTTCAGCAGATTTGCGATGTCTTCATCCGACATATCCAGCCCACTGAAGTCGATGCCTTCCAGAGTAGGCATGTTGCCGATAGGGGTTTCGATAGCATCAGCTGTCCCGTTGCATCGATCGAAGATCCATTTCAGTACACGGCTGTTTTCACCGAACCCTGGCCACATGAATTTTCCTTCTTCGTTTTTGCGGAACCAGTTGACGTAATAGACTTTTGGCATTTTAGCCCCTTCTTTCTCGCCCATTTTTAGCCAATGGCCCCAATAGTCAGCCATGTTGTAGCCACAGAATGGTAGCATGGCCATCGGATCCCGGCGCAGTTGGCCGATGGCTCCGAAGGCCGCGGCCGTCATTTCAGATGCGATGATTGTGCCGAGGAATGTGCCATGTTTCCAGTCGGTGGCTTCTGTCACCAAAGGCACGACACTGGCGCGACGGCCACCAAACAGAATCGCACTGATGGGTACGCCCTTGGGATCTTCCCATTCAGGGGCAATGACGGGGCACTGGCTGGCCCGTGCCGTAAAGCGAGCATTGGGGTGTGCCGCGGGTTCATCGGAATCGGGTGTCCAGTCATTCCCTCTCCAGTCAATCAGATGAGCCGGCGGTTCGTCCGTCATTTCTTCCCACCAGACATCACCGTCATCAGTAAGTCCGACGTTAGTAAAAATTGCGTTGGACTCCATAGATCTCATGGCATTGGCGTTGGATTTCATACTCGTCCCTGGTGCAACACCGAAGAAACCGGCCTCAGGATTGATCGCATAGAGCTGGCCGTCTTCGCCAAACTTCATCCAGCAGATGTCGTCGCCAATGGTCTCGACTTTCCAGCCGGGAATGGTCGGTGTCAGCATGGCCAGGTTGGTTTTTCCACAGGCACTCGGGAAGGCGCCGGCAACATATTTGACTTCACCCTCAGGGCTGGTGAGCTTGAGGATGAGCATATGCTCGGCCATCCAGCCTTCATCCCGCCCCATGCAGGAAGCAATCCGCAGGGCAAAACATTTCTTGCCCAGCAGGGCGTTCCCCCCATAACCGGAACCGAAAGACCAGATTTCACGGGTTTCGGGGTAGTGTACGATATAACGGTTATCTGGATTACAGGGCCAAGGGACATCTTCCTGACCTTCTTCCAGAGGTGCACCGACAGAATGGACACAAGGGACGAATTCACCATCGTTGCCTAGGACATCCAGTACTTCCTGCCCAACACGGGCCATGATATGCATGTTCGTCACAACATAAGGTGAATCGGTCAACTCGACCCCAATATGTGCAATTGGAGAACCGATTGGCCCCATGCTGAAAGGGATAACATACATGGTTCGTCCTTTCATGCAACCTTTGAACAGGCCATTAAGAGTTTCACGCATCTCTTTAGGATCTGCCCAGTTGTTGGTGGGACCTGCATCGATCTCTTTTTCGGAACAAATGAAAGTGCGGTCTTCCACACGGGCAACGTCGGCAGGTGTGGAACGAACATAATAGCTGTTGGGGCGTTTTTCCTCGTTCAGCTTGATGGCGGTACCATCCTTAACCATGATATCCCACATGGTGTCCCATTCTTCATCTGTGCCATCGCACCAGACGATATCATCAGGCTGTGTCAGGGCGGCAATTTCGTCAACCCATGCCAGCAGCTTTTTATTGTTGGATTTGGAACTCATTAAATAACCTCCGGATTTTCCAAATTGAGTTGGGGGGGATACTCAAATACGCGAAATGAGCATGTAAAAATTTTCCAATAGAACCGTATAGAATACACTAGATAAATGATATATTCATCCCCCGTTCAGGTGAGTCGTGATGTGACCAGCTGGATGGAGAGAATACTATGTGATTCAAGTATCTGAAAGACAAACAAAAGGAGACAAGCCATGCCCCTTCAACACCATCTTAACCTTTCTAGCCAAGGCACTTCCATAAAAATGCTGTTTACAGGGTATCTGACGGTCGTGGCTATTGGTTATATGATGGCACTGGTGCAAATCCTCTTCACACATGGCATGGCAGATGGAAAATTCGGTCTTTCAATTGATGACATTGTATACAGCTACTACGGGAAAAGATCAGGTTCCATATTGGAGAGCAAACTCAATGGTTCAATGAAGGTGATGGCACCTGAAGCTGAACGGTTGAAGATTATCCAATGGGTAAAAAAAGGGGCTGATAAGGATGTCTACCAGACAGAGATAAAACCTATTATTAATAAACGCTGCGTCATGTGTCATAGTCCAGCTTCCGGCATGCCTGTACCTGACTGGACCAAAGATGAAGAGGTGTTCAAACGGGCAGAAGTCGATACCGGTGCCTCCTTTTCATCTCTGACCCGTGTTTCCCATATCCACCTGTTCGGGATCGCCTTTATTTTTATGTTTGTCGGGTTGATATTCAGTCTTGCGTCAGGGGTTCCCAAAGTCCTCAAGGCGACCGTGATCGTAATGCCTTATCTTTTTTTGATCATCGATATTTTATCCTGGTGGTTGACCAAACTGAATCCAATGTTTGCCTGGCTGACAATTCTTGGTGGTGGCGCCATGGCTCTTTCATTTGCCTTTATGTGGGTCGTATCCATGTACGAAATGTGGATTATGCCCAGAAGACATCCTGATTATCGGGACGCCTTGCTGGACGAATAAAGAGATGCCTCCAACAGAGGTTTTTCTCTATATTCAATTAGGAATACCAAGCCTTTAGGACTCTTTAACCCCGCTTTTTGCCTGATCGGATTTTTTTGAGTACCGGCCAAGACGGATTTCGAAAGATTTCCAGATATCTCCTTTGGAGAAACACTCCCAGGCCCAGCGCAACCATTGCAGCAGGGCAAAAGCGAGCCATAATGACCAGAGAAGCATCAGAACCCGGTAGACAAACAGAGGGACAGAAAAGATCCAGGCCTGTGGTGGGATAGAGGATACGCGATCCTGATACCAGTTGAGTGCAAAGGTAGTCGAGTTATTTCCGGATACTTGCATATCTGGGCTACCCAACAGCCCCTGCTTGATTGCTTCGAAAAGAGCAGAAAGAGCGATCAGTGAAAGGATAACCAGCCCGATTTGAATAAAATTGAATCGGGTTTTGTCAGTTGCTGGATCAAGCTTCCCTCGTGCACCAACTGCGAGCAGCCAGGCAACGACAATGAAAGCCGAAAATAGCGGAGCCTGACTGAGCCCGATACCGAGTAAAAACCATTGCCAGGTTTTGAGTGGCGTCAGCCGAACCCTGCCCAAGACAAGAGACAGCAGGATGATCACAATCAATTCACCCCAAAACAGTACCGCAGGACCCCATTGTGGACCTCCAGTGAACAGAATCCATCGATCCTTCCCTGGATACAATGTGATCATATGGTTAACGCTGGCGGTACCAAGATTTATGGATGGTGATCTGTAGAGCGCTTGGATCCCTTCAGGCTGACGCCAGTTCATTTCAACAAGTTGTTTGCCGGGATGGATTGGCAACGTTACCTCTCTCCCGCTTTCACCATCCTGTCGGATCGGCTGTGCGTGTCCATTGATGATAACAGTTTGCAGGCGTGCCTGTTCTGGCAGCATAACCGTATGTTGATCACCCTGACTGCTGCGTAAAGTTATTTTAAGATTGGTATCCGTGGCGCGTTGGCCGGGTGTGATCGTTAACTGGCTTTTGTCGATGGTCAGGGTTTGCCCTTCAATGCCTTCGGGACGGGCGATTCTCAGTGTAACTGATTCACCGGGCCAAGGATGCCATTCCGGTAACCAGCGTCCTTCAGGATTCTGATGATGAACCACAGCGATACCATCGGTGTCCATATGCCAGATCGGGCTGACATCCGCGTACCAAATTTCTGTCCAGTCAAGGGTTTCTGGGGCTTTCAGTCTGATTTCACTGGAGGTTCTGAGGCTGGATTCCCACTGCATACTGGACTGGTTGGCGGGCATGTTGACCAGAACACGGTTATTTTTGACACGGAATCCTTCGGTGAGTAAAGATTCACCTTCCAACAAGGGGACTTGGATCACAATTGCAGTGCCCGTAGGAGAGGCGCGTTCTACACGAGTCTCTACCCGCCAATCGAGCCCTAGGCGTAGGGTCCTGTAGACATGTACAAAGGGCGGCAGGTTTGATGTTTCCAGTTTTTGTTTGGGCATGGTTTCACCATTCCCGACAACACGGATCAGTTTCAGTTGCCGGTCTGGGATGCCATTTTCCTGGAGGCCGAGCAGCTCCCAGCCATCCGAATTGTAGGTGACACGAGAAGGTCTGAGTGGCAGGGCAAGATCAATACTGTCCTGCTCCGGCAAGGGACCGAACATGATGACTTGGTGGACACCTTTTGACAGGTGAAGCCAAAGAAACCCGTCCTTGCCTCGTGCCAGGCCGGATGCAGGTTCGCCATCGACAGCGAGTTGTGAAGGCGTCCACTTTCCGGATTTTCCCGGCAAGGGAACGGCAACCTTTTCAGATGTGTGAACCTCCAGTCTCACCTGCATACTTTCGGGCCGAATATCCATTGCCATTCTGCTGAAATGAGCACACTCTGGCAGACAATCTGGTGGTGCAAGCAACCGGCTTTTCAATTCCTGCAGAAGTTCAGGTGTCGGGATCTCGGCCACGGTATCCCGTGGTTGAATAGAGAGAACCAGTACAGCCATCATGGCAAATATCGAAGCATGTCTGCCTATAAAGGGTAGAGAAGAACGTTTGAAGAACTTGATTGAACGAATGATCAGTAGTGTTAGTGCGATCATCAGGACGATTCGTAACAGATTCAGGAGAAGGTTGATTCTCGGCGAAAGCAGGATCAGATCGATGGTTTGATCTTGTCCTACGGGTCCATTCCAGTTGAGTGATAGGGTATGCCATTGCCAGGAAGGCAACCCGGGACCTGTCTGGACGTTGGTCTGCGTATCATAACGTTGTGGAAATTTTGACAGGTTGTGTCCGGTATATTTATCGTTTGGCGACGTCTTTAGTACTTTTCTGTCCAGTTTACGTGGTGTTGAGGGTGGCAGTGAAGAAACGCTGGCTTCCCTTTCAATGCCATCGGCTTCCATGGATATGACTTGTGGTTGGGTTTCTTCTTCCATCCTGTAGCGATCAGATCCGTTGAGTGCACTTAGCCAAGGTTTCTCCAATTGAGGGAAAAGTCCAGTCCTGATCTCATCGATCATGAAGGGAATAGCGATTAAAAGCAGGACAAGGAAAGCCAGATTACGGTAGGCGGTCACCCACCAGCGAAACTTCCCTTCAGGCAGAACCCGCAACAAGGCAATCGCCGCAATCAAGTGTAGCCAGACTTGTCGAGGTGCTTCGGGTTCGTGCCAGAGCAGAACTAATGTGATCAGCCCGAGAAGACCCACTCGCCAGTTCCACAGACGTCCCATGGCAATTGCGGTTATCAGTACCAAAAAGAGGTCGAGCAATGACCAGTGCTGGATCCAGGTTTCGGTAACTGTATCGATTCCGCGGGTTGAGAAGAGTTTCCAGCCTGGTGGAAGATTAAGTGTGGCCTCTACCTTCTGGAAATCGTGGTCCCAGCCGACGGCCTTGAGTTTACTGATAGGACGTTGATAACGGCTGTCGGCGATTAGATTGATACGACCTCGACGAACTTCGACGCCGGGTTTATTGTTCAGTCGAGTGATGAACTGGGGTTCGTTGTTCAGCAGGACACGTCCAAGCTGTAGTTCATCGCTGGTTTCGAGTCGCCAGCCAGTTGTCATGCGGCCAGTGATACGATCCCTGATGGTGTATCCTTCACCGGATTGATCGAGCCATAAGGTCCGGCTGAGTTGCAGAATATTGGGCTCCGGTTCGGGATCCCCTCGACGAATAACCTTGAAGATTAGAGTCTTGCCTGGGGTTGCTTGGAAAGCGGGCAGCTTTTTCCACGCCTTTGGCAAATTTGTCTGACGCGGATCGATAGAGGGTAACCCTTCCAGCTCGACGAGGCGTAAGTGGTTACGGGCAGCGAAGACCCAGATCTCTTCACCCGGCCAAGGATCTTCCTGATGAGGTAGTGTCAGTTGTTCTACCGGTCCAGGAAGGCGGGCTGCCACATTGATAGACCAGCTGCCCGGTCGGAGTTGAACGCGTAATTTTCCGTCAACTTCCAGTCGGGCAGGCAATTGGCTGTTGATTTGCAGCGGAATTGCATCGGGCAGGAGTGGTGAGCCGAGAATCGCCTCTCGCTGCCTCCCGGAAACTTTAAGCGTGATCCTTGTTGTAATCAGCATCGGGATCTCGTCTTCGATGTGCCGATACACTTCCAGTTTGATCTGTTCACCCTGATCACCAGATAATCCCTTGCGGTTCTTTTTGATCCAGATCCTCCCCTTCTTGATGTCAGGGAAGTCAATCACCTCGCTATTTACGGTCAGAGAAACCAGTCCGGTATCCTCTGGGATCGTCAGGGAATCCGGTAAGTGGCTCCATTCAAAGTGGCCGCTTATTTCATGGATACCTGGTTCAAGCATGACAAGGGGTTTTTCTTTTTGGCGGATGACGCTGATTTTTTGTCCATTGTCGGTGACATCCTGAGGCCAGTTTTTATTATCCCCAGGCAGTATGACTTCGCTTTCCTTGTAAACCTGCCAGATAATCGAGAATTCTCCGGATGTCGGGTGTAATGACAGATTGAGTAGCGAAGGCCATGCACAACGGTGTTGACGGGCATTGTTGTAGAGGAATGGGCAATCGAAGTCCTTGTTGTCTTGAAGCACCCATTCTATCCATGGTTCAAGAGGATCAGGTATTTTGTCCCTGGAGATTGGTCCAGCATGTAATACCGTACAGAAAATAGTCAGTGTGAGGATCAGAAATGGACGCCGCAACATAGGTGAGTCTCCTCATTATCATAGTATGGTAAACGAACGTGAGTGAACCTGATACGGGGTTAATAATGATAGTTAAGGTTAGAGCTTGCAAGCTTGGTGATTTGCCGCAGGCTTTTACATGCTTCATGGAAGTGTTTTCCTAGCGTGATCAATTGAGAAAGCTCTCCTGGATTGACAAGTAATCTGCCAAGAAAGGGGAGGATACGCGTTACTCCATACGCATCGGTGGAATCAATAGCGATCGATGGGATAACCATTTCACTGGAATCAACAATACTGCGGACACTAAGAAAGGGAATTTGATGCTCTCTGGCAAACTGACCAATGGCAGCGCTTTCCATATCGACGGCACACGCGCCGGTTTTGTCATACAGGACCCTTTTTGTATGAGGAAAGGTAATGGGAGAATCTGTATGCAGTATCGGATCGGTAAAAATACGGAGATGGGATGCGAGTGTTTGCTGCAGGTTTTCTCGCCAGAGGGAATCGGTCTGTATGAATTCGGATCGATCATCATTGAAAACAGATTCAGGGAGAACAATATCTCCGGGTCTAAGTTGATCACAAAGCCCTCCGGCAGTACCCCAACTGACTAGGGCGGTGGCGCCATGTTCAACCAGTCGCCGGGATGCTGTGGCAGCATTTTTTGCACCCATGCCAGAAACAAGGATCAGGTTGGTGTTTATGGTTGTGATCTGATCAATGGGAATAGGATGGTGGGCAAAACACTTTGCTTCGGCCGACAGGGCGGCAATGACGCCCACTTTGATCATCTCAAGATTGTTGGCTACGGCGTCGGTATTGAGCCAATGCCCACAAGGGAAAGAATTTGTTGTAGCCGTGGTATTTCAGATAGAACACCTTTGGAAAGCCTGGTGCAGTGAAACTTTCATCGTGCCAGAACCCATCTTCCTGTTGGGTATTGATCAGATAGGCAGCAGCCTTTTTAACAGCCTCTGAGTCAGACTGTCCTGCAGCCATTAATCCAAGCATGGCCCATGCTGTCTGATAGGGTGTACTCGGATGTGGCTGATTTCGTTTGTCCTCGTAGTAACTGTCATTGCTTTCACCCCAACCACCATCAATATGCTGGATGCTCTTCAACCAGACAACAGCTTTTCTGATCCAGGCTTCCTGCATATCATAGCCTGCAACCTCTAGCGCACTCAGAACCGACCAGGTGCCATAGATATAGTTCGTGCCCCATCGTCCAAACCAGGAACCCTCTTCCTGTTGCATTTCCTTGAGATATTGTATGGCACGATCGAGAACGGGCTTGTATTTTTCATCTCGTGTCAATCCCAACAGGGCGACACAGCGGGCGGTGACATCCTCAGTGGGAGGATCGAGCAGAGCGCCATGATCGGCAAACGGAATATGATTGAGATAATAGCAGGTATTATCCTTGTCGAAAGCTCCAAATCCACCATTTCTGGATTGCATGCCGGCAACCCAGTCGGCAGCTCTTTGGATTGAGTCTGCAAACTTTTCGTGATCTGTTACAGACATCGCCCAGGCGATCATGGAAGTGTCATCCAGATCAGGGTAGTAATCATTGGCAAACTGGAAGGGCCATCCACCACCTGCAAGATTTGGATTGTTGTCTCGCCAGTCGCCCGGTTCATCACTCAATTGTTGATCTTTGAGCCAGTCCAAACCACGGCTGACCGATTCCGGGATTTCTGATTCCCCATAGGCTGCTTCTCTGATCGCCAGACAGGAGAGGCCGGTATCCCACATTGGGGAAAGGCAGGGCTGACAGTAGGCAGAATCTTCTTCAACGATCAGTAATTTCTGCAAAGCACGTTTTGTCGTTTTGACAAGAGGGTGATCTTCATCGTAACCGAGGAGCAGCAGTGCCTCATGTGCGTTAACCATGGCGGGAAAGATACCACCCAGACCGTCTTCACCATTGAGACGTTCGATAAACCAGTTTTCAGCTTTTTTGATCGCACGTCGGCGAATGAATTGTGGAATCAATGGTTCAAGAAAGGTACGGCCAATATGATCGAGGATATGGAAGAATTTACTGATCGTATTGGTTGGATGAAAATAGTGAGTTTCCTCTTCCGGAGGGGTGATAAACAATTCTCGGACTTGAACATTTCTGGGATTTGCTGCAACCGGTTTGAGTGAGCACAGGATGAATAAAGGTACCATGACCGTTCTGGACCAGTAGGAAACCTTGCTGATATGGAAAGGAAACCATTTCGGCAGCAGCATGATTTCAACAGGAATAAACGGTACCCCAGACCAGGGCACCTGCCCGAACAATGCAAGCGTGATCCGCGTGAATACATTACTTTTTGCAGCACCACCATGGGCAAGAATGGCCTCGCGGGCCCTTCGCATGTGAGGTGCTTCCGGGTCATCTCCGACGATTTTTAAGGCGTAGTAGACTTTAACTGTACAGCTCAAATCCATTGAGCCACCATGGTAGAGAGGCCAGCCTCCTTCTTCATTCTGATGTTGGCGCAGATAATTCGCGATCTTGAGCTCCAGTTCCCGATCGATATCGTCAGTAAAATGCATCATCAGGATGTATTCGGCCGGAATGGTGCAGTCCGCCTCTAGTGGATAGTCCCAGTAACCTTCAGGATGTTGATCCCTCTCGAGTGCTGAACGAGCTGCTTTGATTGCCCCATCCAAATGATTGCCCAGCAATTTGCGGACGATCTTGCCCAGAGAAGAGCCGCCTTCGTTTTCGGTCAATCTGAATCTGGGAGGTGTCAGCACAGTGAATCCTCAAAGATGGTTGCTTGTATGAAACTGTTATTGTTATTTTTAAGCATATCGATACCGTTCATTCGTGATCAAAATCCTTTTTGGTCGGAGTTTGTCAGGTACTTTGACTCTCAACAGAAATTTTCTCACGAAATTGTATTTCTGGCAATCCCTTTGCTACCGAATAAAATAGTAACTTCAATAACTTATCGCTGGAAACAAACATATTTGTCAAGGCTATAGTCGTTTTAACCTGGCGTCTGGTTATTTTGACATCACTACTGCAAGAAAATCCCCGGTTTTTGTTGATTTGGTCAAGAGTCAGTATGGCCATGCCAATAGCCCACAGGCAGAATTTCCGGATCCCTTTTTCATAACGAGGGATGAGCAGAGTGAAGCGAAGAGCATTCTCCAGATGACCTTTTGCAATTGCAATCAGCTCACCCAGCCCCTTTTCGAAGGCAGGATTTTTCTGCCCTGGCTGGAGTTCGCTCAGAGGAAATCCATATTTCAAAAAAGTTTCTTGTGGAAGCCAGCAGGCTCCCCTTCGATGATCATCCCAGATATCTTTCAGGATATTGGTCATCTGCAAACCCTGTCCGAAGGAAACAGAAAGTTCCATTAACTCCTTGTGGTGTGCATTGATATCAGGACTGAAATCGCAAAAAAGTTCGGCCAGCATTTCACCTACCACACCAGCCACGTAATAACAGTAATCATCCATTGCCGCCTGATCAGGCAGGCCATTGAGGGTTTCTTTCTCCTGATAGTCTGCCATACCTTTTGCCATAATCCTGACGCATCGTGCCAAGGCGTGTTTCTGGTTATCGTTGAAACTGTGGGTAATCCGGATCACACGTTCGGTCTGTTTGATCAGATCCCGCTCTGCTTCCAGCGTTTGGTCCGATAAGATCGGGGAAAGTCTTTCAGCAAAATCTGCAGCGGTTTCTTCACCTTCCACGACAAGAATAAACTGATCGGTAAAGTTACGTTTTTGTTCGGTAGAAAGTGTTGCATCATCTTCAATGGTATCTGCGATGCGACAAAGCAGGTAGCCGTTTCCAACCACGGTACGAAGCTGTTCCGGCAGCTGAGGAATCGTCAGCGCGAAAGTCCTGGAAACACCCTGAAGTATCCTTTCCTGATAATCAAGATCCTGAGTTGATGGTAACTTTTGCATAGGGGCCAAATCTTATCATAAACATTCTTTTTTTCAGGGAGGAAAAAACATATTTCAAATAAAAAAGGCTCTGCAGTGAGCAGAGCCTTTCATGGTTTTGTCGAGCATCACCCACCGAGGGCAGGTGTTGTATGCAACAATTAATTATTCGATGACAAATTCGACACGTCGGTTTTTGGCACGACCTTCCTCTGTCGAATTATCGGCGATAGGTTCGGACTCACCGCGACCTTCGGAAATAAGAATAGAAGGATCGACGCCCTGACTTACCAGATAATTGACAACGGCCTGAGCCCTTCTCTCTGAGAGTTTCTGGTTGTAGGTTTCACTACCAATACTGTCAGTGTGACCGACGACTCTGATTCGCTTGTTGCCGACATTGCTTGAGAGCGTTGATACAGCTGCATCCAGCTTGGACTTCGCCTCAGGAGTCAATGTGGCACTGTCAAACTCAAAATTGACACCTTCCAGTGTGAAGATGGTTTCTCCCACTTTTGGACAGCCATTGCTGTCGACTTCGACGCCGGCAGGAGTACCTGGACACTGATCATTGTCATCGATGACGCCGTCACCATCACTATCCAGTGGACAACCATCGGTTCCTACTGTGGTACCCGCTGGGGTGCCTGGGCATTTATCCAGATCATCATTAACTCCATCACCGTCGCTATCTTTTACGACCGGGCAACCTGTTTCATCGACTTCAGTACCTGCTGGTGTGCCAGGGCACTGATCCAGATCATCATTGACACCATCGCCATCAGAGTCACCTACACCCTGGTTACAGGCGAGATAACCCAGAGCAGCACCGATTGCAGCTCCAGCGGCAATGCCGGCATCTTCACCATCTACTGCAGCTGCACCTGCACCGCCCGCAACTGCGCCAATTAATGAACAGACTGGTTGGCTATAACCACCTCCAGTGCTGGCGCAACCGGATAGCATAATACCTGCCATAAGCAAGAAAATTATTTTATGCATTATTTTCATAGTTCTCTCTTCCCGTTTGTTGTATAAAAAACACAAAATAGGAGAAACGGCAATATTGCCAATGACTCCCCCCGGGTAATCCTGATTGCCACCAGATGATGTCTCTCAGCTCCCTTAAGCCAAATTTTAGCGCATTACTTCGGAAATTAGCAACAGATTTGAACATTAGACTTAATGATATAGAATATGCCACTATCACTCTGACGGGGAGGTGCAGATGAACTTAAATCCAGGGAAGTTGCCAAGAAGCTACAAATACTGTGGTTTTGTTGTATTTATCCATATTTTTCTTGCAGTCAGTTTACCTGTCAATGCCGATTTGCTCGATTTGGGGAAGGATTTCCTGAATGGTGATTACCGTGATAACAGTCCCTCTTCTTCGGATCCTTCTAACAATGAGATAGCGTCTGGTCTTAAAGAAGCTCTCAGTGTAGGTACCGAAACAGTGGTAAAAAAACTGGGACATACGGGTGGATTTACCAATGATTCTGCGGTTCACATCCCTTTACCCAGCAGTCTCAAGAACGTAAAAAAAATCTTGGAGAAAGTGGGCATGGGAAAGATGCTTGAAGATCTGGAACTGAAAATGAATGCTGCCGCCGAGGCAGCAACGCCCAAAGCCAAGCCGTTTTTTATACAAGCCATTCAGGAAATGACACTGGACGATGTAGGGAAGATCTTTAACGGTCCGGATGATGCCGCCACCCAGTATTTCCAATCGAAAATGTCAGGACCCTTGGCAAGGGAAATGTCGCCAATCGTGTCAAAAAGCCTCGCGGAAACAGGTGCCGCTAAATCCTATGATGCAGTGATGAGTGAATACGAGTCATTGCCATTTGTTCCTGATGTCAAGTCCAATTTGACGGAATATGTCGTACAAAAATCCCTCGACGGGATTTTTCATTATCTGGCGATCGAAGAGGCTGCTATCAGGAAAAATCCTGTGAAAAGAACTACCACTTTATTGAAAAAGGTGTTTGGCGGATAGCGTGATGCTGATCATTGGAGATTGGATTGAACTGTCCGAGGAGGGAAGTACGATTTTTTGTTGGTTTTCGAGCCAACATAAGCTTTTGATATACAGGATCCCACTGTGTCGTGGAGCCTGTCTATCAAAGTACCATATATAAACGTCGGGATAACAGTTTTTATTGGCAGAAGAGAGTTTTTTATATAAATAATAAAAAGGAGGGTAATTGCAATGAGTATGATTTCTGAATTCAAAGAATTTGCCATGAAAGGCAATGTCGTGGATATGGCTGTTGGTATCATCATCGGAGGTGCCTTTGGCAAGATCATCAGCTCCTTGGTGAGTGACATTATCATGCCAGTGATCGGCAAACTGATGGGAGGCGTCGATTTCAGTCAACTGTATATAAATCTGGGAGAAGGTGAATACCCGTCATTGGAAGCAGCAAAGGAGGCCGGTGCAGCGACTCTGAACTATGGTAATTTTATCCAGACGACGCTCGATTTTCTGATTATTGCATTTGCCATCTTCATGATGATTAAGGTAATGAACAGTGTAAGGAAACAAAAGGAAGAGGAGGCACCGGCCGAACCACCCGCGGAAGAAGTTCTACTCAGGGAAATCCGTGATCTTCTCAAAAACAAGTAGAATAAACCTTCGTTGATTTCCAATTAAAAAGGCCCGTGAAAGCGGGCCTTTTTCATGATTTGTTTTCGATCAACTCTTTTGCCTGGCTAACCCAGTTCTCTCTTTCTATGCGTCCTTTGAACTGGAGATGCTCGTTGACCCATTTGATGTTTTCGTCGGTGAATGCTGCGATTTGTTTCAGATGGAAAATGCCGAGGCTGTTCAATGTTGATTCTATTTTGGGTCCGATGCCATTAATAACTTTCAGATCATCCGCTATCCCTTCTGGGTGATCCAGTGCGATCGGAGGTGTCCCTGTCTCTACTCTCCTCTGATTTAGATCAGTAGAAGAAATTGTTGTCCCTTTCCCTTCGAGACCGGAGATCTCAGTCCTTAATCTTTCCAGTGGATGATGACTTTCAGAGTTATTTTTTTCCAGTTCCAACGTAGATCGGAAGGGTAATGCTGTGGGCTTGACTGCAGGCCTGGTTTGCGGTTCAGCCACTTGTGTTGCTTCATTCCTTTGTTGTTTGAGTGTTTCAATCTCTTTACGTAGTTGATTGTTCTCCGTTTGCAGGACATGGTGGCGACTACGCCATTGATTCTCAGAAGCGAGCAGACGCGACTCAAATCCGAACGCACGGGTGATCCAGCCAATGAAAAAACCAACGATCGCCGCCAGGATCAGAAACAGCAAAATTTGTAATAATAGATAATCCATGATTCGTGCTCCTTATGGAGTAAGGTGGAATTCTATACGACGATTACGTTCCCTTCCTTCTTCAGTATCATTCGGAGCGATTGGAGAAGAGGAACCGTAACCCACGGCTTTCAGCCGATGCCCTGAGATTCCTTTTTCCTGTAAATGCTCCATCACTGCTTGTGCCCGATCAAGACTAAGAAGAATATTCTTGTCGGTCTCGCCAACATTGTCTGTATGACCGGCCACTTCGATTTGATAATCAGGGCAGGTTTTCATAGTCGTAGCAAGTTGATCGAGTAGGGGGAGGCTTTTTTTGGAAATCTTGCTGCTGCCCGTCTTGAACACGATAGACTGTTTCTCCAGAAGGGTTTCAATCTTTTTCTGACACTGTTCCAGTGTGATGATGTTATCACCGGAAGATTGGGTTTGATCGATTTTTGCTGGGGGTGTTTCATTTCCGGTTTTTGATACAGCTCCAGTGTCAGACACCGGTTCCGGTTCATTTACTCTGATCAATGGTTCGTTTGCAGGTATTTCTGCTCTTTTCGATTTTGCAATCTTGCAGAGGCATTTGACTTGGCGGACCCCCCATACAGATCGAACAGCATCTTCTGCACGGAGAATGGAGGCTTGATCTGGGGCAGAACCAGTAATAATCACATCCCGACCATCAGTTTCAACCTGCGCCCAGGGTAGATCCTCTTTGATTAAAGCGAGTTCGGATCGGTCTTTTAGATCAGTTTCTATTTCATCGACTTTGAAATGAAGCGTGGCCACATAAATGAGAGATATCAATGCAAGACCAACGATCCAGATCACGATCCTTCCCATAATACCCTCATCGAAAATTGTGAAATTGCCGATTGACAGTGTCTGTAGAACTTCCCAACCGACAGGACTGGACTTAATATAGCACCTTGAACCACATCATGAAAAAGGAAAAATAAAAAATGTTTGTCATTCGTTCAATCCCTCTGTTTGCATTTCTGTGGCTTGCTTATACCCTGTTGACACTGTTCAGTGAGCCGGGCAGCATTGATTCTACGGTTTTCAATTTTACATTGCCGTCCGGGTCGGACTGGACGGTCACCCAAGGTGATATCCTGATATTTATCGGCATAATCTTTCTCTATGTCGAGATCTTCAAGGCAACCAGGACAACGGCCGGTTCGATTATCGATCATACATTGTCCATGGTGGTTTTTGTGGGTATGTTGCTCCAGTTCATTCTTGCGGAAAAGGCCGGAAACTCAGTTTTTGCTACTCTGACTCTAATGGCTCTGGTAGATGTAGTTGCCGGTTTTACTGTCACCATTGTTTCTGCACGACGTGATTTCGGTTTTGGAGGCCAGAATCCTGATGTCTAATCCTGTCAACTCAATCTATATCGGAAAGGGTGAGAAGCCACAGTATCTTAATCTGAAACTGGCTAACCGGCATGGTTTGATTGCGGGTGCTACCGGTACGGGTAAAACTGTTTCACTGCAGATTCTGGCTGAAGGCTTTTCGAGTCAGGGCGTACCGGTATTTATGGCTGATGTCAAAGGTGATCTTTCCGGTATTTCCCAACCTGGTAAACCTAACAAAAAACTGGAAGAAAGGGCCGAAAAGATCGGCTTTGAAGAGTATTCCTATCGCGCCTTTCCGACCATTTTCTGGGATTTGTTCGGTAAACAGGGGCATCCTATTAGGACAACAGTCTCCGAGATGGGGCCGTTGCTGTTGTCACGACTGTTGGAGCTTAACGATACTCAGGAAGGTGTAGTCAATATCGTCTTCAAGGTTGCAGATGATGAAGGGCTATTATTACTCGACTTGAAAGATTTTCGTGCAATGTTGAATTTTGTTGGTGAAAATGCTGCCGAGTTAACAACGGAATATGGGAATGTCAGCAAAGCCTCTGTTGGTGCCATCCAGCGGCGCTTGCTGGTTCTGGAGCAGCAGGGAGGCAAGTACTTCTTTGGTGAGCCAGCACTGGATCTTGAGCACTTCATGCAAACCAATTCGGAAGGTTATGGATACATCAACGTGCTGGCCGCTGACAAATTGATGCAACATCCACGGATGTATGCGACTTTCTTGCTGTGGCTGCTTTCCGAATTGTTCGAGGAGCTTCCCGAGGTGGGTGATCCGGAAAAGCCCAGGCTGGTATTCTTTTTCGACGAGGCGCATCTGCTTTTCAATCGGGCTCCGCGTGCCTTGCTGGAAAAGGTTGAGCAGGTGGTCAAGCTGATTCGATCAAAAGGTGTGGGTGTCTATTTCGTGACTCAGAACCCGCTGGATATTCCAGACTCGGTACTCAGCCAACTTGGCAACCGTGTTCAGCATGCATTGAGGGCCTTTACCCCTAGACAAAAAAAAGCGGTGAAAGTAGCGGCCGAAACGTTCCGACCAAACCCGAAATTTGACGCAGCAGAGGTGATTACCCAGCTAGGTGTCGGAGAGGCCCTAGTGTCCACATTACAGAAAAAGGGTGTTCCGGGCATTGTCGATAGAACCTTGATCCGCCCACCTTCATCAAGATTGGGACCTGCGAAGCCTGCTGAACGAAAAGCCATAATCGGAAACAGCCCGGTTCTGGGCATCTATGATAAAAAGATTGATCGACTATCGGCATTCGAAATGCTCAAACAGCGAGCAGAAAAGGCTGAAGAGAAAGTACCGCCAAAATCTCGACGGTATGAAACAGGAACGACTAAACGGCGACGTGGTCGTCAACGTCAGGGTATACTGGAGACCTTGGGTAAGAGTGTTGCTCGGACACTGGGTTCGAGTCTTGGGAGGCAAATTGTTCGGGGCCTGTTGGGTTCTATATTCAGGGGACGATAAGCTGTCTTTCCCTTAGGTTTATTGCCGACCTTGAAAGCTTCAGGCAGTTCATTATCCCCTGTTTCTGACTGAAAACAGGTTCCGTTGCAAGGTCTTTCCACGGTCACATCGTTCCGGCATCGATATTGCTTCTTCCTTCTATAAGAGAACGGGAGAAGATAAGATGTTTTTTCCATACATTCGAAACAAGCGCAGGAAAATATTTTTTCTGGCTGCAGCATATCTACTTATTTTTCACCGATCAGTATCTACCACGGATCACCCATCTGCAGGATTAATCGTTCAGACGGTGCCAGTCAGAGAGACCATGGTTTCGGAACAACCGCCACAAACAGAGATGCCCGTTATCGATGCCGATGCCCCTGATGGTCAGGGTTTGCGTGATCCCAGAGCTCAGGAACTGGATAAGATTGTTTATCCGATTACGACTGTGACAAAATTTGTCGGTGGTCAGGAAGAGCGGAATCGAGGGAGTGGCTTCGTGGTTGGTAACCGTTTTTTTACCGTCAACCATAACCTCACGACGGCTTTTCCTTCTTTGCGTGTCAAAAGTACCGTTTTTATCGACGGGATGTCTGTCCCTCAGCCAATTCTTGCGGACAAGGTGCATGATGTTGCAGTTTTTGAATTACCGGAAAAACTCTGTGCCAGACATTGCAATGACAAGGAAGTGGATTTCGCTCCCAATCTGACAGTGTCGAAAAAGGTCTACTGGTTACGCAAATTCGAAAATGAATTTACCCTCAAGGAAGCCCGAATTCTCTCAACGGTTGCTTTCGGTGATTCCAAACACAAAACAGATCTCGGCTGTAAGAACAACACGGTGGTGCTGGTCGACCAGCCTTTTATACCGGGAAGTTCCGGCTCGCCCATCATGGATGCTGAAACAGGGAAAATCATCGGTGTGATTCAGGGTAGTGTCGATGAGGGAGAAAAGTCGAAAGGTTATTTCAAACCGATCAATTGTGTGCTAGCAATGCTGGCAGAGAGGCACCCTTCAAGGGCGATAGCTGGATTGTAGTCCCGATTATTCTCAGAATGAGGGAGGGTAGTGCAGGGACAGATCGATTCCTCCTTTGAAAATCAGTGTTTACCTTCTAACGATATAACCAAAGCCAATTGATGCGTTAAGGTATAGCCGATAAAATTCAGCACCTTTTGCTCTACCTCTTAACGTGGATCTAAATTAAGGCATCAAATGGCTACGAAGATCAATAACAGCGAACCCTTGGTTCTGGGCATCTCCGGTTTTGAATACGCCGATCTGTATGATCCGTCGCGTCTTGCCGATCTGACCCAACGATTCAATGATGAAATAAAAAATATGGATGCTGCTCTTTCCTCAGAGTTCGAGGCATACCGAGCGTGTCAGGGAGAAGGGATGGAGCCCAAGGCGATCTCGGATCTGCTGGTGCGGATGGCGCCCCATGTGGGGAATTTCATTGCCAAACTGTTCAATATCGTCCCACAAAGGGAACAGCAAAGGGCGGCGATACTGGCCGATGTAGAGAGTATTTTCATTCTCAAGCATGAAGTTGTAGCCAAACTGAATGCTAAATTCCGGGGGGTGGATATCTCAGAATGGGATCTGGAGAAGATCAAGGCAGATTTCAATCGGTTGGCGAAGGTCGCGTTTCCGGATGCGATTGAAGAAAACGATTTGGAAAGAACCCTGGGCCGGATAGGTGCTCGTCTGGCTCGCCTTTCTAACCACTTCAAACTGATCGCTAAAGGTAAACAGAGTGAGGAGCCGAATGCTGATGACGAAGTCGCCCGGTTGCGAGATGCCATCGCCGGAGAGGATGCTTTTGCAACCCTTTCCGCACGGAAGGATGATGCGGATTTCGTCGATGCCCTGCTCGAGATCGTGCAACGCTGGTGTTTTGCTGCTCAGAACGATACGGCTATGCAGCAGGAAGTGGCTGACTGGGTTCTGTTCAAGACGCCTCATCGTACCGATTTTGATCATCTGGTGGCGCACCTGACGGAGGAAAGAGACGGTTATACCGTTTGGATGGGGCCAGAACATCGCCGTCGCCGTCGAGTTGGCTTCGGGCTGACCGATCCGCGTTTTCGGGAGCGGCGGGTGCTCTATGAGATCGACCATTGTATCTATTGCCATGAACGTGACACGGATTCATGTTCCAAGGGCATGCGCAACAAAAAAGAGGGCGAGGGTCCTTTCAAGATCAATCCCTTGGGTGAGGTGGTCACAGGGTGTCCTCTGGAAGAGAAGATTTCGGAAATGCATGTGGTCAAAAAACAGGGCGACAATATCGGTGCGCTGTCCTTGATCACGATCGACAATCCTATGTGTCCTGGCACCGGTCATCGAATCTGCAATGACTGCATGCGCGGATGTATCTACCAGAAAACCGAACCGGTCAATATCCCGCAAATCGAGACCAATGTTCTCACAGATGTTTTGCAGTTGCCGTGGGGCTTTGAGATTTATAGCTTGTTGACACGTTGGAATCCACTGAACGTTAAACGCCCCCATGCCTTGCCCTATAACGGCAAGAATGTACTGGTAGTGGGGATGGGGCCTGCCGGTTACACCTTGGCGCATTATCTCCTGAATGAAGGTTTTGGCGTGGTCGGTATCGATGGACTCAAGATCGAACCCTTGCCGGAATCGCTCACTGGCAATGATCAACAGCCTCCCATGCCGATCCAGAACTTTGATGATATCTATGAAGATCTGGACAGACGGGTGATGCTTGGATTCGGAGGAGTGGCCGAATACGGGATCACCGTTCGCTGGGACAAGAATTTCCTCAAGGTGATCTACCTCAATCTGCTTCGGCGTCAGGCATTCCGTTGCTATGGTGGTGTGCGTTTCGGCGGTACACTGACCATCAATGATGCTTGGGATCTGGGCTTCCATCACATTGCGATCGCCAGCGGTGCAGGCAAACCCACGGTGATTCCACTGAAAAACAATCTGATTCGCGGGATCCGAAAGGCGTCGGATCTGCTCATGGCATTACAACTGACGGGCGCGGCCAAGGAATCTTCCCTGGCCAATCTTCAGGTACGCTTGCCCGCCGGTGTGATCGGTGGCGGTCTGACTGGCATTGATACGGCCACCGAGGTGATGGCCTATTATCCAGTACAGGTGGAGAAGATCCTCAATCGCTACGAAACGCTCTGTGCCGAGTATGGTGAGGAAAAGGTGCGTTCCCGTTATGACGAGGAAGAGCGGATCATCCTCGACGAGTTTCTTGAACATGGCAAGACCATTCGAGCAGAACGTGAGCGGGCGCAAGCAGCCGGTGAAACACCGGACTTTCAGCCCCTGATCCGGCAATGGGGTGGGGTGACCATGTTCTATCGCAAAGGCATGGTGGACTCACCGGCCTATCGTCAAAACCATGAAGAAATTGCGGAAGCACTGGATGAAGGTATCGAACTGGCGGAAGGTTTGAGTCCCGTTGAGGCCCACATGGATCAGTTCGAGCATCTCAATGCCGTTACCTTCGACAAGCTGGAGAAAAAGGACGGCAAGTGGGTGAATACCGGGGAGCAGTTGAAGGTACCTTTGAAGAGTCTTTTCATTGCGGCAGGTACCTCACCCAATACTATCTATGAAGAAGAGTTTCCGGGCACCTTCGAGATGGACTGGAAATACTATCAGCGTTACATGCCAGACTGGGTCAAAGAGGATCCTGATCTGATCCCGGTCAATGACGGCCCTCACCCGAAGATTGCAAAACCCGCACCTTTTACTTCTTATCATCGGGGAGGGCACTATATCACTTTCTATGGCGACAACCATCCGGTCTATGCCGGTAATGTGGTCAAAGCCATGGCCAGCGCTAAAGACGGCTATCCCCATATCGTAAAACTTTTTGAGAAAGAGCTTGCCACACTGGAGCCGTCGGATCAGCCAAACCGTGATCAATCATTGAAAAATCTGCAACGGCGTCTAGATGAGAGTCTGCGGGCCGAAGTGGTTGAAGTCAACCGCTTGACGCCGACCATCGTCGAAGTCATCGTCAAGGCCCCAATGCAGGCACAAAAGTTCATGCCAGGCCAGTTCTACCGAGTACAGAACTTTGAGGTCAATGCCCCGGTTATCGAAGATACGGTCCTTGCTACCGAGGGAATCGCACTCACGGGGGCATGGGTCGATAAAGAGAAAGGCTTGATCTCTCTCATTGCGTTAGAGATGGGCAGCTCATCCCGGCTCTGTTCTACCTGGAAGCCGGGCGAGCAGGTGGTCGTCATGGGTGTCACCGGTGCACCTACGGACATTCCGATGGGTAAAACGGTCGTTCTGCTCGGCGGTGGATTGGGCAATGCCGTCCTCTTTTCCATTGGCAAGGCGCTGCGTTCTGCCGGAAACCATGTACTCTACTTTGCCGGCTACAAGCATCCTGAGGATGTCTTCAAGGTAGAGGAAATCGAGGCCGCGGCGGATGTCATTGTTTGGTCGGTGGACAAGGCAGAAGGCGTTGAGCCCATTGCTACCACTCGGCCCCAGGATAAAACCTTCGTCGGGAATATCATCGAGGCGATGATCGCCTATGCAGAAGGTGAGCTGGGTGATGTTCGGATTCATCTCGATGACATGGATCACCTGATTGTTATAGGCTCGGACAAGATGATGGAAGCTGTCAAGGAAGCCCGGTATGGAATTCTTGCCCCCTATTTGAAAAAGAAACACGAGGCGATCGGTTCGATCAACTCACCCATGCAGTGCATGATGAAAGGTGTCTGTGCCCAGTGTATGTGCAAGCATATCGATCCAGAGTCAGGGGCCGAGTATTTTGTCTACTCCTGCTACAACCAGGATCAGGAATTGGACAGGGTCGACTTTCCGAATCTGCATGCACGCTTGAGACAGAACTCAGTGCAGGAAAAATTATCGGATATGTGGCTCGATCACTTAATGCGCTTGAATGAGGGATAGTTCAGAGTTTCTCATTTATATGATCTGCCGTTATACTTGGGTTCCCTCTGTCAAACTAAAATAAAAATTGGTCAATCGGATTGATGTAATTGTCGATTGATACCGGGAGTATAAAAAATGAGCAACGATAACGAGAAAGTCTTTTTCAAACCCTATTTTCTTGTGGCGTTAGTCATGTTCGGTTTTATTGCATTTATCGGTTCATTGATCGTTTCAACACACAAGGAAGCCCAGAAAGTTGCTCCGGCAACTGCGGAACCCACAGGACAAGCTGGCGATCAGGTATCCAGTGAGGTTGAGGAGATAACGGCACCCGTGGGACAGGTCGCGGTTGCCGATGGTTCTTCCTCAGAAGGAGGAGCCACATCGGGTAACGGTGATCTAGGGAAAACAACGTATGAAAGTGTCTGTTTTGCCTGTCATGGTCAAGGAATCGCTGGTGCACCTAAATTTGGGGATAAAGAGGCTTGGGGCCCAAGAATTGAAAAAGGGTTGGAAACACTACATGAACATGCATTGAAAGGGTTCACTGGTTCGAGCGGTTCAATGATGCCAGCCAAGGGAGGACGAGCTGATCTGTCTGATGAAGCGGTTATGGCTGCCGTTGATTACATGGTTTCTGCTGCAGGGGGCAAGGTTAGCGAGGTATCAAACACTTCGTCTCAAGACTCACCAGAGAGTTCAGGTGGAGCAACAGTGGCCGTAGTAGATGGTGGAAAGGGTAAGGAGGTTTATGAAGGTACCTGCTTTGCATGTCATGCCACTGGAGTTGCGGGTGCGCCCAAATTCGGGGACAAGGAAGCCTGGGCTCCACGCATCTCCAAAGGTAAAGAAACCCTTTATGATCATGCACTTCATGGTTTCATGGGTAAGGGAATGATGCCACCCAAAGGTGGTAAGGCTGATCTTTCCGATGAAGAGGTCAAGGCCGCTGTTGATTACATGGTGAATAAAAGCTCATAATCAAAGGCTGGGTTCAGAGTTAATCAAATAAAGGCACAAGAAGTTCTTGTGCCTTTATTATTTCTGCCCTAATTCGTTCCAATGTGATAGTTCTTCTGCAACTCGTTTTCTGAAGCCGTAATCCACGGGTTCATTGATCATGAGGGCAAAAGGCAGCCATTTTCCCTGCCGGTTGATGTAGCCTGCATAGGTACTGATGCCCTTCAAGGTGCCACTTTTGGCCAAGATGCCATCTGTTTGTTTTCGCAGTAAATCGCGCCAAGCTGAAAACCGCTGCAAGACATCGATCAGCTGCTGTGCGCTGAGCCTGTTTTTGCGGGAGATCCCTGAACCTTCCACAATAGAAAAATCCTGCCAGTTGAACAAACGATTGATCTGTTCTGTCGCCACAGATCGAGATTTCTCCATATTGGCTGGTGCACCTTGTTTTTCAACACCTAACAATAGAAACAATTGGTTGGCGATAAAATTGTTCGAGTACTGCAACATTGCACGGATGATTTCGGGAAGTGCGTGGCTGTTCCGATGACGATAATAAGGGAAGCGGGTGTCTGGAAAACTTCCCTTAAGGATTTGTGCTTGCACAATTTCTACACCCTGCCTTTTGAGCTTGGCCATCAGGATTTCTGCAAACAGGCGGGCACTCTGGTTTTGATCGACAAGCCTGATTCGGTGTTGGCCAGAGGGCAGATTCTTTGACAGTTCTTTCATGAGGAGTGTCAGTGGTGTCTGTTTTTCAGCACTGAATGTTTGTCCATTCTCTCTTCGAATATTGATCGTATTGAAATTGGCTGCCAGTGGTGCAAGTGGAGCATCGTACGGATTATTTGTATCCGTTTGACCATCGACATGAATTCGTGAGTCAAAATAGCTCTCATCAATACCGATCCCATTAATCACTTTTAGACCTTTTTTCTGCAGCCCCATCACAATCTGATCGATTTCTTCCGAGATCAGAAAAGGGTCCCCATAACCTTTTATCCACAGAATATTGTCGTGATCGAGGCCAAAGTCAGTGACAAAGTCATGTTTCTGACCCCATGTTTCCAGTGCTAGCAGTGCAGTGACCAGCTTCAGTGTGGAGGCCGGGATCATGGGCTTTTCAGGCCGCAGGCTGACTAGTTTATGACCGGAAGTATCAACCATGAGAAGACTGGCTTCTTCAAGTCTTTCAAGGGAGTGCAGGCCTGCGAAACCTGTTTCTGCACAGGTTATCTGTGGAAGAGATGCGAGATTCAGAAATAGCAGAAGGAGAAAAGATTTTAACGAGATCGTATTTCCTGCATTCATTCCAGACCTTTCCTGACAATGGAGCCCTCTGTGGCAAGCGTACTTAATAATAAAAAAGTGTCTGAGACATATTGTCGCACTAAGATTGTTGAGGTAGGATAGCATTGAACCGGTTAAATCAATGATCTAGATCAAACTATTATAAAAAAATCGGGGTGGGAGCTTGATTACAGTAAAAGCAAAACCCGTTGAATCTGAACGGTTCTTTGTGATTCAACCTAATGCATCGCTTACCAAGCAGGGTGCAAGGGTATTTTTGGGCTTTATTGTTTTCGTTTCACTCCTTGTCTTAGCACGTTTCCTGTTGCTGGGTGCTTGGTTCGTTCTTCCTTTCACCATTCTTGAAGTCGCTTTTATTGGTTTCATTCTTCACCTCATCTTAAAGGCAAACCGACAGGTTGAAATGATTTCTGTTAGTAACAATGGTATTCGCATAGTAAAACTAACGGATCAGGAAAGGGAAGAGTGGCATTTTGATCCATACTGGGCACAAGTCGAGCTAAAACACAGTCCGCATGACTGGTATCCAAGCAAGCTGATCATCCGTTCTCATGGACGAGCTGTTGAACTGGCGTCATGTTTGACGAACAGTGAACGGGAGGAACTGGCGGAAGCATTGAAAGAATCAGTATTTTCCTCCAGAAACTTCCAAGAGCATGATAACCATAATAAACAAATAGAAAAATGAGTGTGTACTTAAATCTGGAGAGAGGCATGAAATCTATCAAGAACAAAATTGCCGGTCTGGCTGGAATGGCAGGTCTGCTGTTGAGTAGTGAGGTAATTGCGAAAAGCAAATATAACTTGCCGGAGCCGGCGGATCCTATTGTTCAGCAAATATTTGATGTCCATATGGTGACGTCCGCGATCGCGACGATCATCATGATTATTGTCACTCTGATCATCGTCTACTCTTTGATCGTTCATCGAAAGGACAAAGGTTATGTTGCTGATCAGAACTTTCATAAAAGCTGGTTTGGCCGCTGGGCATGGTTGCTGGTACCGCTCATCGTGCTTGGAATAGATTTCAGTATTGCAAAAACGGCACATAAAACGATGGAAACCATCTATGATGAGCACCCTGAATCAGATATGACTGTCAAAATCATCGGCTCACAGTGGAAATGGTCATATGAGTATATGGATTCTGGAATCAAGCTGACCAGTAACCTGAACAGGGATTTGACACCGAAAGATGAATTCTATTTAAGAGATGTAGATCAGCCCTTGATACTTCCTGTCAATACCAAGATCCGCCTATTGCATACTACTACCGATGTCTTACACAACTGGTGGGTCCCTCAGATTGCCTATAAGGTCGATGCCATCCCTGGTTATATTACAGAGACACGAACGGAAATCCTGAAAGAAGGCACCTATCGGGGGCAATGTGCTGAGAACTGTGGAACAGGCCATGCTTTTATGCCTATCGTCGTGAAAGCAGTGAGTAAGGACGAATTTGCCAAATGGCAGGAAGAACAAGTTGCCGCTGCTGCTGCTGCCGCCGCCGAGGCTTCTTCTGATAAAGAATGGACGATGGAAGAATTGTTTGCCAAAGGAAAAGAACACTACAATAAAACCTGTGTAGCCTGCCATCAGGCCAACGGCGAAGGGGTTCCAGGTGTTTTCCCTGCACTCAAAGGCAGTGCCAAGGCAACAGGTGATGTCAAGGTTCATATCCAGACTGTTCTCAATGGTGTATCAGGAACGGCCATGGCTGCCTGGAAAGATCAGTTGAATGATCTGGAGATTGCCGCCATTATTACCTATGAGCGGAACGCATGGGGCAATAATACCGGTGATGTGGTGCAACCAAAACAGGTTGCGGCTGAGAGATAAAAAATGCAGTAGAAGAGTAGAAATTTATGTTAGGAAGAGGAGATCGACTATGAGTACTGATATAGCACACGAAGAACATCACCACGGACCTCCCAAAGGAATCGGTCGCTGGTTGTTCAGTACCAATCACAAGGATATCGGCACCATGTATCTGGTGTTTGCTCTGACAATGTTGTTTGTAGGTGGTGCAAGTGCCATGTATATCCGGGCAGAGCTGTTTATGCCTGGTGTTCAGTTCATGGAACCCGACTTCTATAACAACATGGTGACCAACCATGCACTGATCATGGTCTTTGCTGTTGTCATGCCAGCAGCGGCTGGGTTGGCTAACTGGATGATTCCAATGATGATTGGAGCACCCGATATGGCGCTGCCAAGATTGAATAACCTGAGCTTCTGGTTGCTCCCTGCGGCTGCGGTCATGTTGATTTTATCCACTGTCGTGCCTTTCCTTCCTGGAGGTGGATCTGCAATCAACACCGGTTGGACACTCTATCCTCCCTTATCGATCCAGACCGGTATGGCGATGGATTTTGCGATCTTTACAGTTCATATTTTGGGTGTCTCATCCATCCTGGCATCGATCAATATTGTTGTGACCATTCTCAATATGCGTGCACCGGGAATGACCCTGTTCAAGATGCCCATGTTCTGTTGGGCATGGCTGTTTACAGGATTGCTGTTGATTATCATTGCGCCGGTTCTCGCCGGTGGTGTCACCATGCTGTTGTTCGACAGACATTTCGGCACCAGTTTCTTTGATGCTGCGGGGGGAGGTGATCCTGTCCTGTTCCAGCACCTGTTCTGGTTTTTCGGCCATCCTGAGGTATATGTACTGTTACTACCTTCGATTGGTGTGCTGGCCATGATCATCCCCACCTTTGCCCGTAAACCCTTGTTCGGGTATAACTCGTTAGTTGGTGGAATGGCTATCTTGTTCACACTGGGGCTGGTTGCCTGGGCTCATCATCAATATACCGTTGGCATGGCCGCCGGACCAACCACTTGGTTCATGATCATTACGATTTTGATCTCGATTCCGGTGGGTTTGATGTTATTGAACTTCATGATGACCATGTGGCGGGGAGCAATGACCTTCGAAACCCCAATGTTATTTGCGGTGGCCATCGTTCTTATGTTCTCGTTTGCCGGTGTCACGGGTATCATGCTTGCAGTGGTCCCTGCTGATCTTGAATACCACGATAGCATGTTCGTTGTTGCGCATTTTCACTATGCATTGATCCCTGGCGCTTTGATGGGGCTTCTTGCAGCAGCCTTTTACTGGTTGCCCAAATGGACGGGTAATATGTATGACGAGCGGCTTGGCAAGATCTTTTTCTGGTGGAATGTGATTTCATTCAATATCACTTTTTTCCCACAACATTTTTATGGTCTTGCAGGAATGCCCCGACGTATCGTCGACTATAACCCGGCATTTGCCGATCTGAACATGATTTCCAGTCTTGGTGCATTCGCCTACGGTTTGTCTCACTTGTTGTTTCTCTACATAGTGATCAAAACAGTCAGAGGAGGCGTGAAAGCCGGGAACAAACCTTGGGAAGGAGCACAGATTGGGACACCTGGCCTGGAGTGGGATTTGTCGTCTCCCCCTCCTTTTCATAGTTTCACAACACCTCCGGTCGTCAAGTGATACTGGTATGACCCCGCCGGTTTTAGGTGGGGTCATCTTGTCCAAATAATTGAGGTGTAGTTTTGGAAATGGAAGAGGATAAACAGAAGCAACAAAGCAAAGCCAATATTCGGCTTGCCTTGGGGTTGGGTTTTGTAGCATTACTTGCCATGCTGACAACCATGTATGCCATGAGTGGTGCAAAGATTCCGACATGAGGGACAAAACATTGCAAAACGGTCTAGAACAGACGCATGAGAAAAACAAAAAAACAACACGCCTATTGCTATTGATCGTCGTAGGTATGTTCGGGTTTGGTTTTGCAATGGTTCCTTTATACCGACTTGTCTGTAATGTGGCCGGTATCGGTATCAGTGGTGCAGCAAACAGTGGGCGCATTATTGATAAGAGTGGACATCCGCGCAGCATCGACAAGGAACGGCTGGTGACCATTCAATTTGATTCTTTGATCAATGAAGGCTTGCAATGGGAATTCCATCCTTTGGTAAAAGAGATGAAGGTTCATCCAGGGAAACCCTATGAAGTAAGTTACTACGCAAAAAACAATTCAGGTAAAAAAGTCGTTGCCCAAGCTATTCCGGGAATTACACCTTGGCAGGCGACTTCTTATTTCCATAAAACGGAATGTTTTTGTTTCACACAACAGACACTGGATTCGGGTGAGGAAAAGGATATGCCTTTGAAGTTTATCATTGACCCAGATTTACCAAAGGATATAAAAGTAGTTACCTTGTCCTATACTTTTATGGATACAGATAGATCTTCACTTCGTAAGAAACGAGAACTCAATCTGCCCTCAGATAATAAGCATAAAGGTTGATCTTTTAAAATTAACAACGACTAAAACAAGCAAAAAGGCGGAAAAAAATGACAACACATGATCAATACTATGTACCTGAAGGAAGTAAATGGCCTATTATTGCAAGCTCGGGTGTGCTGACGCTCCTGGCGGGCATTGCCTTGGCTATTAATGGCATTAATGGAGCAGTAGCCATGATAATCGTAGGCCTAGTTATCATGGCAATTTTGTTTTTTGGCTGGTTCAGTGAGGTCATCCATGAGTCAAGGGAAGGTTATTATAATGAACAAGTTGATTCATCTTTCCGCCAGGGGATGATGTGGTTCATTGGCTCAGAAGTCTTTTTCTTTGCCTGTTTCTTTGGAAGTTATTATTACCTGCGGGAGATCACGCTTCCCTATTTGGGTGGAGAAGGACATCTGGGTAAAACAAACATGCTTTGGGAAGGGTTCAAAAGTACCTGGCCTCTGCTTGATCTACCAGCAACAGAAGGTATCAGGGGGCATTACATTGAGGCTAAAGAGGCAATGGGGGCCTGGGGCATTCCTGCCTTGAACACTGCAATCCTTCTCTCCAGTGGGGGCACACTGACGTGGGCCCATTGGGGATTGAAGAATAATAACAGAAAGCAGTTGAAGATTGGTCTGGCCTTGACAATCATTTTGGGTGTGACTTTCTTCCTGTTACAAGTCAAGGAATATGGTCATGCCTATACCGAGCTTCATTTGACTTTGCAATCGGGATTATATGGTTCTATCTTTTATCTTTTAACGGGTTTTCATGGTTTCCATGTTGTAGTAGGCGCAATTATGCTTATGGCCATTTTTGGAAGGGCACTGAAAGGCCATTTTTCACCCCATAATCATTTTGCATTCGAAGCTGTTGCCTGGTACTGGCATTTCGTGGACGTAGTCTGGCTGGGGCTGTTTATTTTTGTCTATTGGTTATAGTTCCGGAAGACAATAGAGGCCACAAGCGGTGGCCTCTATTGTCTTGTATCGGAAAATATAACGTTGTCTCTACATGTTTGGATGGATTTGACCTGTAAGATAACCAATCATTATCATGAGAAAGAGACCAATCGACAGGACAATTCTTATGGTTAATGAGGTGGCCAGTCGATTGCTTTTATGATCATCCCTGAAAAGGAAAATGGCACCTGAAGCCAGGCTCAATAAAATCAGGGCGAGTATCACCAAAATAATAATTTTAAACATACATCACCTTTTAGAAAGGTAGCATTAGGTTCCACGGCATTCTACTCCAGTACAAGGGAAATGGATATATCCCGTATTATGAAGACAGGACATTATAAATTTAACACTGATCCAAAATCACTCATTATTGCAACCATGATCATTGCTGTGTTGATCTCATTGGGGTTCTGGCAGGTGGCTCGGCGCAATGAAAAATTGGCGATTGAGCAACAAATTATCAATAAAAACAGTGGTGAAGTGGTTCAGCTAAATGAGATAAATTCAACCGATCCTCGCGATCTTGAATATCGGAAGGTTCAGGCAAACGGCCACTTTGTTCAACAAGGGATTGTCTATATCGATAATATACCTCATCAAGGTAGATATGGGTTTAATGTATATGCCCCATTCAAGCTCAAAGGCAAGGAGGTTTATCTCTTGGTCAATCTGGGCTGGATTGCCAATAAAAACGGGAGAAATTTTCTACCCGATTTCCGAATGGATGAGAAAGAAAAAACGATTACTGGCAGTATCAGGCTTCCTCCAAAACGCCCGTTTGTTGCTAGTTCAACCGAGCAGCTGAAATTAAAAGAGAAAAACCTGTGGTTGTATATGGACTTGAAGAAGTATGCCAACGAGGCTCCCTTTGATATATACCCATTTGTGATCTATCTTGACCCTGAGAAGGGAGCTGAATTTATCAGAGAGTGGCCAGTATTCAATCCAAAAACTGCCATGCATACAGGTTATGCGATCATGTGGTTTTCTCTGGCGTTTATCGCATTGATCATTTTTATTTATACCAGCTCAAGGAAGTGTGGAGAGGGAACAGAATGACAAAGGGAATGTCATCGGAAGAAATATCACGCCGCAGAAAGACGAGGATGATTCTCGTTGTAATGGTGATCCTTTTTTCTGCGCCTTATATAGCCTCCTTTATCCTTTATAAATATGGTGACAAATTTAATCTTGGATCTACCAATTATGGTCAACTGTTGGGACCGAGGATCCCCTTTCAGTCAGTCGGTTTTGAAACTCTGGATGGGAAGAAAGTGGATGTCGATGCCTACAGGGGTGAGTGGCTCATTTTGGCTATCGGTTCTTCAAAATGCGATGACACCTGCAAGGCAAATATGTTCAAGATGCGACAGATCAGAAAATTGATGGGAGTAGACAGAGCGTGGATCAGAAGAGCCTACGCATTGACCGATGCCGAGGACATGGAAGGTCTGCGTGACTTTATGCGAGATTATGAAGGCACTGATCTTTTGAGGGTTACGGAACAAACCAGAGTCAATCTTGTTAACCAGCTGAAGATTGATAAAAACAGTCTGGAAGGTCGTATGCTTTTCGTAGATCCGGCAGGCGATATCATTTTATTATACCCTCCCAATCCGGATCCAAAAGGGGTATATGGTGATCTCAAGAAGGTATATGATGTGTACAAAAGGGCGACTGCACAAGGTTAATTGATATGGAACAGACAGAACGGCTCAGCCCAAGGCGTCAACCGGTACTCCTACTCCGCGACTATCTTGGATTATGCAAGCTCAAGGTAATCTCCCTGATAGTTTTCACGGCTATCGTTGGTATGTTGCTCTCCACGCATGGCATGGTGCCTTGGGATGCCTTCCTATTTGGTACACTTGGGATAGGCCTGGCTGCCGCATCGGGGGCCGCAATCAACCACGTGGTCGATCACAGAATTGACAGGATTATGGCTCGTACCAGGAACCGGCCTTTGCCAAGATCCAGCATCTCCCAAAAGAATGCACTGATTTTTGCGATTAGCCTTGGATTACTTTCCATGTTGATTCTGACATTTCTCGTCAACCCTTTGACGGCCTGGCTGACTTTCATTGCACTCATTGGTTATGCAGTCATTTATACCATGTTTCTGAAGCGTAGTACTCCTCAGAATATCGTATGGGGAGGCGCTGCCGGTGCCGCACCACCGGTGCTCGGTTGGACAGCCGTGACCGGGGAGATTAATCAGGAAGCGCTTCTGCTGTTCCTGATCATCTTTATCTGGACCCCGCCCCACTTCTGGGCGCTCGCAATCAGACGCCGAAAAGAATACGCCAAAGCGGATATCCCGATGCTACCGGTTACCCATGGAGTACAATTTACGAAGCTGCACATCGTTTTGTATACCGCCATGCTTTTTGCTGTGACATTACTGCCATTTGTCACTCATATGAGCGGTCATATTTATCTGGCCGGTGCAATTTCACTGGGTATTGGATTTATCTATTATGCGATTAAGCTTTATCACACCGATAGTGATCAACTTGCAATGAAGACTTTTGCCTATTCAATTTTTTATCTTAGCTGCCTGTTTGCCTTCTTTCTTGTCGATCACTATGCAAGGATTTTTCTACGCAGCTGGATCTGAAAAGCTTCTAAAAGAATGATTGGATGAGCCTGTAAGTTAAGCTGAAAGCGGTTCAGGGGTTTATTGCGAATTCTGTCACTGGGATCCCGTATGTGGTAATTCGTATCTCAATTTGATCGAATTTTCCTTTTAAAAACACTTTCCCGAGATCAGTCAGAAGTGTCTTCATGATTACCTTTGAAATAGCTGTGAAAGGCAACAACCAGGAACAGCAGACCGCCAATAATTGCAATCAAACCACCTGTTCCCATGAGAGCCATGCCAGCAATTTCTGGGAGACGATCGAGCCCTTGTGCTGCGCCTGCCGTTTTTCTCTGCACACCGTATCCGCCAGACCAGGCAAGTCCTGTGATATGCATTAACTGACCAGTAGCGTAGATCCAGGGTTGTACCGAAGCCAGCCTTGGCAGCGTAATCCGATAACCAAGACGAGGTAGTAGATAGAAGGTTACACCAAAAAAGGCCAGTGTGATGCCAACGATGGAGCCGTGATAATGTGCCGGGATGACTACATTGATGCCGTGGATCATAAAGCCCAGGATGCCTCCTGCTGAGAACAAAACAATTGAAGAAAGCAGAGCCGAACGGACTCCGGAAAATTTCTCTTCTGATAGTTTCTTCCATGGACTATGAACAACCGCCAGGAAGCCGGCTGGAAGTGCTGCGAGTCCACCCCAACGCATGAGTTCAGTAAAGGCTGATCGTTGTTCTTCAATCCCCTGAAAGAGAATTATTATTGCAAAAAAGGCAGGTAGTACGGAAAGTACTAGGAGTATTTTTATAAAAGACTGATTCGGCCAGGCCGCTTTCCGGGCCACACCTACAAGTAGAAACCAGGCAACCAGCATCAATACTGTATGAGAGAATTGCAAAACGTGGCCACCCCCCCAGAAAAGCCGCTCATAGAAGAGAGTGTCTTTCTCCCGATCGAGAATTTGGGACCAATTCCTGAACAGTACTATAAATGCCAGGAGTGAAACCAGCGCAGCGAGCCAGGTGCCTAGGGCCAAGGGATTTTTTCCTGGCGTGTTGAGTAGCCTGGTGATTATCCGAATCAAACATCCCAGCGAAAACAGACCGAGCCCTGAAAGAAAGAGAGGCTGCTGAAGGATTGGGATATAGTTATTGAGCAGTGGCCGTGTTTCTCCCAGGAAAGGTGAAACCGCGATCAATAATGTGCCAATGGCAGCAAGTAACACACCAGCCCAATCGGCATTGTAGAGCTGTTGTGAAGAGATGGACCAGAATACACATGAAAAGGACATGAACCAGATAAGGACAGAAAGGTCGACATGTGCGACTAACGCCGTATGGAAGAAGTCAAGAATAGGAATATGATCCTGAACTCCCGGGGTACGTGAGACAACCAGCAGAATCGAGAACAGGCCTGATGCTACCAGTGCACTCAAACCGAGAAGCAGCCACGCTTTAATAAGTTTCTTCTGAGCCGGATTATAAGTGGACATGAATGATACGGGCATGAGTAAGGAAAGTATCGTGTTGCTCGGTTGCGGTCAAGCAAAAAGCAGAGCTTTAAGAAGAAAAGCGGCGGGTTGCCCTCCCTGGCAAGATGACATCCTGTCAACGACCATCCCTGGGGATCCGCGTCCTGCAGTCACGCCCGCCTTGGATAGATAACGGCGGGTACCCGGATAACTTTAAAAGTTCTTTTCAGCAGAACTAAATCTTGCCATCGAGTCCCATTTGATAATATTTATGGGTAATTTTGTCCTGATTCTCAAGCAACCAGTCAATGGAAGGTTCATTGTTCATTGCCTTGTGAATTGCCTGAGCTGTCGCTTTGCGATGGATCTCAAACAAAATTTTGTGATCAAGATTGTCATCCGTCGCTACAGATGGGTTCAGCCATACAGAGACAATAATACCCAGATCATTGGCCTTGTCTTTTGGAATGTCTCCTACACGAACTGCATCGAGAACACCATTGGCGATCGCGGCCTGGACGGTTCCCATCAGGATATTGGTGTAACGGGAATTGTTGACGGTGACCTTACTCACCATCAATGTCACCGGTCGTACCTGAATATCGGTATTGAGAATGGCAAAAACACGTGAATGGCCTTTGACCTGATCACCCGTCAACGTGGCCAAAGCCGTACCTACGGGTCCATCCAGTTCACCAATAACAATTTCCGGTTCGGCGGCAGTACCTGGAGGTCCACCTGCAACCAATGCTTCACCTGTACGCATGACAATTCGTTCACTCATTTATGTTTCTCCTGCTTGAAAAAAGCAGAATCCTAGCAGACAGCGGGCTGCTTTTGAATGAAAAGCTCTTTGCAGGAAGAGGAAACAAACCAGTGATCTGATCAATTATTGTCGGCTAAAAGTCGAGGTTTCATATAGTCGATGATCTTCCAACTTCCATACTCGACGGGGTTCACTGCATTACCCTGTTGCAGAACCGCGACAGCAGCAGTGGGCATCAAATTACCGCCAATGTTGGCAGGGACTTGATCCCCACTCAGGTACAAGATCAGCTCACTCACACCAGGGTTGTGCCCGATCAGAAGATTAATCTTTCCAGCCACAAGATCACCAGCGATTATCCCGAGGAGTTGATCGAGGCTGGCATTATAGATGTCTTGTTCCCAGACAATCGATCCCTGATCTTGCCTCCAGGCTTTTCCTACCGAGAAAATTGTCTCTCGCACTCGCCGGGCAGGCGAACTGATTACGCGATCAGGGGAATATCCCTGATTGGCGATCCATTGCCCTATGCGCGGTGCGTCACGTTTTCCCCTTTCTGAGAGCGTGCGGTCAAAGTCTCTGGTCTGGCCTGTATTCCAGTCAGATTTTGCGTGACGCATCACAAGGAGGGTTGTAGACTTCATGATTCAAATGGTATCACAAGAAAAAAAACCAGGAGGTCATCTCATGAAAATAGAGACCATTGCAATTCACGGTGGTTATCAGCCTGATCCAACCACCAAGGCCGTTGCTGTACCCATCTACCAGACAACCTCATATGCCTTTGACGATACCCAGCATGGTGCCGATCTGTTTGATTTGAAAGTTGAGGGGAATATCTATACGCGTATCATGAACCCAACGACGGCCGTCTTGGAGCAACGAGTTGCAGAGATGGAAGGCGGGGTGGGCGCCCTTGCGCTGGCTTCCGGAATGGCGGCAATAACCTATGCAATCATGACTATCGCTGAAAGTGGAGACAATATTGTCAGTACCTCCACACTTTATGGCGGCACCTATAATCTGTTTGCGCATACCTTACCCAAGTTGGGCATTGATGTGCGTTTTGCAGATGCCACCGACATAGAGGCCATGGCAGCATTGATCGATGGAAAAACACGTGCAGTTTTCTGTGAGTCCATTGGTAATCCAGCGGGCAATGTGATCGATCTCGAAGCGGTTGCCGAGATGGCCCACAGCCATGGCGTACCAGTAATCGTAGACAACACCGTGCCCACGCCCTATCTGTGCCAGCCTTTCAAATGGGGTTGCGATATTCTCGTTCATTCACTGACCAAATATATGGGAGGTCACGGAACTACAATCGGCGGCATTCTCGTCGATTCAGGCAAATTCGACTGGGTTGCCAACAAGGATCGATTTGCATCACTGAATGAACCGGATCTCTCCTATCATGGCGTTGTCTACACCGAAGCACTGGGCGAAGCAGCCTATATCGGTCGTGCCAGAGTTGTTCCTTTACGCAACATGGGAGCAGCAATCTCGCCAATGAACAGCTTTCTGGTGTTGCAGGGCATAGAGACATTACCGGTCAGAATGGATCGCCATTGTGAGAACGCTTTGGCGGTAGCCAAATATCTACGAGACCAGCCACTTGTAGAGTGGGTTAATTATACCGGACTGGAAGATCATCCTGATCATGAACTGGTAGAGAAATATATGGGTGGCAGGGCTGCCGGGATTCTTTGTTTCGGTATCCAGGGTGGCAAGGAGGCTGGGGCAAAATTTATCGACGCCCTGCAGCTGATCACACGATTGGTCAATATTGGAGATGCCAAATCTTTAGCCTGTCATCCAGCGACGACCACTCATCGACAGTTATCGAAAGAAGAGCTGGCCGCTGCAGGAGTATCTGAAGATCTGGTCAGGCTTTCGATCGGAATCGAACATATCGATGACATCATCGCCGATATTGATCAGGCACTTGCAGCAGCAAGATAATGCATAGAGTCCTGTTTTTTGTCGGTTGCCTCCTGACCTTACAAACCTTGGCGTTCGATGCTGAAATCGGTGCCTTTCATGCAGCAAAGGGTGACTTCAAAACGGCCTATAATATCTGGAGAGTCTCAGCCGAGGGAGGTGATGCCATGTCACAGTATTATCTCGGCGTCCTTTATGAGAGAGGAAATGGTATTGAGCAGAGTTATTCTAAGGCTCTGTTCTGGTATCTCAAGGCCGCAAATCAGGGTATTGCCCGAGCACATTACAATATCGGCAATATGTTTTTTCAGGGAAAGGGCATGTCTGTCGATTACGGGGAGGCGGCCCGCCGGTTTCGGCTTGCCGCTGATCTTGGTTACGCACCGGCACAATACAATTTGGCCTATATTTTTGAACGAGGGTTGAATGGCCACAAGGACATGAAAAAAGCTTTCACCTGGTACTTGAAGGCTGCCGAAAACGGACTGGCCGAAGCCATGCTCCAAGTTGCGGCCTTTTATGAAAACGGGCAGGGGATCAGGCAGGACAAATCCCGAGCGATTTACTGGTATGGAAAAGTCGCCAACAAAGACAACAAGGCTAAAGTGCATCTTGCGAGATTGAATCTTGAAGATCCGGCGACACGAAAGCAAGGCCTTCAGTTATTAAGAGAGGCCGCTGAAGATGGTGACCCTCTGGCTCAATTTGAACTGGGATATCAATACGGCCAGGGGAAGCACGTCAGACAGGATTATGAACAGGCTGTTTTCTGGTACAAACGGGCAGCGAAACAACAAGTACCTGATGCGCAATACCTTTTGTGTCTTTCTTACTCGCTAGGTAAAGGTGTGCCAGTGGATATCATCCTTGCACACGTCTGGTGTGAAGCCGCAGCAAAAAATGGAGCAGAAGGTGCAGCTGAGGCTCTGAGAACCATCAGGGAGTCGATGACAGTTAGCCAGAGAAAAGCAGCTAGGAAAGTAGCGCCGGTCCTAAATCCGCAACGATAAAAAAAGCCTGGATCATTGAGGCCTGATCCAGGCTTTTCTGGTTCTGTTAGGACTGAAATTATTCGCCCAGCATGGCCCTTTTCAGTTTTCCCTGGACCGGATCGTCAGACAACCAGATTCCGAACAGCGCTTTTTTGAATTCCAGTGACGCAATTGTTGTGATTTCCTTACCATTTTTGATCACTTTGATCCCTTCACCTGGCAGGTAGATGAATTCAAAAATATCACCTTCCTCGATCGGTTCACTGAAAGCAGCAATAAATTGATCTATTTCTGAGGAGATGGGTGTCGTATTGCCATCTGTTGATTTCTCGAAACCTTCACGTGTTGCCTTTGACATTTTCTTGGAGGTGATCTTTGAAGAGATGATGTGCAGGCGAATTGCCATGGGTTCATCAGCATTTATGATCGTTTTAGCATCACTGCTTTTTTCTTTCAGATAGAGCCCTGCTACATAGAGATCAAAAATAAACTTGCTTCTGATACCAGCACCATTCAGTACAAGTGTGGTGTCTCCCGCCTGTAATTGATCGGGCATATTAACCCCTCCTTTCTGCAAGGCTGTTGACGACAGGGGCAAAAAAAGTAAAGTAAAACTGAGTAAAGCAATTATCTTACGCATGGCACATCTCCTCTTGTATGGTGTCTTCTTCAGTGTTATCGATTTATCCTGAACTAGCTGTGAACCAGTAATATCAAGATTATTTCAAGAGTGCTTGGTAAAGTCCGAACAAGATTTTCTCTTGTCCAAATCATTAATTTTTACTGAGTATAGTTGAAATCGAAATAACTATCCCAGGTTTTATCCAGTCTGATCAATGCTTGTTCCAGCGGTATGGCGGTAATCTTGTTTTCCAGGATCTCGACCAGGCCCAACTTTTCAAGTTTTTCCACGGCGTCATGTACCTCGAAGTCGAGTACATGCCCATGCTGGGTTTCAAACCAGGTTTCAATATTTCGATCAAGTTCCGAAGCAGATAATGGTTTGGCTGATTTCAGCAGGAAGAAGTAGGCCAGAATTGCCTCTTTACACTCCTCTTCTTCAGCTGCATCGATGAGGCGGTGAAAAACGCCGGTATTATTATCCAGGTTTTTAAAATAAAGATTGTCGGCCAGCGTTTTCATGAACTGGATCTTGCGATTTTTGAAATTATTGAATTGTTTCCACAGAAAAGCACCAAGGGTTCCGAAACCCATGGCAAGTCCAACCAATGCTGCCTGATCGAGTACAACGGGTTTGTCTCGCAGGCCTAGCCAGAAGGTCAGTAAGGCTCCTGTTAGAACCAGCGTTGCCCCCAACTTGGTAGCAAGAATGACAACACCACCAATGGCCGCCGGGACACCAATGATCAGTTTGTCGATGGTTTTCATCCGTACCTCCGTATTTGGGAAAAGCATCTCCAGATCGGAACGGGGAATGTTGCGGAAGAGTTTGATCACGGTTGATCCGGGTGTAAAGAAAAGTTTATTTCTTTCTTTCTGATCAAAATAGCTTTTGTCTTTATATTTCACGTAGATCACGACACGATCATAATTGATGAAAGTGATCGTCTTTTTCCTCAGGCCGAAAAAACTTACCAGTGTCTCTTCTCTTACAGATTCACCACGACGGAAAAAAAGGATCTTTTCGAAGTCATCAAAATCAACTTGCAACCGGATCTTGAACAACGATTCCTCACGGAGTGCACGATCGAGATCCGCTTTTGTAATCTCCTCGAAATTGGCCGCATCCAACAAATTTTTCAACTCGAGTACAAGGGTGTTTTCCAGCTCCTCCTTTTCTTTTTCAGTCTTTGGATAGACAGGTTTCGTATCAGCGTCCGGGTTGACAGGGGCATAACAATCCTTCAACAACTCAAGGCTTTTATGAAACTGAAAATGGTAAATACTGCTCAACAGACTGGAAAGATTCCTGAATAGAGGGATTGCTTTCCCGGACAGCGTGCCATCATCACAACACATTTCAATGATGTCTGTCTTGCGGAAAGGGATGAACCGTTGTTTTTTTTCTTTCAGTGGTTCCATTTCGTTCAGTTTGTATGCAGGTCTGGAAGATATAATACAACAGATCATTAAACGTATTGGATACTCCTTCTTGAGGAATTGTTATGCACTATTTCTTACTGCTCTTTTTGTACGTGTTACTCAACGGGTGTGCGAGCCCTCAACCCATTATCTATCCCAATGAGCGATCAGCCAGTGTCGATCAGTCAACCATTCACAAGGATATTTCTGAGTGTAAAGCCTTGGCAGAACAGGCAGGCGCTTCATCCGGCAACAAAGCAACTGCAGTAGTAGCAGATACCGCGAAATCTGGCGCTGTTGGTGCGGCCTCTGGAGCAGTTGGAGGGGCGATTGCCGGGTCCGCTGGAGAAGGGGCTGCCATTGGTGCAGCCTCGGCAGCGACTGCCGGACTTATTCACGGACTTTTTAGTGAGTCCAAACCGAGTTCGGCTTATATGGCATTTGTGACACGTTGTTTACAAGACAGAGGGTATGAGATCACGGGCTGGGAGTGAAGTGTAAACAACTGTAAGGTGAGATATTTCTACATACAATATCCCCCATATAGGGGATGCGAATGATTATCAAACCATATAGCCTGTGGTTAGAAAAATAATTAATCTTCGCAAAGGGGGTAGCATGAAGTATCTGGAAAAAATCAAACTGCCATTTTCCTTCTTACATTGTGTATTTTTGCTAATGATTATAGGCAGGAGTAAAGACAGGAAAACACTTCTCCATAACGCATCTGCAGGCCATTGAGCCTTCTTCAAAGATGGAGCATTCTTCCATCTACAGCCAGCGCTGCCTCGTGCATTGCTTCTGAGAGCGTCGGGTGAGCATGAATTGTACGGGCAATATCTTCTGTGCTTGATTCAAACGAAAGGGCCAGCACTGCTTCACTGATCAGCTCCGAAGCATTGGGTCCAAAGACATGGACCCCAAGCAGTTCATCTGTTTTTGCATCACCAATCATCTTGACCAATCCGGCCGTATCGTTCATGGCACGTGCTCGGCCATTGGCCATAAAGGGAAAGTTCCCCACCCGGATCTCACGGCCTTCTGATCGCAGCTGTTGTTCGGTTTTGCCCGCCCAGGCGATTTCCGGCCACGTATAGACCACCCACGGGATGTTGTCATGATCGAACTCGGGTTTTTGGCCATCGATCAGTTCGGCAACAGCGACACCTTCTTCCATCGCCTTGTGCGCCAGCATCGGCCCATGAGTGACATCACCAATGGCGTAAACATTTTCAAGATGGGTACGGCACTGGCCGTCAGTTTCGATGAAACCACGATCATCGATTTTCAACCCAACCACTTCTGCACGGAGGCCAGCTGTATTGGGTTTGCGGCCGATGGCAACGATGAGTTTATCCACCTCGAGATCATGTTTCTCACCGTCCTGCTCATAGTGAATCCGAACTTTTCCACCACGGGTCTCGCAGCGGGTCATTTTTGCACCAAGCTGGATATGGAGTCCTTGTCTGATCAATTCTTTTCTGGCTGCCTCGGCAATCTCCTGATCAGCCGCGGGCATGAACGTTTCCAGCGCTTCAATCACGGTGACTTCCGAACCCAAGCGGCGCCAGACGCTTCCAAGCTCTAGCCCGATGACACCAGCACCGATTACCCCCAGCTTCTCAGGGACTTCCGTAAAAGCAAGGGCACCTGTAGAGTCCACGATCCGCTCATGATCAACAGGCGCTTGCGGTAAGATTGCCGGTACCGAGCCTGTTGCGATGATGATCGATTTTGCCGAGACATGCTGTACACTTCCGTCGCTTGCAGTGATGGTCACCTGCCGGTTGGAAACCAGGCTTCCTGTGCCTTCGAGCAGGGTGATCCGGTGTTTTTTGAACAGTCCGGCAATGCCGGTAGTGAGGATCTTGACGATCTTGTCCTTGCGTTTGAGCATCTGACCAACATCGATCCGTGCCGACTCCACCACAATACCATGTTCTTTTGCATGCCGGGTGATGTTCTCAAACTGGTGTGAGGAATCCAGCAAGGCCTTGGAAGGAATACAGCCGACATTGAGACAGGTCCCGCCGAGGACGGTTTTTCCGCGGTCGTCCTGCCATTTTTCGATACAGGCGGTCTTCATGCCGAGTTGCGCACAGCGAATGGCGGCCACATAGCCGCCGGGTCCACCTCCGATCACAATGACATCATAACTTTGGCTCATTTTCAGATCTCCATGAATAACAACGCCGGATCTTCCAGCTGTTTCTTGATCGACACCAGAAAAGAGACCGCCTCGCGGCCATCGATGATCCGGTGATCATAGGACAATGCAACATACATGACAGGTCGGATCACCACCTGTCCGTTCTCTGCAATGGGCCGATCCTGGATGGCGTGCATGCCCAGTATCGCACTTTGGGGCGGATTGAGGATCGGCGTCGACAGCAGGGAGCCGAAAACACCACCGTTGGTGATGGTGAACGTACCGCCGGTCAAGTCGTCGAGGGTGAGTTTTGCATCCCTGGCCTTCTCAGCGAGTTCACGGATCATGCCTTCCATTGCCGCCAGAGAGAGTCGATCGGCATTCCGTACGACCGGGACTACAAGTCCCCGAGAGGTGCTAACGGCCACGCCGATATCATAATAATCATGATAGAGGATGTCGTGGCCATCCACAGAGGCGTTGATCACTGGGTATTCTTGCAGTGCCTTGATCACCGCTTTGATAAAGAAGGGCAGATAACCCGGAGCGTAGCCGTATTTTTCCTCGAACTGGGGGCGTGTTTTCGTTCTCAGCTGCTTGATGTCGAAGAGATTGATCTCATTAAAGGTGGTCAGAATGGCGTTCTCATGTTGCGCTTGCAGCAAGCGTTCCGCTGCCCGTTGCCGCAGGCGGCTCATGGGTACCCGTCGCTCCTTCCGGGCTGTGGTGTCATTGCCCTCAGGTTGGGGCGTGACAGTTTGTATGCTGGGTTGCTGTTGCAGATAGGTCTGAACGTCGGTTTTGGTGAGTCGTCCGGTTATGCCCAGTGCTTTCCGGATCGTATCTGGATTGAGTTTATGCTCCGCGAGCAGTTTCCGTACGGCTGGGCTGGTGGCGGGGTGCGTATTTTTTGTCTGTGTGACCGGTGCCGGTTGTATGTTCGGTTTCATTTCCGGTTCGGGTGCCTTTTCATCAAGGATTTCGATCGTTGTTTCGGGAGCGGCAGCATCGGTGTCGATGAGAGCTAAAACTTCCCCAGCTAGCACGGTTTCCCCCTGTTGGTGTAGGATTTCCTTGAGAATTCCATCATCTAGTGCCGAGACTTCCAGGGTGACTTTGTCTGTCTCAAGATCGACCAGGTGTTCTCCCTTTTTTACAAAATCACCGGCGGACTTTTGCCACTCGAGGACAGTGGCGTCCGTCACGGATTCAGCAAGCGGTGGTACCTTGATTTCAATAATCATGGTTGCTCCAGTTTGAGTGCTTCTCGGACAATGGCTTCTTGTTGTTGAATATGCAAAGACAAATAACCCACCGCGGGTGAGGCTGAGTAGGGCCTTGCCACACGTGTCAGTTGATGATGACTCTCAAGGCAGCCGGGCAGATGAGAGCGGCCCAGCAGATAGAACCAGGCCCCCTGATTGACCGGCTCCTCTTGTACCCAGACCACTTCTGTCGCCTGTGGATAGGTGCCAACCAGGGACTCTACTTCCAGTTTAGGGAAGGGATAGAGTTGTTCGATCCGCAGGATGGCAATATCCTCGATTTCATGTGCTCTGCGGGCTTCAAGAAGATCATAGTAGACTTTGCCGCTACAGAACAGCAGCCGGGTGACCTTGTCTTTCTGCAGGGTGTCGATTTCATCGAGTACATAGTCAAATCTTCCCTGGGTGATGTCTTCGATCGTGGAAACGGCGAGTTTGTGCCGTAACAGGCTCTTGGGTGTCATCACGATCAGGGGTTTGCGGTAAGGCCGCATGACTTGCCGGCGCAAGAGATGAAACATTTGTGCCGGGGTACTCGGGATGCAAACCTGCATGTTCTCTTCTGCACAGAGCTGCAGGTAGCGTTCCAGGCGTGCCGATGAATGCTCAGGGCCTTGACCGTCGTAGCCGTGTGGCAGAAACAGCGTGAGGCCACAGTAACGCCCCCATTTGGCCTCCGAAGAGGAAATGAACTGATCAATCACCACTTGTGCGCCATTGGCAAAATCGCCGAACTGAGCCTCCCAGATCACCAGAGCTTCCGGTGTGGAACTGCTGTAGCCGAACTCGAAGGCGAGGACGGCTTCTTCCGACAAGATCGAGTTGATCACCCTGAAATGGGCCTGTTGTGTGTCGATGTGTTGCAAGGGCGTGAAGGTATCACCGGTTTTTTGATCGTGGATCACGGCGTGGCGATGGGCAAAGGTACCGCGTTCACTGTCCTGTCCGGACAAGCGTACCGGATGACCGGCCTCCACTAGGCTGGCATAGGCGAGGCTTTCGGCAAATCCCCAGTCCATGGACAGCTCTCCTGTGCCCATTTTGCGGCGGTTTTCCAGCAATTTCCTGACGACCCGGTGCGGCGTGAAGCCGGTGGGTAGGCTGGTGATACGGCGGCTCAGCAAGTCGATATGGGTTTCGCTGATCGTGGTGGGTACGTCATCCCGCCAATGGGTGCCGATATAGGGTGTAAAATCGATCTTGAACTCATTGTCCAGGAGGCACACCGTGGGTAAGGCGACCGACTCATTTTTTTCGAGAGAGGCAATGTAACGCTCCGTCATGTGCTGGAGTCGATCTTCCGTGATGATCTCTTCGCGGATCAGTTTTTTTGCATAGATCTGTTTCAAGGTCGGGTGGTTTTTTATTTTCTGGTACATTAAAGGTTGCGTGATCACGGGTTCATCTGCCTCACTGTGGCCGTGTCGGCGATAGCAGACCAAATCGATAACCACATCTTTGTTGAACTCCTGCCGGTAGGCCAGAGCCAGGAGACCCGCAAAGACAACCATTTCCGGATCATCGCCGTTGACATGGAAAATGGGTGCCTGGACGATTTTGGCCACATCAGTGCAATAGAGTGTCGAGCGGGCATCCAGCGGGTCACTGGTGGTGAAACCGATCTGGTTGTTGATGACGATATGGATGGTTCCCCCCGTGGTATAGCCACGGGTCTGGGAGAGGTTGAATGTCTCCATCACCACACCCTGGCCGGAAAAGGCGGCGTCCCCATGAATGAGCAAAGGCAATACCTGATCTCTGGCGATGTCGTGGCGTCGATCCTGTCGGGAACGCACCGATCCTTCGATGACCGGGTCGATGATTTCAAGATGGGAAGGGTTAAAACCCAGGGCCACATGCAAGGTGCCGTTCGGTGTCTGAATATCAGATGAAAACCCCTGATGATATTTGACATCCCCCGTACCCGAAAGACGGTTGTTTCTGCCTTCGAATTCATCGAACAGATCAGAGGGTTGTTTACCCAAGGTATTGACCAGAACATTGATCCGGCCCCGATGCGCCATGCCGATCACCAACTCCTTGACTTCACTTTTCGTGGCATTTTGGATCAGCATGTCGAGTAACGGGATCAGGCTTTCGCCGCCTTCGAGTGAAAAGCGTTTCTGCCCCACGTAACGGGTGTGCAGGTATTCCTCCAATGACGTGGCGGCTACGATGCGATCCAGGATCTGGCATTTTATCTCGTAAGTGAAACCAGGATTTCCGCGCTTGGGTTCCAATTGCTGCTGTATCCATCGTTTTTGTGACGTTTCATTGATGTGCATGTACTCGACACCCAAGGTCTTGCAATAGGTATGCTGCAAGATATCGATAATCTCCCGCAGAGTGGCCTCTTTGGGGCCTTGCAGAGATCCGGTATTGAAGACAGTGTCCATGTCTTTTTCGCCAAGATTGTGATAGGCGGGATCCAGCTCGGCTACATCGGGGCGTTCGTACTGGTGTAGTGGGTCGAGGTTGGCACGCCTGTGACCGCGAAAACGGTAAGCGTTGATCAATTGCAGGACTGAAACCTGCCTTCTGTCATGACTGGCCAGGGATTCAGTGGTGCTCTCTTCAGAGGAGATTGCATGTAAAGGATTGGTTTCTGTACGTTCCCGCTCGACAGTCGGCGTCTGTTCCAGCTGATCAAACCAGTCTTTCCACCGGGCGTTCAGAGCGTCAGGATTGTTTTTATAGGTCTCGTACAACGCCTCCACATATTCTGTATTATGAATATTCAGGCCAGTTGCCATATGATTAATTCCGGATGGTAAAAAATTTATACTTGTTGCGTTGCCGCAATCCACATATGCTATTATGCCCTGCTTTATATAAATTCCAAGGTGGAGAGTGAAACAGTGACCACCAGAACATTAACCAATTTCGCAGGAGTGTTTAATGAAATCTGAGACAGTTACCATTACTGATAATTCAACAGGGAAGTCGATTGAATGTCCTGTCCTGAGAGGGACCTATGGCCCACCTGTAATCGACACGGCGGGGCTGTATAAAGGACTGGGTATGTTTACACTGGATCCCGGGTTTGTCACGACAGCAAGTTGTCGGAGCGCTATCACCTATCTTGATGGCGAGAAAGGTATTCTATTACATCGTGGTTACCCAATCGAACAACTGGCAGAACAGAGCTCGTTTCTTGAAGTATCTTATCTCCTGATTCATGGTGAATTGCCGACCAAGGAACAGTTCGAAGAGTATGAGACTCAGATCAAGAAATACAATATGGTGCATGAGCACCTGATGCGTTTCTTCAATGGTTACCGCTACGATGCGCATCCCATGTCAGTCATGGTAGGTGTGACTGGTGCAATGGCTTCTTTCTATCATGAAGAAGTCGATGTGAAAAATCCGGAAGACCGGCTCAAGATTGCCTACCGACTGATCGCCAAAATGCCAAATATCGCTTCCAAGACTTACAAGCATGGCATTGGCCAGCCTTTTATCTATCCGGACAACTCTCTGGGTTATGTCGAGAATCTGATGAACATGATGTTCGCAATTCCTTCAGAGCCTTATGAATTGCATCCCAAGGCCGTCAGTGCGCTGGACAAGCTGCTGATCCTGCATGCGGATCATGAGCAGAACGCAAGTACCTCCACCGTCCGCCTCTCAGGTAGCTCCGAGGCAAATCCACTGGCCGCAATTTCAGCCGGTATCGCAACCCTGTGGGGCAAGGCCCATGGTGGTGCGAACGAAGCGGTTCTGCATATGCTGGAAGAAATTGGTGATCCGAAGAATGTTAGCAAATTTGTTGCCCGTGCCAAGGATAAGAATGACGATTACCGTCTGATGGGATTTGGACATCGTGTCTATAAAAACTACGATCCGCGTGCAACGATTATCAGCAAGGCATGCCATGAAGTACTTGATGAGATGGATCCACATTCAGAACTCCGTCCCTTGATGGAAATCGCCATGGAGTTGGAGGAGATCGCACTGAAAGACGACTACTTCATTGAGCGTAAGCTCTATCCAAACGTGGATTTCTATTCCGGTATCATTCTGCGTGCATTGGGAATTCCAACCAGTATGTTCACCGTCTTCTTTGCGATGGCGCGATCAGCGGGCTGGATCGCAAACTGGCTGGAGCTGATGGAAGATCCGGATTTCCGTATTGGGCGTCCGCGCCAGTTGTACATTGGTTCCGAGAAACGGGATTATGTACCTATTGACAAGCGTGGTTAGTCTGAGTAATAAAATTGCAGAAAACAGCATGACTATTCTCATGCTGTCTATGTAGTTAGGGGGCGAGCAGCTGAATGCGGTTCGCCCTTTTTTTTTGAAACAAGAAAAGAAAAATGGGAAGGTTGACGATGAAAACACCCGTACATGTAGCTGTGACTGGCGCCGCCGGTCAGATAGCCTATTCACTTTTATTTCGTATTGCAGCCGGTGAGATGCTGGGACCTGATCAGCCCGTCGTATTGCGTTGCCTGGAGATTACCCCTGCGATGCAGGCACTTGAAGGGGTTGCTATGGAAATCGATGATTGTGCATTTCCCCTGGTCGAGAGCATCATCCTGACAGATGACCCAGAAGAGGCTTTCCAGGATGCCGGTATTGCACTGCTCGTTGGAGCCAAACCCCGTGGTCCCGGTATGGAGCGCAGTGATTTATTGGAAGCCAATGGAGGTATCTTCAAGGTCCAGGGAGAGGCGCTGAACAAAACTGCCAAGCGTGATGTCAAGGTTGTGGTTGTGGGCAATCCCGCGAATACCAATGCGCATACTGCGATGCGTTTCGCACCGGATCTGGATTCGCGTAACTTTACGGCACTGACACGGCTTGACCATAATCGTGCCTTGTCACAGCTGGCTGCACAAACCGGCGTACACAGCCGCGAGATCAAAAAAATGATTATCTGGGGAAACCATTCGACCACCCAGTATCCTGACATCAGCCACTGTACTGTGGCTGGCAAACCGGCCAAGGAGCTGGTGGATAATAATTGGTATGTAGAGGAGTATATTCCTCGGGTAGCCAAACGTGGTGCGGAAATCATTGCTGCCCGTGGTGCTTCCAGTGCCGCCTCCGCAGCTAATGGTGCGATTGAACATATCCATGACTGGGTACTTGGTACACCAGAAGACGACTGGACCAGTATGGCCATTCCCAGTGATGGCAGCTACGGTATTCCGGAAGGGCTGATGTACTCCTTCCCTGTACGCTGTAAAAATGGCGATTATGAAATTGTTCAGGGACTGGAGATAGATGATTTCAGTCGTGAACGTATGAATATTACCCAGAAAGAACTGGAAGAAGAAAAAGATGCGGTCAAGAGGTTGATCGGTTGATACAGTTGTAAACCCGGGGGAACATATCGGACCCTCGGGTTTTACAAATTTGCGCCCGGTTCTTTTGCTTAATCCCTAAGGCTCATCACTTTCCAGCCACGTTTCTCGGCTTCCTCTTTCAGTTTTTCATCCGGATCAACTGCGATCGGGTTTTCTACCTTTTTCAGCAGAGGGAGATCATTGTGTGAGTCACTGTAAAACCAGCTGCCTTCCAGTGAATGATCCCTATCGGCGAGCCATTCTTCAAGACGGATAACCTTGCCTTCAGCAAAAGAGGGTGTCCCTGCAACATTGCCCGTATATCGACCGTTAATCATTTCAGGCTCGGTAGCAATCAGTTCATCAATCCCAAACAGTTGCGCGATCGGTTCAGTAATAAACCGGTTGGTGGCAGTAACGATCAGTAACTGGTGACCCTGATTACGATGTTGTTCAACCAGTTCTTTCGCTTTGGGCAGTACAATGGGCTTAATCATTTCTGAAATATACTCATCCCGAAGGGTGTGGAGGATATCCACATCGTGTCTTGTCAGTATCTCGAGCTGGAAACGAAGGAAATCCATGATATCCAGTGTTCCATTGAGGTAGTCCTGATAATATTCTTCATGCCGGCGGGTGTGTTCTTCCGGATCGACAAACCCTTTCCTGCACAGAAAATCCCCCCAGGATGTATCACTGTCACCTCCGATGAGTGTGTTGTCGAGATCAAAAATTGCCAATGTCATGATTGCTTACCCAATATTGCCTAATGGTACAAATTTTGAAAGAATGATTTGCATGATTGATCGAGATGGTTTCAGAGCAAATGTCGGCATAATTCTAACCAACGACAGGACCGAAGTCTTCTGGGCCCGCCGTGTGGGTGGCGCTAATGCCTGGCAGTTTCCGCAGGGGGGTATCAAACCCGATGAGACGCCAGAGATGGCCATGTATCGCGAGCTGCATGAGGAAGTGGGTCTCAAACCTGAACATGTTGAATTGATCGGAAATACCCGCAAATGGTTACGGTATCGTTTGCCCAAACGCTTTATCCGGCATCACCAGAAACCCCTCTGTATTGGCCAGAAGCAGATCTGGTTCATTCTGCGCCTCATTACGGATGAAGAGAATGTGGATCTATACCAGGCACAAAAACCCGAGTTCGATCACTGGCAATGGGTGGATTACTGGCATCCACTGGATGAGATTGTATCTTTCAAAAAGGATGTTTACAGAAAAGCTCTGACAGAGCTCGCACCGCTCGTTCTGCCGCAGGAATCGATCAGACCCTAACCGCCTGCCTTCGTTGCCATCAGTTCAGGTAACAATTGCTGGATGCTCTTCTGCGATATTTTGTGCAGGAAAAAACGGATATAGTCCGGATCAAGTTTCATCTTAGCCATTTCACCATTAATCTCGTCCAGTGCCTTGCTGCAGCTTGTTATGGCGGTGTCGGCAACTTTACGGGCATCATCATATTTGTTTAAGTTGGCCTTGGCCTCTTTATGCAGGCATTGGTCATATTTCTGACGGTACTGAAACAGTTTTTCATATTCCTGATCAGACAGCTCTGAGGGATAACGATAAGATTTCATCTCCGTTGATGTCGACTCTTCTGCCGCCAGAGCTTGAAGACTGAAAAGAGAGAGAAAGATAATCAGTGTTTTCATGGTCTTATTCCGTAAATTCTGCAATTTTGATTTCCCAGTGTTGTTCCCTTTTGTCGACCTTGGTACAGCCGAGTTTTTTTGGTTTACCACCCGGCTCGAGTATACCCTGGGCAACGCTTGCTTGTCGTTTGCCAGAAAAGATCCGGTTAAAGCGGTAGTATATTTTCTTGCTTGGATGATTGTTTTTTACCAGCATGAGTTTGCCCCCTGCACTCAAGTTCTGGCATTTGCCGTCCAGAACAGCCTCAAACTCGAGATATTCAGCTGCAGGTTTATCATTTTTACTGGTTGTGGCGACAGCCGCAGTTTCTTCATCACACGGGGCGGCGAGTGCTGTGAAGGACAGCAAAATGCCGAGTAGCGTGCAGATGAGCTGTTTGATGAATTTCATCAGCAGGATCATAGTCAATCGACTGGAGTTTGTACAATCACCCGAGTTGAGACAGTCAGGGTAACAGAGGGTTCAAATGAGCCGAGCAGAAATTTTTCCTATGGTTCAGGGCCTGGTAGCGATAAAGATGGCTCTTCGGGGAGCAGGATACCCTTCGCAGGTCTTGTCGTGATCTTCAGGATCGAGAAATTGCGGGAGAGAATGAAACTGCATCCAGTCGGTTGAGCGCTGTTCTTCAATACTGGTTTGGGTGACATCCACCAGGCGAATATTTTCGTAACCACAGCGCTTCATCCAGGTTTCCAGGGTCGGGCAGCTGGGTATGAACCAGACATTTCTCATTTGGGCATAGCGATCGGTCGGGAATAGGATTTCTCCCTCCTTGCCTTCGATGACTAAAGTTTCCAGAATCAGTTCGCCTCCGGGTTTTAAACACTCGGAAAGCTCATAGAGATGATCAATGGGGGAACGGCGATGATAGAGCACACCCATGGAAAAAACCGTATCGAAAAACCGTGAGTCCGACGGGATCTGCTCCAGTCTTAAAGGCAGGATATCCACGGGAACAGGACCCAAAAAGTGTTTTAAGGTGTAAAACTGCATGATGCTGAGCATACCGGGATCAATCCCGATCACGCGCCTGGCACCTGAACCCAGCATGCGAAGGCAGTGGTATCCGTTGCCACAGCCCACATCCAGCACCAGGCGGTTTTCCAAGGGAGAGAGATGAGACGCCAGGCGCCGCCATTTCCAGTCTGATCGCCATTCCGTATCGATATGAATGCCGAACAGTTCGTAGGGTCCCTTGCGCCATGGCTGGAGACCTCTCAACAAGGGTTCCAGATCCTGCTGCAGATCTTCGGGCCGCCCGATTGTAATTGTGTCTTGATCCAGTGCGATCTGGGAAGGCCTGAGTTTCGGTAGTTGTTCTAGGATTGGAAACCAGCGTTCGAGATTTCCATTTCCGGCCGGGTCAAATTTCTGTCTTACGAGATTGGGAATAGTTACGAGCCAGTGTTGCAGTGGCGAGTTTTGGAGAAACTTATAAACAGACTGGTAATGCATCATCGGCTGGTTGTGAGCGGGATGATCGGATAAAGGATAGGATGGTTTCATATCGCTGGAGCCAAATGTATTGGTTTATCCTCTCAAGAGCAAGGGCCTTGTTGGTCAAGCGTCTTTGATCCATGTGATCGCTATAATACTCCGGTGGTGGAGAATGATCTGGGAAAATGATGAAAATATCCAATACATGGTTACCTGAATTCTGGTTGCGGTCCCCCATATTTTCTGATCTTGAGCCTTTGATCCAAGAGGAAGGCTGGAGTGACTGGCCGGATTGCGATGCACTCAATCGATTGTGGTGTCCTCGAGCCAGACTCGGGTCCGGCAAACGTGCCTGTTTTTATCCCCAGTCCTCACTGCCGGTGGATGCTGCCTTCTACGAGGAGCATATTTATGCTACCGGAGAAATTCCAACCCGAGAGCAAAATTGGCATGACTTTTTCAATGCAATGATCTGGTTGCAGTTCCCGAAAACCAAATCCGTTTTGAATGCTCAGCACATGAGTGAAATATGGGAGCTGAGAACACACAAAATCCGGACAAGAAAACGGGATGCAATTACCTTGTTCGATGAGTCGGGAGCGATCTTTGTAAGTGCTTCCTCTTCTCTACTCGATGCCTTGCGGGCACATGAGTGGAAAAAGGTGTTTTGGGAAAGCCGGACGAATTGGTGGGAACACTGTGCGGTCTTCATTTTTGGCCATGGTCTGTACGAGAAGATACTGTCTCCCTATATCGGGATGACGGCCAATACAATACCGGTTCTGATGGCGGCAGACTTTTTCATGTGCGATCGCCGATCTCAAATCCGCTGGCTGGATCAGTATTTGTCCGAACAGATTGCTACAGGTCGGCAATTGCAGACCTCCATGTCCCTGACGCCACTCCCTGTCCTTGGTGTCCCTGGTTGGTGGCCGGACAACGACAGGGAATGTTTTTATGAAAATCAGGCCTACTTCAGGCCGTTGAGGGGAAACAGAGAATGATACATTCATTGACCAAGGGTGTTTATATCCTATTGGTGGGTCTTCCGGTGGCCGTGTTGGGGGTGTTCATCCTTCAAAAGGGTTGGCCCATTGGACCTTCCGTACTGGCCATGGCCGTGATCCCGTTGCTGGGCTTGCTGCTAGCACGGCGATCCATCCGCGGTGCCTTGCCGGACATGGTTTTCGGTTCCATCGACACCGGATTGCTGACCTTGCCCGCATTGGTTGGCGGCATTGGTTTCGGTGTTGCTGGCGCTATCACCGGTGGCGTCATTGGCGATGCCCTGAGTGATGCTATCGCCGGGTTTTTCGAGGGTTCGATTGCGGAGTGGCTTCGTGGAAAGGGGATTCAGGAATCCCGTGAAAGTATTTCAACCGCACTTGGCAAGATGACAGGTTGTCTGCTCGGGAGCGGTCTCGTTTTGACGATCGCGCAGTTTTTTGGTTTCCATCCTTGAGTTCTTTCGGCATTTTACTTTATGACCTCCCAGTCCATGTTAGGCACTTGGTTAATGAGGGTGTTGCTCTGGATTTGTAATGCATTCATTTCATACAACCTGTTTTCACCAGTCATTGTATTGCGCCACAGAATATCTGCCTTGTTGTCTCCATTCAGATCCTTGATTAGAGCAACATCGTAGTTGAGATCAGACAGTCTGTTCAATCCGGCACTTTTGCTTATCCGGGGGCCATTCATAAGGTAGATCCAGTTGGCCCTTGAAATGGGATTATGCCAGAGTATATCGGCTCTTCCATCACCATTGAAATCACCCACACCCTTTATTTTCCATTCCAGGCCGGTAAAAGCAATAGGAAGACTGTCATGAATTGTTGAACCATCCATGAAAAAGGCCCAGACTCTTCCATGCTTGTGGTTACGCCAGAGGATGTCATCTCTTCTATCTCCATCCAGATCCTCGATGGCTTTGATGTCCCATTCCAACCCTGTAAATGCTATATGTTGGCTACTGAGTATGTTTGCTCCATTCATCAGGTAAACCCATACACGCCCTGTTTGTGAGTGACGCCAGACAATGTCCGTTCTTCCATCGCCGTTGAGATCTCCCGTACCGATAATCTTCCAGTTGAGATTGGCAACTTGATTGATTAAAAGACTTTGGGTGATCGTTTTGCCATTCATCAGATAGAGCCAGTTACTGCCGGTGACCCTGTGTCGCCATAACAGGTCGGTTTTTCCATCTCCATCAAAATCACCGGTGGCTACGATTCTCCAGTCGAGATCAACCACCGTGTTAATCGTAGATTGTGAAACGATATTTGCACCATTCATGAAGTAGACATCGTTGACTCCCGTTTTCTGGTTTCGCCAGTAAACAGGTGTTTGTTGTCCAGGGACTGGATTCGTCGGTGTGGACTGACGCGCATCGACGACATGAGCCTTTATTTCTGTTACTGAGCCGATTTTCGCCTTGGCCCACAGGATCCGTTTCCCGTCACGGGAGGGTACACCGTGTGCCTCACAGCGGTAGCAGCCATTGAATGAGATCACTTGCCGATGGACGAACCGTTCCACAGCATTACTGCCATCGATTTTGATCGCGACAAGTTCATCATTGAATAAACGATTTTCTCCAGGATAGGAATGAAAACTGACATAGATCCATCCAGGTCGATCATAATTCCGGGCGGAGATATGGTGAGCTGATGCGACATCACTGCCTGAACGGGTCAGCGAAGTAATGGTGTTATCTTTAAGACGAACCATGATTACTCGGCCCAATGTCTTGCCATTGACTGTTGATGGGCACCAGCTGCGTCTTTGCCCGATGATGACGTCTTCGTTGTTGTCAAATGGATTCAATGTCATGTCAGCATGGCCGAGATCGAATATGTAGCCCTTTGCCGGATCATGCCCGGAGCATTGGGGTGAACCTGTCGGCATCGGTCGAGGGGTAAGGGTCAGCGTTTGTGGATTGATATCAAACACGCGAATGTGATCACTTTTGTAACTGACAATGACGTATTTCCCTGAAGGTGAAACGGAAACATGACCAACAGTACAACCTGTCGAAAGCCCACAGTTGGAAATATCCACGATCGGGCCAAGTCGCCGGTTACCACTGGCATAGGTTGCGAAGGGTGCCTGTGGCTCCATATCGACCAAAAACATACGGGTATTATCTGCCAGCGCAACAAAGCGTCCATCAACTGAAGTGTTACCTTCACCCGATCCAAAATAGTTGACCGCAAATGGCAGCGTCCAGCTGCGTGTTTGAGTGCAACTGACGACATCAAACCATTCAAGCGTTGAATTTTTTACGTTGATCCGCTCACGGGGGTGTTGCTTACTCGGATGCCAGCGATCGTCACCCAGATTATAATTACTGCAAATACCGAATTTCGGCTGATAGGTATTGCCATCCAGATAAAGCTGTTTCGGTGTGCCACCACTTTTTTTATTTTGCAGTACCAGTAAGGAACCATCCGAGTTCCAAGGCTGATCTTTTGAGTAGTGGTGTCGTGCATCACTGCCCCAGACGCCATTAACAGGCGTGGTTGGTTGGCCTGTTTCATTCGCAATTCGAGTAATCTTTGTGCCAAAAACGGGATCAGTGACAGGTGTCAAATAGGGAAGATCGATGATAGACGGTACAGAAAAGATTATTTTTGAATCTGTGATTAGTGGTGTAGCGGTAACAGGCGTAAAAATTACAGGAAACAACAGCAATAATAAACCGAAAAAGGTCAACTGATACATGGAAAGTGTCCTCCTTCTGCTCACTTTCACAGGTATCTTTCGCCTAATGTTTGAAAAACTCCATGGGCAGAAAAAGGAAATGTGATGGAGTTCCTGGAATTGGCTTTTTTAAAAGAAGAATTTTAGAAGAAGCAGATGCGTATCGGCAGGGTAAAGGTGTGGATTCCAGGTTCATCTGGAAATCCTGTTCTGACAGGATAAGCAAGCTTGTGGCGTAAAACTACCCGATTATTTCCATGGCAGGATTTAAAAAGCCGCCATTCCGGTCAGAAAGACCGGAATGATTGCTTTTTACTGATTTCACATTAATCGCCTTGGAACTTGTTTCGAAACTCGTCCAGCGATGTCTCAGTAAGTGTTTGCCGGATGGACACTTCCAGAACTCTGGCAATCCTAGCGCCTTCCGGCAGTTCATTACTTCGGGTTCGATCGGCAATATACCGTTCCGCCAGAGACAGAAGTTCTTCGATTCTATCTCTGTCTATCTTCATCACCGTGGCGACGTCTTCCACTGGAAGTCCCATTGTGTAATGCAGAATCGCTGCCCGTCTCCAGTCACGTGGTAGATCGCTCAAGGCGGGCAGTGCAGCCTCCTGTTCAGCCAGTGCCGCAGCTCTTTCTGCTTCAGGAACAGCATCAGAAACACCGATGAGGTCGATCAGTTTCAGTACTTCATCAGGCTGATAAAATTCATAGAGGTTCGTATCGATATCTTCATCCGGAATGACCGTTTCCGTGCTGATCGCTTTTCGTCGTTCAAGACTCTCTTCGACCTCTTTTTCCAGCTGTTCGATTGCGAGCTGTAACAGCCAGGCCCGGGTGTCCAGTTTCTCCGGTTTTCGCTCCTGCTGTTCAAATGCAGTAACGAGCACAGCATCCACCAACTCATCCGGTAAGATGTCATCCGGCATCAGATCGCCCAGTGCCTGGAGATAGGTAATTTCATGCATTGCGAAATGGTAGAGGTCATCGAGGGAGGGGCGAATAGACTCAAACCAGTCCGCACTGGACTGGATGATTGGTTGGCTGCTGCTTCCACCAGTGGCCTCGATAAATTTGTTTTTCAACTGCTTGCGACGGCGAGTCCGCTTCCACAAATGCTCATTCTTGACCCGACTTTTGTATCTTTGGGCTTGCCGGTCCAACTCCTCGAAAGTTTTACTGATGGCTTCATGGGCGTTGTCTGCCTCTTCTTCGGCGGCAATGATTTTGTGTGGCAGGTGCAAAGTGGCACCAAAGCGATAGAGGTTGTGTTTGCTGTTCTTCTCCAGCGTGCCACGGAGGCTGACATCGCCATTGGCAAATGTCCCGAGTCTCTTTTCCAGATCGGCGGTTTTTTCGTTGATTAGGGGTTTGAATGCTTTTTTGTCTTTCTTTTCCAACCCCTTGTAGGCGATTTGTATTCTCATATTAAATCCTTTGGTTGTGTATGTTCAAAGTATGGTTACGGTGGATAGTATGGGGTTGGTCGGCCGGGATTTAAAGTGCTTCATGGTGCGAGCAACAGTTGTGTGATCAGTTCATTGTTTCTGGTTTTTCTTTCCATTCACACAAATCTGCGATGGGACACTGATTGCATTTCGGTTTGCGTGCTGTACAGACATAACGCCCATGTAGGATCAGCCAGTGATGGGCGTCTTTTTTGAACGTTTCGGGTACAACTTTCAGTAGTTTTTTTTCTACTTCCAAAGGCGTTTTTCCAGGGGCAATGCCGGTACGGTTGGCGACACGGAAGATATGCGTGTCCACCGCAATAGTGGGATGCCCGAAGGCGGTGTTGAGCACCACATTGGCCGTTTTACGGCCAACCCCTGGAAGGGATTCCAGTGCCTTGCGATCATTTGGGACCTTGGCGTGGTACTTTTCCACCAGAATTCGGCAGGTTTTGATGATGTTTTCAGCCTTGGTGTTATAGAGCCCGATGGTTTTTATATAGTTCTTCAACCCCTCAACACCGAGTGCAAGCATTTTCTCCGGGGTACCAGCAGCCAGGAAGAGCTCTTTCGTTGCCTTGTTGACACTTACATCTGTTGCTTGGGCAGAAAGGATGACAGCGATCAGAAGTTGAAAGGGGGTTTTGTATTTCAGTTCTGTCGTCGGTGATGGATTTTGCGCTTTCAGGCGTTCAAATATTTCGGTGATCTTCTTTTTATTCATTTTTCAAATTTGTAGAGCAGATCGACACCGGACTGGGTGCCGGATTCGGCTTCCAGTGTCCAATGGTCGGAGAGATCATAGCGTAATTTAAACTGGGTGACTGTATCAAACAGGGCAACACCATAGCTGATGTAAAGTTTTGGAGTCAGATATTTCCCAATCTCAAGCCGTGCATCTTCCTTCTTTTTGCCGCTGATGGACAATTCATCGAGTCCGAGGGCCTGGCCAATATTTTGGGTCAGCAATTCCCCTCCTTTGAAACCCAGCGAAGAAGCTGCCGTGATCAGGATGTCGGCATCATTGGATGTGGCCTCGCGCAGGGGACGACCGATGAGCAAATAGGAGAGGATGTCATCCTGATTCATGGGTGGTTTTGAGAACAACGTCAAAATGGGTGAGTCGGCCGGACCGGTTACGTGCACACCCGCTGTGATTTTGCCGATCTTGCGCACGGCCCGGATATCCAGCGCTGGTGAATCGATGGGGCCACCTGTGAACAGGATACGTCCTTGCTTGACCGTGAGTTCCTGTCCATAGGCGGAAAACTTTCCCTTATGGAGGATCAGCTCGCCCGAGGCGATGATGGGTTTCCCTGGTTTGCTGCGAACCTTCAATCCACCTTTGAGGGACCCGCTGAACGTGGGCGCAACGATGGTGACCTTTCGTCCCAGAATGACATCGACACTGGATTCGATCTGCAGCCCGGGGTGATCCTTCTGCCTGTTTTGTGATTCGCTGTCGATGACGACGACATCGTTCGATACCGGTACGGCACCAGCGATATCCAGAGGTTCGAGCCGGGCTTCGGGGATGGCCACCTCGCCTTTAAGGGTGATCCGGTTATCGATCCGTTCGAGTTCCAGTTTAGGAGAAGCCAGTACCCAGGCCTCAGGCAGATGGATGGTTTCAAAACGATCACCGCGGAGGGTGGCTTTAAAAGGAAAGCCTGTTTGCCTCAGATCCACCAAGCCAGCTAAATCGATCGTCCCATCGCCAGAGTGGGCCTCACCCTTGAAATTGAGGGTGCCGGTCTCTTTTCCTTGTAAAGAAATTCGGACGGCTTGTACATGGATGCCGGCAGCGGGCAGGAAAAAGTCTGCTTGCAGGTGACCGTGCCCGCTGACGATCGGTTGGCTCAGGGTGCCGGTGAGCTGCATATCCACATCCACTTGACCGGTGAGATCCTCCACCTCCGGGGCAAAATCCTGGAGAAAAGCCAGATCCTCGATACGGGCCTTCAGACTGCCCTCGATGGGCAGTTGGTACGGATTGACAGAGGCTGGATCAAAAGGCGGAGTTTCCAGTGTGGCTGTGATGGGTGTGTTGGCCGGTTCTGCAAGATCGATCCGTAGCGTAGTATGGCCGCCCCGATCGTCCATGACCAGATCCAACGTTGCGTTGTCATAGCGGAAAGGAATCGAATCTGGCTGGCTTCGCCAATGGAGTTCACCGCCGGCTGATTTCATTTTCAGGTTACCCCGAATCGGGGTGTGGCCAGTGCCGGAGACCTTCAAGGATGCGTTCAAGGTTCCCTGCATACTAAGTTCCGGATCCAGCATCGGGGCAATTTTTCGGAGAGGAAACCCTGTCACCTTTCCTTTGAGTTCCCACGGGCCGCTCTGATCCCATTCACCCTCATTACAGATACTTGCCTGGTTCTGAATCAGGCATAGTGCATTGAACCGGATGAACTTTGGCGAAGCAAGCAGACGCGCTGGTTTGGAGAGCTGCCATTGGCCCAGGTTTTTCTCATCGAGCAGGAGTTTTTCGACGTGTCCTGTCCACTGGGCATCCTGATAACCACCAGTGGAAAACAGACGCAACTTGGCCTGTTGTGAATCCATTTCGACTGTGAAGGAATGGTTGCCGGGCGTGCCGTTGCTCGTCAACAACAGCGTATCGACGGGGGTGTGATCGAGGACGACCTTTTCTGCCTTGAGGAGAAGATTAAAATCACCTTGATCAGGAGCGTTCGTTGCCAGATTCAGTTTCAAATGGGAATCCAGTTTATGAATACGAATGTTATCAAGCGTCAGCTGGCTGCCCTGGATCGTCGCTGTCAGTTCAGGCTGCTCGTGGCGGCCGCTCAAGCGGCCTGTGGATTCGAGTCGTCCCTTCAAATCAGGATGGAACTCGCCGAGGTTCGGAGAATCCAGCTTGAATTGAAGCCCAAAGTTCTCGCCGATCCGGCCGGAAAGACGGAAAACGGAGCGCCCGGATTTCAGATCAAACACCTTGACCGTAAGCAAGTCAGGGGTGAAGTCCAGATCAGCATTCGCCTCTACAGAATAACCACGCATGTGCCCCCGAATGTGCGTTTTTTTCAGCCTGGCGTGGAACTGATCACCGGCTTTCTCCCCCGAGAATGACGACTCGATCGCGAGCTCGCCTGGCCACTCGGTGTACTGTTGTGCCGGGTCAAGATGACGGCCGTTCAATTTCAGATCCCACCGTACCTTTTCATCCCAGTGGATTGTGCCTGACAAATCGATTTTGCCATCGAGGACCTCACCCTGCAGGGAGGTAAGATCCATGCCAGAAGTGGAACCCGTGGCATCGAGCCCCCAGTCTCCCGAAGGGATCGGATGACCCTCGATACGGGTTTTTATGTGCACGTCATAGTGCTCGGGTTGGCCTGACAGGCTAAAGTGCCCGGAAGGACTGAGTATGTTTGTTTTTTGCAGTGGGAAATTGAGATCTTTCCAGTGACCGTCCAAATCAAAGGTGACTGGAGTCGATCGCCATTCGACGGTGCTACGGGCCTCCACCACTCCAGACAACAGATGGCTTTTCAACTTTTCGATGACCAAGTGTTTTGTATCACCACTCCCCTGCAATGTGAGCCTTGACTTACCGATCTCCTGATTCTGCAATTCGGTCTCCATTTGCAGTTGGTAATTATCCGGTGTCCCCGTAAGGGAGATTTCACCTTTGTCCAAAGCGAGTGCAGGTTCATCGTTGACTGGCCATGTGAGTGCCTGCCAGCGACCGTGGAGATCCATGTGGGGCAAAGCGGCAAGCTGAAGGGTTCCGGTCAGGTCCAGCAGAGCCCCGTTGCGGGCCGATCGCAGTTGCATTGTCTTGAGATGGATGTTGTCAGGGAACTGGTGATCCAGTAGGAGTCGGCCTTTCCACAGGCCATAAGCATCAGAATCGAGCTGAAAGTCACCGGAAAGTGAAGCGGTTTGTCGATCGCCTTTTGCTTGTAGTTGGGAACGCACACGGACCGGCAGGTGATTGGGTTCTATTGTGGACAAATCGAGCTCGTGGAGCTTTATTTCTGCGGTCCACCGGCTGGACTCAAGTGGCTGTTCTATGCCCGCCTTCAGATCGAACGAAAAGGGTGTTTGACCCGATTGTTCCAGCCATAGCCTTTTCCTATCACCGTGGATCTTTCCCCTGCCGGTCAGAGTGGGGAGATCCGCGGGATGAATTTCCCAGTCGATGATGAAATCGAGAGGGTAATCCATGGAGGGCTGGATTGTGCCGGAGAGTCCGCCCTTGATCCGTGTTCCGGAGAGTGCTATTTCCATTTGGGTCTTTGAAAGATGCAAGGTTTTTCCGTCCATGGCGAGGCTGGACTGCAAGCGTTCAATGAGGATCGGATTGGGAGCGCGACCGGAGCGGTAACTGCTGTCGGTGATCAGGAACCGTTGGACTTCAATCGTGAATGGCAGTTGAAGATCCGGTAGTTTCAACGGTTCATGGGAAGCCGGGGAGGGGGAAGAATGATCATCAATGATCAGTTCATCGATCCGGATCTCCTCAATCACCAGCTGCCCATGGAAGAGCAGAGCAGGTTGCCAGACGAGATCGAAGCGTTTGATCGTGATCTCCGTTGTTTCTGTGTGTATCCGGAGATCATGGATACGGATGCTGTCGAAGAGCCGGCCTTCGATGCGGGACGCCGTGAATTGGTCCGGGAAGGCATGGTGCAAAAGGTCCCAGGTTATGCGGGTGCCACGCTCGGTACCAATGAAGCCAATAAGTACCGCAATCGGGAGGAAAATGATCGAAAAAACAAGAATCAGACGGCGCAGGATCACAAGTCAGGCCCTATATTGATATGCAGTCTGATGGGTCGGCCGGGTTCGGAAATTCCCATCGCCAGATCGATGCGGATCTGCCCTACCGGAGAAAGCCAGCGGATCCCGAAGCCGGTACCGACTTCGATCTCGTTACCAAACCGGTTGAAGGCATTCCCTGCATCGACAAAGCCAGCCACGGACCACTTTTCCAGAATACGGTGTTCATATTCAATACTGCCAACCATCCGATACTTGCCGCCAATGACCTTGCCCTTGTCATCCCGTGGTCCCAAATCCTCATAATCAAAACCGCGGATACTGTAGTCACCACCGGCAAAATAACGCAAGGACGTGGGTAACCGATCGAAGTTGGAGACACTGGTCAACCCCAGGTTTCCACGGAAGATCATTCGTCCGGCATCCCAGAAAGAGCGGATATATTTGGCATCCAGGGTAGCTTGTGCAAACGAGAGATCTGACAGCAGCCCCGCCACAGCCCCCCGCAGATTCAATGCCAGACGAAAACCGTTCCGGGTATAAGCGGGGTTGTCTGTTTCGGTCTTGGTCCAACCAATGGCCGGGATCATAAGTTTCGAAGTTTCAGTTTGATCACTGACGTCGAAATTTTCATACAGATAATCGATGCCTGCAATTTCATTCCAACCCCAGCGTTTCTGCCGGTGGTTGATACCAGCTTTGAGCGAATGACTTTTGCTTGTTCCGGTATCTGTACGTGATAGCCCCGCATTGAATCCCAGTTCGGCATCTTGTTTACGAAAGTGCGGCAGGGTGTAGTGTGTGGATAAGGTGCTGAGCACAGGGGAAATCCTGGCGGCGGCACCCATGCGGTGACCATGACGGGTATAGCGGGCGTCCCATCCCAGTTTGAGGCGCGGGCCGGTGTCAGTACCAAAGCCGATACCGGCGGTGTACCGGTTGCGCTTTCTTGGGACGAGTGTCACCCGGACAGGAACGGCATGATCCGAGGTTGCCTCTGGCAATGGTTGAACGATGACTTCGTCGAAGAAATCAGTATTGAAAAGATTTTTTTGGAACGCGATCAGACGATCATTCAGATAGGGATCTCCCTTCACAAATGGCTGGTAGAGTTTCAGTTTATCCACCCGAATAGGTGAGGGTGAAAATGAGACTTCGCCGAAACGGTAACGGACACCGGTATCGAAATACAAGAGGACTCGGGCCCGGTATTTTTTCAGATCTACCTCCACGCGGTGACGGCGAAAATCAGCATCGAAATATCCTCTCTTTACGGCGAGTTTCTGCAATGCCCTTTTGCTTTTTTCATAACGACCGTGGTGGAGCACCTCCCCTTCCTTGAGGGGGAGGTTGCTGAGCAGTTTCTGAAAAGCGGGATCATCGGCCCCTTCACCAAGGATCTGGATGTCCATCTCGCCCACCCTGACCGGAGGACCTGGGTCGATCGTGTACCGGGCATGCCAGACGCCGTTCTTGCGAGTGAGTTGGGATTGAATCTTTGGTTGGTAATAGCCCAACGCTTGCAAGGCAAGCCGGATCTCCTCCGGGGCCTTTTTATAGAGCCTCTTGATTCTCCGTTCGGTCAGGCGTGGATGATCTTTCTGTTTTTGCAAGTTAAGGGACGTGAGAATATTTTTCAGGGCTTCGCCTTCGACACCTTTTACTGTGATGACGACCCGCTCTGCGGCGGACACCGGCAGAGTGAAAATCAGGCAGAGACAGGCCAGAAGACAAACTGTTCGACACTTGGACGTCATGTTGGGGAGAATAGGTTAAGGGGTCTTCTTATAGCTTCTTACCGCTGCGATCAGCAGCGCCAGAGAGAGAAAGGCACCGGCTGGCATTTTAGCCAGAGGGAAGCCATGCGTACCAGGGATTAGATGGATACCGGAATCCTTAGGTATTGAATTGGTAAGCAAAAACAAATCTTTCATCAGGCTACCATGGCTTATGAGTTCTCTGAAAGAACCAAGCAGGATCAATACCACCAGGACCGCAAGACTGTGCAGAACCGCATCCTTGAACGCCTGGGACACAGTGTTTTGTGAGGCAAAGACCATCGTACGATCGAGAATCAGACAGTTGGCGGCCATGATGGGAAGGTATATGCCCAGTGCCGTTCTCAGATCGGGAAACCATGCCTGCAGAGACAAATCGAGTACAGTGACGACAGTTGACGTTATCACCACATGACTTGCCAGGGCAGCAGGAGGCGGGATTAAATATCGGGTTGCTGAAACGAGTGACGATGTCAGGCAGAAAATAACCAGAAAAAGGATACCCATGGTCAGACTCAGCAGCAGAGAATGAGTAAGTGCCAGAAATGGACTCAGACCGATAAGCCTGAAAAGTAAGGGGTTCTTCTGTAGCAGAATCTGCAGCTTTGGTGCATTCGTTATTTTTCCATCTTTTTCCATAGCTGTTCTTTTTCCCGCTGATAATACTCAAGCACTCTGGTCACGGCTTTGATCACCGCATTCGAACTGATACTGGCACCTGAAATCTGATCCACTGCACCCCCTGCGGTGAGCTCGGTGAGTGATTTCCCTGTAAATTGATTTATCCAGTCCGATTTCTGCCGATGGATTTTATCGCCAAAACCAGGTGTTTCCCGATCTTCAATGACCCTGACCACAAGGATTCTTCCTCCTGCATCAAGTCCTACTGCCAGCCGGATTGGACCATTATATCCATTGGGAGCAACCGGGAGAATGACAAATCCAACCGGGTGTCCATTCTTGCGTGCACGATAGATCGGGACTGGATCGCCGGTACCCAGATCGCCCAGAGCGGTGACCATGATTTTATCGCTCACCAGATCGTTATCATACGGTTCAGAGATCAAGGATCGAATTAATTTTTCTTGTTTTCTGATCGCGACCTGGTTTATGGGTTCTCGAGTGAGTTCAGTAAACAGTGCCGTGATCACTGTGGCAGTAAAAAGAACCAGGAACAGTGAAAGGACAAGTGAGATCCGAGAGAATTTCATAGTGTTGATTTAGGCCGGGTGAAATGATCCAGAACCGGAACGGTGGCATTCATCATCAATACCGCAAAAGCAACACCTTCCGGATACTTTCCCCAGGTACGGATAGCATAAATCGTGATTCCGATTAGCAGCCCGTAGATCAGCCTGCCTTTGGACGTCATTGGTGAGGTTACAGGATCCGTGGCAACAAAAAAGGCGCAGAGCATGGTTGCGCCACCAAACAGATGAAAAAACACATTTGCATAGCGATCAGGGTCCACAAGCTGAAAAAAGAGAGCCATCAGGGACAGTCCTGTAAGTACGCCAGCCGGAATATGCCAACGTATGATCTTTTGCTGGATGAGTATCAGCCCGCCTGCCAAAAAAGAAAGATTGATCCATTCATGTCCGCAAGCACCGAAATACCCGAAGATTTCTTCTTCGCCAACTTCGGAAATCATTTGTGAAAGTTGTAACCGTGTACGCAGATCATCCAGTGGCGTAGCACCGGTCACTGTATCGGTCGTCGGCAACCACTGGCTCATTTCCACAGGAAAACTAACGAGTAGAGTCGCGACACCGACCATTGCGGGATTGAAAAGATTATGCCCTGTTCCTCCATAAATGTATTTCCCGAAGACGATGGCAAAGGTAATGCCGATCAGGAGCACCCATCCGCTCACTCCGGGAGGAAGAGACAACGCGAAAATTATCGCCATGACCGCGCCTGAGGCGTCAAGAGGAAAACTATTGATAGGCTGCTGCAAGATCAGGCGATAAAACAGCAGTTCGAGGCATAGGCCAGCAATGATCGCGAATAACAGATTCAGCAATATATCTGGGCCGAAAACAAATACACTGCTCAAGATCCCGGGTGTCAGCGCAAGGCATACCGTGAGCATCGTTCGCTGAATAGATGGAGAGACCAGCCAGTACCCTTGCAGACGAAAAAGATTAGATAATTCGAATCGGTCCTGCATGCCGTAAATGTATCATTTTTTGGTGTTCCAGGTGGTGGTGCGATAGAATACACCTAGATCATTGAATCTAAATGAATAGTGGAGAAACATGCAAGAAGCTGTCAGTAAAGCCCTTCCTTCCGAATCGTACCTGGAACAAAGCCCGATTATCCGGCGCGAGCGTGTGGGCGTTCGGGTCGGTGATGTTACCATCGGTGGCGGTGCGCCTGTGGTTGTGCAATCCATGACCAACACCGATACGGCCGACGCCATTGGTACGGTCAAACAGATACAACAACTGGCAGCTGCCGGTTCAGAAATCGTCCGTATTACAGTGAACAATGAAGATGCGGCAAAACAGGTCGGAAAGATTCGTGAAATGCTGGATGCTGCCGGTTGTGCCGTGCCCCTGGTGGGTGATTTCCATTATATTGGTCACAAGCTGCTGAAAAAATATCCTGAGTGTGCACAAGCGCTGGCAAAATACCGGATCAATCCGGGCAATGTCGGTTTTGGCAAGAAACGGGATTCACAGTTTGCTGCCATGATCGAGACAGCGCTCGAGTATGATAAGCCCGTGAGGATCGGGGTCAACTGGGGCAGTCTCGACAGTGCCCTGATCACAAGGATGATGGATGACAATGCGAACTTACCTGAACCTTATCCTCCCGAATTTGTGACCCGGCAGGCCTTGATTGCTTCGGCCCTGGACAGTGCCGAGCTCGCCGAGAACATTGGGTTACCCCGAGATAAAATCGTGCTTTCTTGCAAGGTCAGCGGGGTACAGGAGCTGATCGCCGTCTATACCGAACTGGCCAAGCGTTGTGATTATGCATTGCATCTCGGTCTTACCGAGGCGGGAATGGGATCGAAAGGCATTGTCGCCTCGACTGCCGCCATGAGTGTTCTCCTGCAGCAGGGAATCGGAGACACGATCCGGGTCTCACTGACGCCGGAACCCGGTGGTGATCGCACGAAGGAGGTGATTGTCGCCCAGGAAATCCTGCAGACCATGGGAATTCGATCATTCACACCTTTGGTTACCGCCTGTCCTGGATGTGGGCGAACCACAAGTACCTATTTCCAGGAGCTTGCAGACAACATACAGGCCTATGTCAGAACCCAGATGCCTGTCTGGCGGGAAAAGTATCAGGGCGTGGAAAACATGAGCCTTGCGGTAATGGGGTGTGTGGTCAATGGACCCGGTGAGAGCAAACAGGCGAATATCGGTATCAGTCTGCCCGGTACCGGCGAGGCACCCGTGGCGCCGGTGTTTATCGATGGTATCAAGGTGGCGACGTTGAGAGGGGACAGGATCGCAGAAGAATTCAAGGAGATGGTCAACAAGTATGTCGAGCAAACCTATTCTTAAGCTGTTCCGTATCTCTATATTGTGGCTAATGCTTGCTCTGGCCTTTGGGGCATCCGCCGCGGAGGAATGGGTTTATACGGTCAAGCCGGGCGAGAATCTGTGGCAGATTACAGAGGATTTTCTCGTCAATACCCGTTACTGGCGCCGTCTGCAAAGGCTGAATAAAATTGCGGATCCTCATCATGTTCTTCCAGGCACGAAGTTGATCATCCCTCTAAAGTGGACTCGTTTCCATCCATCGAAGGCAAATGTAACACGTGTTTCTGGAACTGCGTCGGTCGTGCTTGCAGCGTCAGCGAAACAGGTGCCCGTCACCCTTGGCATGGAACTCAACACGGGAGACAGGATTAGAACAGAAGGCAAGTCGTCGGTCACTCTGGTGTTCGAGGATGGTTCTCAACTGGTGTTGCGGGAAAACAGCGATCTGAAATTGGAAAAGATCGAGTCCTTCGAGCGGGCCGATGCCTATCGTACCCAGCTCAGGCTCAATCGTGGACGTTCGGTGAACAAGGTCAACCCGTACAAAAAGCCTGGTTCCCGGTTTGAGATCGCGACCCCTTCCGCCACTGCGGCAGTCCGTGGAACCCACTACCGGGTGACTGCCGAGAGCCAGAAAACTACAACTACCGAAGTGCTCGACGGAAAAGTTCGCGTAGGTAATGATCTCGGGCAGGTGGGTGTTCCAAAAGGTTATGGTACGGTTGCACAGAAAGATCTCCCCCCCTCACCTCCTGTGGAACTGTTGCCTCCTCCTGATCTGTCCGGTTTGCCGAAATTGATCGAACGTTTGCCGCTGAAATTCGAAGTGGGGAAGGTCGATGGCGCCGTTGCCTATCGTACCCAGATCACACAAGATCCGGCTTTCCAGAAACTGGCCTACAACAAAGTCTCTCCTACGAATCAGATCAAAGTGGCCAATTTACCGGACGGGAAATACTTGATCCGGGTACGTGGTATCGATCCGGATCGGCTGGAGGGTTACGACGAGCTGCATGAATTTACTCTCAATGCGAGGCCAGAGCCACCATTGGCTCTGATGCCCAAGCCGGATGCCGCACTCCCTATGGACCACCGGAAATTCAGCTGGACTGGAGGAGAGGGAATTACGTCTTATCACTTCCAGCTGGATGATACACCCGATTTCAAAACACCGCTGGTGGATAAATCCGGATACAAGGAGACAACGCTCACCTTGGATCGAACGCTTACTCCGGGAACCTGGTATTGGCGCATTGCTGCGATCGATCCGAAAGAGGGTATGGGTCCTTTCGGTGATCCCAACCGCTTCCGAATCCGGAAATCAGCACCAAAGGCAGAGGCGGATCTGAGTGATGAGGGCATTGTATTCCGTTGGCCGGCAGATGAAGGGGAAGGGTATCGGTATCGAATCCAGGTGGCACGGGACAAATCCTTCGCAAATCCCCTGGTTGATGAGACGATCACAGAAGCCGAGTACACATTGCAAAAGCCGGAACAACCCGGGACGTTGTTCATGCGCGTGAAAGTCATCGAGAAGGATGGTTTCGAGGGTGACTGGTCCCGTCCCCAAACTCTGGTCATTCCTTTTGAACCTGGTTTCCGGGCATTACACCGGGATTATTTTTCTGCCAGGCCAAAGTGATGAGACCTCGTTTTTTGCCGATTGAAAGCCTGTTTCTATTGCTGTTACTGGCTTTCATTGCGGCAATGCTCAACTACAGCCATGTTACGGATCGTCTGGATAACGCGATCTATGACATGCACCTCAATCTGTGGCCCCGTCCACCATCTGAAGATATCATCCTGGTCGTGATCGATGAGCAGAGTCTTGGAGAGTTGGGACGATGGCCTTGGCCGCGGCGCTTTCATGCCAAACTGCTGGATGTGTTAAAAGACAGTAAAGCAGTTGGGCTCGACATCATTTTTGCCGAACCCGATGAGAATGATCCAGAAGGTGACCAGGCCCTGGTGGATGCTCTTAGCCGAAATGGCAGGGTTGTGCTGCCTGTTTCACCAATGCTTGCTACGACAGGAGGCTCCGTTGAAGAGTTACAGGAGCTTAGCTCGCTGCCGGATTTCAATCAGGCAGCGGCAGCGATTGGGCATGTGGATGTTGAACTCGATCAAGACGGGATCAGCCGGAGTCTGTTTCTCAAGGCGGGTATCGGATCACCTGATCGACCTGCCTTACCTCTGGCCATGCTACAGATAGAGGGCAGGGGGGAACTGGTTGGAGAAAGGAGACCGGATTCTGACAAGAATACTGAAACAACCTGGGTAAGAGACTACCGGGTGTTGCTGCCATTTTCCGATACAGTCGGTTATTTCCAAAAGGTATCCTTTATTGATGCACTCGATCAAGCGCCTGATTCAGACTTTTTCAAAGACAAATGGGTTCTGGTTGGGATCGATGCCATCGGTCTTGGAGATCGCATTGCCACACCGGTGACCCGCTCGGATCAGCCCATGGCCGGCGTGGAATTTGAGGCCCATGCACTCGATGCATTACTCAACCGACTCACCATTATTCCACTGAATGACCTGGATAACCTGCTTCTGACAGTTCCATTTATTGTTCTGCTGGGGCTGGTGTTTTTCCTGTTCAAGACCGATCGGATCCTTCTGACAACTTCGCTCTCGGTTACCAGCATTCTACTGTTTTCTGTGCTTTTGGCGAGAACGGAACTTTTCGGAGGCCACTACTGGTTTCGACCGGGCCCCGCGATTGTCGCTACCCTCGTGGGTTTTCTGATTCTCTACCGAAACCAGTTGAGAACATATGTCAGTTCTCTGACTAGAGAGAAGAGCCATGCAGAGGTTGCCATGAATACGGTGAGTGATGCTGTCGTGATCACAGACAGTGCCGGCCGTATTGAATTCATGAACCCCCAAGCCGAAACACTTACTGGCCACCTGTTGAAAAATGTTCGTGGCCGCCCGTTATCAGAGGTCATGGCTATCCAGGATGCAAAAGGCTCGCCGTATCCGATTGATATGGTTGCCAAGAGCCAGGCGACCAATACAAAGGTCGAACTGCCATTGAATCATTTCCTGCGCCAAAGAGACGGGCACTTGTTGCCTCTTCGTGCTTCAGCCAAACCCTTTGAGGATGAGAACCGCAATATTACAGGTGTCATCGTCGCTTTCGATGAACTGCGTACCCATGACCCGGAAGGACGAGAGACTGTGATCGACGAACTGACACGTTTACCTGGGCGTTCCTTGCTGTTCGATCGTCTCAATCATGCCATTTCGAACGCTAACCGGACCAAGCGGTTGGTTGCCGTTTTGTACATCGATCTGGATGAGTTTGACAAGATCAATGACGCTTTTGGCAAGCAGAATGGTGATGCACTGCTCAGAGAAATTGCCAAGCGGTTGGTTCTACGTGGCCGCGCAGAAGATACTATCGCCCGTTATTCTGGTGATCATTTCATCGTGATTCTTGAAAACCTGGAAGATACCGATCCAGTGGCCGCCGTTGCAACCTCTCTGCTCGAAGTGATCCGGCAACCTGCCCGACTTGGTGAGCACGAGATCAGTATCGAAGCCAGTATTGGTATCAGCATCTATCCCAAGGATGGCATGGACAGTGAAACCCTGATCAATAATGCGCATACTGCCATGAAGCGTGCGAAGAAGAGCCGTCGTCATGATTTGCCCCGGTTCCGTTTTTATTCACAGAAAATGAACAAGGGTGCACTGGAACGGCTGCTGTCGGAGAAGGATCTGCGCAATGCACTTACCGAAAATAGGTTTGTGCTTCACTATCAACCCAGGGTGGATTTCAATACAGGGAAGATCGTTGCAATGGAAGCCCTGATCCGATGGAAGCGTGCCGGTGAAGGACTTATTTTACCTACCAGTTTCATTCCACTGGCTGAGCGCAGCGGCCTGATCTCGGATATTGGAACTTGGGTACTGAGAACAGCCTGCCAGCAAGCAAAAAAATGGAACCAGATGGGGCAGAACATGCGCATGGCGATCAATCTCTCACCGCGTCAGTTCATGCAACATGATCTGCTTGATACGATCACGCGTATTCTAGATGACGAAGATCTCGATCCCAACTGTCTGGAACTGGAAATCACAGAAAATTCTCTGGTGAGAGATGCAGATCGATGCATCGAGATCCTCAAGGAGTTCCGGATGCTGGGAGGTACGGTTTCGATCGATGATTTTGGTACCGGCTATTCGTCACTCAGCTATCTGAAAAACTTTCCGGTTGACATATTGAAAATCGACAAGGTGTTTACTCGTGATATTACGACAGAACCGGATCATGCAGCGATTACCCTGGCCGTGATTAGCCTTGCACACAGCCTTAGTTTGCGAGTGGTCGCGGAAGGAGTTGAAGAACAAGCTCAGTTCGATTTTCTGCGCTCCAGGGGCTGTGATGAATTGCAGGGTTTTTATTTTTCAAAACCTTTGCCCGCCAACGAGATCACTGAAATGTTGAATGAAGGTTGGTGTCTGGAAGTGGAAAGTGAAAGTGGTAATCCAGCTACAACGTTATTACTGGTCGATGATGACGATGAAATGCTCAGTCACATGGGTGTCATGTTACGTGATCAGGGGTACAGAATATTGATGGCTTCTAGTGGTGAGGAAGCGCTGAACATGATGGCCCGGCATAATGTCGGTGTGGTTGTTTCTGATGAAGTGATGCCCGGTATGCGAGGTAGTGAACTGCTGGAGAAGATCAAGAGCCTTTATCCGATGACCACGCGCATTTTGTTGAGTGCAAATGCCGATCGTGATGCCATCATATCAGCTATCAATTCAGGTGCGATCTTCAAGTTTTTGAACAAACCAATCTCCGAAACCGATCTGATCAATACGCTGAGAGAGGCTTTCAATCTTTACATCAATAATCGGAATCCAGTCTGAGTTGATCTGGATCAAAATTTTTTGCCAGAGCAGGATTACAATATTCTTCATGTCATGACAGTGAGAACCGATGGATCAGGGTTATCTTTTCAATCCGGAGCTTATCAGACGCTACGATAAGGCAGGCCCGCGTTATACCTCCTACCCCACGGCGGTTCAGTTTCATCAAAAATTCGGTGCCGCGCAATATGTGGAACATGCAAGATTGTCCAATGAAGATCCGATCCCGCAGCCTCTGTCGCTTTATATTCATTTGCCTTTCTGTGCCACAGTTTGTTTCTATTGTGGTTGCAATAAAATCATCACTAACAACCGCAAGCGTGCCGTACCTTATCTGGAACGACTGCATCGTGAGATTGCTCTGCATGCCGAACTCTATGACAGTGACCGTGTTGTCGACCAACTCCATTGGGGAGGAGGAACACCAACGTTCATCTCTCTGGATCAGATGCAGGCGCTGATGTCCGAGATCGCAAAGCATTTCAATCTGCGCGAGGATGACAAGGGCGAATATTCCATCGAACTGGATCCACGTGAGGTCACGGAAGAAACATTGGGTGTCTTGCGCGAACTGGGGTTCAACCGTATCAGCTTGGGCGTGCAGGATCTCAACGAAAAAGTGCAAAGGGCTGTCAACCGGATCCAGCCTATGGAGAAAACCGAAGCTGCCTTGGACCAGGCTCGAAAGGAGGGCTTTCACTCCATTAGCATGGATCTCATCTACGGCCTGCCAAGGCAGACAGTCGAGTCCTTCAGCAGAACGCTGAATGAAGTGATCCGCATGTCCCCGGATCGCGTCGCGATCTATAACTACGCCCATATGCCTTCTATGTTTAAGGTTCAGCGGCAAATAAATGAAGCGGAACTGCCATCAGCCAGTGAAAAGCTCGAGATCCTGCGCCATGCCGTCGATCGCATGACGGAAGCAGGGTACGTGTATATCGGTATGGACCATTTTGCCAAACCAGACGACGAGCTCACACGTGCTCAGCAAAATGGAACTCTCTACCGTAACTTCCAAGGGTACTCGACACATTCAGGTTGTGACCTGGTGGCCATGGGGGTTTCCTCGATCAGCAAGGTGGGTTTTACCTACTGTCAGAATCACAAAGATATCGACAGTTATTTCAAATCCATCGATGAGGGTGAGTTGCCCGTTTTCAGAGGTATAGAACTGAGCTTCGATGATGTGCTTCGGCGAGAGGTCATTACACAGCTGATCTGTAACTTTGTGCTGGATAAATCAAGGATAGTCGATCGTTATCTCAAGTATATGGAGGTTACTTTCGATGATTACTTTGCCGATGAGTTGGAACAGTTGAACATCATGCAGGGCGATGGCCTGCTGAAGTTGAATGATGATTCGATCGAAATTCTGCCAGCCGGCCGGCTTCTGATCCGGAACATTTGCGCGGTGTTTGATGTCTATAACAATGAAAGCATGAAATCCCCCCGATTCTCCCGCATGGTCTGATTAATCCTTCTGCCCCTGATGGATCCGGTCAGGTAGCTTGGTCTTTCCCTTGCTCAATTCCCAATCTTTCAAACAAGAGTTTCCCACGATGCTGGAAGGGTAAAAACGGATGTTGTGAGTGGCAGCCGGACAAATCAATCACTTATCAGATCATTAGTACCGCTTCTATCAACCTGCTTATGTAAAATTTTTAAAAAACACAAGATATATGTTGATCACAAAACTAAAACACAATATATTGTGCCACGTTCCTTTTGGCATGGCATGTTCGAAAACTGCTGTTCAGCAGTGTTGTGTCAGCCTATACTAATAAAATGAAGTGGGAGAAAAATAGTATGAACTCAGCATCTGTGGCTATCGTGCCTGAAGAGGGGAAAGGCATAGAACTACAGCCTGCCTCGCTTGATATATGGGATAAAAAGTATCGTCTCAAAGCCAAGGACGGAACCCCTGTGGATGAGGATATCGATGCGACTTATCAGCGTGTCGCCAAGGCACTTTCCGAAGTAGAAGCTACACCGGAAAAACAGGACTTCTGGTACAAGAAGTTTCTCTGGGCGTTACGTAACGGTGCCATCCCGGCCGGACGTATAACTTCCAATGCCGGTGCACAGGAGTACAAACCGGCAACATCGACTATCAATTGCACTGTATCCGGCGTAATTCACGATTCAATGGATGACATTCTGAACAAGGTTCATGAAGCAGGTCTGACTCTCAAGGCTGGCTGTGGTATCGGGTATGAATTTTCTACTCTGCGTCCAAAGGGTGCCTATGTTTCCGGTGCCGGTGCATATACCTCTGGACCACTTTCCTTCATGGATATATTCGATAAGATGTGTTTTACCGTTTCCTCTGCAGGCGGACGCCGTGGTGCTCAGATGGCGACCTTCGATGTAGGGCACCCGGATGTGCTCGATTTTATCCGGGCAAAGCGGGAAGATGGCCGTTTACGTCAGTTCAACCTGTCATTACTGATCACCGATGAGTTCATGCAGGCGGTAAAGGATGATGATCAGTGGAAACTGGCCTTTCCACTTAATGAAAAGGAAGTGGAGCTGGAAAATATCGATCTGCATGACAATGAAAAAGTCATCTGGCGGGAATGGCCGACACATGACGGCTATATCGTTGATGACACGGGCAAGGTGGCTTGTAAAATCTACAAGACGTTGCCCGCACGACGGCTGTGGGATGCGATTATGTCATCCACTTATGATTATGCGGAACCCGGTTTCATTCTCATCGACAAATACAACGAGATGAATAACAACTGGTTCTGTGAAAATATCCGAGCAACCAATCCTTGTGGCGAGCAGGGTTTGCCACCATACGGTGCCTGCCTGCTCGGTTCGGTCAACCTCACCATGTTTGTCAGAAACCCGTTCACCGAAGAGGCCAAATTTGACTGGGAGATGTTTCATTCTGTGGTGCGTGTCTTTACCCGTATGCTGGACAACGTGGTCGAAATCAATGGTCTGCCATTGGAAAAACAACGCGACGAAATCATGCGTAAACGCCGGCATGGTATGGGCTTTCTCGGTCTTGGATCGACGTTGACCATGCTCAAGCAGAAATATGGCAGTCCTGAATCGATCGAATTTACGGAGAAGGTCAGCCGCGAGTTGGCCATGGCAGGCTGGGAAGAAGCATTGGCACTGGCAGAGGAGAAGGGGCCGGCACCGATCATGGAAGAAGAGTTCGAAGTCTCCGGCGAGATGCTGCGTCATCGACCGGAAATGGCCGCAGACGGCTACAGGGTAGGCGACAGAGTCAAGGGCAAGGTGCTGCATGCGAAATACAGTCGTTATATGCAGCAGATTGCGAATGAAGATCCAGAGCTGGTGGAAAAGCTGGCGGAGATTGGTGCCCGCTTCACTCATCACAGTTCGATTGCACCCACCGGTACGATCTCCTTGTCACTGGCCAATAATGCAAGTAACGGAATCGAACCCAGCTTTGCCCATCACTATTCACGAAATGTCATTCGTGAGGGCAAGAAAACCAAGGAGAAAGTGGATGTCTATTCCTATGAATTACTGGCCTACCGTACACTGGTGAATCCTGATGCTATGCCTTTTTCGGAAAACCCTGAGGAGCAGTTGCCGGATTACTTCATCAGTGCCGATTCGGTAACACCAAAACAACATGTGGACATCCAAGCGGCATCGCAAAAGTGGATTGATTCCTCAATTTCGAAAACGGCCAATGTTCCCACCGATTTTCCGTTCGAGGATTTTAAGGACATTTACGAATATGCGTATGACAAGGGTTTGAAAGGATGCACTACCTTCCGTTTCAATCCGGAAGTATTCCAGGGTGTACTGGTGAAAGAAGAAGATCTTGAAAATACCACGTATCGGTTCTCGCTGGAGAATGGTGAAGTGATTGAGGTCAAGGGGAATGAAGAGATTGAATATGACGGCGAAGTCCATACTGCCGCCAATCTGTTCGATGCACTCAAAGAAGGTTATTACGGTAAATTCTGATGGCGATTAAAATTGACAAAAAAATAGTGGGTTACAGTGTCGTAAAAGATGAGGAACCCGTTCAGGAAAATACAGTTTCTGAGGCAGAAGACAACGTCGTGCATATGCACGAGAAAGTGGAACGTCCGGAAATGCTGCTGGGTTCCACCTATAAAATCAAGACGCCTCTGAGCGAACATGCGCTTTACATTACGGTGAATGACATCATCCTCAACGAAGGTACAGAGCATGAATTACGGCGGCCGTTTGAAGTGTTCATCAATTCCAAAAGTATGGATCATTTTCAATGGATCGTCGCGCTGACACGCATTATTTCGGCAGTTTTTAGAAAGGGAGGGGATGTGACTTTTCTGGTTGAAGAGCTGCGATCCGTTTTCGACCCCAGTGGTGGCTATTTCAAAAAAGGGGGTAAATATATGCCTTCCCTGGTTGCCGAGATTGGGGACGTACTCGAAAACCACATGCGCATGATTGGGCTGATCAAGGAAAAGGGACCCGACAAACATCAGCAGAAATTGATTGAAGAAAAAAAGGCAGAACTGGAGCGGAAAAAGGCACAGGGAAATGGAGAAGGAGAGTTCCCTCCCAGCGCATCATTGTGCACGAAGTGTCAGACCAAGGCCATGATTCAGATGGACAACTGTCTGACTTGTCTGAACTGTGGTGAGTCAAAATGCGGTTGATCCTGTTCGGAACTCTTCTACTGGTTGTGGGTGTTGTCTTTTTTTCGTTCAATCAGATAGAAAACAAGGGGCAGATTTCTGATCAAGGCCAGGAACATGCTCTTATTGAAGAAATGGAAGGTTACTGAACGATAGTCTAGACTTACCAATAGCTGCGTTTGCCGCAGAATTGGTATTGCCGTAGCCAGCAATAACAACGACGGGACACTGCGTTCTGGCGCACATATCGCACACTATCCAGTCTGTTATGCTAATTCTCTGATACCGGGTACTGATTTCTTTGGTTTGACCGGACTCCCATTATGATCTAGATCTGGATGACTATGATAAAGGGGAGAAATCCTGCTTGCCATGAAGAGAAACCTGCCACCTGAAGAACAGCATTTACAGAGGGTCAGGGTCTACAAGAATTCAACCCATGACTGGGATCGGTTACAGGTTCCTGCTGTCTTTTTTGATCCCTTCGCGCACCTTGGTTCAGGAGGCGATGTACGAGCTGTACCGAATGTGGAACAGGCTTACAAGGCTCGGCGGCGGGTAGTCAGTTTTTTCGTTCAAAACTGATGCGAAGCTGTTTTCGTCTTTTGTTCCAGGTCTGATGCTTGATATGCTGTCAGACCTGAATTAGAGGTACTCTTTCAGGCAGGTTGTATATAATACCTGTGCATGAATACTTCTCTTAAAATTCTTTACCTGACAAGTACCTTGTGTTCTCTTTTTCTAATTTTCATTGCCACGGGTCTGTTGTCACACGAGCCATGCAGGACTTTTTCAGATGGACTGAAAGTTTGTGCTGCCAGTGATATGGCAAGGATAACAAAAGCAGGAGAGATTCATTTTGAAGATAAAGCCCTCGATCTCTCTGCCGGAGGGATCAGACTGGATGCGGCAAGAAATGAAACTGTCAGTTTTCAGCTTTTGCTGATGCGGGGTGAGGTCAGTGCGCCAAACAGGGTTATGATCCATGTTGATGATCTGATCGCTCCAGATCAACGGATTAAATCTGATCAGACTATCCGTCTGTTCATGGCTTACTATCATTGGGTTGAGCCAGGTGGGTATGATTGGGGTCCGAAAAGTAAAGTCTTGCCTTGGCCAGATTTCTATCCTGATGCATTGATCCCGCTAAATATGGTTTGTGGCGATCAGGTAACACCGATTCTTGATTCATTCCCGGTTCCGAAAGACAAACGTGAAAATCAGTCGATTTGGGTCGATATTTTCATCCCACCCAATGCAGAACCAGGTGTATACCAATCATCGATCAGAATTCAGTCGGGCGATGTGAACAACACGATTCCTCTCAAGATAAAGATCTGGGATGCCACGCTTCCTGATCAACCTTCGATTGAAGCAGTGGGAGAGTTGTACGACAGTTATAAGCTTGAAGGCGTTGGTACGAATCTCTCCGATCGGAAATGGGTTCGTATGGCACATTGTTATCAACAGATGGCACATCGGCATCGTATGGTGTTCATCGAACGGCTCTCACTAGAGCCTGATCAAGATTGGAAAGATTACAATAAAATTTATTCGCCCATCCTTAATGGGCATCTCTTTTCTTTTGATCAGGGATATACCGGGCCTGGAATGAATCAGCCAGTTTCTATCTGGCGTACGCCCTGGGGGCAAGTGTTCAATGCCCGGATAAAAGCTCCTTTGAGTGATCAGCAAATCAGGGACTATGAACACATGGCCAGAAGCTGGCAGGAAAATGTGGATCAGAACCAATGGCATCAAACCGATTTCTTCGCCTATATCTTTGACGAAGTCGATGGCGCAACCGATGAAGATGAACTGGGAGATGTGGAACCCGACTACATCCGTATGGTGCATGCGCAGATGGATCGGGTACAGAAGGCCATCGACCAGGGAGCTGGAAATCAAACCATTGATCTGATCTGGACCAGCCATACGGATCCGGCGGTATGGGATGGGATTCCCGGCGAGGATCTCAAAGGCATCATTCGGCTATGGTCACCAAGCGCCAATGTTGCCAATGTGGATTACCTGACTGAACGCAAAAAGGAGGGAGGCAAAATCTGGTTCTATCATAGCGGCCATCCAGCCATTGGTATTCATAGCATCAACGCTTCGGGTATCGAGATGCGAACCTGGGGTGTGGTGACTGCAAAATACCATTTCGATGGTCATTTTATGTGGGCAATCAATTTGTCTGATCCGGAAAAACCCTACCACTTTCCTTCCTACAAAAGGCAGGATGACCGTTTTGGAAATGGAACCATGGTCTATCCAGGTTACAAATTGGATACC